>Ga0070717_10004004_pt1 | contig 10608 bp, 11 predicted proteins | sample LARL113metaG_FD_71366 | JGI IMG/M metagenome (GOLD analysis project Ga0070717, IMG submission 71366) | Corn, switchgrass and miscanthus rhizosphere microbial communities from Kellogg Biological Station, Michigan, USA - LAR L11-3 metaG | ecosystem: Host-associated > Plants > Roots > Rhizosphere ... | reverse complement strand
CTGGTGGCAAAGCTGATCGAAGGCACCCAGTCCCAATTCGTGATCGGCGACATCAAGCATTACGCTCTCAACGACCAGGAAAGCGGCCGTAACGCCGTCGACATCTCCATCTCCAAGCGCGCCGCCCGCGAAAGCGATCTGCTGGCATTCGAGATCGGCGTCACCAAGGGCCATCCTGCCGCGGTGATGTGCTCCTACAACCGCGTCAATGGCGATTTCGCCTGCGAAAACAAGTGGCTCCTGACAGACGTTCTGAAGAAGGACTGGAAATTCCCCGGATTCGTGCTGTCCGACTGGGGCGGTACGCACTCGACCGAGAAAGCTTCCGCCGCAGGCCTCGACAACGAACAACCCGGCCGCATGTGGTTCGGCGACAAGTACAAGGCGGCCGTCGACTCCGGCGCTATCTCCACAGCCGAGTTGGATGATCATGTCCACCGCATTCTCCGCGCTATGTTCGCGGCCGGGGTCGTCGACCATCCCCGTCAGCGCTTCGTCGTCGATCCCTTTGCCGGCTTCGAAACCGCCCGCAAAATCGAAGAGGGCAGCATCGTTCTGCTCAAGAACAACCGCGCCGCCCTTCCACTGGATTCCGGCAAAATCCACACCATCGCCGTGATCGGCGCACACTCCGATGTAGGTATGATCTCCGGCAGTGGTTCCGCCCAGGTGGACCCCATCGGCGGCAACGCCATCATGCCTCCGGGCAAAGGGGCCACCCATTGGCTGGAGCAGATCTGGTTCCCCACCTCGCCTCTGAAGGCCATCCAGGCCCGTGCACCCAAGGCCACGGTCAAGTACGATCCGGGATTCGATGCCGCCGCGGCAGCCGCAGCGGCCAAGGGAGCCGACGTCGTCATCGTCTTCGGCTACCAATGGGAAAGCGAAGGCATGGACCTGCCCTCGCTGTCGCTTCCACCCTACAAGCAGCACGGCCAGAAGGACGACCCTGACGTCGACCAAAACGCCGTAATCGCGGCTGTGGCTGGCGCCAATCCGCACACCATTGTCGTGATCGAATCCGGCAGCCCGGTTACCATGCCATGGGTCGACGCGCCAGCAGCAATTCTCGAAGCCTGGTACGGCGGCAGCGATGGCGCAAACGCCCTCGGCAACGTTCTCTTCGGCACCGTGAACCCCAGCGGCAAACTGCCCAACACCTTCCCGAAGAGCGAAGCCGACCTGCCCCATCCAACCGTCACCCAGCCGCCGCCGGAGTCATCGCACTTTAACGGCCCGGCCTCGCCCGAACAGTGGGCCAAAGGCCTGCCACCATTTCCGGTGGCCTACGACGAAGGCGTGAAGGTTGGCTACAAGTGGTACGACGCCGAAAACAAGCCGGTGCTCTTTCCGTTTGGCTTTGGCCTCTCGTATACCACCTACAGCTACTCGGGCCTCACAGTGAGCCCGGCAGCCGACTGCGTCAGGGTGACCTTCACCGTGACCAACACCGGCGCCCGCGCCGGCGCCGAGATTGCCGAGGTCTTTGCCGCGCTTCCCGCCGGAGCCCAGGAACCACCCAAGCGCCTGGTCGGCTTCACCAAAATCAAGCTGGATCCGAAAGAGAAAAAGACCGTGACCGTCGAGGTCGATCCCAAGTACCTGTCCATCTTCGACGAACAGAAAGATGGCTGGACGCTGCTGCCCGGCGACTACAGCATCATGGTCGGCGGCTCCAGCGACAAGCTGCCGCTCAAATCCACCGTAAACCTGAAGTAAGTCTGCTCAGAACGCGGCCCGATCGGCAGATCGGGCCGCCCGTCCAGCGTCACTCGTCCGAAATCTCCAGCCCCGTTCCCGCCTCCCGATTTTCCCAGGCGAATGCGTCTTCGGGCTCCTCGGCGTTTCGGCCTCCCAGGGCCAGCAACTCCAGCTCCGGCCGAAGCTCGGCCAGAATCTCGTCGAGTGCGCGGCTGATGGGCCCCTCGAGCGTGACCCCCGAGGCATTCTCATGCCCGCCCCCGCCCAGCTCCGCCGCAATCTTGCTCACATTCACGCGGCCCTTGCTGCGCAGGCTCAGGCGGACGCGCCGCTCCGGCAATTCCCGCAGAAACACCGCCGCCTCCACCCCAGAGATGCAAATGGCATAGTTAACAATGCCCTCGCAATCCTCCTCCGCCGCGCAGGTGCGAACCATGTCCTGGTGCGTGACCCACAGCCACGCCAGCCGTCCCTCACGCCTGAGGTTACTCAGCGCCGCACCCAGCAGCAGCAGCTTCGAAGTAGCGGTGGAGAAGTAGATGTCCTGAGCGATGCGCACCGGATCGGCGCCGGCCTCCGTGAGTTCCTTCGCCAGGGCAAACGTCGAAGCCCGCGTTGCGCCGTAGCAGAACCCACCGGTATCCGTCAGCACCGTGGTGTAGAGACAAGTCGCCATTTCCGGAGTCACGGTGGCTCCCGCGGTCTTCACCAGCCGATAAACCATCTCTCCCACGCTGGCCGCGTGGCGGTCGATCCAATTCAGGTCGCCGAATTCGCGCCCGGTCGCGTGGTGGTCGATGTTGATGGTGAAGAAAGCCTCCAGTCCCCGCAGACGGGTGCGCTCCGGCCCGTCGCATTCCAGCAGAATCACAGCATCGTACGGGCCATGCACGCGCATCGCGGTGCGGATTTCGTCGGCTCCCGGCAAGGCACGGTACATGGTGGGAATCCGGTCGGCGGTTACCAGGTCGGCGCGTTTGCCCATCTGCGCCAGAAGCATGCCCGTCGCCAGGATGGAGCCCACGGCATCGCCATCGGGCCGCGAATGTGAACACACCAGGAATTTCTCGCCCTGGCGAATCACGTCCAAAATAGCGTTGGGTCCGCGATTCAAGTTCTGCTTGGGCGGGTTGTCGATCCGGCCATTCTCGCCCTGCGTGGATCCGGGCCCGTGTCCAGTCTCGCCCGGCCGGTCGTCATTGTGATTCATGCGCGGTTACTCCACCGCGGCGTTTTGCCGCTGCCGGGCCGCGGTGAACTTGCGTGAGCGGTTCATCAGTTCCACGATTCGCGCCTGGAAACGTCCCGAGCGGTCGGCGAAAAAGGCTAGCTCAGGCACGTGGCGCACACCCATCCGCTCCTTCAGCTCGAACCGAATGTACCCTTTCGCGGCTTCCAGCCCTGCCAGCGTATCCTCCTCGGCTTTCTCGATCTCCGGCACCGCGTTATCCACGGCCACGTACACCCGCGCCGATTTGCCTCCTGGATTCAGCACCACTTCAGTGACATAGCAGAACGCAATCCGCGGATCGGAGAGCTCGCCCTCGATCATGGCGCCGATCTCCTCCCGCAGCGTCTCTGCCACCCGGTCCTGATGATGTTTGCGCCCTCTGTGCTCTGGCATTGCCCTTCCTCATACTCCAGGTAAACTTCTTAGGATACCAGAGCGAGCGATTCGCAACCTGCGCCACCGCAAGCTGAGCAGGCCCCGTGGCCCAGCCGCGCAAGCGGATTAGCCCCGATGGTCCCCATTCACCGTCGACACCGTGGAGAAACGCTCGGGCGCCGGCGGCTCGATTGAACCCACAAAGTCCCCGAGAGCCGCAATCAGGTACGAAATCTGCTCCTCCGACAGCTCCGGGTACATGGGCAACGACAGGATCTCCGCGGCCAGCGTTTCCGCCACCGGCATTGACCCGCGCCCGGGCGCTCCCAGCGCCTGGTAGGCACCGGTCAGATGCAATGGCTCGGGATAATGGATTCCCGTCTGGATTCCCTTCCCCGCGAGGAACTGCTGCAACTGGTCGCGCCGCGAGCAACGAACCACGAACAAGTGGAACACGTGCTCCTGGTCCGCGACAATCTGCGGCGGAACGATCGGGGAATGTTCCAGCGCAGCGGCAAGCGTGACTGCATGCCTGCGGCGAGCCGCATTCCAGGCATGAAGATGCGGCAGCTTGACCGCCAGCACCGCGGCCTGCAAGGCGTCCAGCCGCGAGTTGTAACCAACCACCGGGTGGGCGTACTTCTGCGGACTCCCGTGATCGCGAAGAATGCGCAGCCGCTCGGCAAGTCGCCCGTCGCTCGTGGTCACCGCGCCGCCGTCGCCGTAGGCGCCCAGGTTCTTGGCGGGATAAAAGCTGTAGCAGGTCAATCGGCCCGAAGAGCCAACGGTTTTTCCGCCGATGGACGCGCCGTGGGCCTGCGCACAGTCCTCGATAATCGCCAGGTTGTGCCTCGATGCGAGCTCTTCAAACGGGCGCGTGTCGACCGGCCTTCCATACAAATGAACCGGGATCACCGCCCTGGTCCGGCTGGTGATTGCGGCCGCCGCGCAACTCGGGTCCATGTGAAATGTAGTGGGATCGACGTCGACGAAAACAGGCGTGGCTCCCGCATTGGTGATGGCTTCCGCGGTGGCGAAGAATGTATTCGCCGGCACCAGCACCTCGTCACCGGCCCCGAACCCCGCCGCCTTCGCCGCCAGCATGATGGCATCCGTGCCGTTGGCTACACCGATGCAATACTTCGCGCCCACAAAGAAAGCGAATTCGGCCTCGAATTGTTCCAGCACCGGCCCGCCCACAAAGCACGCCGAGCGAATCACGCCCGCGACAGCGGCATTCATCTCCTCGCTCAATCCGGCGTACTGCGCTTTCAGATCGAGGAACGGCACCTGCATTGTGCTCGTGGTCATCGCACTTCCTCGCTTTTCGCCGCTGCAGCCGGCTGCCGCATGAGTCCCGAAGCGCAACGAACGTACGTTATTCCGCACTCTCGACAGGTACACGTCTCGCCCCCGGCCGCTGCGGCCGGCAGTCCCAGCCTGGTTCCGCACTCGCACATCCATCCCGTGTGCCGCGCAGGGTTCCCTACCACCAATGCATAATCGGGAACATCGCGGATCACCACCGCGCCCGCGCCCACAAATGCGTATCGGCCAATCGAGTGGCCACACACGATGGTTGCGTTTGCCCCGATGCTCGCGCCCGTTTTCACCACGGTCGGCACCAGCGAAGAGGCCTCTTTCTTTAGGTACGCGCGCGGGTTCAGGTCGTTTGTGAATACGCAGTTTGGCCCCAGGAAGCAGCGATCCTCGACCGTCACTCCCGACCACACCGAGACGCCGTTCTTTACCGTCACGTGATTGCCCAGGCGAGCGCCACCCTCAATGAACGCATGGTCCCCGATATTGCAATCCGCGCCCACGCATGCTCCCGCGAGCAGATGCGCGAACGCCCAGATACGCGTGCGTTCGCCGATGTCCTCGGTTTCCACCAGGGCAGCGTCGTGCACAAAGTACTTCGGCCCGGACGAGATGGCTTTTCCCATGTGAAGCTTGCCTCGCAGCCAAGCATAACCCAGCCGCCGATGCCCACACATTCCCAAGCTGCTTGCGAAGCAATCATTCAACTGCAACGATCGCCCTTGTTGTTATGTGTCAACAACGACCAGCCGCTTCTGTGGCACCTTCACAGCAGGGGAGATTCATGGCACGCACGAACGCACGAATTCCCTTTACCGTTCATCGCTCCGGATGGCTGCTCATCGCCATTGTGGTCGCCCTCGCGATCAAGGACCTTGGCTTCCTCGATGGCGTCGTCGCCGGCCTGCTTGTCATTGCCAGCCTCCTGGTGCACGAACTGGCGCACGCCACCGCCGCCCTGCTCTTCGATGTCCCCGTGCACCGCATCGGCATCAAGTTTGTGGGCGCGTACATTCACCGCAAGCACGCCCGCCGGCCGGTCCATGATGTCATCATCGCCGCCTGCGGCCCGCTCTCCAGTTTGCTGCTCACGGGTGCCTGCTTCTTCCTCCCGAACATTGGGGTCTGGCTGGCGGAGTGGAACTTCGGCATCGCGCTCCTCAACCTGATCCCGTTCCCCGGGACCGACGGTTATCGCATCCTGAAAACTCTCTTCCGCCCCAACATGGCCATCTACCAACAGAAGCTGCCCGACGCCGCGTGAAATCCGCAGTGCGAAGCGAGCAGGAAGGTTTCGCGAAGCATCTCACCAGCAGCCCGCAATCCATTTCCACAACCGTGAACAAAGCTGGGTGCCCCATCCAAGCTCTGCTTGGGTGGGTTTCATCGATCACGGTCGAATAACCTGCGCCGAATCAGGAATCGTCGACGCGAGACATTCGCAATGACGATGTGATGTGGCTCACGTGTGCCTGAGTCTGCCCGGTCTTATAGTAGACGATACCCAAATCCCGGCACACCCACCCTCTCGGGGACCGCTGCGGCTTTGGCGATCACACCGCCCGTGATGGCCTGATTGAGTTTCAGCGGCTAACGGAAGCGAGAAATGAAGTCATGGCTGAAGCAGAGTGGATGGCCCAAAGCAGCCCCGCGTTTCGACTGATGATCGCCGCTTCCTGGCTGGCTGCCGAGGGTTCGAGAGCCAAACAGGAACAGGCCATTCGAAACGCGTGCCGCGCTATTCCGGATTGGACCGAGTACCTGCGCCTCGTAGATCGTCATCGCATTCCCGCGGTCAGTTGGGCCGCTCTCAAATCGGTTGCAGGACTCGAGATCCCGGATAGCCTTCAAAAACAATTGCGACAGCGCAGTGATGCCTGCCGGATGCAGTCCATGGTCCACCTTCATTTACTGGCTCGCGTGTTGAGAGCGTTCAACGGGGCCGGCATTCCCGTCATGCCCTTGAAGGGCCCGCTTCTTTCGCTCGAGCTATATGGAGATGCAGGCATTCGTCAGTCCGGAGACCTCGACGTGCTGGTCGCGCCGGAGCAAATCCACGACGCCTGGAAATGTCTCCATGAACTCCACTGGGTGGATGAATTCAACAATCGGACGTTGACCCGGCGCGAGCGTGAATTCAAACTGCGCCACAATCATCACCTCGCGTTCGCTCACGCCAGCCCAGGCTGCAAGTTGGAATTACATTGGCGGGCGAAGTGGGAGGATGACGTTTCTGCCGCGCACCCGCTGGCCGACAGTGCCGTTTCCGAGTGGCAGGGATGTTCTTATCGCACGATGCATCCCATCGATCTGAGCCTCGACCTCTGTAATCACGGCGCCAACCACGCATGGCGCCGCGCGAAGTGGCTGGGAGACATGGCCCGCACCTTCGCCCTTGATTACGTGGATTGGCAACCGGCCCTCGAAAAGGCGCGCCATGCCGGCGACGAGCGTTCACTGTTGCTGTGCTTGCGCCTTCTGAAGGAGGCGTACGGGCTCGATGCGACCCGGCTCATTGACGCCGACGCGATTCCACCGGCGATGATGCGCACTGTCGTTTTCGCACTCACGTCGCCCACGGAACCGCGCGCCCGCATTATCCAGGGCAAGATAATCGACCTGGTCCGTTCCAACGCGTACAAATTCTGGCTTTGGCCCTCCAGGTCACACGGGGATAGCTTTGCCCAGGTGGCCATCAGCACCGCTGATTTCAACTTGGGTCGAATGCCCAACCACCTGTTCTGGCTATACATCCCTCTGCGCCCCTTTTTATTCGTATGGCGACACTTGAGAGGTTTCCACCATGAACAATCTTCGACCAACACACGTGTTCAAGTGCATCCCGGGCCGCGAAGGGATAATGCCGCGGCCCCCTTCGCTCAGGGCGCTCATGAAGCTGAATGAATCAGGTGGTGCTGGATGGTGAATGTTTACTCGGCCTATGGATTGACGATTCAGGCCAACATGGCATGTCCTGAATTTCCCCTCCACCCGCATCCCCCGCGGGAAGCGGATGTCACCATTCGCCTGCTGGCGGAAGTGCCGCCCTCGCTCTGCCAACAGGAAGGCGCGTGTGAGATGCTTCCCGGCCAGTTTCGTTTGGAGATTCCGGAGGTCGCACGCTACTCCGTGGAGGAAGGAAAGCGCATTGTGATTGAGCCTTTCCGCGGCGCCGCTCCGGACAGGGTTCGCCTGTTCATGATGGGGTTCACGATCGGTGCCCTGCTCTACCAGCGCGGGTTATTCCCATTGCACGGCAGCGCGGTCGAGACTGAGTTCGGGGCGATGCTTTTTGTCGGCCGCTCGGGATCGGGAAAGTCGACCTTGGCGGCCGAGTTCCACCGCCGCGGGTACAGGCCCTTGAGCGACGAAATAAGCGCCATCCAGCAAACGCCCCAGGGCTTACGGGTGGTCCCCGCTTGGAGTCATTTCCGGCTATGCGCCGATGCCTACGATCGATTGGGAAGCCCCTTTGCAACTCGCTTTGATGTGGACAAATTCGTGGTGCCAATGGGCGATCGATACTGCCCCGATCCAGTGCCGCTGAAGGCCATCCATATTCTTTCCAGTCAAGACGCGCCAGCCCCCCGATTTGAGGTATTGCGCGGCCTTGACCGGGTGCGCTCCCTGCTGGAAAACCTCTATCGCCCGCAATTCTTGAAAGCTCAATGCACCCAGAGGGATGTGATGCAAATGGCAGGGACGATTGCCAAACAGGTGATCGTGGCAGTGGTCACCCGGCGGCGCGATGAAACCACCACCGCGGACCTGGTCCGTTTCCTCGAATCCGCCTGGGCAGAATTTCCTGAATTGGATCTCCCGGAGAAGAACTGAATGCGTATTTTTCAGCCTGACAACACACTCACTCGTTCCAATGACCTCCTTTCCACCGACCTCGACCAGGAAACGGTCCTGATGAGCATTGACGCCGGCGCCTACTATGGCTTGGAAGGTCCGGCTCGCGTGATTTGGGAAACACTCCAGCAACCCATGACGTTTTCCGCGCTTGTTGATGGCCTGGTCAAGGAATATAACGTCTCGCCCGAGGCCTGCGCCTCCGATCTGCATCAATTCCTCGCCGACATGGAACGCGAAGGCCTTCTGCATGTGGACTGAATTGTGTCGATACCAGCGGCTTTCCGGGCGGCGCAAATGGCTGCTCTGGGAAGCGCTGATCTCGCTCGCATTGGCGCGCATCGCCACGGCATGCCTTCCCTTTCGCCGCATTGCACTCTGGCTGGGCACGCCCGGAACTGAAACTCCGGTGAATGCAACTAACGCCCAGGTTCAGATTGCGCAGGAGATCGGCTGGTCGGTTGAATGCCTGGCGCGCCGCGTTCCATGGGACGGACGCTGCCTGGCACAGGCATTGGCCGCGACCGGTATGTTACGCCGCCGTGGTCTGGAAGGAACCGTGACTTTCGGCGCGGAACGGGGACAATCCGGCCATTTGATCGCGCACGCATGGCTGCGTTTTGGCCCCTGTTCCGTTACCGGAGGCCGCGGCTACGAACAATTTAAAACCATCACCAGCATCGCGCGAACACCCTCGTAGCCGCGCTCGCAACGTATCGACTGGCGGCTTAGCCGATTTGAGTTTCTGCGCACGTGATGGACTCTCTTGGATGACGGGCGATAGAAACATACCAGGTTACTTGTGAGGAAATGTTTTGGTACCAAAGACAAGGGGTACGAACCGGAAACACTGGGATTCCGTCACACGTCTGCTATCGTAAGTGGTAAGTTTCCATATTCTGCAAAACTTCGGGGGAGGATTTGCCAATGAAGAAGTGTGTAAATCAAAAGACTGATAACAGAAAACAATGGGTTGCACCAGAGCTGAAAAAGATCGCAGTGGAAAAGCTCACCGCGCATCCGTTCAATTTCGGCGAAATCAGCGAGTAACTAGATCCGAGCCTGCTTGAGGGGTGCCCTGAGCTTCCAATGAATGCTTGTTTCTCGCGGTTAAAGAGGAACAAGCAAAAAGTTTGGGGTGCGCCTTATTGACCGTCGGCGCTGTTTATCCGGCCGTGTGCCGGTGATCTGTGTCTTCCGGTCTCATTCTGAAATCTTGAAAATCCCCTCTTTCCAGTCGGCGTGAGGACCCTCGGCCGGAACCGGGGCGCCCTTACTTCTTCGATTCGGCTGGCGGGATATACTCGGGCGCATGCGAGGTCCGGTTGGTTGCCTGACGGGTTGCCTGACGAAGCTGGTTCTGATCGGCGTGGCGGCGGTCGTGTTGGTGTGGGCCGTGACGGTAGCGCTCCACCCCTGGGCGCTGCACATCGGAGGCCGATCGACACCGCTCCTCTACTGGCACGGCGCGGGCACGGTGGTATCGAAGGATGGCAAGACTTATCCGCTGTACGTGACGTTTTTCCCCGGCAGGACGAAACGGAGTTACGGCGGCGGGCGCGAGGGCAAGCGCAAGAATGCCGATCTGAACGGTAGGGGCTGGCTGTGCGTCGCGGCCGGCAATGTGGAACGGATGGATGTGAGCGGCACGATGTACGGCGGCTACACCAGCACCGACGGAGCGCTGATCGATTTCCGCCTGCTGGAGTGGCGGAAGCCGTTCGCCATTAACTATCAGCACCGCGGATTCTTCGATGTTGCCGGCGAGTTTCGTGGCCCCGACCTGGTGATGGACCGGCCCAACGAGCAGGGAATCCCGTTCCAGTCCGGGATGTTCATCGATCACGCGACGGTGACGCTGCACTGGGCGGAGTACGAGGAGTTTGAGGCGGATTGTAAGGGAATGGGAAGTCAGGGAGAGCGATAAGCCATCCGAGATCTCAGAAGCGAGACCCGGGCACCCGTCTATCTTGATCCGGCATCCCAGGTCCCGGAAACGGGACCTGGGGCATCCGGCACGGCATCGTCCGAAAAAGGCGGCTAAACCGCCCTCCGGAACGACATTTTTTGAGCTCTTACGCGAATGCGGGGACGTCGCGGAAGGACGTAGCGACCGTCTCGAACGT
>Ga0070717_10004001_pt1 | contig 10609 bp, 10 predicted proteins | sample LARL113metaG_FD_71366 | JGI IMG/M metagenome (GOLD analysis project Ga0070717, IMG submission 71366) | Corn, switchgrass and miscanthus rhizosphere microbial communities from Kellogg Biological Station, Michigan, USA - LAR L11-3 metaG | ecosystem: Host-associated > Plants > Roots > Rhizosphere ... | reverse complement strand
TCGTGCTCGACGATCGCGCTGATGTCCAGCTTGGTGCTCCGCTTCCGGGTCCGCCATACCCGCGGATCCGTTTGCTGCTTCGCCTCCAGGAGCAGCTCGGTCAAGTGGCGGCGAGCCGACTCGATCTCGTGCTCCTTGTAGCCGGCGGCCTCCAGGAACCGCTTCGCAGCCGCATGCGTCACGAAGATCTGCCCGGTCTCCCCCAGCGTTGGACGTAGGACCTCTGCCACAGCGGCCATCCTACCGTGCACCGCGTACGGCCAGGTGCTGGCCATCGCTAAGATTTCAGCGAGCTCGCGGCCGCCGCGGGCCTCGACGCCCCATCGCCAGGCCTCCCAGTCCGAGCGGTGCGAGCGCGTGATCGCGGAACCAGCCCGCCACCGTGGCCGGCGCGCCGAGCTTGCGGACCGCAGCTCGTACAGCGGCCAGCTCCGCCTTCGTCACCTTGAGCGTGACGATCTTCGATCGCGCCGCGGCGCCGAGCGTAGGCCGTCCGATCTTGCGTCGCCGCGGACGCGAACCAACCCTCGTGCTCGATCTCGTCATGATGCATCGAGATCACTATAGTTTCGGAGTTCCCGAAAGCCCGATCGCATCAGAATTGGTTGACATCTCCGCGCGCCGACGCGAGCATCGTCGTCCAACAGTCGACCCAGTCGACGGATAACTTTGAAAGGGACCGACCATGACGTCCGCTGAACTGTCCGCCCTTGATGAAGTGCATCAACTGGCGAAGAAGACCGCTGCACTCCTGCGCGTCGCTGTCACCCAACTCGACGACGTGAGTGGCCTCGAAGACCAACTCGAGGATCTGTCGTACCTGCTCGACGCCGCCTCCCAGGCCGCCGACGCTGCGGTAGCCGCCAGCGACGACCTGGCGACCTCCGCTGTTCACCATCGGGAGGCGCGATGACCAGCGCCAACGAGCTTCGACGGTATCTGAGCCGCCTCCTCGGCTGGTCCAACACGAGCGCGATCGATAACGCCCTCCGCTCGCTGGACCTGGCGCGAGAGCATCGAGCGCAGCTCCTCCTCTGCGGCGGCGGAGACCTCGTACCTATCGCCTACGCCATCCATCGCCGCGCCCTCGGCCCCGATCGCCCGTTCGTCGTTTGCGATCCGCGCCGCGGCAACACCCGCGCGACCGTGCGCGCACCCGCCAACTACGTCGACGTCGATGCCGCCTTCGCCGCCGCTGCCGGCGGATCGCTGTGCGTCCGGCGTCGCCGGCTTCCGGACGAGTTCGCCACCCTGGCCGAGCGCCTGCGCAGCAGCCACGAGGTCCAGTACATCTGCCTCGACGAGTCGTCGCTGCACTGGCTCGTCCGCCCCGGCCCGATCGAGATCCCGTCGCTACGCGAACGTCCCGACGACATCCCGCGGATCGTCGACGAATGTCTGCTCGACGCAGCCTCCGAACTCCCCTGGGCATGCCCGCTCAGTGCGCAGGATCGCACGTGGCTCATCGACTCGGCCTCCTCGTCGACCTTCCCGGATCTCGAGAAGTCGACGGCCCGCCTCGTCGCGTTGCGAAGCTCTGACCGCATCAGCCAGGCCGCGGCCCAGCTCGGCATGACAGCGTCTCGCTGTCGCGGTGGATGGAACGGCGGCGACTGCCTGCGCGGTTGAACGCCACGGCCAGTGCAGCATGACCCGGATGGAAGGTGTCCGCGAAAAGGGGCAGGTTCAATCACCGATGCCTACAGCGTGACCCGAGCGAGCTCTTCCTCGCCGTCCATAGCCGCGTCCCCATCGAAGCTTTCCCGCCTCGCGGGCTATTGTCTGCGAGCCCGCCGACGTGCAATCTTCGGTCTTCGCTCTCGTCGAAGAGCTGTTGAAGATGGCGCATCGCAAGTAACGGAGGAGGGTGCCGATGGCTGTGGGTACGCGTGACGGTGGTGCCCGATCACATCACGCAGTTGTCGAGCTGCGCGTGACGGGCGGGTTTCTGGACAGCGTGACACTCGAATTCGCCGACGGCCTCAATTGCCTGATCGGTGGCCGCGGGACCGGTAAGACGACCGCGCTCGAGTTTCTCCGCTACGCGCTGGGGCTCACGTCTCGATCCAAATCGACCGAGGCACTGCTCAAGGCGAATCTGGGGACGGGGCAGATCGTCGCCGCGCTGCGCACGAAGACGGGCATGAAGTACACAGCGCAGCGACGCGGGGGCGGCCAGACCGTCGTCACCGACGAGGCGGGCGTTGCTGTTCCCGTCACGCTCGACCGCGATCAGATCTTCACTGCGGATGTCTTCAGCCAGCACGAGATCGAGGACATCGCGTCGGATCCGGGCGCGCAGCTTGGGCTACTCGATCGGTTCGTCGAAGCCGAGATCATCGCCATCGCGAACGAGCTGAAGCAACTCGGACATCAAGTGGAGCAGACGAGCATGGATCTCCGTCTTCTCGACACGGAGATCGAGAATCTCGTGGCGAGCGCGTCGGAAGTGCCCGCGCTCACCGAAAAGCTAAAGGGCATGGCCGAATCGGCAGGTCCCGACGCCGCGAAGACCAACGCCGAGCACACGGCGCACACGACGCGCGGGCGCGAGGCGCAGACGGCTGTCCGCCTCGGCGCGGCGATCGAGAAGGTGTCGACCAGCTGGCGCTCCACGGTCGGCGCCTTCGAGGCGACGCGAGAGACCGAGCTTGCTCCGTCCGGTCGGAGCGGCGAGAACGACGCGATCTTCTCGGCGCTCGACACGGATATTCGGGCGTACGCTGATGCGCTCGTTGGCGCGACACGAGAGCTCGAAGCAGCGACGACACTGGTCGAGTCGGCTCTCGCGCGCCATCGCGCGGCACTAGCCGACGCGCACGCGGTCCAGAACGCCGCGTTCGAGACGTTCTTGGCCGAATCTGCCGCGCTCGGCGGCCAGGCGACCGAGCGCGTCGTGCTGCAGACGAGACTGAACAACGCGACCGAGTCGGCCACGGACAAAGCGGCGAAGGAGCGTCACCGGGCGACGGTGATCGCGAGGCGCGACGAGCTATTGAGCAAGATCTCCGAGCAGCGCGATGCGAGGTTCGCGTTGCGCAGGCAGGTCGCGGAGCGACTCTCGCGCGATCTCTCCAATATCCGCGTGACCGTGCAACAAGGCGCTGACTACCAGTCGTACCGCGAGCTGGTTGCCAAAGGGCTCAAGGGCCAGGGGATGAAGGCGAACGTGGCGGCCGAGCGGCTCGCCGATGCCTTTTTGCCGACAGAGCTCGCGCAGATCGCGATGACTCAGGACGTCGGACGGCTGGCGCAGAAGATGAGCTGTGACGATGAGCGCGCTCGCCGGATCGTGGACGGGTTGCGCACCGACGGTCTCGCGTACGAGATCGAGGCCGTGGACGTCGACGACGCCCCCCGCATCGAGCTCCTGGACGGCGGTGTCTACAAGGAGTCGCAGAACCTCTCGACCGGACAGCGCTGCACGACGATCCTGCCGATCCTGCTCGTGCAAAGCGAACGCCCGCTGATCGTCGACCAGCCCGAGGACAACCTCGACAACGCATTCATCTACGAGACGATCGTCAAGGCACTACGAACCGTCACCGACAAGCGGCAGGTCATCTTCGTGACTCATAATCCGAACATTCCCGTGCTCGGCAGTGCAGATCGAGTGTTCGTCCTGCAATCTGATGGGCAACGCGCCACCGTCCGGCGCGCGGGCACCGTCGACGAGTGCAAGGAGGACATCGAGACGATCCTCGAAGGCGGGCACGAGGCATTCATGCAGCGAAAGGAGCGCTATGGCCACTAGCGCGCTGGATGAGTTCGACGCCTATCTGGCCGCCTTTGCCTCGACGAGCTGGAAGTTGCTCGTCGAGAAGGTCGGCGAAGCCTCTACCTGGCTCGCCGCGAGTCGTCCGGGCGATCCGCGGGCCGACTCTCTCGTCGCGAAGATCGTGGCTCTCGCTGCACATTCCAAGTGGGAGGTGCGCAGGGCCGTCGCGCAGCTGGCGGCCGCGTCGCGGCGGCCCGAGTTCACGCCCGCGCTTGCGAAGCTCGCGGCGGATGACAATGCCGCCGTCAGGAGAGCAGCGGAGGCCGCGGTCGTCCGCCGCCGCGACTGGTCGCAGCAGACGGCGTTCGGCAAGCAGCACGAAGCCCATGTCAGCGAGGTCCTCGCCGACATCGAAGCGCGCCTCGGGATCCCCGCCCGACGAGCGGTGCGACGCGCGAGCGAGCGGATCGCCAACGTGTTCGCGCGCGAGCTAAACCACGAGTTCGTCAAGGTTCTGTCCCCGCTCGCGACGTCGGTGGACCGACTTGCGACGAACGTCGCCGAGGAGCGCGTGACGCCGGAGTACCTTCGCGACGAGGTCGCGAAGATGAAGGACCGTGTGGCACGAGCACAGGCGTTGATCGAAGGGGCACGCGTTTACGCCGCGGAGCCCGAGCTTGTGTTCCTCGAGCACGATGTCGTCGCGCTGGTGAACGAGGTTGCGGCGGCAGTTCGCGATTCTGGACGCACGGACCCGCAGATCCGCTTCGAGACGGAGGGCGAGGTGCGGGCGGAGCTGTGCGCGGTCCGGGTCGCACAGGCGCTGACCAACGTGCTCCACAATGCCGTCGAAGCCTATGACGGGCAGACGTCGCGCCCCCCCATCTCCGTGAGGGCACTCGCGGGAGAACACAGCGTCGAGATCGTCGTCAAGGATGGTGGCTGCGGCATGAGCGCTGAGGCGTGCGCGGAGGCGGTCGTCCTCTTCAGCTCGGGGAAGCGCGGAGGTACCGGATTCGGCCTGCCGCTCGCCGTGAAGATCGTGGAGTCCGAGCACGACGGCCGCGTTGAGATCACCTCGACGAGGGACGCGGGGACAACCGTGCGTCTCGTTTTTCCTAGGCGGCGGACGAGCGTGCCCCGATGAGTGAAAAGCATCGGCTTCTCGTCGTGGAGGATGATTCGGCAACCGCACAGGATCTCGTGGAGATGATCGCGGCGCTCGGATGGCAATCCGTCGTGGCCGATAACAAGCGGGACGCAGAAGCGCACCTGCAGCGAGAGCCATTCTGCATGGTAGTGCTCGATCTCCAGATCAAGAACGAGCCCGATTCGCTCCTCCGCGTCGAAGCGGCCGGGCTCGCTTTGCTAGCCTCGATCAGGACGAACGAGCCCGGCCTCCCTGTTGTCGTCGTGAGTGGTCACGTCTCCTCATGGGAAGCCGGCGTGGGGATAGTAACGAAACACGGCGCTACCGACGTCGTACGAAAGCCGATCGATAACCAGCGACTCGTCCTTGAAACCATTCGGTCCGCGCTCGAGCGCACCGGCCGGTCCAGCCACGACGCATGCGCCGCCCCGCGCTCGAGTGTCCAGACGGGAGCGCTCACGATCTCGATCCCCGGCACGCGCCACAAGCAGCGTACCGACATCGTTGTCCATGCTCGGACCGCGCGGCTCACGGACAAGCCGTTGCGAACGCTGCTGCGTTTAATTCTCGGCAAGCTCGAGAACAAGCCCGTTCATCGCCTCGACCTTGGTGAGGGCGAGGACGGCATCAGAGCGATCGCTGTCTTACGAAAGGACCTAGAGTCCGTTTTGGACGGGATCGAGATCATCGAGAACGACCGCGCGAGCAATTACTCGCTGGTCTCCACGGTCCAGATCGGGACGTGCAACGTCGAGGCGCTACGCAAGATCAAGAACCACTTGATCGCCGAGCTAGCTGAGCAGATCCAGGTGCTTACGGCGGGCACGTCACGCTGAACCGCGACATCCGATACATATCCGAGATACCGGCGGCGCCTCGCGATGGACATGGTGCGCTCCATGTGCATCCTGCCTCCACCCCCCCGTAGCGCCCCGCGCCGGATCCCCGCGGCCGATGAGGGGAGTGCGCGGTAGTGCTGGAGACGCTGAAGGGGGCTTCTCGATGCGGCGAAGGTGTTCACGTACGAGCTGCTGGCTGTCCTGCTGCCCGGCGCCGTGGTCCTCGCGGTGTTAGTGCAGGAGTACGCGCTGGTCGTCCCGGGCGCGACGCTCGGCGCGATCGCCGGCGCATACGTGATCGGCATCGTCCTGCAAGGCGTGGCCGACTTCGGCCTGAAGCGCGAGTGGATCGCGAAGCGGCTCGGCAACGAGTCCGCGTGGAAGGAGTCGGCGGCATACGCGCTTGGTTTGATCCGCCGGACGCTCGAAGACGTGCCTGAGCGGGCGGCGCTCGATATCTGCCTGACGCACGTCGGCGCCGGGCGCGTCGTCTACGACAAGTTCGTCGCGCTGCGCGACACGGCAAGAGGTCTCGCGCTCGCGACGCTCGTAGCGTCCGTGTCGATCATCGTAGAACGTGATGCCGCAGAATCACCTTCGAGACCAGTCGCGATCAAGCGCATCGCGACCAGCCGGTGCCTGCAACGCGAGTGCACCCGACCGCGCTCATCAGACCGACACCAGCGTGCCAGTGGCGGATCAGCACATCTAATTCCTCGATCCAAGACTTCTCTTAGCCACGCTCACGAAACTGGACCGGGATCGGCACCGCAACCGCAGATTGAGAACTTCATGTTGACCCAACGCCGAGGGTGCCTTACCGATCACGTTGAGCGACTGCACATTTCGTGTAGGAAGCTTACCGGACTTGTCGTGTTCTTCGGCCAGCGCCCGACCTCCACCCTCCTCCTGCTCGCCTAACGAAACATATGCGCGAATATCTTTCCCTCGACGGGCTGCTCGAACTTTCCTGCGAGGAGCTGCAGCTGTCCCAGACCCTTCACGCCTCCGCGGACACGCACTACCAGGCGGTGGCGCGGTGGTTGAACGCTGACCGCAGCCCGCTTCGCTCGCTGCGCCCCGCAATCTATCCGCAGGGCTCGTTCCTGATCGGAACCACCGCGAAGCCGATCCTCCAGAACGAGTACGACCTCGACTTCGTCTGCCAGATGGAGATCGACCACTCGATCAGCTCTGCGGTGAGAGTGCTGAGTCTCCTCGAGACGTGGCTCCGCGAAAGCGGCACCTACGGCCCGATGGTTCAGCCCCTGAAGCGCTGCGTGCGGCTCAACTACGCTGGCGACTTCCACATGGACATCCTGCCGGCGGCGCCGGAACGCCCGGCGTACGGCACGCGGATCCGCGTGCCCGACCGCAAGCTCGAGGACTGGAAGTCGAGCGACCCGAAGGGCTTCGGCGCGTGGTTCAAGGCACGCGGCGAGCTGTACCTCCTCGAGAAGCGTGCCGACGCCGAGCCCCTCCCACGGTTCCAGTCTCTCGAGGAGAAGAACCCCCTTCAGCGGGTCGTGCAGCTCGCGAAACGTGCCCGCGACCTGTACTTCGCGAGCGACGCCGAGGCCGCGCCGCGCTCGATCGTGCTCACAACGCTGATGGGGCACGCGTACCGTGGGCAGCGCTCCACCGCGCTGGGTCTCCAGGACATCCTGGCCATGCTGCGCGACCTCTCGGCGTCATTCGTCCCGCCCGAGGTCCGCAACCCCGTCCACCCCGACGAGCTCTTGAGCGAGCAGTGGGCCTCGAACCCCTCGACGTTCCATCGGTTCCGTCAATGGCTCGACTGGTTCGCGGCCGGATGGGCACGCGTGCTCGCCGCTGACAGCATCCCTGGCACCCAGCGCGCGCTCACCGCGCTGTTCGGCGACGAGCTCGTCAAGAAGGCGTTCGTGAAGCAGGCCCAGCGGCTCGACGAATTGCGCAAGGCCCAGACGCTCGGCATGAGCAGAGCCGGTGGCTTGCTCGCTGGCGCGGCGTTCACGGTGCGCCCCAATACCTTCTATGGAGGCGACGATGAGTAGCCGTCGCGGTCGCCGTCCACTCGACGGGCAGCAGCAGGGGGCGCGGCTCATGGCGGCGCTGCCGAGGTTCCGGCAGGTCGCGCGGGGCAATCCCTACGTCTGGGAGGGTCCGCTGCGGCCGACCGAGGTCAGCGCCGAGTACCTCGTGCGTATCACGTACATCCCAACCAAGGCTCGTCCCCGCGTCACGGTGCTGAGCCCGAAGCTCGCGTCCCGCGAGGAAGGCGTTCCGATCCCGCACATCTTCGCGGCGGACCGGATCTGCCTGCATCTCACCGAGGAGTGGGACTCCAGCCTGTACATCCACGAGACGATCGTGCCGTGGACAAGCCTGTGGCTCTACTACTACGAGATTTGGCACGCGACCGGCGAGTGGCTGGGCGGCGGGCACGAGCCCGGCACCGGCAAGGTGCTCGAACGGAAATCATAACGAGCATCATATGCCAGTACGCAAGCCAAAACCTCAGATTCCCGCCGGCAAGGCAAGAAGTGCGGAAGTCGCGCCGCCGATCACGGACGCGACCATGTTCGAAGTCTATGTCGCCGCCGCCGGCCGCTGCACGTTCTACGGCTGCCCCGAGACCGTCATGCGTGAGCGGCTCACGCACAGGAAGGCCCGGCTCGGGAACATCGCGCATATCGTGGCCGAGAAGGTCGACGGCCCGCGCGGCGACGACCCGTTGCCCATGCCCCAGCGATCGGAGGCAGCCAACCTGATGCTGATGTGCACTCCTCACCACAATTTTATCGACAAGAGGGAGAACGTCCCCCTCTACCCCGTCGCCCGACTGCGTCACTTCAAGCAGATCCATGAAGCGCGGATCCGCCGCGTGACGGACATGCCCGACATGGCCAGGACGCACGCCCTGCGGTTCTTCGGGCAGATCCGCGGCGACCTGGTCTCCGCGCCGGATGCCGAGATCTTCGACGCGATCTTCGCCCACGAGAGGCGATACGCCGCGGGAGACGTCTTCGACATCGATCTGGGAAACCTCCGCGATTCCGCCGACGACGCATATTGGACGACGGCCCGGCAGAAGATCGACGCGGAGCTCGCGCGGCGCATCCTGCCGCTCGTCGAGAGCGGCGAGGTCGAGCGCTTGTCGATCTTCGCGCTCGCGCGGATCCCGCTCTTGGCCTACTTCGGTCGCCAGCTTGGCGACAAGGTCCCAGTCGAGCTGTATCAGAAGCATCGGACGGATGGTGAAGGCTGGGCCTGGCCGGCGTCGGGACACGAAGCGAAATTCGAGATCGTCCCGACAGGCGACCCGGCATCTCCTGACGTGGCCCTCCTGATCTCCGTGAGCGGCGGGGACCTCGCCAAAGTCCAGCGCGCCACGAACGCCGGGCTCGTCTATACCATCCGGCCGATCGGCGAGACGCCGAGCCGCACGCTGCTTGATTCTCCGGCGACGCTTCGGAGCTTCCGCGCCGTCTATCACGACTTCCTGTCGATGCTCGAGGCTAAGCACGCCGGAGTCCGCAGCATCGATTGTTTCCTGGCAGTGCCAGCCCCAATGGCGGTCATCTGCGGCCGTGACCTCCTCAAGGACGTGCACCCCGACCTCGTGCTCTACGACCTCGTCGACGGCGAGTATCGGCGGGCATTCACTCTGAAATAGCTTAGCGCGTCGTGTGCCGGCAGCCGCGAGAAACGCGAAGCATCCTGGGGCTTGTCGTTACTCCTCGCATGTCATGTGGACTGCCAGTCGGGCTACCCTGTTGCCGCGACGGACACCGAGGCTGTGCGGTTCCTGGTCCTCTGGCTGACAGGCTGGCTCCACTCCCGACAGCTGGAGGTCATCACCTTCCTCTGTGAGGAGAACCGAGTGCTCCGCGAGCAGCTCGGCGGGCGGCGCCTGCGGTTCACCGAGTACCAGCGGCGGCGCTTGGCCGTCAATGGCAGGGCCGTCGGACGTCGCCGGCTGGGCGAGGTCGCGAGCCTGGTCACGCCCGAAACGATCGTCCGCTGGTACCGCGAATTGATTGCCCGCAAGTACGACGGCTCGCCCGCCGTCGGCCCAGGCGCCCCACGGTCGCCACCGACGTGGAACAGCTCGTCGTACGGATGGCGACGGAGATTCCGAGCTGGGGCTACGCGCGGCTGGTCGGCGCGCTGGATAACGCCGGCCACCGAGTTAGCCGCAACACGGTCAATCGGGTCCTTCGGCGGCATGGCGTCGAGCCGACACCTGCGCGGCAAGCGGATGCCGTGGAACGCCTTCGATCGCACGCACCTGCGTGCGATCGCTCTACGGACCTCTCCTCGGTCGAGGTGCTGACGATCACGGGGCTGGTACGTTACTTCGTGCTGTTCGTGATCGACCCCCGGAACCGGCGGGTAGAAATCGCGCCTGCTACTTTTTCTCGACCAAGTCAGGCGGAACTCGGAAAACGTGCGCGTCGCGATCATCGGGCAACTTGCTAAATTCGGGGCCGATAGGGAAACGGTACTTTCGGCGTATCCGGCCATCGTCGCTGTAAGGGCGCACTACTTCGGGCGTGGCTGTGCGGAAGACCAGTTGCGCTATCCGTACACCCGGGAACAGCTCAAGCGGAATGGTTCCAACGTTTGATAGCTCGAGAGTAACGACGCCCTGAAACCCTGGCTCGATCGAGGTGGCTGTGGCGATCTCAAGTCCTAGCCTTGCCCAAGAAGACCGACCTTCGACTTGGCTCTCCAAATTGTTCGGCAACTTGACGTACTCGAGCGTGGAACCGAGTGCCAACATCCCCGGATGAAGTACGAAGGGTTTCCCATATTGGACAACATGACGTTCCTGCATTCGGCGAATGGACGTGCTGTCATGTGCAATTTGAAAGTGTCCAAAAGTATGCATCCGAAAAACGATGAACTGGTTAGCAA
>Ga0070717_10004000_pt1 | contig 10610 bp, 2 predicted proteins | sample LARL113metaG_FD_71366 | JGI IMG/M metagenome (GOLD analysis project Ga0070717, IMG submission 71366) | Corn, switchgrass and miscanthus rhizosphere microbial communities from Kellogg Biological Station, Michigan, USA - LAR L11-3 metaG | ecosystem: Host-associated > Plants > Roots > Rhizosphere ... | reverse complement strand
GCCCACATCTACGCCTTCGGGATCGAGCCCGACGATGGGCTGTGCTGGATCGCGATGGAGCTGGTGCACGGCGTCACGCTCGACGAATGGCTGCGCGATCGCGGCCCAATGACCCTCGAGGAGTTCGTCCCGTTCTTCGAATGCGTCGCCGATGTCGTCCAGGCGGCTCACGAGCGCGGGATCGTACATCGGGACCTGAAGCCGGCGAACGTCATGGCGATCGAGCGCCGCGGTCGCATGATCCCGAAGCTCCTCGACTTCGGCATCGCCAAGCTATCCGGCGAAGCTGCCCCCGAACTCCAAGAAGGCTCACCGCACGCGCCTGCTCGCGAGAACGGCCAGCACGCGGACGGGAACCGGGGGGATGCAGACGAGACCCGGACCGATCCTGCCGCCAAGGCCGCGCGACTCACGCCGCACGGCGCGGGAATTGGCTCATCAGCGTACATGTCGCCCGAGCAGTGGGACAGTGCTCGCGACGTCGGCCCCGCGTCCGACATCTACGCCCTCGGAGTCCTCGCCTACGAGTCGCTGACTGGCCGCGTACCGTTCGGCGCCGCGAGCGAGCACGAACACTACCGGCTGCGCGAAAGCAAGCAGGTGCCATCGGTCGGTGGCGATCTCTCGTCGGACCTCGATCGGGTCTTCCGGCGAGCGCTGGCCCGCTCCCCCGAAGCTCGCTACTTGAGCGCGCTTGACCTGGCGTTGGAGCTGCGATCGGTGCTGCGAGCGAGTGAGCGAGAGCTTCTACGCGCGTCCGCGCGGCAGTGGGACGACAAGTCGCGGGCACCCGGTCTCCTATGGGGCGGCGACGTGCTTGCGGAGGTCGACCGCTGGAGGCGCCGTGCTCCAGCTGGGGCACTCAGCGCGCTGGAGTGTTCCTTCGTAGCGGCGAGCCAGCGGCGCGCCCGACGTTCCGCCTGGTACCGCCGCCTCGTTGCTGGCCTCATGGTGGCCGTCGTCGTGGGCGCGTTCCAGTACCGCGCGGCCATGCAGACGCGCGTCGCCCAGAGCGTCACGGACGCGACGATCACCCAGTCAGAGCTTGAGCAGGGTCGCTCGGCGTTGCTGCATGGCGAGCTCGATGCCGCGCAGCACCTCGGAAAAGCCTACGAGCGCGGGGACCACTCGCCTAGCACGGCGTTCATGCTCGCCCGTGCGCTGCAATCCAGGATTGCCGAACAGGCTCGGCTCACCAGCACATCGGGTCGCATGTGGTCGGCCATGTTCTCGTCCGATGGCCGCCAGATCGTCACCAGGGACGACGCCGGCGCGCGCGTCCACGACGCTGACACCGGGCGGCTGTTGTTCTCGTTGCCGCATCACGACACGGTATATCAGGCGCTCTACAGCGCGGACGGTACGAAGCTCGTCACGACTGGCAGCGACGGTGCTGTGAGGATCTGGGACGCCGGAAGCGGTGCTCTCCTCCGCGTGCTGCGGCCGCGTCGCACCGCGCCGCGCTTCATTGCCGTCGCGATCTCGCCCGACGGCACGCTCGTCGCTGCAACGGACACCAAGGGCGAGGTCACGCACGTTTGGGACTTCCCTACCGGCGCAGCCATCGCCGAGCTTCACAACGAAGGCTTGGAGTTTCCTGCGCTTGCGTTCAGCTCGGATTCGCGCTGGCTCGCCACCACGGGCGGAAACGATGTGCATGTGTTCGACGCCCGATTGGGGACCGATGCGCTTGTCATTCGCGGTCCGCGGATCCGCTGCGTGGCCTTCGACCCAACAGGCTCGCGCCTTCTCACCGGGACTCAAAACGGCGATGTCGCCATCTGGGCGATCCCGAGCGGGGAGCGGCTCCGCCATCTGCGCGAGACTGGCGACCCGGTGGACGCCGTGGCCTACGCGCCGAATGGGAAGCTGGTCGCCGCCGGAAGCCGCGATGGCTCAGCCCTGGTGTGGCAGTCGGGCTCTGGTGACCTGCAAAGCCAGCTGAACGCTCGTCGTACGAAGATCTTCTCCGTGGAATTCGACGGTGCGTCCAAACGCCTGCTTGCGGCGAATGCAGATGGATCCCTCGTCGTGTCCGACACCCTTACGGGGATGGCGATCGCGACGCTCGAAGGACCGCGCGGCACCGCCCGCGTTGCCCACTTTGATCCCAGCTCGCGTCGGGCGGTTGGCGTGTCCAGCGACGGTACAGCGCGGATCTGGGACGCCACCTCGCCCTATCTTCGATGGCGCTCGCCGCCGGTCGCCGACGATTGTGGCATCGCAACCACACTGGAGCCCGATCGTCGTTTCATCGCAATCGGCTGCAGGGGCCGCTCAACCCAGGTGTGGGACACCGCGCACGACGAGCTGATTGCAGAGCTGCCCGGCGTCACCCAGGTCGATGGCAACTTCACATCCGCATTCCCCGCGGTATCAAACGCGGGAGACCTCGCTGCGATTGCCCGCGGCAACTCAGTGGCGATCTATCAGCTCCACGCTGGTCTGCGGTCGCGAAACATCGAACATATGGCGGCCGTAAATGCCGTCGCGTTCGCGCCCACTGGCGGCGATCTCATCAGTGGCGCCGTCGATGGCACGCTGATCGTCACGCGCGACAGCGGGGCACAGCTTACGCTTCCAAGGTCACCAGGGGGCATCGACGCTGTAGCGATCATGCCCGACGGCCGTCTCATATCGACCGACTCCCAGCGCCGCCTGCGGGTCTACGATCTTCGCGGTGCAGTCCTAGCGGACCTCGAGATGCCGATGCGCATCATGTCGCTGCGGATTGAGCGGACGCGCCTCGTCACGGTTCCGATGGTGCCGCTCACGGCGAATGCCGCGCCCGCTCTGCTGGTGGACCTCGAGAGCTATCGCATCGTCGCCTCGCTCGATCGCCACATCGGCCGCGTCTTCTCGGCGCGCTGGGTGCAAGGCGGTCAGATCATTACGGCAGGTGCAGACGGAACCGCCAGGGCCTGGGACGGCGTCACAGGCAAGCTTTTCCAGACCTACGAGGGCGGTCCACGCTTTCTCGTCGACGCAGCTCTAGCATCTGACACCTTGGTCATGGGAGGGGGGGCCGACGGCCAACTGCGGTTCTGGGACCGTGCTACCGGTCGCCCCCTCTGGGCACTCCCGGCGCATAAGTCACAGCTCATCGGCGTTCACGTCGAAGGAATGGACATCGTAACGCGTGGATTCTCTGGCGATCTTGCTCGATGGGTGCTCCCCGATCCGACGCAAGTCATCGGTCAGTGCGGGAAAGACGAGCGCTGCGGTATCGTAAGACGATGAAGGACACACGCAAGAAGCTCGTGCTTCGCAGAGAAACGGTTCAGTCACTCGCGACCATCGATTTCAGGAGGGCCGTTGGAGGAGCGAACTCCGGACAGTGCCCAATCGTATTCGACACCGGTGTTGCAGCCTGTGAGCTCCCTCGATTGGCTGTTGTCACGGCTATTTGCCACTAACGCAGGCCGACGTCTGGGCACACAGCTTGGTGTATGGTCGTATCGATCGGAGTTCGAAGTGGAACCAGCAATCGCAATCTCGGCTCTAGCCAAGCTCATCCAACTCGGCATGAAAGGCTGGAACGCAAGCAACTCTCCAGAATTCGACGAAAAAGATGTCGCAGCAATTCAAGGCATGCTGGAGACGACTGCGTCACTCGCTCAGCTGCGCACACCGGCGACAAGGCTGGCTGCTGCCCAGCACGTCGCACTAATCGTCCGCTCCTTCGGGCAAGCCGTTGGGAAACACCAGGAATTCCACGGAAGACTGCTGCTTACAGGAGCGCTCCGGCGCTTCTTGAACCGAAGTGACCGCGAACGCGCAGAGGAGATCGAGTTGCGCGTAAAGATGGCTGCTCTGCATGTTCGTGAGTTAGGGCTCGATCTTCGTTCCGATCTATATTTCGTCGACTCTCTATCTGGAAGTCCGCTAAACACACCATTTTATCGAAGACTCTGGCAGTCATTCTCAGACCCACAAATGACATTACCAGGGGAGACTCCCCCGCTGGTGATGAATCATACAACACGTCGAGAGTTTGAACGCTACTTCTTGTTGAGCTATCTCAACTCGCTCGAATCGCCGGCCGGCCGCATTGTGTCCGCACATCTCGGGAATCTACGCCAATACAGAACCGCTATCATCCGAGATCTTCTTATTCAGGACATCGCAACTTGGGGCGGGCGCCACGTGTTCGGGAATGTTTCGCGAGACAAGTGGGGCGCGGACGAACCGATGCCATTTCTACCTCTCGAGAATCTCTATGTGGAGAGTGACGGCGCGCTTGAGAATGAGCTAGGCGTTGAGGGGCGAGTAGAACCACTAGCGGGACTTATTGAAAGGCTGACCTCCGCAAACGAGCCAGCCCAAGTTGTCGTAGTCGTTGCCGACTTTGGCAGTGGCAAGTCCGTGAGCGCGCGAATGCTCGCGAAGCGCTGGGCGGATACAGCACTGGGGTCACAACACGTATCTTTGGACTCCGTTGTGCCGATCTATATTCGGTGCGCTGAGGATTTTTCACATGATACTGTAGATTTGCCCGCCACTGTTCGGGCGGCGTGGAAGCGGCAGGCCGCCAGTTTCGGCCTGCCGCTTTCAGACGATGACGACGCGTTCGCCTGGCCGATTGATAAGCAAAGAGTCGTCTGCATGCTCGACGGCTTGGACGAGATCACCCTAGGCGAACAGCAGCTAAGGGTGCTGTTTAAGAAACTGCTACTTAAGACAACCGAAACCCATCGATTCGTCGTCTTCTCGCGACCAGGCGCACTGCCCGCGCGTGCGGATCTCGGCGAGCGCGTCTCGATGGTTCTAGTTCGACCGTTTGAGCAATATCACGTAATCAAGTGGCTCTCGGGATGGAATGAATACAAGCCACCACGGGACCCGGCTGTAACATGGGAAATGATTGTAAATCGCGGGTTCGAAGCCATCGTCAAGACGCCGATATTGCTGCTAATGGTTGTGTTTACCTGGAAGGATTCCACCATTGAAGGACGTCATCTCTCGCTTGCTGAGATCTACGAGAGCTTCTTCGTGCAAATTGCATCCGGTAAGGCCGCGGTTGATCGTGAACGTCACGGCGCTATTGCCTCCGCTTCGGAGGCGCTGCTTGCCGAGTTAATCGAGCGGAGGTTCGTAGAGGTCAACTGCTCAGTTGCACACGCCATGATGTGGCTGATGGGGCGTGTTGCTTGGGAAGCGCGAGTGCTCGAGGCTCGAAGCCCGGCTGAGTTGCTCACGCGGCGGCATGTGGACAATCTTCTGTATGATGAGCTGCGGGTTCCTGTAGACGCCGTACATTCTATTCAGATTGCGCTAATTCTTACGATGCAAGCGGATCTGAGAAACGCTAATCATGTGCTTCTATTCGGGCACCAGTCGTTCCGCGAGTTTTTGGTTGGGCGTTATTGGGCGACAACATTACGTCAGATTGCGCGTGCGCACCCGCGAGAATGGGACACCCTAGGTGCGAGACTGCATGGCGGACGTCTGTTGGGGCACTCGAGTAAGGACCTGTCCTTCCTTGTACAGCTCATAAACGCATCAGGTGACGCATCCGAGCCGCGGCCGCCAACTGACTGGACTAACGACGACCGCAAGGTAATTGTCAGATGGGCCCAAGATGCGTTCGCCGATGAATCGCAGGCTTTCGGCGGCAATCATGTTGCCACTCACCGACTCGACAAGCGTCCGATGTTGCGTGAGGCAGCGTTAGCGATCGGAAGTCTTATTAAGGACTCAATCGGTCTCCGCTCGGTCGACGAGTTGACGCTCCGCTCATTGTTGTCCTGGTTCTGGCTCCACCAGTCCACGCCTGTCATTGTAGCTCCGCGATCGACGTTTCAGAAAGCGCGCCTCGACGATGTCGACCTCAGCGATGCGCAGCTTGACGAGGCCGATTTGGCTCAGTCTTCGCTCACTGGGGCGGATTTGTCTAGGACCATCCTGACGCGTGCCAGGCTTGGTAAGGCGAACATGTGGGGCACGACAATGGTAAATGCGAATCTGGACGGGGCTGATCTCAGCGGTTCAAACCTGACAGGAGCAAATCTCACCTCTGCAAGCTTAGTTGGGGCATGCGCCGATCACGCGAGATTCGATGGCGCCCGTCTTAGCGGCAGCCGGCTCAATGGAGCGAGTCTTCGTCACGCAAGTTTCGTTCGCGCCAATTTGGAGGACTGTGCCTTGCAGGCTGCAGACATGCAATGCGCCATCCTTAGCGGCGCCAGGCTCGGACATTCTGGCCTGGAGGGTGCAAAGCTGCGTGATGCAGATTTCTCAAGCGCAGAACTGATCGGGGCCCGTCTCATGGGCGCGGTGATGGATCGGTCACGATTGGTCAACGCAAATTTGCAAGGAGCGGACTTGAGCGGCGCGAATTTGGCAGAGGCCGATCTGTCAGGCGCGGTACTTCAAGATGTTCGTTATAACTCATCTACTAGATGGCCAGAGCATTTCGACCCCGTTTCGCGCGGAGCTTGGTCGGGTTCACTTGCGAGCGATATGGATGAGGATTCCTAGATGATGGCTGTCGAATTGTATCGAGCGCGACGCGAATATTTTGTCGATCAAAGTCTAGCGTCGTCTCCTACAAGTCCTGTGCAAATTTGACTATGGCTGTAACAATCCCAGCCAAGCTCCGGCAGGCGCTATGGCCCCATCAACGAAGCGCCATCGCCGCGATGGCTCGATACATCGGCGCATTCCGTCAGGGGCAGCCAAGGGCGGGTCTGGTACATATGCCGACAGGGAGCGGCAAGACCGGAATTATTGCGTGTTTGGCGCGTTTCATCGACAAAGCCGGGCCGGTCGTCATTCTCTGCCCGCGTGTCGGATTGCGCGATCAGCTTCATCGTGATGTCAGTGCGAGATTCTTTCGGAATGCTGGGTTCGATGCAGCTGCGATACCTCGCACGGTAGCCCGGGTCACCGATGGCAATATTCATCCTGGCGACCTTTCACAGCTTGTCCTCGTGATGACCGTACAGATGATGACGTCGATCCGAGATGCGGGCCGTCAGCTCGCTTCGGATCTCGCGAGCAAGTCGACCCTGGTCCTCTTTGACGAGGGTCACTACGAGCCGGCGACTACGTGGAGTGATGCTGTGAGGAGTATCCGTTGTCCACGCGTGGTGTTCACGGCGACACCGTTTCGTGACGACTTCAAACTCTTCGACGTAGATCCGGATCACGTGTTTCGTTACACGTTTAGCGAAGCACTCGCTGATCGGTATGTGCGGCGCGTCTTGTTCCATGAGCGACCCCCAACCCGTTCGCCTGCCGATTTCGCTTTGGCGGTCGTCGCGGACTATAAGAAGCTCTTCAGTAATCCCGCTGAAACCGCACCGGACCGCCCCCGGGCTATCGTTCGCTGCGACAGTCAGGAGGAGATTCGTCAGCTCCAGCATTCGCTGCGAAAACTTGGACGGTCAGCGATTGGTATCCATGAGAACTTCAGCGACGATCCGTCGATTGGCGAGTTTCACAAGGTCCCTGACCCGGCAGCGGTGAACGCAACGTTCTGGGTGCACCAGTTCAAGTTGCTCGAAGGAATCGATGATCCCAGATTTCAGCTCCTAGCGCTCTTCTCGGAACTCAATAATGTGCGGTCACTGGTGCAGCAGATCGGTCGGGTGATCCGGAACCCTCGCCGGTTGGCCGGCGCCACAGCTCACGTGTTGGACCATTCGCCGAGCCACAGGCAGCAGGCACTGTGGGATAGTTTTCGGAAGTACGACGACATGATTGCTGCGGGCGACGAGGCCGCCCTTGAGCTCAACTCGAAATCACTTGTGGATGCGCTCCGAGCCGCGGTTCCAGGGTTACTCTACGTTGATGGACGATTTCGCATCCCTGTTAGTGTGACCGAGCTCGATCTCGAAGCGCTCCAATTGCCACTCTCTGCAAACGTGTTCGAGCGATCTGTGAGCTTTTCTCTCGCAGCGCTGAGGAATGAGATTCTTTCCGCGTGCGTTGATGCGGATCTGTTCACTCACGCGCCGGCAATTCGCGCCAATACGGCAGCCGTATTCTACATTAGTGCCGGAAACTCAAAGTTGCTCGACATCGGCTACTTTGCGGAACCAAAGCTTGGTGTGAGTCTCGTGCATACGCATGGAAAGTATGTATTTGTGTTCGAGAGCCATGACTCCCTCGTCACCCCAGTCATCAAAGCGAAAACGGTTCCGCTGGCGCGTCTTCAGCGCCTGTTCGGTGACCGAGACGGCACGCGGCTGACACAGGTCAACATACTCAACGCCAACCTGGGAGCGGATCAGGTTCGTGCTCGCTCGACTGCAGCCGTGCGAGTCGACCAATTGCCCCCTGGGTTCGACGAGCATTCATACGTCCTCAATACTGCCACTGGGTACAGCGTTGAACGACGAGGAAGCGAAGACGTACGCGTACGTCGCTACCTTGGCGTTGGTCGGGGCCGAATCAGCGACCTCGGTGGTCGGCTCGTGTCATTTGATGAATGGAGCGAGTGGGCGACGCACATCGCAACAATGCTGGAGGGCACTGGCGTGTCATTGCCAGTGTTTGGGCGTTGGGCTTCGGAGACAAGCGCGCCAGCCAATACTGAGCCACGTAACATCCTCCTGGATCTCGGAGACGTCATCGACCGATATAGGACGGTCGCCGGCGACGACATGGAGGGCGATCAAGATCTGGAGATTGCAGATCTCTGTGTTGATGTCCATGACGGCCGGTTTGAGATTATCGTGAACGGTCAGCCGATTGAGGTAGAGGTGCTGTTCGACGACACACGGCAGAAGTATGAACTTCGATCGCGCGAGCTAGATCGTTGTCTCTATTCGACCGACAGGGAACACCGCGAAGGTGTTGTGCGTTACCTGAATCGTACGCAGAGCTTCAGGTTAATTCCTTCGAGCCCAGGCTACTTCTACACTCTCGGTCGCTTTTGTCGACCGTTGATAGAGTTCGGGCCTGGTTACGACGACGTGAAGATGGGCGTGCTCGCGTCCATCGTATCGAGTACCGCGCTCGCCAGATCGATGACTGAAAAAGGGAAGCAAAGCAAGCCTGGTGGTGCCGGATGGGAAAGCGGATGTCTTTTTGATGTTATCGACTCGCTCGGCAACGGCACCGATCTCGCGCCGTTCTTCGCCGGCACGGATATTCTTGTTTGCGACGATATCGGCGACGAAAGCGCCGACTTCATCGCAGTTCAGTCCGCGACGGGCGCTCGTCGACAGAGGGTTGCTTTCATCCATGGCAAAGCCAGCGTGGATGGCTCGGTATGCTCTGCGTCGTCGCTTCAGGACGTCTGCGGCCAGGCTCAGAAGAATCTTCGAGAGGTCTCTCTTTTCGCAGACGCTCGTCGTTCGCGGTTGGATAAGTGGCAACAGCCGTGGAAGGGACTCCCTCACACGTTGGGCGCGGTGAAGAAGCGGATTCGTCGTGCTCCTCCCGGCAATGTCGAGGCTGCGATTCAGCGAGTCGTCAAGAACCCTGCCGCGGACCGAGAGGTCTGGCTGATGCTTGGCAACCTTCTTTCGAAAGCAGAATTGGAGACGCAGCTACGAAGGGCGCGACCGGCCGGCCACGCGATTCAGACCGCCTATCTATTGATGTCAACGATATCGAATGTCGCTTCAGCAGGAGCGCGGCTCATAGTATTTTGCTCTTAGCGTCTGAGAGCAATGCGGTTGAACAAGTCCCGGGCGCCGGCTTGGCCCACGCTTGGGTCGAGGCCGGCGAGGCGACCGTGGGGCTGGACAAGTTGCTAAGCTTTGTCGAGCAAGCGTGGGCGTCCGGTGAATCTCACGACCGACGTGCTCCGGCGCAACACGACGGCGGAGGTCATCGGCATCGTGACGGCGATGAATCGTGGTCGCAACTATGCGGCCCAGAAAGAGGCTAAACGCTGGTGCGAGCGCGCCGACAGCGTGATGATGTCGCGAGTTGGCTAACGCGGTGGGCACGACGTTATGGGCCAGAAGTAGGGGGCGTTCGCGTCCGCTACCGTCGTCGGCATGATGGAACCTCTCCCCACCACGCACGGCGGCGCTCGCAACGGCGCCGGTCGCAATCGCGATTTCTTGCGGCCTGACGTACTGCAGCGCGTTGGTGCTCCGCCGACAACAACTAGGCCGCTCCAACTCGCGCTCATACTGGAAGCGATGCACGTCATGGCGGTGAAGAGTGAGTTGTCGGTACAACGCACGGGTGGAACGCCGCGAATGGGAAAACAATGATGTCGATCGACGAACATGGTGCCTCCCTGGCCGTGGCACATCTGTGCCGCGGCCAGGCCAGTGAGGGCCGATCCAGCCAGATCCAGAGAGATCACGGGGGTGACTCAACCTCTGAGAACTATTGCAAAGCCGCGATACCCTTGGTAGCGTGGATTAGCCCTCATGGGGTTCGAGTCTCCCCATTCGCACGAACGATTTTCGCCCCTTAGGTCACCTCGGCCAAGGGGCGAAAGCCTTTTCGGGGTACCACCCATGGGCCGTCGCAGCGCAGGAGATTCCGCGTCGGTGACTGGAAGTACCCCACCGGTGGCTCTCGAGTTGCCGGCATGGTTGCCGGCGGCTGCGCGGGTCCTGCTCGCGGACGTGTCCGAGTGGAGCATGTCAGGCAAGGCGTATGTCGGACGGCGCGCGGTCGCGCGGTTCGTCTGGATG
>Ga0070717_10003999_pt1 | contig 10610 bp, 11 predicted proteins | sample LARL113metaG_FD_71366 | JGI IMG/M metagenome (GOLD analysis project Ga0070717, IMG submission 71366) | Corn, switchgrass and miscanthus rhizosphere microbial communities from Kellogg Biological Station, Michigan, USA - LAR L11-3 metaG | ecosystem: Host-associated > Plants > Roots > Rhizosphere ... | reverse complement strand
GACCTGGCCAATCCCGCGGCACCTGGCGGCTATCAGGCCCGCGTGTTCGACTTCCAGCGGTCGCCCTCCAGCAGCACGGCCAACGTCGACGTCGCGCTCGCGTTCTCCGACCCGTCGAGCACGGGGAACTACTCCGACCTGTGGGTGGTCGGGCCCGGCGACTTCGACGCCACTCCGGGCATTCCGGCCACGCTCGACACGAGCGACCCGTTCGCCCTCTCGCGCACCTATACGCAATGGGTGCCCCAAAACGTGGGCTCGCTGCGCTGGGTGGATTCCTCGAATTGCGGCGGCAATCCGGTCTCGTGCCCGTATCCCGAATTGCTCATGACCAAGAGTGACAAGGGCTGGGGGCAGCTCGCGGGCCGCAACGTGCGCTGGGGATACACGGCACTCGGGCCGGTCGACCCCGCAGTGACGCCGTGGCAATATTCGCCGTTCTACCGCAAGGACTCCGAGCAGTACTCGGCGACGCTGGCCGAGCCCATCGCGACCGCGCCGGCGGTCGGCACGATCGAGGCGTACACGTTTTCGGATGCCGGATCCGCGCCCCTGATGGCGGGGCTGGAAGTGACGATCGATTCCGAGGTCATGCGAATCCTCACGGTCTCGGGTTCGTCCGTGAAGCTCTACCGGGGATCGAACGGCACCACGCCGGCGGCCCATGCGGCGGGGCCGGTCAAGGTGTCGGGTCGTCGCGCAATCCAGATCGGCGCGGGTGGGACCGCCAACGACGCGCACACGTACCAGTTAACCACGAGCGAACCGCACGGGCAGCACACGGGCTCGGCGTCCATGACGACGATCGGCACGGGCTGGCCGGTCGTCACCTGGACCGACGGCAGCACCACGGGCCGGCTCGATGCGCGGATGCCGATCGTCACCGGGCCGAATACGCTGGTCCAGGTCGTCGCGCCGGTGGTGAAGGGCGGCGCCAAGCCCATCCGGGTCTATCCGCTCGATCCCGCGCAGTGCTATAGCCAGGTGAGGTATTCGGGCGCCTATATCCCGCCCGAAGTGACGGCGATCGCGACCGGCAGGTTTCCCAACGCCGCATTGCACGTCAACATCAACCTGGACGCATGCGATGATTTCGTCTGGACCGTGATGAGGCGGGTGCGTGACCACTTCCCCGCGGGCCGGTCGGTGATCGTCGAGTACCAGAACGAACCCTGGAACTGGGGGTTCTCCGGGTTCGAATACTGCATGAAGTGCGCGGATTATTTGGGCTATGAAAATCCTTACGCGCTTAGCTATTACATGCGGCGGTCCGGGGAGGTCGGCAACATCGCGAGGGCGGCGTTCAAGGAGACTGGCCGCGAGTGCGAAATCAAGCTGATGCTCAACTGTCAGCTCGGCTCGGGCCAGCCCAAGGACCATCTCACCTACGCCGCGAAGAACGGCTGGCAGGTCGACCGGATCGGCAACGCGCCCTATCTCTCGATCGACACGGGCCAGGACGCTTTCGCGACCTGGGACGACGACCAGCTCTGCGACCTCTGGCCGATGTTCCTGTGGTACGATACCCGCGCCAGCTCCTACAACAGCTACGCCGCCACGGCGCGAGGGTACATCGCGGACTACAACAAGGCGACGGGCGGCTCATGTCAGCTCATGGGGTATGAGGGGGGGATTGAGTACGCCGTGCCGACCGGCTCGGCCAACCAGGTCACGCGGGGGATGGATCTCGTCTACAACCCCAACTGGTACTGGATGGAGGACACGTTTTACCGCTGGGCGCAGCGGCAAGGGTACGCCAACCTGCATGTGTACAGTCTATCGCAATATCACTCGCCCCATCTCTGGGGAATGTACCACTGGCCGCGCCAGGTGCCCGGCTACGGTGACGGGCGATACGGGGGCAGCGATAACCGCTTGAGGCTGGCTCGACCGGGGCAGCCCAACAGCAAGCCCCCGAACGTGAACGTGGACCTCAACGAGTCGGTCAGGGGCCAGGCGTTTATCGATTGGCTGCGATCCGACTGAGTTTCTCCAGCAGCGGGCGATTTCATCCGACATAATCCATTGGTGGTCGGTGGAGGGGGGTCGGTGGCCAACCCGTGCTGAACACGCTGGCCACCGACCACCAGCCTTCCGACCGCCCGCAACTCGGAGCGAACCCATGACCCCGCTCGCCCTCGCCCTGGCCCTGGTCGGCCAGTATCCAAGTCCGCAGGCCCCGCAGTACGGCGCCCCCGCTCAGTATTCGGCACCCGTCACCTACGCGGCACCCGTCACGTATGCCCCCCCTCAAGTCGTGATGCTCGGCGCCGGCCAGGTGCTCCAGCCCGGCCCGTTCGGTGCGATGCTCGGCCGGATCGGGCAGAAGCTCGAAAAGCATGCATGGCCGCGGGTGCAGCCGATCCCCATGTCCGCGCAGGCCCCGGTGCAGCAAACGGTCTACCTCCAGATGTCCGCGCCCGTCGTCCAGCAGGCCGTCTACCAGGTCGCCCAGCCGACGTATCAGGCCCCGGTGCAGTATTCCACCCCGCCGAGCTACGGGGCCCCCCAGCCGCCAGCCAAAGCCCCTCCCGCTCCCGCTCAGTACGGCTCACCCCAGACGCCGCAAGCACCTGCCCAGGCGCCCCAGCTCGGCGCGACGAAGCCGAACGACGCGGTTCCCCCCGTCCCGCAACACTGATACAATAGCGAACCCTGGTTAGATGGATTGCGGGCCGCCGGCGCTTGTTGCGACGGCGGCTTTCTTCTTGCGCCGGGGCGCCCGGCTTGGCCCATAGCGCGGCCAGCCAGGCGTTGACGGCAGGATCCTCGGGCGGGTCTTCGCGCGGCGACCAGCCGTAATTTGAATTCTTGCCACAAATTCCGTCGCGGCGGGAGCCCCTGGTCTTTAGACCTGGGGAGGAGCCGCGCCCTCGCATGTTGAAAGATCGAAACGACCGCTATCAACCGGGACCGAACCCGGTACAATAGAGCCGTTCTTTGACAACTTACTGTTGCCGGTTGGGAGCGGAAGGCGCTTCCGTAAAACAGTAACCATGAACGAAGACATCACGGCTGAAGACACTCCTTCGGGAGCACCAGTTTCAAGCAGCCGTCGAACTCGTCGTGAGACGCTTCGGACAGTCGCCGGGCCGCAAGGCCTGGCAAGGGGGTCAGTCAATGCCCCTCAAGGATCGGAACGCTGGCTTGCCAGCAAGTACAGGTCCAAGCCACGGGGCTTCAGCCCCAGTGGTCATTGACCCGTGCCACGTTCCAGGCTCAAGGCATCGCCCCCTCAAGACTTCCCGCCGACCAGCTCGCGCTTCGCCATCCGCTCGAGCTGGCCGACCGTGACACCCACCGCGACGACGCGGAGCGGCTTGCACGAGGGGCAGGGATAGGAGTCGTGCTCCTCGACCTGGCCGCCGGATCGACGCACCACGATCGGGCCGTCGAGGGTGCCGGTGCCGCCACAGCACGGGCAGATTTCGTAGAGATCGCGATGGGGCATGCGAGCTTCTCCTATTCGGTGATCCTCAGACCTCGCCGGGGTGCTTGCTCATGTCGTGCGCGAACGGTTCCGGCGAGAGATTCTCGATCGGCTCCCGCTCGCGGTCGTTCGCATACCCGAGGATGACTTCCCGCGGCCGGCGATTGATCTCCAGGCACCAATCGCACGCGACGTAGCTCGCCCCGTCGGAGGGCAGGCCGCAGACGACGCAGCCCCAGCCGGTGCCGGGCACCGAGGCGCGGCGGTCGAGCATGACGATATTCCGCACGCGGCGAGTGCCGCCACAGCAGCAGCATGGTCCAAGGCTTGGCTCGCTCATGGTTCCCTCGATACGCCCTCTTTCAGCATCAGTCCGGTTCCCTGGCAGTGGACGCAACCCGGCGCGTTGCACGCATCGCCATCGATGGGGCAGAGCGTCACCCGATCGTCGGCGACCCCTTCGACACGATCGCAGCAGTACGCTTTAGCCTGGGCGAGTGTCCTGTAGATTCGGCCGCATTCGGTGCAGAGGTATTTCACGGCTTGGGATCCTCAGAAATGCACCTTGGCCCCGGCCTCCTTGAGCACGGCCGGCAGCTCGTGACGATACGCGCGTTGCGTCTCAGGTCTTTCGTTGCCGCTTCCTGCCCTTCAATGCGGCAGACAACTTGGCTCGGGTTTCATCCGAGACAGCATGACCGAGGGTCGCAGTAACGATCCGGGCTCGCGTCTCCTCCGATATCGGCGGCCTGTTTCGCTGCGCTATCGACATCTTCGCTCGGGTTTCCTCAGAGAGTTTCTTGCCTCGATGGGCCGCGGCCATTTTCTCAATATGTTCCGGGGAAAGGGTTTTCCCGCGATGGGCCGCGGAAATCTTGGCGCGAGTCTCCTTGGAATGCGGTCTACCCGGAGGGGCTGGCCTGATTCGGGCCGCTGCCGACATTTTGGCTCGGGTTTCTGGACTTCGTTTCTTGCCACGATTCACTTCGGCGGCCTTCGCGATCGCCTCCGGCGTTGGGCGTGTTCCTTGGTTCAGCGCCCACAATTTGGCGAGTGTCTCCTTCGAATGCCTGAAACCTACTCTTGCGGCCTTCATTTTTGCAATCCGCTCCGGCGAGTGTTTCTTGCCTCGTCGCGAGGCAGCCGACTTCTCGATCGCCTCGGGTGTCTGCTTGTATCCCCTGGTCGATCCGGCGGCAGGACAAAGGTTAAGCCCATGATCGCGATCGGATGCCTTGAGGAGCCCTATCCAGTGATCTTCCCTCTCTGTAAGTCGCTCGATTTCGACCTCTTCAAGCACTTCAAACGAGAAACTCTCCGGGCCGTGTTTGGTCCACGCTCGCTGCAAAAGCCGATGCCGACTTTTCCCGGCAAGCAGAGAACCCTTGTGCTCACTCAATCGCTTGGAGATGTTATTCGACTGACCCACGTAGACCTTTCCGGTGGTCATGCATCGGATGCAGTAGATCCCCGAGATATACCTTTGACTCATGACATGCACCTCCGATTCAGGTGTGTGTTGTGAAAGGGCCAGCCAGAGCCGAAATCTCTGGCTGGTCCGCATTATTATATGAGAGTTGCCCATATGATCAATGGTAGTGAATCTTATTTGCCACACCTTTAAGCACTTCGGGCAACTCATGGCGATAAGATTTTTGCGTCAAGGCACGGGAATGTCTAAGAGTGCGTTGAAGCTCAAGTTCCGATACACCCCAAGACTCGCTGAGCGATGCGAAAGTGTGGCGGAAGCTGGCGATGGTCAGGCCAGGGACGCCGGCGCGCCGACCGAGGGCCTTGATCTCATCGATGGCCTTGTAGCCGGGGGGGCCCTCGAGCCAGGGGCCTTGCCGTTTGGCCCCCGGAAAGAGCCAGTCGCTCCCCGCGAGCGGCAGCCACGCCGCCAGCACCCGCCCCAGTTCGCTCGGGATGGGCAGGTTCGCGCAGCTCGATCTCGTCTTCAGTCCCCGGCGCCGGTTTGTCCGGATGGTCAAGACTGCACCGGCCAGGTCCACGTCGGCCACGGCAAGGCCCAGGATCTCGCGTTTGCGGGCGCCGAGGTAGGCATAGGCATAAACCAGGGCCCGCAGCCTGGCGGCCTTCCAGGACCCGCCAGACGCCTCCCGATCGGCCAGGGCGAGCACGCGGGCCATCTCCTCCGAGGTATGCACCGGCGGGTCGAGCTCGGGCACGTCCCAATCGACCCATTGGGCGGGCGATCGCCAGGCGAACGGATTGGAATCGAGGGCCGAGACGAGGACGCCGTAGGTGCACGCGGCCGAGAGCGTCCGCAGGAGTGCCAGCGTCGTCTCGGGCCGGCGCCCCGGGTGGAGCTGGATCCAGCCCGCGATCACCGCGGGAGTCAGCTCCGCGGTGGTGGCGCAAAACGGCGCAAACTCCCCCAGCACCTGCCGCATCTTGCGATACGTGGCAAGCCTGCGAATCGGCGGAACATATAACGCCAGGACATCCTCGGTGAACCGCGACCAGGCCGTCGACATGCTCGCCCCCTCTTCCTTCCGGGAGCAAAAGGCCCAGGAGAACCCACGCTCTCCTACGCCGCAGGTGGCCGGCGAGGTCAACCCTTGCCCTTCGAATCCGAAGGTTGCAGGTTCGAGTCCTGCCGGGCGCGCTCTCGGAAAGGATGAAGGATGAAGGATGAAGGGTGAAATTCAATTTATTCATCCTTCCGCCTTCTGCCTTCAGCCTTTCGGAGGCGAAGCTAAGTCGGGAGGCATGGCGGCTTTGCATCGGGTTTAACCCTGGTGTACAGTTGTTTTATCTCCTGGACTTGCCCGCCGGTGGTCGGGCCGGGATGCGAAAACCGAGGCCCGGCCACTGGTTTACGATGCCGTGTGGGGAAAGACCGTCGGGCCGCGCTGGTGCTCATCGGCGGTGCCGTTGAGGGTGCGCCGCTCGATCCGCTCGAGGATCGGATAGCGGCTCTGGCCGGACTTCAGCTCCTTGATCAGCAGCCGGATCTCCTGGCGGCAGTCCTTCAGCTCGCGCTTGGCACGCCGAAGCCGGCGGCTGGCCTCGGCGACCTGCGCCTCGGCGGCTTCCAGCTTCTGGTCGGCCTGGGTGATTTCCTCGATCAGGTCGGTCATTGTGGCATACCTTTCAAAATTGCCTCACGTCGCGCTCGTGCTTCCTCATCGCTCAAATGGTGGAAGGATGCTTCCTTCGCTTCCTCGTTCCAACTCACGCCCAGTCGTCCAGCGAGAACACTCTTCCAGACCTGGCGCATGACCAGGTGAGTCGAATACTCGTTGACAATGGATGCAAGCTCGTCCTCGGAAACCCCGCGTTCAGGGGATTGAAGTAATGCCGCCAAGATAAGGCGCATGCGTTCGCCCTCAGTGCACAGGTTAGGAAGGTCGGGCGGCGGGTTCATGGATGTACTCCAAACCGGAATTAGATAAGGGAAAGGATAGGGTTCCCACGAAGGAGGGAAAATACTTAGGAGACCGCGCGCAAAATACGCGAAATACGCGAAAATAGCGCTTGTACACTATCAAAAACGAATTTCGCGTATTTCGCGTATTTTGCGCGCCGCCCTAAGAGTCTTTTTCAGGGTCAGCCAGGACGGCGGGATTCACCTCCCAAACCTGAGACGGCTTCCGTCCCCTCTTGCGTGGACTTACATGCATGCTCTTTGGCCTAATTGCGCTTGCCTCGCAAAGGAGGTCGAGCGCAATCCTAGGCGACTTTCCATCGGCGAACCGGTAACGAAGATCGTTGAGCAAATCGTGCTCGCTGAATTCGCGCAACCCCTTTCGCCGAATCCAGGCGAGGATGGCCTGGGCATCGGGGCTACCCGTACCGCCGGTGCTTCGGTTTTGCACTTTCGCGACGTGGCTCTTGAAGTAGTCAACCAGCTTGATCGCGCCGCGGACGTCTTCGGCGGTGACGGCGCCTCGGGCCAGCTCGCCGCGTGTATCAACGCCGGTCGCCAGCCTGATGCGTGAGAGGATGAGGCAGAATCGGGCACAGTAGGAGCGCAGCTTGGACCAGACGCCGGCCTGCCAGGCTGGGGCGTCTTCGGCTTCCATCTCCTTGCAATGGGGATTGAACCACTTCACCCAGACGTCTTTGGCGGCCGGGTCGAAGTTGACCAGATAAGGGCGGCAGACGTTCTTGTCCTTGTCGAAGAACATCTCCACCTTGTGCAGCGTGGTAAGGACGGCATCCCAGGTCGACTCATCGCCCTCGTCCAGCTCATCTTCCGTCCATTCCTGGTTCGGGAATGTCCCCGGATAGGAGAAGAGCAGGCGATCGAAGAAGCCGTCGTTCCGGCCCTGCTCCTCGGCGAGCGTGCCGAGCATGTCCGGTGGGAGACCGCCCAGGACAGTGACCAAAGGGCAAGGCACCCACGAGGATCGTTTTCCTCCTTCGCGGTCAACGGACGTTGGCCGGCTGCTCCAGATGTCCAGCCAGAACTGCCGATCGTTGCCCTTGCTCTTGTACTGGTTGAACGAGCCGATCCATCCCGTAGCCTCGTCCGGGTCGGCCAGGAGGCCGCGGGGATTGTCGGCCAGGATCGTTACCAGCGTTTCGCGGGTGATGTCCTTGACGACAGCCCTTCGCTGCCTGGGCTCCGGGCCAGGATTCACCCCTTTGGGCGCCGTCTTCTTGAGTTCCTCCCATGCTTCGCGTTCGAGCTTGGAGGCTTTTCTCAGGTCTCCATCGATGCCGGTCAGGGGCTTGACCACCAGTTTCATGGGAGGTGTCTTGCTCTGGCCTGGCAGCGCGACGATGAGCATGTTGAGCAGCGGCGATTCATGCCAGGTGCGCTTGAGGTAGATGTTCACCGACTGGCCGATCGCGGCACTGGCGACGGCCAGCATCGCGGCACCCACGACGTCGGGCGGTGCGAGTGTGACCTGCGCTGTGCCGAGGCAATACCGCTGGAGAGCCACGGGAAAGACGTCTGTTGGAAACGGGAGGACGTCGGGCGCTTGCTTGAGGGTGAGTTCTGGCCAGGGCTCCCCAGCGAGGGACCTGATGTTGGCGAACCGGCTGGCGGCTCGATCAAGGAGCTGCTGGGAGGTATAGAGGCCGGAATAGCCCTCGCGGATGACTTCCGTACTGCTCTGGATGGCCTGCCGCGCGGCCGATTTCTCCTGCACTATGCCGGCAAAATAGACGCAGTTCGCCGCGTGTGGCACGGCGTCCGCGATGTCCCGGAGGAAATCGAGGCCGCCTATCAACTTGAATTGATCGCGGCGGTTGAGCTCGTCGACCAGGCCGATGATCTCGACGGGGTGGCCGCCCTCGTAGAGATCGACCATCGCCCGGAAGATCATCTGGTGAGGGGCCCGGTAGAAATCGTTCGCTTCGATCCTTCCCAGGACTGCCTCGAAGTGGCCGTTGTCCAGCAGCAGGCTGCACAGGACGCCCCTTTCCGCTTCCAGGCTTTGCGGGGGGAGCTGGTCGGGCAGGCCCGTGGTCGCGGCCTGGCCGTTGCCGTGGTATCCGTTCCCGGTGTCGATCATCTCGCACCCCCTTCCTCGGAAGGCGGAAGGCGGAAGGCTAAAGACGGCGGGATGAATAATTCATCCTTCATCCTTCTGCCTTCATCCTTGAAGGCGACGCGGGCCAGCAGGTAGCGGGGGAATTCGTCGCCGGGCTCATGGCTCTTGAGCAGGATCCCGAGCAGCACCATGCGGCCGAGGATGTGGCGATAAAGCAACATCGGCACCCATCCGAGATGGGCGTGGAAGCGGATCGTCATCTCGCCCATCCAGCGGGGCTCGGCGACGAAAACCCGCTCGATCGCGAGGCGGATGTCGCGGCGGCACTGGCGGCAGGTGCAGACGGTCCGGGATGTGCCGGGATGGGGCCAGTTCATGGCGTGCCCCCTTCCGGGTCGAGCGCCACGGTGAAGCGGACCTGATCCGTCCACTCGGGCCACTTTGACCAGGGGACAGGCTCGGACCCGGCCTGATGCGTGCCGGCGTTGTGTCTAGATTGTGGCGAGATGTCGGGATATGATTCCCTTCGTGCCGGGCGAGCCGGCGCGGAAAATTGGCCGGTGGCGGGGCGAGGCCCGCTGTGTTGGGAGCTCATGGAGACTTGCCCTGTGTCAGGCCGTGTTCAAGGGAAGGGATGCGAAACCGAATCCCCTGAACCGGCGGTCAACGTGTTGCTCTCGGTAACGTGTGCCTCGTCTCGTCCCGGTCCGTTCCGCGGACCCGAAGCGCGCCAGCCTATGCATGGCAGGCGGTGCCCGCAAGCCTGCGCCGGCCGCGGGTCAGGATGTTGCATCTGGGCCCTGCGCGGCCCTGTCATACCAGCGGGCCAGGAAACGGACCGCGGCCGATCGGTTCTCCAGCTCGGGCTGCGTCTTCACGAGAGAGTCGAGGGTCTTGACCGTGGCCAGGTCGACGTAGAAGTTCACTCGCTCCCGGTGCACCCGTGGCGGCTTGGGTGTCTTGATGCGTGTTTTCGCCATAACATGCCTCTGAGATGGGAGTTGAGGCTCAAATGCGAACCACAAAGTCTACACACGTCTGGCCCGCATATCACTCCCAAATCTCCTAAATTCGCCATTGTGTCATCCCAACACACGCATTGTGTCATCTCGACACAATGACCTTGCCCGGCCCGGCCTGCGTGCCGTCGATCAGATCAATCCACCAATTGCCATCCTCGGAGCGGCCGGCGGTGCCGACCTCGGCCCAGCCATCGCGGATCATGTAGAGGCTGGGCTCGAGCCGGGGGAGGGTGCGCATGAGCCCCTCGAGGCCGAAGCATGAGCAGATCGGGTCGGCCTCGAAGGCGTGGCGCAGAGTGTAAATGGGGTCGATGGGAGTCAGCGCGTGGCCTCTTTCTTCGCGGGCTTGGCGGTTCCGGCGTCCCATTGGTTCGCCTGGCCGCAAGCGATGAGGGCGTTCAACTCGGCATGACCCAGACTGTACCGCGCCATGAGCTCCGTCTGAAGTTTGGCCATGTCGCGGGCGGCCAGGGCCGAGGCGTGTTTCTTGTTGCCGGGCTGGGGCTTGGCCTTGAGCTTGGCGAGCTGGCTAGCGGCATCACGATAGGCCGTCTTGGCAGCATCGGCGTTGGCGACGATGTAGACATCTCGGCTCAAGCAAGTAAAGCCCGGCGCGCTGGTCGCGGCGCCAGTCCTACCGAGCGGGGTCACCGTCACGTGGTAATCGGCCCGCGTCGAATTAACCGG
>Ga0070717_10003998_pt1 | contig 10611 bp, 8 predicted proteins | sample LARL113metaG_FD_71366 | JGI IMG/M metagenome (GOLD analysis project Ga0070717, IMG submission 71366) | Corn, switchgrass and miscanthus rhizosphere microbial communities from Kellogg Biological Station, Michigan, USA - LAR L11-3 metaG | ecosystem: Host-associated > Plants > Roots > Rhizosphere ... | reverse complement strand
GGTTGGCATCGCCTTCCTTCCAGGCCGCATAAATCTCATAGCAAGCGGTCGGAGCTGGACCGGCGAACGCAAGGATCGCACCCACTGCGCCAGCGTCAAGCGAAGGATGTAGTTTCTGCGCCGCGCCTACCAGCACCTGAAATCCGACTTCCTTGTGGCGAGTCTTGATTCCGCTGACGACTCTTACGGCCGAAGACGCCGATTTCGACGGTCCCGCTGGTGATGATCCGCCCAGCGCAGCCACGGAAACCAGTTCCCCGCCTTGGTCTCCTTTTTCCGGCGACTTCAACAAGCGAGGCGTGACTGCTGTGAAGGTTTCAGTTACGGTTGCACTACGTTTGATGTGACGTGTCCCCTCCGCCATGCGCCGGACTTTTTCAACATCGCCACCGGATTCCTTGATGGCGACGATATTCGGATGCTCGGACAATTCGGCGACCAGCTCAACCGGAATGTCATAGTTTGTGAACGCTGGGACGCTGTAAATCATCACCGGAAGCGGAGAGCGGTCGGCGACCATCCTATAAAAGGCCAAAATATTGGCGGGTTGCATCTGCCGGCGGTAAAAAAAAGGGGTGCGGACAAGAGCGACGTCATACGCAAGTTCCGCCCCGTACTCGGTCAGGCGCAGAGTTTCAATGGCTGACTCGGCGCCGGTTCCGGCGATCAGGACCTTGCCGGGAGCGCAGGCTTCGCGGGCAGTCTTCAGCACCTCGCGTTGCTCTTCGCCCGAAAGCATGACTGCCTCTCCGGTCGAACCAAGCACCGCAATTCCCGCAATCGGAGTCTTCGAATAGCGCTCGACGTTGTGCTCGAGCTTTTTGAGGTACACGCGTCCGTCGGGATAAAAAGGCGTGGTGATTGGAGAAAAGATGCCGTGGAGGAGCATGGGAGCTGCAGCCATCAGCCGTCAGCTATCAGCTTCTGACGGGGAGTGGTTAGAACATTGTAAATGCTGACGGTGGTGATAGTGCTGGGTGCGTTTGCGTCTGAATTTAGTTACGCTTTGACTCTGGCTGAGGCTTTTCTCATATCCCTTATTTGAAAGATGAGTTCGGTGATGAACAGAGGCACCACCCAGGAGGCCCAGGCAAGAGTGATCGACAGGTCGCCGGGCGGCTTCAAATGGGATGTGGGGCCGTAGTCACTGAAATACGCGAAAGGTGACGAAAGCGAAAGTCACGACGTAGGCGCGGACCATCCATTCTTTGTGAATTTCGACCAGGCCCTTGCGGATGGCGTAGTAGGCCATCGCGGTTGTTGACGCCCAGGCTGCGGCTAGGCCGAGTATTCCGAAACCGAAGGCCCAGCCGAAAGTCGTGGTAAAGGCCAGGTAAGTGGCTCCGGTCACGCCTGCGGTGACGCCTCCGAGGAAAATGCGACCAGTGTAGCGGTGGACGTTCATGCGCTTTCCGGTCAGTCCGGTGAAGAATTGCCAGGGGGCGGTGAGCAGGGCGACCATGCCTCCGCTGATGTGCAAGAGCAGGCCAGCGCGGCGCGGCCAGTAAGGATCAAATGCCTTCGGGTTGTAATTCAGGTAATAGTGGAAGACATACTTCAGCACGAACGCGGCCGCGATGGCGATGAGCGCGGCCCAGGCGAGGATGGTGAGTGCTTTGCCTACTTTGCTCTTCCCTGCTGATGCTGGTACGGAACTGCTGCGTGTGCCATTCGGTGCCCCTGTCGAATGAAATTGAACGCGGAAAGCGGAGGGAATGGTAGCACAGTTCTTTCTACGGGAGATCGTTCTTTCCCCCTGCTCTGTCATCCTGAGCGGAGTGAGTGCTTCGCGAAGCGAAACACTCGCGGAGTAGAAGGACCCCTGGGCCGTTCGTTATATACGGACGTGTCAAGGCATTCTCACGATGACGATTGATCTTACGGCCGCGCGAGAGAATGCCTTTGCAGCGTCGCGGACAGCACTGGCGTGGTAGGGGTCCTTCGACTTCGTAGCCGATACGCATTCGCCCCATCGGCACTGCGCTCAGGATGACAGGGTTTGAGGGGTCATGCGCAAGAATTGTGAGACAAGTTATTCGGTGTAGAATGCATCGCATGGCAGGCACAAGATACCTCTTACTTTGGGTTAGCGTCTTAGCGGGCGGTTCGGCGAACGTCTTTGCGCAGGCCAGCCTGAGACGCTGTCTGAGACACTGATAGAGCACAAGGCCGGTGAGGTTGAATGGCTACCTGCTGGCAGATCTCATACATTCACAAATGCTGGGGCTGGCCCGGCCTTGGTGACGATAGTCGAGTTCAGGTAAACGAGGGTTTAGCCAAACCTACTGTCTCATTGTCCTCTCCGCGTGCAAATGCTGCAGCGCCTTCACATTCACTTCACCACGCTGCAACGCGGCAATCCCCTCAGCAGCGGCGCGGGCGGCGGCTAGCGTCGTAATCGTCGGAATGCGCGCTGTCACGGCGGCGCGGCGGATTGCCTTTTCGTCGAAGAACGGATCGGGGCCTTGCGGAGTGTTGACGATCAGCTGGATGCGGTCGCCTTTGATTAAATCAACCACGTTGGGGCGGCCTTCTTTTACTTTGTACACGCGCTCGCAGGCCATTCCGGCTTCTTCGATTACGTCGGCGGTGCCGGCGGTGGCGACCAGCTTGAATCCCATGTCCACAAATTTGCGAGAGACGTCGGCGACGTGCGGCTTGTCGTGATCGGTCACGCTGACGAAGATGCACCCTTGCGTCGGCAGCTTTTGTCCCGCGGCGATTTGCGCTTTGGCGAAGGCTTCGCCGAAATTGTCGGCGACGCCCATGACTTCTCCGGTGGATTTCATTTCCGGTCCGAGGACGGTGTCCACGCCGGGGAATTTGTTCCAGGGGAAGACCGGGGATTTCACGTAAAAGAACGAGCCGGTATCGAGATCTTTTTTCTGCTCAATATATTCAGGCAAGAATTCGCGGAGTTTGCGGCCGGTCATCAGCCGCGCAGCGATCTTCGCCATTGGAACGCCCGTAGCTTTGGAAACGTAAGGAACGGTACGGGAAGCGCGGGGGTTTACTTCGAGGACGTAGACTTTGCCGCCCTCGTGTCCGTTGCCGGAGGTGTATCCAGAGCGCGGGATCGCGAACTGCACATTCATCAGGCCGACGACCTTCAATGCCCGGGCCAGCTTGAAGGTGTACTCGCGCATTCGGGCTAGCAGGTGCTGCGGAATATCCACTGCTGGGAGTACGCAGGAGGAATCGCCGGAGTGGATGCCGGCTTCTTCAATGTGCTGCATTATGCCGCCGATGACGACGTCGTCACCGTCGCAGAGCGCGTCTACGTCAACCTCGATGGCGTCTTCGAGGAAGTGATCGATGAGGACGGGACGGTCGTGCGAATATTCAACGGCCTCTTTCATATAGCGGACGACGGTTTCTTCGTCGTAGGCGATGACCATGGCGCGTCCGCCGAGCACATAAGAAGGACGCACCAGCACGGGATAGCCAATCTTGGCGGCGCCGGCCACCGCTTCCTCCAAAGACGCGGCCATTGCGCCGGGAGCTTGCGGGATACCGAGTTCGTCGAGCAGCTTACCGAAACGCTTGCGGTCTTCGGCGAGGTCAATGTATTCGGGTGCAGTGCCGATGATCTTTACGCCTGCGGCCTTCAGAGGGAGAGCGAGATTTAGCGGCGTCTGTCCGCCGAACTGGACTATTACTCCGACCTCGGCACCTGACGCCGACTCATGTTCGCAGATGGCCAAAACGTCTTCGATCGTCAGCGGTTCGAAGTAGAGGCGGTCGCTGGTGTCGTAGTCGGTCGAAACCGTCTCGGGATTGCAGTTGACCATGATGGTCTCGTACCCATCTTCGTGCAATGCAAATGACGCATGGCAGCAGCAGTAATCGAACTCAATTCCCTGCCCGATGCGGTTCGGCCCGCTGCCCAAGATGATGACCTTCTTTTTGTCGGTGGGCGCGGCCTCGTCTTCTTCTTCGTAAGTGGAATACAGATACGGAGTGTAGCTTTCGAATTCGGCGGCGCAGGTGTCCACGCGCTTGTACACGGGCTGCACTTTGTGCTTTTTGCGCAAGTGCCGAATTTTTTCCTGGTCGCCTTTGCCGCTCAGGCGCCAGGTTCCAGCGAGGCGGCCGTCAGAGAAGCCCATGCGCTTGGCATCGCGCAACACCTCGGTCGGGACGGATTCGATCGGGTGCTTCTCGACTTCGAGCTGCATATCGTTAATTTCTTTGAGTTGGTAGAGGAACCAGGGGTCAATCCCAGTCATCTTGGCGACTTGCTTGACGGTGTGGCCCTGACGGATTGCGTAGCGAATGTACGAGAGTCGCTCGGGATGCGGGGTAACTAGGCGCTGGGTCAGAATCTTCGGCTCGATTTTTTCCGACCCGACGCGCTTGCCAGTGTCGAGGGCGCGAATTCCTTTCATTAAAGCTTCTTTGAATGTCCGCCCGATGGCCATGACTTCGCCGACGGACTTCATCTGCGGGCCCAGGCTTTCGTCGGCACCAGGGAATTTTTCGAACTGCCACTTAGGGATTTTGACGACTACGTAGTCGAGCGTCGGTTCGAAGCAGGCAGGTGTTTTGCGTGTGATGTCGTTAGGAATTTCATCCAGCGTGTAGCCGACAGCAAGCTTGGCGGCGATCTTCGCGATTGGGAAGCCGGTAGCCTTCGATGCCAACGCCGACGACCGCGAGACGCGCGGATTCATTTCGATGACGACCATGCGGCCGGTGGTGGGATGCACACCGAATTGAATATTCGATCCGCCAGTTTCGACGCCGATTTCGCGGATCACGGCGATGGCAGCATCGCGCATTGCCTGGTATTCGCGGTCGGTGAGCGTTTGGGCCGGGGCGACGGTGATGGAATCGCCGGTGTGTACGCCCATGGGGTCGAAATTCTCGATGGAGCAGATGATGATGACATTGTCTTTCAGGTCACGTATCACCTCGAGCTCATATTCTTTCCAGCCGAGCACGGATTCTTCGATCAGCGCCTGGTGCACGGGAGAGAAGTCGAGTCCGCGGGCGAGGACTTCGAGCAGCTCTTCGCGGTTGTAGGCCATGCCTCCGCCGGAGCCGCCGAGGGTGAATGACGGGCGCACGATTACCGGGAATCCGATCTTTCCGGCGAACTCAAGGCCGTCTTTCAAATTCGTTACCAGCGCAGATTTCGGCACGTCGAGGCCGATGCGCTGCATGGCGTCCTTGAAGACGAGGCGGTCTTCGGCTTTGTTGATGGCGTCTATGTTGGCGCCGATGAGTTTAGCGTTGTATTTCTCAAGAACGCCGCTTTCAGAAAGCTCGATTGCGAGATTCAGTGCGGTCTGGCCGCCCACGGTGGGCAGAATGGCAAATCCGGCGCCGGGCGAAAGCTCGCGCTCGACCCGAATAATCTCTTCCAAGTAATCGCGGGTGAGCGGCTCAATATAAGTGCGGTCGGCAAACTCGGGGTCGGTCATGATGGTGGCCGGGTTCGAGTTGGCCAGCACGACCTCGTATCCCTCGGCCTTGAGCGCCTTGCAGGCCTGGGTGCCGGAGTAATCGAACTCGGCGGATTGTCCGATGATGATGGGCCCGGAGCCGAGGATGAGAATCTTGGAGATGTCAGTTCGTTTGGGCATTGAAGTCAGTTGTCAGTTGTCGGTGGTCAGTTGCCAGTAAAATCTCTTCATTTGATTCGCAAATTGTGTTCGTCCACCACGTCGCTGATTTTCTGCTCGTCGCGGAGTATGGTGCTGTAAATCCAGGTGTACCAAGGTTTATTTCGGATGACTTCGTCGGTGCGCTTTGGGCCGATCAACTCGCGGTCGGCTTCGATTTCGAGATAGCAATCCACCAGGTGGCCGTAAGTGCTATAGGCAGAGTCGGCGCCTTCGGGCAATCCGACGGGAGCGTTGGGATACATCTGTCGCAACTCGGCGATGGCGGCTTTTTGTTGCGCGTCATGCTCGCGAAGATACCAGTGCAACTGCTCGTGAATGACAGATGACAGCAGTTCGTCAGGTGAATCGGCGAAGCGGACGTTGAGCGTCAGTACCGGGAATGCGTGGTTCATTGCTCGTTCTTCAATGACCACGTCGCGCGTGTAGGTGTACTTACTCAGATCGTAGGAGGACAGGACTTTTCTCAGCGACTCGGCAGTCTGGTGCTCACGCGGCGTGTTGTGAGAGAGTTTGATAGAAATTTGATCAGCGGCAAGAGCGGAAATTTCGAGCGTGAGCGCAATTGCAATGACGTGCGACCCGAGATTGAGGATTTTGGAGGTGTCAGGTCGCTTAGACATTGAGCTATCTCACCGCCGCGGTGTGCTTCTTGTTCTGCAGCCGCTTTACCTTTCCTTCCCGCATGAATATCCCGAGCACGCTGTAGCTCAAATAATTCTTAGAGCCACCTCCGTAATCGCTCTGCAGACCGAGACACTTGGCCACCTCGTAGTTAGTGACGCCCTCCTTGTTGGCCTGTGTCGTTTCAAAAACTGCGCTCTTTAAGTGCTCCAGAGCTATCTGAGCCTTCTCGACCACGCCTGACGGAACAATTACGGAGCGACTTCTGCCGAGCGCCACACCTTTCCCGATATAAAAAGGCCGAGCTGGATTCGATCGCGGGTCTTTCAACGCGTATACGTAAAAGACGCTTTGATCCTTCACCCTTTCCATTCCTCCATCATCTTCACAAAATCCTTGAACAGGTAATGCGAGTCATGCGGCCCGGGTGACGCTTCCGGGTGGTACTGGACGCTGAACAGCGGCAAGTTGCGGTGGCGCAGGCCTTCTAGCGTTTGGTCGTTCAGGTCTATGTGCGTGAGTTCGACTTCGGATTGGGGGAGCGAGTCGGGATCGACGGCGAAGTTGTGGTTGTGGGCGGTGATTTCGATTTTGCCGGTGTTTAGTTGCTTCACAGGGTGATTGCCGCCGTGGTGACCGAATTTCAATTTGAAAGTCTTGCCGCCTAGGGCAATGCCGGTTAGCTGGTGCCCAAGGCAGATACCGAAGATAGGCTGGCGTCCCATGAGGCGGCGGATGTTGTCCACGGCGTAGGTGCAGGGCTCGGGATCGCCGGGGCCGTTGGAGAGGAAAACACCGTCGGGTTTCAGCGCGAGAACATCTTCGGCGGGAGTCTGCGCAGGGACGACTGTGACCTTGCAGGCTTCGCTGCGTAACTTACGTAGAATGTTTTGCTTAATCCCGAAATCATAAGCTACTACATGAAAGCGAGTCGGCTGATCTTTTACACCGACGACTTCTATCGGTTCGTGCGAGCGCTCGCCGACTTCCCAGACGTACGGGCGATTCGTAGTCACTACTTTTGCGAGATCGGTGCCGTCCATCTTTGGGATGGAGTTGGCTTTGGCGATGAGCTTCTCGGCGTCCATCTCGATGGTCGAGACTACGCCTCGCATCACGCCGTGATCGCGCAGATGGCGAACGAGACAACGCGTATCAATATCGGCAAGAACAGGGATCTTGAACTGCTCGAGATATTCTTCGGCGACCTGCTGCGAACGCCAGTTCGAGCTAACGCGGGAGAACTCGCGCACGATCAATCCTTCAATATAGGGGCGCGTGGCTTCGTTGTCTTCGGCGTTGGTCCCGTAGTTGCCGATTTGAGGATTGGTTAAAACGACAATCTGTCCGGCGTAGGAGGGGTCGGTGAAAATTTCCTGGTAGCCGGTAATGGAAGTATTAAAAACGACTTCGCCGTAGCATTCGCCTTTGGCGCCGTAGCCTTTGCCTCGGAAGACCCTTCCGTCTTCCAGCGCAAGGATGGCTTGCATTAGCTCTCCGGGGAGTGGATTTTCAGAATTTTAGCAGGGATGGGAGAAGAGCGGAAGAAGGAAATCATCTTCGTGTGGACTATTCCGCAGTTTAAAAAAACGGAGCTAGATTTCTCCAGCCCCGCATGAACCAAATCCCGGTTTAAGCAATCCTCACTGGCAGCCGGGGAATTTGAAGCTCGCAATTTGCGTGCTCCAATTGAAGGTACCGCTCGCCTTCAGATATTCGGTTGTGTAGAAGAACGTGCAGTCGTCCACCGGGTCAACGCTGATGGCGCTGTAGTCGCCCCACCTGGCGAGGTTGGGCAACTGCGAGCCGCCGCCCGCCTTTATGGTGTTTTCGACCTCAAGTGTTCCGAGAATATCAGTCGGCACCCTTCCGGTAAAGCGCACAGACGGAAAGACACTGCTGCTGGAAGCGCTGTAGCCGACGGCGATGTCGCCGACTTTATCCATCGCAATGCTGCCCATCCAGCGGAAAGTGGAGTCCGGCGAGAACGTGCCTTGCTGAATTACGGTCGGAGTGCCGCTGGTCAGGTTGCCGAGTTGATACCAGCGCACGCCGACGTGGGAGCTCTTCCGCGACGTACTAACGGTGACAGAGTGGTTCACAACCGCCCTTTCACCACCAGTCGGATTACGATACGCGAAACGGTACATCACCCGGTCCGCCAGCGAATCCAACTTTTCATGGGTGCTAGGTTGTGGAATACAAGCACCGCCGCCACTGCACGCCGGAGAAAACGCCGCGACTGCTACGTTGATTGGCCCGGTCAATGTCGAATTCAGGGGAGTGGCGAAGTCAACGTGGAATCTCCACACATTCAGCGAATTGCTGCCGAAGTTCACGAACGCATTGGGAGCGCCGGCCGGTGGGGCAGTCGCGCCGTCCAGGTCCGACGGCAATACGCCGCCGAAACTGGAACTCAACTGGAAGCACACTTGTGACGCAGCAGCTCCAGCCAGCATGGCGGTGCGGTCGTACGCGCACAGCTTGGCGCCTGTGAAAGTGTTCCCCGTAAAAATATTGAAGGAGATGTAGTACGCATCCGGCCAGACACCCAGTTTGGGATAGTCGGGGAACTGGGAAGTGCCGTAGCTGAACGCGTAGCGGTTGTAAGAGCCGGTTGCATCCGAGGTGGTAGAGACTGCGACGCACTGTAGAAACGGCGTGGTGCTCACGGAAAATTGAGTCAATATCCACCGGTTCGCAGCCTTGTCGTATTGCGCGATAGGATCGCCGTCGTTATTGGTTTCGCAGCCGCCGCCGAAGCCGGACCACAAAGTGTTACCTGCAACCGGACCATGCACTAATGCGCCGCTCGTCTTGTCGAATACCGCGAATGATTCATTCACCCACTGCACGTACTGGGTAGCGCCGACCGCGCCGTTGGTATCCGGCGGAGCAGCATTGGGGGCGAATCCATAATCGCCGTTGCCGACGCCAGCGAAGTTCAGTCCGGCCGTCGTGCCTACAAGTGGGGCGGAGGTTGTTTGCAGGACTGGGTCGGGTTGAGCCTGCCCGGGCGCAAGCGGCAACGGACGAACCGGTCTTACATGCTGGTCCAGACGCGGCGCCCGCGGCGAAATGCTGATTAACGGCGGAGAAACATCGTGATGTACCGCCGGGCTCACTTCCACAGCCTGCGCCAACAGGGACGAAGGCGCGATCAAGACAACGCACACCAGGGCAAGCGCTGCCAGACATACTGCCGCATTAAAGGGCTTCTTCATACAACTTCTCCTTTGAAATTCGTAATCGGTCGGGTTGAGGGCTTGGGGCAGGAAAGCATTCAGGAGTTCGCTACGATGAAGCCGGCGAAACGCAAACTTTTCGGGCACTCATTTCTCCACAAAATGCGCCCTAGGATAACACGGTTTATCCGTATAAAATTGTAAACAGAATGTCGGACAAACCCGTTTCATCCATAGTGCAAGAAGTTGCACACAGTACCCCCAGCCGCGGGAGGAGCATGGTTTCCGCGTGGCTGCGCGACCTGGTCATCTCGCTGGGAATTTCGGCGTTCGTCATCGTTTTTCTTTATCAGCCGGTGAAAGTCGAGGGCACCAGTATGATGCCGTCGCTCGACGACCAGGAACGCATCTTCATCAACAAATTCGTCTATCGTCTGGAGCCCATCCAGCGTGGCGATATTGTGGTGTTCCGTTATCCGCGTGATCCGGCAAAGAGTTTTATTAAGCGCGTGATGGGGATTGCGGGAGACCACGTGCGTATCGAAGATGGCAGGGTCTATCTGAACGGCAAGCTGGTCTCAGAAGATTATGTTCCGCGTGTTTACGAAGACGAGCGGTCCTATTCTGAAATCGTCGTGCCGCCGGATTCCTATTTTGTGCTCGGAGACCACCGCAGTTTGTCGAATGATAGCCGTGACTTTGGACCTGTGGATGCTAGCTATATTTACGGTAAAGCCGTGTTCGGATACTGGCCAATGGAAAAGGTCGGAAGACTGCGGTAGCGCGGGTACTTCGAAGACTCTAGCGCGTCATCCTCACCAATCGGCTTGTAATTGACGGAGTCTTCTCCAGCAACGACAACACCGGTTTGCGGACTACGCCCGGCCAGCGAAGCATTCGGCGCAGCCATGAAGAAGCCCGGAACACCGGGGCCAGTCGCTGCTTGTACAATCCGCAATACTCCGCCGTAGCGTGTTCCAGCGAATTCTCGCTGCGAAAAAAAGGCGCCAGGCATTCCGCTGCAAGAGCACCGCTGCGCAAGGCCAGCGAAATTCCATCCCCAATAAAGGGATCGACGAATGTCGCAGAATCCCCTGTTTGGAGCATTCCGGCCTGCACCGGTTCCGGCTGGTGAAACACCAGGGGCGAAGTGCTGACTGGAGCCATCATCGGTT
>Ga0070717_10003997_pt1 | contig 10611 bp, 6 predicted proteins | sample LARL113metaG_FD_71366 | JGI IMG/M metagenome (GOLD analysis project Ga0070717, IMG submission 71366) | Corn, switchgrass and miscanthus rhizosphere microbial communities from Kellogg Biological Station, Michigan, USA - LAR L11-3 metaG | ecosystem: Host-associated > Plants > Roots > Rhizosphere ... | reverse complement strand
ACCCTGATATCCGGAATTCCGGACATCAGTCTCAGTCGCGCGGCCCGATGCCCACCGCCACGTACCTGAGGCCGTCGAGCTCGCGCAGCTCCGGCAGGGCGCGCCAGCAGTCGATCAGCACGCGCGGCGTGGCCCTCGGGCCCGACAGCCAGACGTCGGGCGGGAGCTGGCGGAACTGTGGCCAGGCGGTCGCCAGCACCACCACGTCCGCCTGTCGGACGCACTCGGCCGCGCTCGTGGCCAGCCGGACGCCGGGCCCGAGGTGGCGCCGCGCGTTGTCCATCCCCGCCGGGTCGTAGCCGAGGGCGGGGACGGTCCGGCACGCCAGCTCCCGCAGCACCTCCAGCCCGAGCGCCTCGTCCACCACGTCCGTCGACGGCTTGTAGGTCAGCCCGAGGACCCCGACGACGCCACCCGCGGGAATCCGGGCGACGACCGCCTTCACCAGGTCCCGCCGCTGCTGCCGATTGAACGCGTCGGTCGCCTCGGGCAGGCCGGCAGGCACGCCGAGCGACCGGGCCAGCGCAGCCAGCGCGACATTGTCCCGCGGGAAGCAGGGGCCGCCGTAGCTCACCGAGCCGGCGAGGTAGCGGGCGCCGATCCTGCCGTCCAGCGCGACCGCCGCGGTGACCGCGTCGACGTCGGCGCCCGGCAGCTCCGAGCAGACGCGCGCGAGCAGGTTGGCGAAGCTGATCTTCATCGTCACGAACGCGTTGACCGCGAGCTTGACCACCTCGGCGCTGACGAACGGCATCCGCGCGATGGGCGGCGGGCCGTCGCACGTGCGCCGGTAGATGTCCTCCAGGAGATCGCCGGCGGCGGGGTCGGACTCGCCGATCAGCACCAGGTCGGGGCTGCGGAAGTCCCGGATGACGGTGCCCAGGGCGACGAACTCGGGGCTGTAGCAGAGGCCCAGGTCGGGGCCACAGCGCCGTCCGCTGCTCTCCTCCAGCGCGCGCTGCAGCGGGCCCCCCATCGAGCCCGGCATGACGGTGCTGGTGACGACGACCACGTGCGGGCCCGGCTTGTCGCGCAGCGCCGCGCCCACGCCGGCGAGTGCGTCGAGCACGAAGTCGAGCTGGAACCCGCCGTCGGGCCCGGTCGGCGTCGGCACGACGATGAACGTGACGTCGGAGCCGGCGACGGCCTCGCGGAGGTCGGTGGTCGCGCGCAGCCGGTCGCCCGCGCGGCTCAGCAGCTCGGCGAGGCCCGGCTCCGCCACCGGCGCCTCTCCCCGGCGCACCCGCTCGACCCGGTCCGGGTCGCGGTCCATGCCGGTGACCGGGAACCCGCGCTCGGCGAAGCAGGCCGCGATGACGGCGCCCAGCTTCCCCAGCCCGACGACCGACAGCCGCGTCACGCCGCGAGCGCCATCAGCCGCCGGACCGGCTCCATCGGGAACGGGGGCAGGGACAGGAGGATGACGTGGCTGGCGCCGCCGGCGACGTAGAGGGGCACGTGCTCCAGGTCGGCCTCCCGGATGAGCACGGTGCGCTCCACCGCGCTCGGGTCGCGGCCGGCGTCCCGGCAGTAGCCGTCGATCAGGGCCATCTTCCGGTGGAACGCGTCGAGGTCGCACCGGACGTTGCAGGCGTCCGCGTACCGGGCCGCGAGGCGCAGGCTGACCCGCTCGCCGTTGCCCCCGACCAGCAGCGGGATCCGGCCGTCCGGGCCGCCGGAGAGGGTGTCCAGCCGGCCGCGGATGCGCGGCAGGTCCGCGGCCAGGCGGCGCATCCGGCCCGGCATCGTGAGCCCCTCGAACCCGTAGTCACGGAACTCCTGCTCGAACCACCCGGCGCCGACCCCCAGCGTGACCCTGCCCCCGCTCAGCCCCGCCACCGTGAACGCCGTGTGCGCGAGCAGCTCCGGGTTGCGGAAGACGTTGCAGCTCACCAGGGACCCGAGGCGCGCGCGAGCCGTGTCGCAGGCCATGGCCGCCAGCAGCGACCAGCACTCGTGATGCGGCTCCAGCTCCCGGCTCATGACGTGGTCGGGCAGCCAGATGCTGTCCACCCCCAGCTCGTCGAGCGAGCGCCAGGTCTGCCGCAGCGACGCCAGCGTCGTCCGGATCGGGATGAGCTGCACGCCGACCTGGAACGTCATCGGGCGGTGAATCCCCGGCCCCAGGCGACGAGCAGCCACAGCGCGATCGGGGCGCCGGCGAGGAAGCGAAGGGCGACGCGGGGCCGGCGGCGGGCCAGTCGACCGGCGACCTTCACCAGGCGCCCGACCACGATCGCGGGCAGCGCCAGCCCCGCCGGCAGCTCCTTCAGGAACGCGCCGGGCATCGGGTAGCGCTCGCACGCGACGCGGTACGTCCGTCCGAGCTGGTAGCTGTGTCGCCGCGCCTCGGCCGGCGTCCGGTTGTGCACGTGCGCGACGATCGCACCGGGAATCCAGCCCAGGCGACGGCCCTCCTGACGCAGGCGAACGTTGAGCATGGTGTCCTCGCAGGGAAAGACGTCCTCGGGAAAGCCGCCGACCGCCAGGAGCGCCTGCCGGCGGTACAGGGCGTTGCAGCTCGGGAAGTTGTCGGACGGCCGGCAGGGACCGGGAGCCGGGAGCCACTCGCCGAACTCCAGCACGTGCATGCACCAGGCCAGCCGTGACTCCGGCGACCCGTTGGCGACGGCGCCCCCCAGCCCGTCCAGGTCCGCTCGCTCGGCCCCCGCGACCATCCTCTCCAGCCAGTCGGGGCGGGCGACGCAGTCGGAGTCGACGAACAGCAGCCACGGGCTCGTGGCGCTCCGGATCGCCCAGTTCCGGGCGCGCCCTGGCAGCCACGTCTCGGGGCGACAGGAGAACCGCACGTCCGGGAACCGCCGCGCGGTCTCGCCGGCCAGCGGCTCCGGCCCGCTGTGGACGACGACCACCTCGTAGCCACGCCGGGTCTCCTGCGCGCGCAGCGCGCCCAGGCACGCGTCGAGCGTCCTGGCGGAACGATGGCTGGGGACGACGACGGTGACTTCGCTCGTCACAGGACGACGCGGCCCCCGTCATGCGCGAACACGACGCCGTTGACCACCCCGGCGCCGGACGGCACGACGCCGCGCGGCAGCAGGACGCTGCGGTCCACGATGGCGCCGGCCTCGATCACGCAGTCGGGCCCGATGACGGACGGACCGTGGACGGCGGCGCCCGGCCCCACGCATGCCCGGGGCCCCACGAGCACGTCGCCGTAGATGGTCGCCGCCGGCGAGACCGTGGCCTCCTCCGAGACGAGCGCGCCGGCGATGGCCGCGGTGGCCCGGGGCAGCCGCACCCGGCCCGTCAGCGCGTCCAGGTTCGACCGCCAGAACGTCTCGACCGTCCCGATGTCCTGCCAGTAGCCGGCGTGGACGAGCCCCAGCACCGGCTCGCCGGCGGCCACCAGCTCGGGGATCAGGTGCTCGCCGAAGTCGTAGACGGCGCCGGCGGGCACGCGCGGGAGCAGCCCGGCGTCCAGGCAGTACACGCCGCAGCTCACCAGGCCGCGCCGGTCCCGGGCCCACGCGGGCTTCTCCTCGAACGACCGCACCAGCCCGTCGGGATCGACGGTGGCGACGCCGTAGCGGCCGGCGCGATCGACCTCCGCCAGGACCACCGTGAGGCAGGGCGCGCGGCGCTCGTGCCGCGCGATCAGCGCGGCCAGGTCGATGTCGTGGAGGCCGTCGCCGGACAGCACGAGGAGCGGGCCGGGCCGCAGCAGGCCCTCGAACGCCCGCATCGCGCCGGCCGGGCCCGTGAGCGTGGCCTCGTGCCGCCACGTGATGTGGACGCCGAACGCGCTCCCGTCGCCGAAATGCGCGTGCAGGCGCTCGGGCGCGTGATGGGTGTTGACGAGCACGTCGGTGATGCCGAGCGCGCGCAGGGCGGCGAGATGGTGCTCGAGCAGCGGCCGGTTCAGCACCGGCACCAGCGGCTTGGGCGCGTGCGTCGTCAGCGGTCGCAGTCGTCTTCCCTCGCCGGCGGCCAGCACGATCGCCTGCAATCGATCACCTCCCCGAGACGGCATGGTATGTCCCCGAACGTCGGCCGTTGATCAGGATCGGGCACATCCCGGACAGTGTCACTGCATGCCGAGACCGGTCCGGGTCGTCCACCTGCTCGACAGCGTCACGGTGGGCGGCGGCGCCCGGTCCGTGCTCAACCTGGCCCGCGCCTCGGCACGGCTCGGCCCCTTCGCGCACGAGGTCGTGTGCCTGCGGCCCGCCTCGCCCGAGGGCCTGCGCCTGGCCCGCGAGGCGGGGGTCCCGGTGGCCGGCGACGTGCCCCTGGCCGAAGTCGCCGGGCGGATCGCCGGTGCGGACATCGTGCAGGTGAACTACTGGAACCACCCGCTGCTGAACCGCCTCCTGCACATGCCCCTGCCGCCCATGAGGCTGGTGGTGTGGTTCCACGTCGCGGGCGACGTCGCGCCCCAGGTCGCCGTCCCCGAGCTGGTGCGGTTCGCGGACGTCGCAGTGGCGTGCAGCCCGTACACCTCCGGCCTGCCGGCCTTCGCCGGGCTCCCCGCGGGGAGGGCGGCGATGATCTATCCGCCCGCCGACCTGGTCCGCGCGCACGGGGTCCGGCCCCGGCCGCACCGGACGTTCAACGTCGGCTACATCGGCACGGTGGACTTCGTGAAGATGCACCCGGACTTCGTGGGCATGTCGGCGGGCATCGACGTCCCCGGCCTGCGCGTGGTGGTCTGCGGCGCGCCGAGCACGAGCCCGGAGACGATCGATGTGCTCCGGGCTCGGGCCGCGGCCCTGGGCCGCCTCGACGCCTTCGAGTTCCGCGGCTACGTCGAGGACATCCGGCCGGTGCTGGCCGAGCTGGACGTCTACGGGTACCCGCTGTGCGACGCCACGTACGCCTGCTCCGAGCTCAACCTGCAGGAGGTGATGTACGCGGGCATCCCGCCGGTCATCTTCCCGTACGGGGGCGCGCGCAGCCTGGTCCAGCACGGCCAGACCGGCCTGGTGGTGCGGAACGCCGCCGAGTACCGGGCCGCGATCGAGCACCTGCACCGGCACCCCGGCGAGCGGCGCCGGCTGGGCCGGAACGCGCGCCGGTTCGCCCGGGGCCGGCTGGGCGCTCGGAACGCCGCCCTCCAGATGCACCGGGTCTACGAGGACCTGCTGGCCGGCCCGAAGCGCCCGCGGACCTGGCCCGGAGAGGACGGCGCGTCGGGGGCCAGGCTGTTCGCGGAGGCGCTGGGCCGGCACGGCGAGCCCTTCCGGACCAGCCTGGACTCCGGCGACGAGGAGGAGGTGCTGGCGGCCGAGCGGCGGATCGGCGAGCTCGCGGTGACCAGCCAGATGATGCGCACCGCCGGCTACGGGTCGGTCCGGCACTACCTGCGCTTCGCGCCGGACGACGCCCACCTCCGGCTGTGGGCCGGCCTCCTGCTGGAGCGCGACGGGCAGTTCGAGGCGGCGGTGCGCGAGCTGTCCGAGGCGGTGCGGCTGGGCGCCGGCGAGCCGCGCGTTCACGGATACCTGGCCCGCGCCGCCGCGCAGCTCGGCAAAGAAACGTAAAGAGTTCCTCCCCTCGCGGGGGAGGGATTTCCTTTCGTCCTTACTTCCAGTCCACGTACGGGCGCGCCCACTCGCGCAGCGTCAGCGCGGGCTCCCACCAGAGCGTGCGCTCGCGCTGGGCCCACTCCCAGAGCTGGAGGCGGTCCAGCAGCATCGCGAGCCGGAAGCGCTCCGCGAAGCCCGGGGCCGGCGGCCGGGCGGACCGGTACGCCCGCACGAAGTCCGTGGCCCGGCGCGGGTCGTCGTCCAGGTAGATCGCGGTCTGCCGGCAGAGGGCGGCCTCGCCGTCCCCGAACCAGCAGAGGCCGAGGTCGAACACGCCGGCCAGGCGCCAGGCCCCGGCCGGCCGCTCGACGACCACGTTGTCCTCCTTGTAGTCGCCGTCCACCAGGCAGGGCGGCCGCGGGTCGGCGGCGGCCCCATCCGTCTCGCGGATGACGGCCTCCACCCAGGCCGCGTCGGCGGCGGTGGTGACCGCCGGGGCCTGCCGGCGCGCCCGCTCGAGGTCCCGGCGCGCCGCCGCCACCCGGTCCTCGTCCACCACCTCGCCGCGGACCGCGTCGTAGCGGCCGGCGTGGTGCCAGGTGGCGACCTGGAGCCGGGCCAGGCCCTCGCCGAGGGCGTTGGCGATGCCGGACCGCTCCGCGGCCGGCCGCGCCAGGAGCCAGTCCCGGTCGGCCAGCTGCACGCCGGGCAGCCGGGGCAGGATGGCGTACGCCCAGCCGAACGTGTCCGCCGACTCGTCCACCAGGTAGGGCCAGGGGCTGGGCACGTCCGTCTGCCGGTGGATCTGCTCGGCGAAGAAGCGCTCCTCGGCGAACTGCCCGGGCCACAGCGGGGCGCCCCGCAGCACCCAACGGCCCTCCGTGCTGTCCAGGAAGCACGTCTGGCCGAAGTTCCCGAAGGGCACCGGCTCGGCGCGCACCAGGCGCCCGAGGCCGAACCGGTCGAGGGCCGCCTGGAGCTGCTCCGCGCTCGGCCGGCCCAGCCGGTTCGGCCGCCCCGCCCGCTCCACTCAGCTGGCTTCTGACACGCAGGCGGCCGGGTCGAGGTCCTCGGGCCACTCGCCGCCGTTGGCCCTGGCCACGTCCAGGAGGGGCGCCAGCTCCGCGACCGTCGGGAACGCGAAGAGGAAGCGCAGCGGCAGGTCCACGCCCAGCTCGTCGCGCAGCCGGGACGCCACCCGCGCCGCCCGCAGCGACTCGCCGCCCAGGTCGAAGAAGTCGTCGTGGACGCTCACCGGGTCGTACTCCAGCACGTCCGCCCAGATCGCCGCCAGGGCCCGCTCGTCGGCCGTGCGCGGGGCGGCGAACGTGGGCCGCCCCGGGCTCTCGCCCGCCTCCGCCGGCAGGGCGCGCCGGTCCAGCTTTCCGGCCGGCGTGAGCGGCAGGCGCTCCAGGGCCACGAACGCCGCGGGCTGCATGAAGTCGGGCAGCAGCCAGCGCAGGTGAGCGCGCAGCTCGGCCCCCGTCACGGCCGCGCCGTCCGCGGCCACCGTGTACGCCAGCAGCCGGCCGTCCCGGATCGCGGCCGCCGCCCGGACCACCGCCGGGTGCTCCAGCAGCGCCGCCTCGATCTCGCCCAGCTCGATCCGGTGGCCGCGCAGCTTGACCTGCCCGTCGAGCCGGCCGCGGTGCTCCAGCTCGCCGCTCGCCAGCAGGCGGACCGCGTCGCCCGTGCGGTACATCCGCTCGCCCGGGGCGCCGAACGGGTTCGGCAGGAAGCGCTCGGCCGTCTGGCCGGGGCGGTCCAGGTAGCCCCGGGCCAGGCCCGCGCCCCCGATGTAGAGCTCGCCCGGCACTCCGACGGGCACGGGCTCCAGGGCGGCGTCGAGCACGTACAACCCGGTGCTCCCGACCGGCCGTCCGATCGTGATCGGCCGGTCGCGCTCGACCGGCGCCAGCGTGGACCAGATCGTCGTCTCCGTCGGCCCGTACACGTTCCAGAGGCGCACGCCCAGGTCGGCCAGGCGGCCCGGCAGATCGAGCGGCATCGCCTCGCCGCCACACAGGCCCAGGAGCCCGCGGGGAGCCTTCCAGCCGGAGTCGAGGAGCAGGCGCCACGTGACCGGCGTCGCCTGGAGCGCCGTGACGCCGTGACGTTCGATCAGCGCGGCCAGCCGGTCGCCGTCGGCCGCCTCGTCCGCCCCGGCGATCACCACTCGCGCGCCGCACGCCAGGGGCAGGAACAGCTCCAGGCCGGCGATGTCGAACGAGACGCTGGTCACCGCGAGCAGCACGTCGTCGGGACCCAGCCCCGGCTCGCGGGCGAACGAGGCCAGGACGTTGGCCAGCGCGCGGTGCGGCACCGACACGCCCTTGGGGCGTCCGGTCGAGCCCGACGTGAAGAGGACGTACGCGAGCTGCTCGGGGACCGGCGGCTCCAGCGGCTCGGTGGGCAGCCGGTCGAGCGCCGCCGCCTCCGCGTCCAGGCGGACGACCGGCCCGGCCTCCCAGGCCAGCGCGGACTCCAGGCGCGTCTCGGTGACCAGCACCCGGGCGCCGGCGTCGTCCCGCATGGCGGCCAGCCGCGCCGGCGGATACGACGGGTCGAACGGCACATAGGCCGCGCCCGCGCGCAGGATGCCGAGCAGCGCGACGATCAGCGCCGGCGAGCGGTCCACGCAGACGCCGACGCGCTCGTCCGGCCGGACGCCGCACGCCCGGAGCCGGCGCGCGAGCTGGTTCGCCCGCCGCTCCAGCTCGCCATACGTCAGCGACCCCCGATCGCCGGTCACGGCGACCGCCTCCGGTCGGCGGCGCGCCTGCGCGGCGACCAGCTCGGGCACCGGCGCCGGCGGGGCTTCCGCGGCGCCGGGCCGGGCGGCGACCAGGCGCCGGCGCTCGGCCGGGCCGAGCATGACCAGCTCGTCGATCGCGCGGTCCGGGTCGTCCGCGACCGCCTCGAGCAGGTGCTGGAAGTGCCGGACCATGCGCCGGGCCGTCGCCGGCTCGAACAGGTCGGTGCTGTAGTTGAGCCCGCCGTAGAGGTACGCCTCCGACTCCAGCATCGTCAGGTCCAGGTCGAACTTGGCGCTCGGGTTCTCCAGCGCGAGCGGCGCCACCTGCAGGCCCTCCATCCGGAACTCGCCCGGGCGCGCGTTCTGGAGCGTGAACATGGCCTGGAACAGCGGCGTGCGGCTGAGGTCGCGCGGCAGGTTCAGCTCCTCCACCAGGCGCTCGAACGGCAGGTCCTGGTTGGCGAACGCGTCGAGGGTGTCCCGGCGCACGTGCTCCAGCAGGCGGCGGAAGCCCGGGTTGCCCGCGAGGTCCCCCCGCAGCACCAGCGTGTTGAGGAAGAAGCCGACCGTCCGCTCCAGCTCCGCCCGGGCCCGCCCGGCGACCGGCGTGCCGACCCGGATGTCGGTCTGGCCGCTGTAGCGACGGAGCAGGACCTGGAAGACGGCCAGCAGCACCATGTAGAGCGTCGCGCCCTCGTCCCGAGCCAGCTTCCGCAGCCGGTCGGTGACCCGGGGCGGGACCTTGAACAGCGCCGTCGCGCCGGCGCTGCCGCGGACGGCCGGGCGGGGCCGGTCGGCGGGCAGGTCCAGGGCCTCGGGCAGGCCGGCCAGCCGCGCCTTCCAGTAGTCGAGCTGGCGCTGGACGCGCGGGCTCTCCAGCCAGCGCCGCTGCCACACGGCGAAGTCCGGGTACTGCACCGGCGGCGGCGCCAGCGGCGAGGGCTGGCCCTCCCGGAAGGCGCGGTACAGCGCCGCCAGCTCCTCCCGGACGATGCCCATCGACCAGCCGTCGGTGGCGATGTGGTGCAGGACGAGGACGAGCACGTGATCGTCCTCGGCCAGGCGCAGCAGCCGGGCCCGGACGAGCAGGTCGTGCTCCAGGTCGAACGGCCGCGCCACCTCGGCGCGGGCCGCCTCGAGCGCGGCCGCCTCGCCGGCCACGTCGGTCACCGGCAGCGACAGGCCGGCCTCGGGGCGGACGAACTGTGCCGGCCGGCCGGCGTCCGTGCGCACCTGGGCCCGCAGCGCGTGGTGCCGGCGCACGATCTCCCGCAGCGCGGCCTCCAGCGCCGGTGCGTCCAGCGGCCCGCGCAGCCGGAGCGCCACCGGGACGTTGTAGGCGACGCTGCCGCGCGTGAACTGCTCGAGGAACCACACGCGCTGCTGCGCGTACGAGAGCGGCCGCGGGCCGTCGCCGGACGCCGCGAGGATCGGCTCCTCCGGCTCCGCCGCCCGGGCCCCGCGGAGACGCTCCGCCAGCTCACCCAGGGTGGCGGTCTCGAAGAGGGCCGTCAGCGGGACCTCCGCCCCCAGCCGCTGCCCGATCCGCGCGACCACCTGCAGCCCCAGCAGGGAGTGGCCGCCCAGCTCGAAGAAGTTGTCGTGCGCGCCGACCCGGTCGACCTCGAGGACGTCCTCCCAGATGCCGGCCAGGATCTCCTCCTCGGGGGTGCGCGGCGGCGCGTACGCCTGGTGCTCGACCAGGTCCGCGGCCGGCAGCGCCCGCCGGTCGATCTTGCCGTTGCCGGCCAGCTGGAACCGGTCCACCGTCACGAACGCGCCCGGGATCATGTGCGCGGGCACGCGATCGCCGAGATGCCGGCGCAGCGCGGCCGCGGTGAGCTCGACGCCGTCCCGGGGCAGCAGGTAGGCGACCAGGCGGACGCCCTGCGGTCCCGCCTCCGGCACCACCAGGCTCTCGCGCACGTCGGGGTGGGCGTTGAGGATGGCCTGCACCTCGCCCGGCTCGACCCGGATGCCCCGGATCTTGACCTGGTCGTCGATGCGGCCGACGAAGTCGAGGTCGCCGTTGGGCAGGTGCCGGGCCAGGTCGCCGGTGAGGTAGAGCCGCGCGCCGGGCTCCTCCGAGAAGGGGTGGGGCACGAACCGGGCGGCCGTGAGCGCCGGCCGGTTCAGGTAGCCGCGCGCCAGCCCGCCGCCGGAGAGGCAGAGCTGCCCCACGACGCCGGCCGGCACCAGCTCCAGGTTGCGGTCCAGGACGTACGCGCGCGTGTTGCTGATCGGCCGGCCGATGGGCACGCTGCCGCCTTCCTGCAGGGCGGCGCCCGAGGCGCGCGGCAGCAGCGTCCGCGTCGCGTACGTGGTCGCCTCGGACGGGCCGTACAGGTTGTAGAGGCGCTCCACCCC
>Ga0070717_10003995_pt1 | contig 10617 bp, 8 predicted proteins | sample LARL113metaG_FD_71366 | JGI IMG/M metagenome (GOLD analysis project Ga0070717, IMG submission 71366) | Corn, switchgrass and miscanthus rhizosphere microbial communities from Kellogg Biological Station, Michigan, USA - LAR L11-3 metaG | ecosystem: Host-associated > Plants > Roots > Rhizosphere ... | reverse complement strand
AAGCTGTCCACCGGCGTCTTCGTCCTCTACGCCGACGATGACTCGTTCACGCTGATGACACCGCAAGGGCACATGTTCGCCGGCTGGATAACCTTTTCTGCGGAACGAACCCCATCAGCGACTGCCGTCCAGGCGCAGGTGCTGATGAGGGCGAACGATCCGCTGTACGAGGTGGCGATGACCTTCGGCGGCCATCGCAAGGAAGACCAGTTCTGGGCGCAGACGCTGACCGCGCTCGGCGAGAAGCTGGGCGCGGGCGGCACGGAAGTGCAGACCCGAACCGTCTGCGTCGACTCCAAGCGTCAGTGGCGCAACGCGCGCAACATCTGGCACAACTCCATGGTGCGCAGCGTGCTGCAGACACTCGCGGCACCGGTCACGGCGCTGCGGCGGCGCGCGCACTCGGCCGGCTGAAAGCACCACGGGGCTCTGGGGGGGCAGGTCTGGTGACGTCGACATCCAGTGATATCGACGCGGTTGTGGTGGGCAGCGGGCCGAACGGCCTGGCCGCGGCGGTGACGCTCAGCGCCGCCGGGCTGCGCGTGCTGGTGATCGAGGGCGCGGGCACGCCCGGCGGCGGCTGCCGGACCGAGGAACTCACGCTGCCTGGCTTCCGGCACGACGTGTGCGCGGCCGTGCACCCGCTGGCGCTCGCCTCATCCTTCTTCCGGCGGTTCGATCTTGGCGCCCGCGGGGTCCGGTTCGCTCATCCGGAGGTGGTGTTCGCGCATCCCCTCGACGGCGGCCGGGCCGCGGTGGTGACCCGGTCGGTAGCGGCCACGGCGGAACGACTTGGTCCCGACGGCGCCGCATACCGTCGGCTGTTCGGGCCGCTCGCCGACGGCAGTGAGGCGCTGGCGGACGCGATCCTCTCCTCCATGCGCCGGCCACCCCGGCACCCTGGCGCGCTCGCGGCCTACGCGCGGAACGGGGTGCGCGCCGCGTCCGCCGTCGCGCGGCGGTTCCGGACGCCGGAGGCGCGCGGCCTGTTCGCCGGGGTCGCCGCGCACGCGATGATGCCGCTCACCTCGCCGCCGACCGCCGGGGTGGCGCTGATGTTCGGCGCGCTGGCGCACGGGGTCGGCTGGCCGGTGGTGGAAGGCGGCAGCGGCCGGATAACGGACGCCATGATCGAGGCCATCGTCGCCGCCGGAGGCAAGGTCGAGACCGGCCGCTGGGTGCGCTGTCTCGATGACCTGCCTCCGGCTCAGGCTGTCTTGCTCGACGTCGCGCCGCGCGGGCTGCTGGCGATGGCCGCCGAAAGGCTGCCGGCCGGGTATCGCGGAGCGCTGGAAAGGTTCCGTTATGGCGCGGGGGTGTGCAAGGTCGACTTCGCCCTCTCCGGACCTGTGCCGTGGGCCAGCGATGACTGCCGCCGCGCAGGCACACTGCACCTCGGCGGTACCTTCGCCGAGGTGGCCGCCAGCGAGGAGCAGGTCGCCGCGGGCGGGCACCCGGACTACCCCTATGTGCTCGTCGTCCAGCCAGACGTGGCCGATCCGACCCGCGCGCCCGGCGGCCAGCAGACCCTGTGGGCGTACTGTCATGTGCCGTCGGGGTCGACGGTGGACATGACGCCGCGGATCGAGGCGCAGATCGAGCGGTTCGCGCCCGGATTCCGCGACCTTGCGCTGGCCCGGGTCACCCGGACGGCCGCGGAGGAGGAGGCTGACAATCCCAACTACGTCGGCGGGGACATCTCGTCTGGCATGCAGACCGTTCGGCAGACGCTGCTGCGCCCGGTCGCCCGCTGGAGCCCCTACCGCACGCCCCTCCGCGGCGTGTACCTGTGCTCGTCGTCTACCCCGCCCGGCCCCGGTGTGCACGGCCGCTGCGGCGAACTCGCCGCGCTGACCGCGCTGCGCGACCTGTTCGGCGTCCGCCGCCCGCCCGACATCGGCGTCACGGCCGGGCAGGCAGCGGCCACGGGCATGCGGACCATGCGATGACGGCCTGCCGCCAGCGACCGAGCGGCCGCCTATGACCAGCCTGGTCTCGGCCCGCCGGTTCCGCTTGGCATCCCCCGCCACGGCGCTGATTCTTGGCGGGCTGGTGCTGGCGCTGCTTGTGGCCCAGGTGCCGCTCGGCGACCTGGCGCACCAGCTCGGCCTCTCTGCGGCCGCCTCGACCGTGACGGCCCTGGCCCTCGCCGGCGTGGGGCTGGTGGTGGCCTGGCGCCAGCCGCGCAATCTCATGGGCTGGATACTGCTGGCGGGCGCGGTGTTCGTGGGCTTCAACAACGACGCTTCGCTCTACACGGTGCTCGTCTACCGGCTCGGTCACCAGCTACCCCTGGGCGCGGTGGCGGTGCTCCTGCAGCCCAGCTGGGCGCCGGGGATCGTGCTCTTCGGGCTCGCGATCCTGCTGTTTCCCGAGGGTCGGGTGCCCTCGGCGCGCTGGCGCTGGGTGCTGGTGGCTTACCTGGGCATAGGCGCCTTGTGGATGGCTGGCACCGTTGTTTTCTCGGTTGGCGCCATCATCGCGCATGATGTTCATGTCGATTCCGGCGGAAACCTCCTGGTCCTCTCTCACCCGACTGGCGGCGCGGCGTGGTGGGGCGTGGTCCAGAACCTGTTCTTCCTGGTGCTAGGGGCGAGCTGGCTGGCATCGCTGGGTAGCCAGGTGCTCACTTACCGGCGCTCGGCCCGGGAGCGCCGCCAGCAGCTGAAGTGGCTTATGAGCGGGGCCGCCATCGCCATGGTCTCTGCGTTGCTCGCGTTCACGCAGTCGGGCAGTCGCGGGATCGTCCAGGTGTTGAGCGTTGTTGCCTTTGCTGGGCTGGCCGCGCTGCCGGTCAGCATCGGGATAGGGATCCTGAAGTATCGCCTGTTCGACATCGACCGGATCATCAGCCGGACGCTGGCGTATGCGGTGGTGACCGGGCTGCTGGTGGGCATTTACGCGGGGCTGGTGCTGCTGGCGACGCGGGTGCTGTCGGTGCATTCGCAGGTGGCCGTGGCCGCGTCGACGCTGGCCGCGGCAGCGTTGTTCAACCCGCTGCGGCGGCGGGTGCAGCGGGCTGTGGACCGGCGGTTCAACCGGGCGCGGTATGACGCCGACCGGATGGTGGCTCAGTTCGCGGCCCGCCTGAAGGACGCGGTCGACCTGGAGGCGGTCCGGGCCGACCTGGCTGGGGTGGTGCACCAGGCTCTGGAGCCTGCTCACGTCTCGGTGTGGATCGCCAGGGGAGGTGCGCAGTGACCGGGGTGTTCGCCCCGCGCCGCCTGCGCGTGGTGTCCCCTGAGGCGCTGGCGCTGTTGGGTGCCGGGATGGTCTTGCTGCTGGTCGCCGCCGTGGTGCCGCTGGCCATCCTGGCCCACCAGAACCCGGTGGGGAATGCCGGGTCCTCGATCGCCATCGGGGTACCGTGCGCCGCGGTCGGCTTTGTGGTGGCCCGGCGGAAGCCACGCAACCCACTCGGCTGGTTCATGCTCGCCGTTGGTGCGGCTCTCGTGCTCAGCAATGACGCCGGGCTCTACGCCATTGCCGATTACCGCCTCCGGCACGGAGCCCTGCCACTGGGCTGGGTAGCGGTGCTCCTGCAGCCCTTGTGGGCACCTGCTCTGGTGTTGTACCCGCTGGTGATCCTGCTCTTCCCGGACGGCCGGCTGCCGTCGCGGCGCTGGCGCTGGGTCATGTGGTCCTACCTCGTCGTGGGTTTCTATTTGCCGGTAGGCATTTACCTGCTCACGGTGAGAACGGTCATCGATCACGGCATCCGGGTACTGGCCAACGGCGACCTCGCGGCCGTCGATCACCCGACCGGCGCCCCAGCCCGGCTGGGCGCGCTATTGGCCATAGCCCTCCCACTGCTGGTGATTTTCTGGGCGGTGTTCATCGGCCGTCAGGCGGTGAGCTACCGGCGCTCGTCCGGTGAACGGCGCCAGCAGCTGAAGTGGCTGTTGAGCGGGGCTGCCGTCTTCATGACCGCCCTCACGCTCGAAATCGTGGTGGGCGTGCTCTACCCGCATCCGCCCCTGGTCCTGCGTGTCCTGCTCAGCGTCGCCGGTCTGACGATTGTGGCCCTGCCCGCGGGGATCGGCGTCGGGATCCTCAAGTACCGGCTCTATGACGTCGACCGGCTGATCTCCCGGACGCTGGCCTATGCAATCGTGACGGGGTTGCTGATCGGGGTCTATGCGGGCCTGGTCCTGCTGGCCACCCGGGTGCTGTCTCTGCATTCGCAGGTGGCGGTGGCCGCCTCGACGCTGGCCGCGGTGGCGTTGGTCAACCCGCTGCGGCGGCGGGTGCAGCGGGCCGTGGACCGGCGGTTCAACCGGGCCCGCTACGACGCGGACCGGACGGTGGCGGCATTCGCGGCCGGGCTGAAGGATGCGGTCGACCTGGACGCGGTCCGCGATGACCTGGCCGCCGTCGTGCTCCAGGCGCTGGAGCCCGCGCACGTCTCGGTCTGGGTCAGGGGGCACGAGTGATGGGTTCTCGTCCGGCGGCCGCGCGCTTCCACATGCCTTCGCCGGCGACCTGGGCGGGGGTGCTGGGCGGCCTGGTGGCGGTGTCCGCGGCGGCCCTGCTGCCGCTGTTCATCCTGGGTCACGAGCGCACCGACGTGGTGACGCCGTTGGTGATCGGCCTGCCGACCGCGGCGGTGGGGCTGCTCGTGGCCCGCCGCCAGCCGCGCAACCCGCTCGGCTGGCTGATGCTCGCGATCAGCGCGTGCCTCCTGCTCAGCGAGGACGGCGGACTCTACGGAATCCTCGACTACCGCCTCGGGCGTGGCCTGCCCCTCGGTGCGGTGGGGGTGGTGCTTTACAGCCTCTGGGGCCCGGGCATCATCTTGTTCGGGCTGGTGATCCTGCTCTTCCCGGACGGCAGGCTGCCCTCCGCGGGGTGGCGGCGGGCGCTGTGGGGTTACCTCGGGCTCTACGTATTCGCTGTGGTCACGCTGTGCGTGGCGACCGCCGGCGCGCTGATCGGGCACCGCATCAGCGTCGATTCCTACGGCGGGCTGGCCGCCACCGACAAACCGGCCGGCTGGTACGGGGCCGTCCAGGGGCCGCTCCCCCTGGTGCTGGCGGTGTTCTGGCTGTGCTTCATCGGCCGCCAGGTCATGAGCTGGCGGCGGTCCTTCGGTGAGCGGCGCCAGCAGCTGAAGTGGCTGATGAGCGGGGCCGTGGTCAGCCTCGTGTGCGCGGCCCTGCCTTCGGTAGTCCCCTTCGCCTGGTTCGGATTCGCCGCGCTGCCGGTCAGCATGGGCGTGGCGATCCTGAAGTACCGGCTGTATGAGATCGACCGGATCATTTCCCGGACCCTGGCCTACGCGGTGGTGACCGGGCTGCTCATCGGGGTATATGCGGGGCTGGTGCTGCTGGCGACGCGGGTGCTGTCGGTGCATTCGCAGGTGGCGGTGGCCGCGTCGACGCTGGCCGCGGCGGCCTTGTTCAGCCCGCTGCGGCGCCGGGTGCAGTGGGTGGTGGACCGGCGGTTCAACCGGGCCCGGTACGACGCGGACAAGACCGTGGCCGCGTTCGCCGGGCGGCTCAAGGACGCAGTGGACCTGGACGCGGTCCGCGCCGACCTGGGCGATGTGGTCTGCCAGGCCCTGGAGCCGTCCCACGTGTCGGTGTGGATCACCAGAGGTGGCCGGTAAGCCCGCCAAGTGCCGGCCCTTCCATGATCACGAAAGATTCGCGGACGCATGTGACATGTGACCGGAATCCTTCATGATCATGGAATCGGCGGCACCAGCCGCTTGAACAAAGACCCCCTTGCGCTGGTGATCTTGGAAATCACGGCCGGGCGGCGTCGTAGCAGACCAGCAGCATGGCGGCGTCGTCGTCGAGCGCATGACCGACGTGCCGGGCCAGATCGCTGCTCAGCCGGTCCAGAATGCCATCGGGCTCGGCGTCATCGGGCCGGGAGTCGCTCAGGGCCAGCGGGAAGAAGGTGCCTGCCTTGTTCCGGGCCTCGCTCACGCCATCGGTGTAGAACAGCATCTGGTCGCCGGGCCCGAACGGGACGGTGGTCTGGCAGCGGTGCTCATCCGCCAGGGGCGCCAGGCCAAGGGGCAGGTTGCGGTCGGCCGTCCGCACGTACTGCACCGCCGAGCCGCTGGCCAGGAGTGGTGCGGGATGCCCGCAATTCAGCAGTTCGATCTTTGAGCCATCGACGCTGACCTGGGCCAGGACGGCGGTCACGAACTGCTCGTCGGTGAGCTCGCGGGCCAGGCTGACCTCGATGCGGTCGGCGATCGTCTCCAGGTTCACCGCTTCGTAGGCCGCCTCGCGGAAGGTGCCCAGGACAGTAGCGGCGGTCTTGACCGCGGGCAGGCCCTTCCCCTGGACATCGCCGATGATGAGCCGGACCCCGTACGACGCGGCCACGACTTCGTAGAGGTCTCCGCCGATCCGGGCCCTCGACGCGGCCGATGTGTAGCGCACCGCGAGCCGGACCGGGCCCAGCTTGGGCGGCACCGGCCCGAGCAGCACCCGCTGGGCCACCTCGGCGATGGCCCGTATCTCGGCCAGTTCCGTTTCACGTCGCTGGCGCACCGTGCTGGCGATGACGGCGGCCGCGGTCACGCCGGCCACGGTGGCGAAGTCGAGGGAGTTCTGCGCCACGCCGCCGATGTCCTGCGACCAGGCGAGCACCGCGCACAGCGCCAGCGCGACGACGCCGACGACGGTCGTCTTGCGCAGCCCGCTGGACACGGCGGCGAACGCCGGGCCCAGGGACAGCAGCGGCAGCAGCCCGGCGCCGGGGCCAGCCACGACAGCGGCGACGGCCGCCGCTGCCATGATCAGGAACGGCAGCACGTCCAGTACAAGCTGTGCCCTGGACCGGCTCACCGGTTCCACCACCGCTGTCAACCGCAGCCCATTGCGCCGCACCGGTCCCGGCCGCCCCCGTCCCCGTCTGTGCCCAAGAGTCCTGCTCAAGGGCCCCTGCCACCCGCAGCAGGAACTGGCGAAATTCTACCAGTGGTGACAATTGGTGCTGTCTGGGTTACTCCGTGACCGGCCCGGCAACACCCACCGGAACCGCGAATTTTTCATCCGTGGGCACGCTGTCACCTGGGTCTCCGCCGTCGGCCACGAGCGGGTGCTTGTGCCCGGTGACCCGCGGCGGCACTTTGGGCGGGACACCCGCGAGGGCTGGGCCCTGCCATGGAGGCCGACGATGCCGCACCGATACCTTGCCGGACAGCGCGCCAGGCGCGCTCTGCTCGCCATGCTCGCGACGCTGGGCTCGGCCGTCGCCCTGCTGCTCGCAGCGTTGCCGGCCAGCGCGATCAATGTGTCCGGCACGCCGTCCCCGGTGACCGGTAACGCGACCTGGTTCGCCGGCCTCGGCTCCCCCTACGGCGGGTGCGGCCTGCCCCAGTCGGCCCTCGACAGCCAGAACTTCCTCGCGCTTAACGTGCAGAACTCTCCTGGTGTCTACAGCAACGTGCCGCGGCCGATATCGGCGGCCAACGCGAGCGAGATAGGCATGTTCGACAACGGCCTGAACTGCGGCCGCTGGGTGCAGGTGACCATCGGCAACTACTGCACCGGCACCAACGACGGCGCGCCGAACCAGCCGTTCTGCCGCAACGGCTCGTGGGTCGCCGACCAGTACAACGGCGCGACCCTGGACATGATCGTCGCCGACAGCTGCGATGACGGCAACGCCTGGTGCAAGGACGATCCCTACCACGTCGATCTCGCCCAGGCGTCGCTCAACCTGTTCCAGCTGAATGGTCAGCCAGTCGGCACCATGTACCCCAACCACTGGAACAACCGCCAGGTCAGCTGGCAGTTCATCACCGCCCCGAACTACACCGGCGATATCAAGATCGGGGCCATTCAGGGCGCGCAGACGTACTGGCCCGCCATCGCGATCTCGCACCTGCCCAACGGCATCCACGGCGTCCAGTACTTCGCCAACGGGTCCTGGGTAAACGCGGCCATGGACAGCGACCAGGGCGACGACTACATCATCGGCCCTACGACGGGCACCGGGACGGCGGGTACGCAGTACCAGATCCGGGTGACCGACACCTCGGACAACCTGGTCAACAGCGGCGAGACCTACAGCTTCACGCTGCCAGCGGGCTGCACCAACGGGTGCTCGGCGGCGTACACACCGATCAGCTACACATCAAGCACGGGCGGCCCGTCTCCGAGCCCGTCGGCCAGCGTCTCGCCGAGCCCGTCGGCCAGCCCGACCGGTAGCCCAGCGCCGGCTGGCGCCTGCACCTTGACTTCCTCGGTCGTCACCTCATGGTCGGGCGGGTACCAGATCCAGTTCACCGTGACCGACAGCGGGAAAGCGCCCATCACCGGGTGGAAGACCGGTTTCTCGTTCGCCGATTCCGCGGAGAGCATCACCAGTTCCTGGAACGCGGCCATCACCAGGTCCGGTCTCGTGGTTACCGCGGGCAACGTGAACTACAACGGCTCGATCAGTGCCAGCGGCTCGACGACCTGGGGCATGGTGGTCAGCGGAAGCAATTCCGCGCTGTCCGGCCTGACCTGCACACCGGCCTAGAACACACCCTGGGACACGCCCGGCGGGCGCGCCCGGCGGCCCCGCTCACGTTGGTATGGCACTGTTGGAGGACGCCACCAGTGATCGGTAAGGACCCCTTACCGACCGCCAGCACCGAGCCGGGAGATGACGCGCATGGATAAGCCGCACGTATGGGTGGCCAGGGCCGACGGCAGCGACATCGTCCGCGCCGAGGCGATCGTGGGGGTGGGCCTGGACCTCAACGGAAACGTGACGGCGCGGGTGGCCGGCGGCGACGGGGCGAGTGTGACGCTCGTCGTATCCGACGCGCCGCACGGCAAGCACATACCGGATGACTTTCACCGCCAGTTGATCCGGGTCCTGGCCGAATTGTCCGACGCGGCCGGCGCTTTCATCGTCCGGCCTGACTTCGGTGAACCTCACGGCTGGCGGTGGATCAACGAGCCGCTGTAGCCCCAGTGTGACGCTTCGGGAGCGGCCGGTCCCGCCATGGTGCTAAAGTTAGCGATGGTTGTAGTCGAAATTCGTGTACGTGTTACAGCGCCTGCGGAATTCTGACGGCGGGCGTCGTGGATGCTCAAGTCCAGCCTTCGAGAGGCAGGCGGTCGCAACAGCCCGGGACACACGTCCGTGCGTCCCGAAGATCGTCGTAGCAGGAGAAAGTACATGGCTCAGGGCACCGTGAAGTGGTTCAACGCCGACAAGGGGTACGGTTTCATTGCCCCGGACGACGGCACCGCCGACGTCTTCGTTCACCACTCCGCCATCCAGGCTGACGGATTCCGCAGTCTGCAAGAGAACCAGCGGGTCGAGTTCACCGCCGGCCAGGGCCCCAAGGGACCGCAGGCCGAGCAGGTTCACCCGGTCTGACCAGCCCCGCCCACCCGGACGCATTGACCGTCCGGGTGGGCGTCCGCTGGGCGGGGCGTGGCGACTACCAGGGATAACCCGTCCTTATTTGCCGTGTGTCGGCCTATGCACCGGCCCGCCCGGGGGGTAATATCTAAGGAACGTTGCTCCGGACCTCGGCAGCACCCGCGAAGTTGAGCGGGTGCGCAGGGCTCGGAGTTTTTTTTTGTGCCTGGCCGGTATCAATCGTTATGGAAAAGGAGGGGGGAAATCCGCGAGACGTGAGTTTTCTCGCGGAGGCCGCCAATTGCGGCGGGTCGCCCACGGGTTCTCATTGAACACTGACCGTTGTGAGGCGCGCGCCCGACGTCAAGGCCGCGGCCGAGAGAAGGGACCGCCATGCCTGTTCAGAGCACGGCCGCCGACTACGACGGCACGGAGCCGTTCCCGGACAGCGGCGCCACTCCCCGTACCCCGCAGGGGCGGGTGCAGGTTGCGGTGACGATGACGATCGTATGCGTGCCGTTCGCCGGCCTGGCCGCCGCCGTCTACCTGGCGTGGGGTCACGGCGTCGGCCTCACCGACCTCCTCCTCGCGCTCGCGTTCTACACGATCACCGGGCTCGGGGTGACCATCGGCTTCCACCGCCTGCTGACCCACCGCGCCTTCACCGCGGCCCCGGCGCTGCGGGTGGCGCTCGCGGTCGCGGGCTCCATGGCCTTCGAGGGCGACGTCATCGGCTGGGTGGCCATACACCGCCGTCATCACGCCTTCACCGACCGGCCTGGCGACCCGCATTCCCCCTACCGGTACGGGACCAGCCTCACGGGGCAGCTCCGCGGGCTCGCTCACGCCCACGTGGGCTGGCTGCTGCGCGACGACCCCACCCCGCCGGCCCGTTTCGCTCCCGACCTGATGGCCGACCCCGCCATGCGGACGATCTCCGCCGCTTTCCCCGCCCTGTGCGCGGTCTCGCTGGCCCTTCCGTTCGCCGCCGGGTGGGCGATCGGCGGCACATGGCAGGCTGCCGTGGCCGCCCTAGTGTGGGCCGGGCTGGTCCGCGTCGCCGTGCTGCAGCACGTCACCTGGAGCGTCAACTCACTGTGCCATGTGTTCGGGACCCGCCCCTTCATCACCCGCAGCCACGATCGCGCCACCAACCTCTGGCCGCTCGCCCTGGTGTCATTCGGCGAGAGCTGGCACAACATGCACCACTCCGACCCGGCCTGCGCCCGGCACGGCGTAGACCGCGGCCAAATCGACCTGTCAGCCGAGCTGATCCGCGTGTTCGAGCGC
>Ga0070717_10003993_pt1 | contig 10618 bp, 11 predicted proteins | sample LARL113metaG_FD_71366 | JGI IMG/M metagenome (GOLD analysis project Ga0070717, IMG submission 71366) | Corn, switchgrass and miscanthus rhizosphere microbial communities from Kellogg Biological Station, Michigan, USA - LAR L11-3 metaG | ecosystem: Host-associated > Plants > Roots > Rhizosphere ... | reverse complement strand
CAAGTGCCGCTTTGCGAGTTCGTACAGATTGCGGGCATTGGTCAAATCAACAGCCGACTGGTCCAGTTCTTTGCGCGGCAGCGCTCCTTGCCGAACCAGTTCCTGCCGGCTATCGAAGATCTTTTGTTGGGCGTCGAGCGCCTGCTTCGCAGCCTGAGTGTCGAGTTGGGCTTTCTGCATCTCTTGTGGAAGGTCAGCCGCAGTAGTGGTCTCGTAAGCAGCCTCGGCCTGCGTGTACGCGCCCTTGTTCTCTTGTGCGGCGGCGGCAAGATCGCGGTTTTCAAGCACCGCCAACAATTGTCCCTTGCGCACATGGCTCCCGCGATTCACCAGGAACGTCTTCACTGGAGCGCTGATCTTTGGCACGATCGCCGATTGCGCGATGGGAAACAGGACCGCATCCGCTGTGACCTTTTGCAGCAGAGTGGTGCGCTCCACCTGCACGATCTGGACGGGCACGGTCGGCTCGCTTTCCTTGGCGCTGCCGGAGCACCCTGCCAGGATAGCTAGTCCGCCGTTAATCGCGAGGAGCAAAATAACGCGATTGAAATTGAGTCTTTCTTTTTTCATTCCGCCAAACCGCGAAATCAGAATTTACCTGTCAGGGTTTGCAGATTGGCTACCGCCACTCGGTAACGTACCTGCCCATCTCCCAAGGCGTTCTGCGCCTGGGTCAGAGTGTTCTGAGAGTCCACAACTTCGAGCACAGTCGCCTCGCCTGCCTGGTACCGCAAACTGGTCAGACGCAAACTCTCCGCCGCCAGCTCCGCCGACTGCCGCAACGATTCCAGTTCAGATCGGGTGGTTTGCGCCTGATTGAAAAAATCCTTCAGATCGGCCGCCATTTTCCTTTGCGCAAAACTTAATTCTACTTTGGCCTGGTCGCGTTCGAGTTCCGCCGTCTTCACCTTGCTGCGCGACGCGCCCCAGTTCCAGATGGGGATCTGTAAAGTGGCGGAAGCCTCGTAGCCTAGGTTGGGTAAGCGCAAAGGAGGCGTAATGGTGTGGTTGATTCCGGTCGCGGCAAACTGGTTGGCATCGATGCCATAAAAGTAGTCAAGCCCGACGGTGGGAAGAAAACCGTTCCAGGCGGCTGCGATCTCATGGTTGGCGGCCTTCAACGTGGCCAGCGCGGCCCGCAACTGCGGATTGTTGTTGCCGGCAAGCGTCTCCACTTCGGGGAACGATGGCAATGCTCCAAGGTTTTCCAGATCATCGACCATAGTGAAATTTTCATTCAGGTTGGGGAAAATTAGCACCGCCAATTCCAGCCGGCTGCGGTCCATTTCAAGCTGCGCATCTTGCAGGGCGCGCTGCTGCTGCTGGAACTGCAGTTGCGCCTTGATGGTATCGGCATGGGCGACTTCACCGCCGCGTTCCAGCTTGCCGGTGATGTCAAAAAAAGTTTGCGCCTCGGTCGCGGCCCGCTGCGCAATGGAAAACTTGCGCTGCGCCACTATCGCGCCATAGTAGGCCTGGGTGACCGCGACGATCAGACCGCGCGCGGCAATTTCGGATTGTGCTTTAGCCAGCGCCTCCTGCGCCTGTGCTCGGCGGTATTCGGCGAGCGCCTGCCAGGAGAGCTCCTGGTGGGCATTGCCCTGGCTGACGTATTCATGCACGCCGTTGTTGGCAACGTAGCGTCCCAGGCCGACGCCATCGCCCTCAGTGTAAATAAACGAAGCATTGTAATTTACGTTCGGCAGCAGCTGGGCCCGGCTCTGCACCCGATTTTCTCTGGCAACACCGTATTGCGTCAGTGCAGCCCGATACTGCGGCTCATTCTTCTGCGCGCGAATCAGAGCGTCCTGCAGCGTGATGGTCACGGGCGCGGCCCCGGCTTGATCGGACTGCTGCGCGAAAGCCTCGGTAGAAGCCGAAGGCAGAGTGCTGAGTAATGCCGCCAATAGGGAGGTCACAAAGCTTTTAAACGCCGGCGGCTGCCGCTGGGTATTCATATTTTTGCCCTCTCGTCTTACGTCGGGTCGGCCCGAGACGTAACTCGTCAAAGATATCCGGATTTCATTGTGGCACAAACTTATTCCCAGAAAGGTCAGCAGTAGACTTCGGCGATCCGTGCCGCCGCCGGGAGGAAGCCACAAGTGCTGCATTAATAAGGCGATCTGTGGAATGTGACCGACGGCGAAGCTTTGGCGAAAGACGTGCATCTCTTCGGCGTGTCGGAACTTGGTTGAGAAAGAGGAGCAGAACATGTTGCAACTGGATCAGATCAAAATTACGCGCCGCGACCAGCAGGTTCTCAACCTGCTTGTCCAGGGCTGCAGCAATAAAGAAATCGCGGCAGAGCTCAGCATCAGCCCGCGGACCGTGAAGCAGCACCTGCGCACTTTATTTTTGCGCGCCGGGATCAAGCAAGGCCGTAAGCGGGTGATCCTCGCCACCGCCATCTTTGAAAAGGAGCAGATAAATCATGTCGCCTCGTGAGCAGTTGAGTCCGAAGGAAATTCAAGTCGCAACCCTGGTCTGGGAGGGCAATACCAACCCGGAAATCGCCGCTCTTCTCGGCTGTACCGAACAAGTGATTAAAAACCAGCTGCGCGGCGTGTTCGACAAGCTTGGTGTGTGGAGCCGGCTGGAGCTCGCCCTCTATGTCGCGTCGCACGGCGGGCGGTCATGGGTGGATCATGACGAAAGCGCTCGTGTCGAACCCAGCCCACGGCCTCTGGCGGTTGGGCGCAGCGCTTGTCTGCCCTAAACTCCGGAACCCTTCGCAAGGGCAATTCCGGCAGCTTCGTGCGGAGCAATGGTTTCGATGAAACGGCGCAGGTGTGCCTGGTGTTCTGATGTAAGACCCAGAAAGCGCACGCCGTTTCCGAAGCCAGGCTGCACGCTGACCACCTGCCCTTGCAGGTGCAGCTTGGCTTCTCCGAGCCAAAGAGCGATGTCAAAACTGATGCCGTTGTGTAATGGGATCGCCATCTCAATGAAACATCCGCCTTGGCTCAGGTCCGAGGCTTTGCCCCAGATAATCGCCTCTCCTGCGGCGCGAATTTCTACCGAAACGGAGCACTTCACCCGCGGCCAGCGCCGACGTTCCCCGCTTGGCTGGATATCGGCAGTCTCCGCGTCGAGTTGAGATATTGGGAAATCCCACAGCGGTTTGCCTGGAGTCAAGTTCAGCAGGCCCAGGACGCCTTCGGTTGCGGTTCCGGGCGTACCGATCCACTTCACGCGAAAGTGGGCTTTGTTTTTGCCATAGGTCAGCCCAATGATTTCATCCAGCTGCAGCTTCGCCTTCAATCCCCCCAGCTTCGCTCCCCGCAAGCTGACATCAACGGTGGTCAAATTCTCGTAGAATGGCTTGCCGTTGCAGTCGGTGCCGAAAACTCGCACGGGAACTTCAATCGCCTTCCGTGGTTCGACGCTAATGCTCATACGTCTGCTCCAGGCTGCGTCATCGTACTTAGAATCCTGCCCCGTTATCTACAGGACGTGGCAAACGGAAGGCGCAATGTGAGTGCGGAAAAAGTGAGCAAAGGATGCAATCGCTTGCAGAAATCTCCACCTGTAGAGCCGAAATTCTCTATAAAAACAAAGGATTTGATCAAAAGTTACGGCCCTCGAATTGCTTGAACCCGGCATGGGAATTGGTCTCTTCCCGATTTGCAGCGCCGGCAAAACGTTTGGCGCAACTACTTCTGGGGAAAAGCAGCGGCGCATGATCTACAAAGAAACGTTTTGGATGGCCTGTGATTCAACCGAACAACTGCGGGCCGAATATGGCCCCTTCCATACCCGCGCAGAGGCGGAGAGTGAAGCCGGCAAGCTAGGATTCGGCTACCTTCTGCGTTACGAGCACGTGATTGGGGAAAATGAAGACATCAAAGAGGTTCGTTGCATTTTCATAGAATTGCCCGAACCTCCCCGCCGACGGTACGTCGCCGAGAAGCTGCACACCCGGTGCGCCACCTGTGGAGCTTGTGCCATCCATGATTACGCCTGGCAGGCCGAGGTATGGGCGGATATTCACGAATTCGAGCATTCCCGCCACCGCATTCGGCTGTTTGAGCAGACCCATGCCGAAGGCCTGAAGGAAGTTCCCGGCTGGCGTGACGCCTGCGCCTGAGCTGTTCCCCGCCAGGGCGCCCTCAACTCTCCAGATCTAACACCCGTTAGCTTCGAACATACGGAATTCTTCTCCCCGGGAGAAGAATTTTTTATGTGCAAAATGGCCAATTCCACAGCCACTCGGGTTTATCATAGATACATATCCCGCCACCAAAAAAGATGTATCAGCCATTCGGTTGTTGCGTCAGTGTGTGGGTCCAAAATCACCATTTGACGAATCTTAAGGAGTAAAGCGATGCCGAGAGCAAAATCCCCCCGTACCTCGAAATCGACAACGAAGGGCGTAACTGACAACAAAGTTCTGCAAATGCCGGAGAATGGCAACTCGCAGAATGGCTCCTCACGCAACGCCCCTTCGTTGGATCTGGAAGCCGCAATTCGCCTCCGAGCCTACGAACTCTACGCACAGCGTGGATACATCGAGGGATTCGAAAAAGAAGACTGGCTGACGGCTGAGCGTGAAGTGTTGGCCCGCCGTGCGCATACTGCATAACCGGGACGGAAGCAGTGCACGATTCGGTCAGTTGCCAACCATCGTTGAGCTGAGCCTCTGGCGTGGTGCCATTTTTTACCTATGCCGCCGCTGCATTTCATTGACAAGGCGGCTTCGAGTCACGCCCGACTGGTAGCGGCATGATAGGGGACGTTGCTTCCCTCCTGTAATTCTGAAAAAATGAAGCTCTATCATGGCCGAATTAGGTAGTTTTGTCCTGCTGCTCGCGTTGGCCCTAAGTGGCTATTCTTTTCTTGCCGGACTGGTCGCCCTCATCCATAAGCAACCAGGCTCGGAGCGGCTGAGCGAAACTGCGCGTCGCGCGGGAATTGCCAGCTTCGGCGCCGTGTTTCTCGGGGCCGTGGTTCTGGTGACCGCTGCCCTCCGCAACGATTTTTCGATCTCCTACATTCTTCATCACAGCAACCGCGACCTGCCGCTGCCTTACAAGTTTGCGACGCTGTGGTCGGGGCAGGAAGGGTCACTTCTCTTCTGGTCGCTCCTGCTTTCCGGCTATGGCCTGGTATTGAGGCTGCGCCATAAGACTGATGTTCGCCTTTTTGCTCATGCGTCTGTAGTCATTGCCGCAGTACAGGTCTTCTTTCTGCTGTTACTGAATTTTGCGGCCAAACCATTCGCAGTCACTCAGGGAGCTATACCCACAGACGGCAACGGGTTGAACCCGCTGCTGCAGTATCCCGAGATGGTCATCCATCCTCCCATGCTTTACCTCGGATACGTGGGCTTCACCGTGCCATTTGCCTTCGCGCTCGGCGCATTAGCCATGAAGTACCCCGGCGAAAAATGGATCCACATCACCAGGCGCTGGACCATGGTGACCTGGGGTTTTCTGACCTGCGGCGTCTTCCTCGGCGCGCACTGGGCCTACTCGGTGCTCGGCTGGGGCGGATATTGGGGTTGGGACCCGGTCGAGAACGCGTCGCTCATGCCCTGGCTGACTGGCACGGCATTTCTGCACTCGGTCATGATGCAGGAAAAACGGGGCATGCTTAAGACCTGGAACATGTGGCTGGTATTCGGCACCTTCTGGCTGGCAATTCTGGGGACATTCCTGACCCGCAGCGGAATCATCAGCTCGGTACACGCCTTTGCACAATCGTCGATCGGCGACTGGTTCGCCTGGTTCCTGGTGATCAGTCTGAGCGTGTTCACCTTTTTCTTCGTGAAGAACCGCTCGCACCTGCGCAGCGAGCACAAATTGGAATCGCTAATTTCGCGTGAGTCCAGTTTTCTGTTCAATAATTTGCTGTTTGTATTGGCCTGCTTCACGGTGCTTTGGGGTACATGGTTTCCGAAAATTTCCGAACTCGTGCAAAACAGAAAAGTCACGGTCGGCGCGGCCTTTTATAACAAGGTCACGATTCCCGTGGCCCTCCTGCTCCTCTTACTGACCGCGGTTGGCCCGCTTCTCGCCTGGCGCAAAACCTCATTCGAAAGCCTGAAGCGTAACTTCCTTTGGCCGAGCCTGGGCGCGCTGGCGGTTGGAATCGCACTGGTTGTACTGGGCGTTAAGCCGTGGAATGACGTTTCTTATTTCTATGCGCTTATCGCGGCCATGCTAGCTGCGCTGGTTGCGTTTACCGTGATCTCCGAGTTCATCCGCGGTGGCCGGGTCATTTCCCGCCATACCGGGCAGAACCTGGGCGCGGCCATGGTTCACCTATGGCACCGCAATACCCGGCGCTACGGAGGTTACGTCGTCCACTTTGGAGTGGCCCTGGTTTTCATCGGTATTCTGGGCACGCCCTTCAACCGCGAAGCTGAAAAAGAAATGGCTTTCGGGGACAAAATGGCGCTTGGCCCTTACACGCTTCTTTGCCGCTCCTACACCCAGGAGGAAAACGGAAACTACAGCAGCGATCTGGCCATCATCGAGATTTTCAATGGTAATCGGCAGATCGACACTCTGTATCCCGAAAGCCGCTTCTACCTTGCAAGCCAGCAGCAGCAACACGTGCCTGCCATCCGCTCTAACCTGAAAGAAGATTTGTACGTGGTGTACGAGGGCCAAAACCAGGACACCGGCCGCCCGATTATTAAAGCGCATTTGAATCCGATGGTTTCGTGGATTTGGATCGGGCTACTGGTGATGGTTTTCGGCACTGTGTTGTCGCTGGTTCCGAACTCCGCGCCAATCCGCGCGACAGCACGAGACAGTGTGGAGGCTGGCGTCCACGTTCGCCCTGCCCCGGTGGGAGCGGGAGATTGATGCAGTTTTTATCGCTTCATGCAAGAGGTTTGGATTTGATTCCAGCCTTGCTATTGGGAGTGCTTCTCCTGCTCGGCGCGGGAGACGACTCTGCGCGGATCGACCGGCTCGGCCATCAGATGATGTGCGTCTGTGGCTGCAATCAAATTTTGCTGGAATGCAATCATGTAGGCTGCTCCTATTCGACACGCATGCGGGACGAACTGACCGCCGCGGTTACCCGCGGGGATAGCGACAACGGGGTCCTGCAATGGTTTATTCAGACCTATGGGACCACGGTGCTGACAGTGCCAACGAATCGCGGCTTCGATCGAATTGCCTGGATCATGCCGTATTTCGCACTGGTAATGGGCATCGGCACTGTTGTCCTAATCGCTGGTGTCTGGCGCAAGCGCCCTCCAGTATCTTCAGGACCATCGTCGGGAGGGAGTTCCTCAGGAACTTCAGGACCTCGATCGGGAGGAAGCTCTTCGAGTTCCGATTCGCAACTCCATCGTTTTCGCGAGCAGGCCCGCAGGGAGACTGAACTATGATCCCGTTTCTTTGCGCCTTGGTTGGCGCTGCCGCCCTGTTCTACGTTTTCAGTGTCCCGGAGATTGTGACTGGCGCCCCGGAGAAGACTCGCGCCGCATATTTATACGAGCGCAAAGAAGTGGTTTACGAGAATTTGCGTGATCTGAATTTCGAACACAAGGCTGGCAAAATTCCCGAAGCGGACTATCGGTCCATGAAAAACTCTCTAGAAGAAGAAGCCGCAGCAATTCTGTCGGAAATTTCGCGCCTGGAGCCGGGACCTCGAGCACGAGTTCCTCGGTGAAATTCCGTGATTTCCTTCTCTAACCACAGTGGACATACAACCAAAAGATCAGGAAAAGCGCAATTTGGATATCAATCGTAAAGTCGTTCGGAAACTTGGAGACGCGCTCGCGATAGTCCTATGCGCAACCGCAGTGTCCCACGCCGCCACGCTCACCGGTACAGTCACCAATGGCACCACCAGTAAGCCTTCTGCCGAAGACGAAGTCATCTTGATCAAGCTGGCTGCAGGTATGGAAGAAACCGCGCGCGCCAAAACCGACTCCCAAGGCAAATTTACTTTAGCTTTCAATGATGAGAACGGCCCTCATCTGGTGCGAGTAGTTCATCAAGGAGTCACATATCACCAGCCCGCGCCGCCGGGAACGAAGTCTGTCGACGTGCAAGTTTACGATGTTGCCAAAAAAGTCGCAGGCGTGAACGCAGTTGCTGATCTCATGTACCTGCAGGCCGGTAAAGGCGATTTGGCAATTATGCGGCTCTTCGCCGTCGATAACACATCGCGGCCGCCTCGCACCCAGATGAGCGACAACGCTTTCGAATTCTATGCACCTGAAAAGGCTGAGATTGACGAAGCGCAGGCCCAGACTGCTGGCGGTCAATGGGTGAATACTGTGCCGGTTCCGCAGAAAGAAAAAGGACGGTATGCGTTTGTGTTTCCGATACGCCCGGGACAAACGCAGTTTCGTGTCACTTATCACTTGGCGTACGCCGGAAAAGCGACGGTGAATCCGCGTGAGGTCTATCCGCTGCAGCACTTCGTCGCTATAATGCCGCGAGCGCTGGGGTTCACTCCCAATCAATCCGGGATCTATCAGGACAAGCAACCGCCTGATCTGCCCGACGCAATCGCCAAGGTAGCCAGCAATCCCAAGCCGGGCCAAAACCTGGCATTCGAGGTTTCCGGCGAGGGCATATTGCAGGATCAAAATCAGAATGCCTCGAACGAGTCTCCGGGCGGGGCTGCGGCACCCGCCGACAATCTTCCGGGCGGTGGTCTGGGAAAGCCCGGCGAAGATCCCGATCCTCTCGATCAATATCGCTGGTGGCTTCTGGGTGGTTTTGGCATCGTGCTCGCGGGCGGGGCTGTTTATACAACTACGCGCTATAAGAGTCCGGCACCGGCTGTCGTAGCCGCTGGCGCTAGCAGCGCTTCAAGCACACTGTTGGACGCGTTGAAGGAAGAGCTCTTCCAGCTCGAAATCGAGCATCAGCAGGGGCAAATCTCCGACCCGGAATATGCGAAGGCCAAGTCCGCCCTCGATCAGACACTCTCCCGCGCGATCAAGCGCAAACGCTGAATGACACTTTCGGGTGTGCACCCATCCGCCTTCGAAACGCGGAAAATCTGAGACTAAAAATTCTGATTGCGCGTAAGCCTCTGAACCGCCTTGTTGGTGGATAGCATCTATTCCATTGGGGCTATCTTTATGGGGAACACATTTAAAACTGCATTCCTGCTGACCGCGCTAACGTTGCTGCTGATGTTTGTTGGGAGAGTTTTCGGCGGGCAAAACGGAATGTTGATCGCGCTGGTCTTCGCCGCCGTGTTGAATTTCGTCTCCTACTTCTTTTCGGACAAAATTGCATTGGCCATGTACCGTGCCAAACCGGTCACGCCCGAAGAACTCCCTCGCGCTTACCAGGCCGTCGAGCGGCTTACGCAAAAGATCGGGATTCCGATGCCGAAGATTTACGTCATTCCCTCCGATTCTCCGAATGCCTTCGCCACCGGGCGCAATCCGAATAACGCGTCGGTCGCAGTCACACAAGGAATTTTGGGCCTATTAAATGATGAGGAATTGGAAGGCGTGCTCGCCCACGAGCTGGGCCATGTGCGCAACCGCGACATTCTGATCAGTTCCATTGCAGCAACTATCGCGGGCGCGATTACCTATCTCGCAGAAATCGCGCGCTGGGGAATGATCTTCGGAGGTTACGATCGCGATCGGAACGATCGTGGCGGCGGAGGTTTTGCCGCTGTATTAATGCTGATTCTCGCGCCGCTGGCGGCCGCACTTATTCAGCTCGCAGTTTCGCGTTCGCGCGAATATCAGGCTGACGAAACTGGCGCGCATTTCACCGGAAATCCATACGCTCTGGCCAGCGCCTTGGCTAAACTGGACGCATATTCCAAGCGCCTGCCGTTGCAAGCCACTCCATCTACCGCGCATCTTTTCATTATTCAGCCGTTCTTAGGTATGAGCCTGGGAAACCTGTTCTCGACCCATCCGCCTACGGCGAAACGAATCGAGAGGCTGACGGGCCGACCCTCAGAATTCACCATGCAACGCTGAAGACAGCCTGACATGGAGAGACAGGCGTAGCCCAAGTCTGAAACACAAATTAACGCGAGACAGCCACCGTGGAAGAGCGGCCATTTGTGGCCGTGTAAAGCATGGAAACTAAGCCAAGCGAGCTTCAGCTCGCCGCGTCACTAAGGTAACCAATCTCTATTGTCGACCACATAGTAGAATCGCCTTCATGTCCCCGGAAACTGTGATTGCCGCGTCCGATCGGGCTTCCCGCCTGGAAAGTGAACTGAAAAAAGTCATTCGCGGCAAGGATGAGGTCGTCCGCCTGGCCATGGTTTCGGTGCTGGCCCACGGGCATCTGCTGATTGAAGGCGTTCCCGGCGTCGGCAAAACAACTCTGGCACATGCTTTGGCGCGCCTGCTGGGCTGCAGTTTCCAGCGCGTTCAGTTCACCAGCGACATGCTTCCTTCGGACATCATTGGCATTTCCATTTACTCCGCCACTGAACAGAAATTCGAATTCAAGCGTGGCCCGATTTTCACCAATGTTCTTCTGGCCGACGAAATCAACCGTACTACTCCGAAAACTCAGTCGGCGTTGCTCGAAGCCATGAACGAAGGCCAGGTCACCGTTGATGCGATCTGCCATCCCCTGCCGCAGCCGTTTTTGGTTATCGCGACACAGAATCCCGTAGAGCACCACGGAACTTATCCGCTGCCCGAGTCGCAGCTTGA
>Ga0070717_10003990_pt1 | contig 10618 bp, 5 predicted proteins | sample LARL113metaG_FD_71366 | JGI IMG/M metagenome (GOLD analysis project Ga0070717, IMG submission 71366) | Corn, switchgrass and miscanthus rhizosphere microbial communities from Kellogg Biological Station, Michigan, USA - LAR L11-3 metaG | ecosystem: Host-associated > Plants > Roots > Rhizosphere ... | reverse complement strand
TCGAACATCACCTTCCTGGACACCCACAACGAGGCGCTCATCGCCTACGCCAAGCAGACGCGTGGCGAGACCGTGATCTGCGTGGTCAACATCGACCCCCACCAGGGTCAGCAGGGCGTGGCGCTGATCCCGGCCAGCCTGGGCCTGCCTCCCACCTTCACCGTTCACGACCAGCTGTCGGACGAGCGCTACCAGTGGCGCATCGGGGCCAACTATGTGGCGCTGGCCCCCGGGTATCGCCAAGCCCACGTGCTGGTCGTGGAGCGATGAGCATCGGACCACCGACACTGACACATCTCCTGGCCCGCGAGCCCCGCGCGGGCGCCGACCCCAGCGGGCATCCCAAGGAGGCCTACCAGTGGTTCGAAGCCGAGCCACTGTGGTTCAAGCGCGCGGTGTTCTACGAGATCCACATCCGCGGCTTCTTCGACGGCAACGGCGACGGCTCGGGCGACTTCCGCGGGCTCACCGAGAAGCTCGAGTACCTGCAGTGGCTGGGGATCGACTGCATCTGGCTGCTGCCCTTCTACGAGTCACCGCTGCGCGACGGCGGCTATGACATCAGTGACTTCACCCGGGTGCACCCGGACTACGGCACCGTCGACGATGTCCAGGCTCTGATCGACGCCGCCCACGCCCGGCGCATCCGCGTCATCGCCGACCTCGTCATGAACCACACCTCCTCTGACCATCCGTGGTTTCAGGAGAGCCGCTCCAGCCCGGACTCGCCCAAGCGCGACTGGTACGTCTGGTCTGAAACTGATGATCGCTATCAGGACGCGCGCATCATCTTCACCGACACCGAGGTGTCGAACTGGACGTATGACCCAGTAGCCGGCGCCTATTACTGGCACCGCTTCTTCTCCCACCAGCCTGACCTCAACTATGACAATCCCGAGGTCCACGATGCGATGAGCGGCGTCCTGCGCTTCTGGCTGGACATCGGCCTCGACGGCTTCCGACTCGATGCCGTGCCGTACCTGTACGAGCGCGAGGGGACGATCTGCGAGAACCTGTCAGAGACCCACGGGTACCTGAAGAAGGTCCGCAAGGAGGTCGAGGAGAACTACCCGGACCGGGTGCTGCTGGCCGAGGCCAACCAATGGCCGGCCGACGTGGTGGAGTACTTCGGCGATGGCGACGAGTGCCACATGTCCTTCCACTTCCCGGTCATGCCGCGCATGTTCATGGCGGTCCGCCGCGAAGAGGCCACCCCCATCTACGAGATCCTGGAGCGCACCCCCGCCATCCCTGACAACTGCCAGTGGGGTCTGTTCCTGCGCAACCACGACGAGTTGACGCTCGAGATGGTCACTGACGATGAGCGCGACTACATGTACGCCGAGTACGCCAAGGACCCACGGATGAAGCTGAACCTCGGGATCCGCCGGCGCCTGGCGCCACTGCTGGACAATGGCCGCGACGAGATCCAGCTGATGACCGCGATCCTGTTCAGCCTGCCGGGCTCACCGGTCCTCTACTACGGTGACGAGATCGCGATGGGGGACAACATCTTCCTCGGAGACCGCGACGGCGTGCGCACGCCGATGCAGTGGACCGGCGACCGCAACGGCGGCTTCAGCCGCGCGGACTTCGCCCAGCTCTACGCGCCTCCGTTGATGGATCCCGTCTATGGGTTTCAGGCCGTCAACGTCGAGGCCCAACTGCGCACCCCCACGTCACTGCTGCGCTGGATGCACCGCTTCATCGCTCTGCGCAAGGAGCACCCCGTGTTCGGCCTCGGCACCTATGAGCCGATCCAGACGTCCAACCCGCGGATCTTCGCGGTGCTGCGGCGCTTCGAGGAGGACCTGGTGCTGTGCGTGCACAACCTCGCCCGCTCCGCCCAGGCAGTGGAGCTCGACCTGTCGGCTCACGCCGGCCGCTTCCCCGTCGAGCTGTTCGGCCGCAGCCGTTTCCCCCCGCTCGGCGATCTGCGCTACCTGCTGACGCTCGCACCTCGCGGCTTCTACTGGTTCCAGCTCGTCAGCGCGGGCGAGGAGGCGATCGGAACCGGATGACTCACCAGAACCTCCAGAGTTCGGCCCGGGCCGAGATCGAGCGCCTGGACTTCGAAAAGGTCGCGGCCTGGCTCGAGACCCAGCGCTGGTATGCCTCGAAGTCTCGCCACGTCACCGGCCTCCAACTCGAGGAGAGTGTGGCCATCGCCGACACGCCGCCGCTGCTCATCAACCTCGTGCAGGCGCGCTTTGCCACGGGCAGCCACGAGCTCTACCAGCTCCCGTTCGTTCTGCTCGGCGCGGACGAGATGGGCGATCGCCCCGCGGTGGACGCCACGTCCGACTGGGCCGCGGTGGACGCGGTGGCCGACCCGGAGCTGGTGCGCGAGCTGCTGCGCCAGATGGAGGCCGAGCAGACTCTGGACGGCGAAGCTGGTGCTTTTCGATTTCATCGGGCCGGGCTGAGTGGCCAGCTGCCTCTGGAGGCGCCGGTTCGTCCGATGGGCGTCGAGCAGTCCAACTCCTCGATCGTGTTCGGCGACGACACCGTGCTCAAGGTCTTCCGGCGCCTGGAGCCGGGCATCAATCCCGAGCTCGAGGTGCTCCAGTTCCTGACCCGCCGGGGGTTCGAGAACATCGCGCCGCTCCAGGGCTGGTACGGCTACGAGGGCCGGAGCGTGGTCACCACGCTCGGCGTGGCGCAGCGGTTCTTCGCCGAAGCGGTGGGCGGCTGGGAGCTGGCGCTCGATGAGATCGGCACCGATCCCGCCGCCTTCCTGGTGGAGCTGGGGAGGTTGGGCGCGGTCACCGCGGAGCTGCACAACTGCCTGGCGTCGGACCCGGGCGATCCTGCCTTCAGCGCCGAGGAGCCCAGCGCGGAATCGATGTCGCTGCTGACGGCCACGATCGACGAGGACATCGAGCGCGTGTTCACCCGGCTGCCCGATGACGAGCGAGTGGCCGCCATCGCCGGGCGCGGCCAGGACGTCCGGGAGCAAATCTCCATGCGCGCTCAGGCGGGCGCCGGTGGCCGGTCGATCCGCACCCACGGCGACTATCACCTCGGCCAGACTCTCCACACACCGGCCGGATGGGTGATCATCGACTTCGAGGGCGAGCCGGCGCGCCCGCTGTTCGAGCGCCGCCAGAAACGCAGCCCGTTGCGCGACGTGGCTGGGATGCTGCGCTCGCTCGCCTACGCCGCCTCGGCCTCACAGATCATGCGCGGGATCCCGGCGCCGGGCGCCTTCGAAGAGCAGGCGCGCACGAGGTTCCTGGAGAACTACTTCTCCACCATTGACGCGGCGCTGCTGCCCGCCGGCGACGCCGCCATCTGGAACGCGCTGGCTATCTTCGAGCTGGAGAAGGCCATCTACGAGCTCAAATACGAGCTTGACAATCGCCCCGACTGGTTGCCGATCCCGGTCGCGGGTATCGCACGCCTCCTGGAGGGACAATGACCACTGTCGCCAAGAACGACCTGGAAGCGCTCGTGCGCCGGGAGCATCCCGAGCCACACGTCATCCTGGGCGCCCACGCGTCGGACAACGGCGTGGTCATCCGCGCGCTGCGCCCGTCCGCGCAGGCCGTGACGGTCAAACCCAGCCGCGGTAAGAGCGTCCCGCTGACAGAGATCCATCCCGGCGGCATCTTCGAGGGCGAGATCGAGGGCGCCGAGCTGCCGTTCAAGTACAAGCTCAAGGTCGACTACGGGGACGGCGCGAAGTTCACGATCAGCGATCCCTACGCGTTCGTGCCGACCCTGGGCGAGCTCGACCTGCACCTCATGGGCGAGGGCCGCCACGAGCAGCTCTACGAGCGCCTCGGCTCGCATCCGATCGAGCACCAGGGCGTCGAGGGGACGGCCTTTGCCGTGTGGGCGCCCGCCGCCCGCGCGGTGAGCGTGGTGGGCGACTTCAACTCGTGGGACGGCCGCCTGCACGCGATGCGCTCGATGGGCACCACCGGCATCTGGGAGCTGTTCCTTCCCGAGATCGGCCCGGGCGCCCGCTACAAGTACGAGATCCTCACCCAGGATGGGGACCAGCTGCTCAAGGCCGACCCCTACGCCCAGGAGGCCGAGGTCCCGCCCAAGACCGCCTCGGTGATCTTCACCCCCGGCCACGAGTGGAGCAAGAAGGATGCGAAGTTCCTCAAGGAGCGGGCCAAGCGCCAGCCGCTGGCCGAGCCGGTCTCGATCTACGAGGTCCACCTCGGCTCCTGGCGGCTGAACTCGCTGGAGGACAACCGGCCGCTCACCTATGCCGAACTCGCCGACGAGCTGTCGGCCTACGCGGACGACATGGGGTTCACCCACGTCGAACTCCTGCCGGTGATGGCCCACCCGTTCAGCGGCTCATGGGGCTACCAGGTGACCGGCTACTACGCGCCCACCCCGCGCTATGGCTCGCCCGACGACCTGCGAGCGTTCATCGACAAGATGCACGCCAAGGGCATCGGCGTCATCCTGGACTGGGTCCCGGCGCACTTCCCGCGCGATGAGTTCGCGCTGGCGCGCTTCGACGGCACCGCCCTCTATGAGCATGCCGACCCCCGCCGCGGCTCGCACCCGGACTGGGGCACGCTGGTGTTCAACTTTGGGCGCTACGAGGTCCGCAACTTCCTCATCTCCAACGCCCTGTTTTGGCTGCGCGAGTACCACGTGGACGGGATCCGCGTCGACGCGGTGGCCTCGATGCTCTACCTGGACTACTCGCGGCGCGCGGGCGAGTGGGTCCCCAACCAATTCGGAGGCCGCGAGGATCTGGACGCCGTCTCGTTTCTCAAGGAGCTCAACGAGGTCATGTATGGGCACGAGTCCGGGATCATCTCCGCCGCCGAGGAGTCCACCGCGTGGCCGGGCGTGTCGCGTCCGACCTACCTGGGCGGGTTGGGGTTCGGCTTCAAGTGGAACATGGGCTGGATGCACGACACCCTCGGCTACTTTGAGCAGGACCCGATCTACCGCCGCTACCACCACCACGAGCTGACCTTCAGCCTGATGTACGCGTTCAGCGAGAACTTCGTGCTGCCGCTGTCCCACGACGAGGTGGTGCACGGCAAGGGCTCGCTGTACTCCAAGATGGCCGGCTCGGACAACTGGCAGAAGCTGGCCAACCTGCGCGCCCTGTATGCCTACATGTGGGCACATCCCGGCAAGAAGCTGCTGTTCATGGGCGGCGAGCTGGCCCAGCAGGCCGAGTGGAGCCACGAGCGCTCGCTGGACTGGCACCTGCTCGAACAGCCTGGGCATGCCGGGATCCAGTCGCTGGTGCGCGACCTCAACCGCCTGTACCGATCAGAGCCCGCTCTGTACGAGCTGGATTCCGACCCCGAGGGCTTCTGGTGGCTGGAGCCCAACGACGCTGACAACAACGTCCTTGCCTTCGCCCGGCAGTCCCGGGGCGGCGAGCGGGTCGCGGTATTCGTGGCCAACCTCTCGCCGGTGGTGCGCTCGAGCTACCGCCTCGGGCTGCCCCGCTCCACCCCGTGGCGCGAGGCGCTCAACACCGACTCGTCGTACTACGGCGGCTCAGACGTCGGCAACCTGGGCGCGGTGACGCCCGAGCCGATCCCCTGGCACAGCCAGCCGTTCTCCGCCGAGATCACCCTGCCCCCGCTGGCCGCGCTCTGGCTCGTGCCCGACGCCGCCGAGTGACCAGATCGCCAGGCCCGCCGGCGGCGGGCCCGAGGGCTAGCCTCATGCCCCGATACCGATGACCGGAGAGCCTGACGAGCCCTACCCGTGGGAACGCCCGCTCGGCGCGCGCCAGATCGATGACGAGCGCGCCGAGTTCCGGGTCTGGGCGCCGCGGGCCGCGGGCCCCAGCGTGAGGGTCGCGGGGACGCTGCATGCGCTGATCGACGCCGGTCTGGGGGTGTGGGAGGCGATCGTCCCGGCGACGCCGGGGAGTGATTACGTGTACGTGCTCGACGGGGGCCAGGAGCAGCCCGACCCCGCCTCGCGCTGGCAGCCGGATGGGCTGCGCGGCCCCTCGCGCATACTCGATGCCCGCCGCCTGCCCTCGCGCCGGCGCGACGGCTTCACCACGCCGCCGCTGGACGAACTGCTCATCTACGAGCTCCACATCGGCACGTTCACGCCCGAGGGCACGTTCGCCGCGGCGGCCGAGCGCCTCGGCGACCTGGCCGACCTGGGCGTCACCGCGGTCGAGGTCATGCCCGTGGCCGAGTTCCCTGGCGAGCGCGGCTGGGGCTATGACGGCGTCTACATCTCCGCCGCCCAGTCCAGCTACGGCGGCCCGTTGGGCCTCTCGGAGTTCGTGGCCGCCGCCCACCGCCACGGCCTCGCCGTCATCCTCGACGTCGTCTACAACCACCTCGGCGCCTCGGGGGCCGCGGCCGTGGAGGCGTTCGGGCCCTACTTCACCCGCAGATACGAGACCGCGTGGGGCAAGGCGATGAACTATGACGACGCCGGCTGTGACCCGGTGCGCGAATGGGTGTGCCAGAGCGCCGAGGGCTGGGTGCGCGACTTCGGGATCGACGGGCTGCGCCTCGACGCCATTCACTCCATCTTCGACCAGAGTCCCGTGCACCTCGTGGCCGCGGTGGCCCGCCGCGTTCACGCCGTCAACCCGCGTCACTACGTGATCGCCGAGTCGGGCCTCAACGATCCGATCGTCATGCGGCCGCCCGAGCGCGGCGGCTGGAACTGCGACGCGGCCTGGGCCGATGACTTCCACCACTCGCTGCGCGCGCTCATCACCGAGGAGCGGGACGGGTACTACGCCGACTTCGGCTCGGTGGCCCAGTTGGCCAAGGCCTTTCACCGTCCGCACGTGGACGACGGCAACTACTCGCCATATCGCGACCGCCGCTTCGGCGCCCCCGCGGAGGACGTCCCGCCCGAGCGCTTCGTCGTCTTCTCCCAGAACCACGACCAGGTCGGCAACCGCGCCTACGGCGACCGCATGCCCGCCACCGCGCGCCCCCTGGCGGCGTTCTGCACACTGCTGGCGCCGTTCATCCCCATGCTGTTCATGGGCGAGGAGTACGGGGAGCTTTCGCCGTTTCAGTACTTCAGCAATCACATCGACCCCGACATCGCGCAGGCGACGCGCGAGGGGCGGCGCGATGAATTCGCCTCCTTCGCTCAGTTCGCCGCCGACGTGCCCGATCCCGAGGACCCGGCAACGTTCGAGCGGTCAAAGCTCACGCGCCGTGCCGACCACGGCCTGGCGCGCCTGTATCGCGAGCTCATCGCGGCTCGTAAGCGGCTGCCCCGGGGCACCCCGCGCGAGATCGAATATGACGAGCAGTTCCGCTGGCTCGTCGTGCGCCGGGGCCCGTACGAGCTGGCCTGCAACTTCGGCACGGGGCCGGTCAGCATCCCCTGCCAGGGCCAGACGATCGAGTTGAGCGCCGGGGGCGACGCGCATCTCAGCAGCGGATCGCTCAAACTCCCCGCGATGGCGGGAGCGCTGGTCCAGTGACCGAGCAATGGCCCGGGCGGCCCTTCCCGCTCGGAGCGGTCTGGGACGGCCAGGGCACGAACTTCAGCCTGTTCTCCGAGCATGCCGAGGGCGTCACGCTGTGTCTCTTCAACGAGGAGGGCAACGAAACGGCGATCGATGTCACGGCGCGCCGGGCCCACAACTGGCATTGCTACCTGCCTGGGGTCGGGCCCGGGCAGCGCTACGGCTACCGCGTGCACGGCCCCTATACGCCGAACGATGGCCATCGCTTCAACCCCAACAAGCTGTTGATCGATCCCTACGCCAAGGCGATCGACGGCGTGGTGGACTGGGAGCACGACGCCAACGTCCTGCCCTACGTCCCGCCCGACAGCCTCGAGGATGCCGAGGACGCGGATCTGGAACTCGACGACGAGGACGACTCGGGCGCGATCCCCAAGTCCGTGGTCATCGACGACAGCTTCGACTGGCAGGGCGACGAGCCGCCGCGGACCCCGTTCGCGGACACGGTCATCTACGAGACCCACGTCAAGGGCTTCACCGTGACCCACCCCGAGGTGCGCGAGGACCTGCGCGGCACCTACGCGGGCCTGGCCTCCGAGCCGGCACTGGCCTATCTCAAGGACCTCGGGGTGACCGCGGTGGAACTGCTGCCCATCCACCACATATGCGACGAGTCGTTCCTGCACGAGCGGGGACTACGCAACTACTGGGGCTACAGCACGATCGGCTATCTCGCCCCGCACTCCGAGTACGCCGCCACCGGGCGCCGCGGCGAGCAGGTGCGCGAGTTCAAGGGCATGGTCAAGGCACTGCACCAGGCGGGCATCGAGGTGATCCTCGACGTCGTCTATAACCACACCGCCGAGGGCAACCACCTGGGCCCGATGCTCTCCTTCAAGGGCGCCGACAACTCCGCCTACTACCGGCTCATGCCCGACGAGCCCCGCTTCTACATGGACTTCACCGGGACGGGCAACTCGCTCAACCCCGTGCACCCCAGCGTGCTGCGTCTCATCATGGACTCGCTGCGCTACTTCGTCACCGAGTGCCACGTCGACGGCTTCCGCTTCGACCTGGCCTCCGCGCTCGCCCGCGAGTTCTACGACGTTGACCGCCTGTCGGCGTTCTTCGACACGATCCACCAGGACCCGGTCCTCTCGCAGGTCAAGCTCATCGCCGAGCCGTGGGACGTGGGCCCCGGCGGCTACCAGGTCGGCAACTTCCCGATCCTGTGGTCGGAATGGAACGGCGTCTATCGCGACACGATGCGCGACTTCTGGCGCGCGTCGGCCAGCGTCGGGCAATTCGCCGAGCGCCTCGCCGGCTCGGCGGACCTGTATGAGTCAGACGGGCGCGACCCGTTCGCGTCGATCAACTTCATCACCGCCCACGACGGCTTCACCCTGCACGACCTCGTCTCCCACGAGTCCAAGCACAACGAGGCCAACCAGGAGGACAACCGCGACGGCACCGATGACAACCGCTCGTGGAACTGCGGCGCCGAGGGCGAGACCGATGACCCGGCGATCAACGAGCTGCGCCGCCGCCAGCAGCGCAACTTCCTCACCACCCTGTTTGTCTCCCAGGGCACCCCGATGCTCCTCGGCGGCGACGAGATCTGCCGGTCCCAGGGCGGCAACAACAACGCGTGGTGCCAGGACTCAGAGATCAGCTGGTATGACTGGCACCTCAGCGACAACGGGCAGGAGCAGCGCGAGTTCGTCCGCCGCCTCATCCGGCTGCGGCGCGAGCACCGCACGTTCCGCCGCGAGACGTTCCTGCGCGGCCGGCCGGTCAACGACTCCCCGCTCGCCGACGTGTGGTGGTTCCGCGTGGACGGCCGGCGGATGACCAGCCGCGACTGGGAGCACGGCGAGGCGGTGCTGGGCATGTTTCTCAACGGGAAGGCGATCACCAGCCCCGGTCCCCACGGCGAGGAGGTCGAGGACGACTCGTTCGTGCTGTTGTTCAACGCCCACGCCGAGGACCGGGAGTTCAAGCTCCCGCGCCGGCGGATGGGGACGCGATGGGAGCTCGAGTTGTGCACGGCGGATCCGTCGGCCCAGCCCGGCAGCGCCACCTACGACGCCCAGGGACTGATCAACGTGACCGCGCACTCGATCACGATCCTCAAGCGGGCGGGATGAGCGTGAGGGACAGCAAGGTCCCGCTGCGCGCCACCTATCGCCTGCAGCTGACGCCCCACTTCGGTTTCGCCGCCGCCCAGGCCCGCATCCCGTATCTGCGCGACCTCGGAATCTCGCACCTCTACCTGTCCCCCTCGACGCAGGCGCGCCAGGGCTCACTGCACGGCTACGACGTGGTCGATCCCACCCGGATCTCGGCGGACCTCGGCGGCGAAAGCGCCTTCCGGGAGCTCTGCGACGCCGCGCACGCCGCGGGGCTGGGGATCGTCCTCGACATCGTCCCCAATCACATGGCCACTGACGGTGCCAATCCGTTCTGGGCCGACGCCGGCCGGCGCGAGCAGTTCTTCGACATCGACCCGGCCACCGGCCGCCACCGCCGCTTCTTTGACATCGACGACCTCGCCGGCGTGCGCCAGGAGGATCCCGAGGTGTTCGAGACCACGCACCGGCTCGTGCTCTCGCTGGTGCGCGACGGCGTGGTGGACGCGCTGCGCATCGACCATCCCGACGGGCTGGCCGATCCGGCGCGGTACTTCGCACGGCTGCGCGAGGCGGGGGTGGGCACCGTGTGGATCGAGAAGATCCTCGAGCCCTCCGAACGCCTGCGCGACTGGCCGGTGAGCGGCACCGTCGGCTACGAGTTCCTCAACGACGTGTGCGCGCTGTTCGTCGATCCCGCCGCCGAGCCGGCGTTCACCGCCCTGTGGCGCGAGCTGTCTGGGGACGAGCACTCATTCGCCCACGTCGCCGCCGCGGCCAAATTCGAGCAGGCCACGGGCACGTTCGCGCCCGAGATCGAGCGGCTCGCGGCGCTGACCGATGTAGCCGGGGGCGGTCGGGCGCTGGCCGGCGCGGTGGCGTCGTTTCCCGTGTATCGCACGTACGTGGACCCGGAGGCGGGCGTCGTCGCGGATGCCGACCGCGAGGCGGTGGCCGACGCGGCCGAGCTGCCCACCGAGGTGGCGGAGATGCTGCTGCTCAAGCGTGCCGCTCCGGTCGAGTTCGTCACCCGATTTCAGCAGACGACGCCGCCCGTGGTGGCCAAGGGCGTCGAGGACACCGCGTT
>Ga0070717_10003987_pt1 | contig 10622 bp, 8 predicted proteins | sample LARL113metaG_FD_71366 | JGI IMG/M metagenome (GOLD analysis project Ga0070717, IMG submission 71366) | Corn, switchgrass and miscanthus rhizosphere microbial communities from Kellogg Biological Station, Michigan, USA - LAR L11-3 metaG | ecosystem: Host-associated > Plants > Roots > Rhizosphere ... | reverse complement strand
AGGAACCCGACTTGATGACCGGCCTGGCATTGCGTGGCGGCTTTCTTCGCTACAGCAACATGACCGGGTCCGCAATCAGCTACCATCAGTATCCCCAAAATAATTACAGAGAAAGCCGCCATGCTCCTCCCCCACAAACCGGCTATGATGCAGGGACGTCTCATATTACTCTTCCTTTCATATTCACCATACGAGTAAGTATAGTGTTGGGGGTGCGAACCGTCATGCCCCGAAGGTGGTATTTTGTGAACGCTCCCTATCCTCGTCTCCGAAAAGGCTCTCCCATACAAGAGCGAGGCATGATATACTACTCGCAGACAGAATGCGTGCCATATGCTTTTTTCAGGATGAGATAACATACTATGCCCAGGCTTGAAGGCTCTGTTGAAAGTATCGTCTTTCGTAATGAAGACAACCATTATACTGTTGCGCGCTTCCGCACCAACGATAGCGGTAGATTATTTCGCGATGACCTGGCGACCATTGTCGGCACGTTGCCGGGTGTGCATGTTGGCGAACTATTAGCGGTCGAGGGGGAATGGGAAAGGGACCCAAAGTATGGCCGTCAACTCCACATTACCAGCTTCACCCAGCGCCTGCCTGCTTCTGTCGAGGGCATTACCCGCTACCTGGGTTCTGGTTTGATTAAAGGGATCGGTCCAAAGAAGGCGCAGCGCATCGTCGAGCACTTTGGTGAACAAACCCTGGCGATCATCGAGCAGCAGCCGGAGCGCCTGAGTGAAGTGAGAGGCATAAGCGTCAAAGACCGCGAGCAGATTATCCAATCCTGGGCCGAGCAGAACGAAATTAAAGAGCTGCACCTTTTTTTGCAGTCACACGATGTCTCGATGAACCTGGCAACACGCATCTATAAACAGTACGGCCAGGAATCGATCAAGATCATACGCGAGAACCCCTATCAATTAGCAACGGATGTGTATGGCATCGGCTTCCGCACAGCCGATGAAATTGCGGTGAAGCTCGGGCTGCCACGTGACAGCGTGGAGCGCCTGGCACCCGGGCTGAAGTACTTACTCGCCCAGGCTGCCAATGACGACGGCCATTGCTTTTTACCTGAGAATGAATTGATGCGCCGTGCCTCGGACATCCTCCAGGCGCCATATGAATTGTTGGCCACTGCTATGCAGCAATTGCGCAGCGAGCGGGATGTGTTTATAGAGCCTCCCCTGTCTGTGCTGCTAAACGGGCACGCCCGGTCAACGGGTCAAGACGAATCTCCTTTTAGTGAAGAGCCCCCATTTATTGCGCCCGAAGACGAGGCGGAGCCACAGCAGCGTATCTATTTCGGACCTTTCTGGCACGCCGAAAATGGCTCGGCGCGTATTTTACGCACACTACTGCGTTCGCACACTAAACTACCGCCTGTGAGCCAGCGGAGCTGGGATGCTGTCTTCGACTACCTGGCACAGAACCGCAATATGCTCTTGACTGAAAAGCAGCGCCAGGCTGTGCAGATGGCTTATAATTCAAAGGTCAGCATCCTGACAGGAGGGCCGGGCACGGGCAAATCAACTTCCATTCGCGCCTTATTGATGGTGCTGCGCAAACGCAAAATCGATGTTGCCCTGGCCGCCCCAACCGGTCGAGCGGCTAAACGACTCACTGAAGCCACCGGAGCAGTTGGATTCCAGGCAAAAACGCTGCACCGCCTGCTTGAATATGCCCCGCATGATAATACGTACCAGCGGAATGAAGAGAATCCACTGCCTTATCAATTCGTGATCGTCGACGAAGTGTCGATGATCGACATCCTGCTCTTCTATCGCCTGTTAAAGGCACTGCCGCCTGATGCCCACCTCTTACTGGTAGGCGACGCCGATCAACTGCCCTCAGTTGGGCCAGGAAACGTGCTGCGTGATCTTTTACGCAGCGAAGCCATACCATCGGTGGTCTTAACGGAACTCTTTCGCCAGGCACAACAGAGTCAGATTGTTGTCAATGCCCACCGTATCAATGCCGGTCAAATGCCATCTTTGAAGCGCGAGCCGACAGGTGACTTCTTCTTCGTTGCAGAAGAGGACCCCATACGCGCCCAACATCTCGTGATTGATTTTGTGCAGCGCCGCATTCCCACGCACTATCATCTCAATCCCACGACTGATATCCAGGTGCTTTCGCCGATGTACAAAGGCCCTGTGGGGGTCACCAGCTTAAATGAAGAGCTGCAGGCGCGACTGAATCCCAATGCATTTGTATCGCTGGAGTGGAGTGGCCGTACATTGCGACTTGGGGACAAGGTGATGCAGGTGCGCAACAACTACGATAAAGGCGTATTCAATGGCGACGTGGGCTGGATTCGCGCGATCAACAAAGAAAACTCCACCGTGAAAGTTGAGTTTTTGGAAGAAGCCGGGCCGCTGCTGGTTAGCTACGATTTCCACGAACTCGATGAACTGTTGCTTGCATATGCTGTCACCGTCCATAAAAGCCAGGGCAGCGAATATCCGGCCATTGTGCTGACGCTCGTCAACCAGCATTACATGCTGCTCCAACGCAACCTGCTCTATACCGCCATAACCCGCGCTAAGCGTCTCTGCGTGGTTATCGGCCAGCCACGCGCCTTAGAGGTAGCCGTCAGGAACAATCGTGTAGCGCTGCGCAACACGGGACTTGCTGAACGCCTCAGCCAACTTGTTCAGGTCCATCTTGTGGAGTAACGGACAAATCTAACTTACCTCATTATTATGGAATACAACGAGCACTCCATTTGTTTTCATATGTGAAAGAGCTTGGATCTCTTTAGGGGTCCATGCTCGATGCTCATCTTGCTTATCTCCAAACAACATTTCATCTCTTCCTTACTTTGAGGATTATAGAATGTCAGGAGAAGTGCTTTCCAGAAGAGTTTTGCACATGACATCGCTTTTCCTCGAGTAGAGATAAGCTCATCTATAGAAAGGATATGGGCGGGTTCTTCCCGCAAGAATCCACTTCGCTTTTGCTACTATGACCAACACCCAATTACAAGAATTACACATGGAACCTATCCCTGAACTTACCAACAACGCTCAACTTCTCCCCTCCGCCGCCGATCAGCAAGAGACCTTCTTTGGAGAAGGCGTGCTCGACGCAGTTGAAGGCGGATTTGGCTTTCTCAGGAGGGAGCGTTATCTTCCAGGCCCTCTGGATGTCTACGTCTCTGCCTCGCAAATCCGCCGCTTCGGTTTACGGCAAGGTGACCTGGTAGCGGGTCAGATTCGCCCGCAGAAGGGACATGAACAGTACGCGGGGCTGCTGCGCGTCGAATCTGTGAATGGGCTTGATCCCGAAGTTGCCATGCATCGCCCGCACTTTGACGCCTTGACCCCCATTTTCCCGCGCGAGCGGTTCGACATGGAGACCGGGCCGGCCAATCTCTCCGGTCGCCTCATCAACCTGGTTGCTCCAATCGGACGCGGGCAGCGCGGCTTGATCGTCTCTCCGCCCAAAGCCGGCAAAACTATGCTGCTGAAATCCATCGCCAACGCCATCACCCAAAACCATCCTGAAGTCTACCTGCTGATCGCTCTCATTGGGGAGCGACCGGAAGAAGTTACCGACATGAAACGCTCGGTGAAAGCCGAAGTGATCAGTTCCACGTTCGATGAACCAACCGAGGCCCATACCCGCGTGGCCGAGATGGTGCTGGAGCGTGCCAAGCGCCTGGTTGAAGGCGGACGTGATGTCGTGGTGCTGCTGGACAGCCTGACACGTTTGAGCCGTGCTTATAACCTGGCGGTTGAATCCAGTGGACGCAGCCTTTCTGGTGGTCTTGACCCCAGCGCCTTGTTCCCACCCAAACGCTTCTTTGGTGCAGCCCGCAAACTTGAAGAGGGCGGGAGCCTGACCATCATCGCTACCGCACTCGTAGATACCGGCAGCCGCATGGACGATGTGATCTACGAAGAGTTTAAAGGAACCGGCAACATGGAGCTGGTGCTCAACCGGAAACTGGCAGAACGCCGCATCTTCCCGTCTATTGATATCGCGCTCTCCAGCACCCGCCGCGAAGAACTGCTCTACGATGAGCAGACCTATCGAGCGGTGATTACAATGCGGCGGATGTTCTCAACACTGACCGATCAGCGCGGCCTGGAGGCAATGGAGGCATTACTCCAGCAGATGTCTAAAACAAGCAGCAATGCTGCGTTCCTTGCGACCCTCGCGAAGAGCATGGTGTAGCCAGCAGGGGCCAAAGGTTCTACTTTGTAACCTTTGCTAGTTCTGCTTTCTTATCGGCCTATTAGGCCCGGCGACAAAATTTACAACGTTAAGCGAGCTGAGCTTTGCCAATAGGCTCTCCCGTAAGATTGATGCGAAACCGGCCAATGGACGAGATGGGAGCAGAGGATCAGAAGCAAAAGTTGGAAGAGCATGTCCAATCGGCTCTTCTACAACTTTGGTGTGTGATGAGCTTCAAAGAGCGCCTCCTTACGGCTCGTGACTGGTCAACCCATTGTCGCGGGCCCATAGCGCGATCTGGAAGCGCGAGGGAAAGCCTAATTTCGAGAGTACACTGCTCATATGGGTTTCCACCGTCCGTTTGCTTACCACCAGCAGTTCGGCAATCTCGGCATTGGATTTGCCCTGCCCGATCAGGGCAGCCACCTCCCGCTCTCGCTCAGTCAAGCCGCCGTACTGCTCAGCGGTGGCTCTGCGCGGTGAGACAGGTTTTTCCTTCGGCAGCGTCGCGAGCGCGGCTTGCTCAAAATGCTCACGGAGATCAGGGTTCTCGATGCTCTCCGCCAAGGTGGCGATCATGTGACGTGCAGAGGAGAACGCCTGCTGCGCCTCCTCCAGGTGCCTTTGCTTCTGGTAGGCTCGCCCAAGCGCTCGCTCGATCTGCCAGAGCAGGGGCAGGTACTGCTGCAGGATCGCTCCACGCCTGGCTTCCTCCAAGACCTGGATCGCCTCCTCTGCTCGACCAAGTGCGGCCAGTGCCTCGCCCTGGCATTTCCAGAGCCGGGGAATGACGCGTTCTGCCGTCTCTCCTGCTCGTTGAGGAGCCATCTGAAGCAACTGCTCATACTGGCGCAGCGCGAGTTCGGGCTGGTGTTGCGCCAGAGCGAGCTCTGCCTGGACGCACAGGAAAAAAGAGCGCTCCGTCTCCTGACTCGGGCTCCTGGCCCATGACTGCATCTCTTGCAGCGCCGCCTCGGCCAGCCGAATCTCGCCCAAAGCTGCATACGCCTCTACCTGGACGGAGAGGTACTCGGTGATCCAAAAGGCCGAACCCAGTTCTCGTACCGCCTCTAGCCCGATCTCCGCATGAGCGAGCGCCTGCTGGGGCGCCAGCAGAGCCAGAGAGATGCGTGCCAGTGTATCGTGTGCGCCAACACACCATTGCTGGTGGTTGATCTCAGTCGCCAGGCGCAGCCCCTGCTGTGCATGCGCTAGCCCGGCACCGAACTGTCCAAAGGAGGCACATATCCCACCGAACATGATTTCGGCGAACGCTTCCCCGGCAGCCCATTGCATCTCACGCGCCAGCTGCAACGCCTCGACCACATCGCGCTCACATTGCGCAAAACTCCAATTGAGGGTGCAGCTCATGAATCCACTCCATGGACAGGCAAAGGTCGCACGCATGGCAAGACAGGAACACAGCACGCTGCGGTTGTCCACCGCACGCAAGAAGTCGATCGCTCGCCCGTACATGAGCGCGGCATTGATCGGATCACCTCCCAGGCTATAGACGGTCCCCAACAGATCGAAGGTTTCGGCCATTCCCGACTGATCGTGCTGCGCTTCAAAGAGCGCCAGCGCTTCCTGATGGGTTGCCAGAGCCTCGGCGGCCTGCCCGGTGTTGAGCAGCCAGTTGCCCAGCCGGTTGAGACTCTGCGCATGCAGACGTCCATCACCCAACTGCACCGCCAGGTCCACCGCTAGCTGAAAATACGCTCCGGCCCCTTGGTAATCGCGGCCCGTCCACAGAACGCCCAGGTCCAGGAGACTCTGCCACTCGAGGCGTCCATCCTCCGCCTGACGCGCGGCGTGCAGTGCCCGTTCGAAGTCTGCCTGCGCTTGTTCAAAGTCCCCGAGCGTCGCGTAAGCTTGCCCGCGTGCCCGATAGCAGGCCGGGGGTACCGCCTGCCCGAGGTGCCCTGCAGCGTCCATGACGCGTGTCCACTGTTCCACAGCGGCGCGCGGCGCGGAGAGGGCTTGCGCCTGCTCGGCAGCGCGCTTCGCGTACTCCATGGTTTTGTCCCACAGTTCCGCTTCAGCACAGTGATACGCCAGGTCTGCAAGAGAGGCATCCAGGGCTGCCGCATGCAAATGTTCGAGTGTCCGAGCGATGGTGCCATGCAATGCGCGTCGCTCCCGCGCCAGCAATCCCCCGGAGATCGCCTGTTGGGTGAGCGCGTGGCGGAAAGCAAACTGCTCCGCTGACTCCTCAATCACCAGTTGGGCGGCGATCACCTCCTTCATCAACTCCACCAGAGAGGCTTCATCGTGCTGCGTGATCTGCTGGAGGAGGGCAAAATCGAAGCGGCGTCCCGCCACCGCCGCGAGTTGCAAAACCCGTCGGGCGTCCGCACTCACGCGAGCGAGGCGCAGTTCGACCGCGTCCTGCAGACTGCGTGGAATGCGCCAGGTGCCTGCTCTCACCCAGTGCCAGCCATCATCCACCTTGACCAGCTCTTCGGCCATCAGCACGGTTTTGAGCACCTCTTCCAGGAAGAAAGGATTACCCTCCGTCAGGCCGTAGAGGGCATCGAGCATTCCTGCGGGCAGAGAAGCCGCCCCCGGCAAGATGGTTCGCAGCATGGTCCCAGTATGAGCCCTGGTCAGCGGCACCAGGGCGATGTCCTGTCTCAGGTGTTCGCGGTCGAGTTGCGCCAGAAAGGAGCGCAGCGACTGACCCACTTCCTCACCGCGATAGGTGAGCAGCAGCAGGAGCCGGGATGCGACGGTCTTGCGCGCGAAGAAGAGGAGAAACTCCAGGGTACTCTCGTCGCTCCAATGCAGATCCTCCACAACCAGCAGGACCGGTCGGGAGCCCGCGGCTCGCGTGAAGACATCGGCCAGGGCCGCGAAGAGGCGGCGTTGCTCTTGTTCGGGGTCCAGGGAAGACAGGGGCGGCAGGCTCGCTAGTTCGGGGAGATGCTGGACTTGCTCAGGAAGCAAGGGAAAGAGCACACGGGCGGAGGGTTCTAACGCCCTCGCGATCTCAGTGGCAGAGAGGGGTGCCAGGAACGCACGCAAGAGGTCAAGCAGGGGAGCATACGGGCAGGACCGATCGGCTGGGAAGCATTGGCCACCGAGAAGTTGGAACGCAAGAGCTGAAGCCGCTCGTTGCAGTTCGGCCACCAGCCGCGATTTGCCAATGCCAGCTTCTCCGGAGAGCAGAATAACGCCTCCCTGCCCACTCGCGGTGGCTTCGATGCATTCCTGTAGAGCGGCCATTTCTGCTGTGCGCCCGATGAGGATCGGGCAGACAACAGACTGATGGATCAGATTCGCCATCGCGCGTCCCTTCCTGGTGATCTCCCGCAACGGGGAGGCTTTTATGTATCCAGTCTCCTCTGTCCTGAAAGCGGACCTCGCCTTCGCCCGCTCGAAGGTCTGCCTCGCTGGCTCTGACTCGAATCCCAGTATAGCACATCATGGCAAAGAAGAAGCACTCGTGCACTCGTGAGCTGAAGAAGCGCGAAGACTGCGACGCAAGCAAGCCATCCAAAGCGAGGCAGACCCTTGCCTCTGCTCGTTCTGTTGCGGTGGAGCATGGGTCTCTGCGTGGGTCTCCCACGAAATTCTCCGTGTGGTCTGTGCACAAACCTGCGTGTGTTTACTGATGGCACATCGCTGATCATAGTGCATACTCTCTTGTAGGGCAGCCCGACTTCGGCAGCCCGTTCGCGTACGACGCGAGAGACAGCAGACAAAGGAGAAATCAGCATGACAACGCATACGAATGAAAAGAACATGGACGGCAAGGGCAGCTACGCAGAGGTAAACGGTCTCAAGATGTATTACGAGATGTATGGCGCGGGGAAACCGCTTGTTCTGCTTCCCGGTGGCCTCATGACGATCGGCATGATGGGACAGATTCTGCCTGACCTGGCCAAGACCCGGCAAGTCATCGCCGTCGAGGTCCAGGGCCATGGGCACACGGCCGACATTGATCGGCCGCTCACCTACGAGCAGGTGGCGGACGACATCGCGGCCCTGATTCAGCACCTGGGACTCGAACGTGCCGACGTCTTCGGTTTTTCTTCAGGCGGCGGCATCGCTCTGCAAACGGCCATCCGGCACCCGGAGGTGGTGTGCAAGCTGGTGGTCGCCTCGTCCCCCTGCAAGAGTGATGGAGAGTATCCCGAGATCCGCGCGCTCGTGGCATCGTTCGATCCGGATGCTGCCATGTTGTCCCCGATGCGCGAAGCTTATGTCAGTACAGCTCCCGAGCCCGAAGACTGGCCGCGGCTTGTTGCCAAGATAAGACAATCGGCAGCGGTGGACTGCGACTGGACGCAGGACGTGGCGGCGATCCAGGCACCTACGCTGATCGTGGTCGGGGATGCAGACACCGTTCTGCCCGCACACGCGGTGGAGATGTTTGGACTGCTCGGCGGCGGCAAGGCGGACGCCGCAATGGGCAACCTCTCGAATGCCCAGCTCGCCGTGCTTCCGGGCACCACACATTTTAGCATTCTGGCCCGCAGCGATCTGCTGCTTGCGATGATCACGCCATTCCTCGACGCACCCATGCCCATGGCCCGGTGATCGGTCCCGAAGACCTCGCGTTTTATCACACATGGAACGGCTCATGGCTTATCTTGGTGAATGATGAGCCGTTCCATTCGGTTCTGGACAGCTGGGAGAGTAATGATTTTGCCGAAATCGTCACCAAAGATGGGAAAGCCACCCCATTTTGCCCCTCTTGCCTAATTCCGAGTTGGGAAGTAGAATATAAAGTAGATCAACTTTGTTATCAATAACAGGCTTTGCCCTTTACAAAGCCTGTTATGTACGATCGCAGGCCCAGCATCAAGGATCGGGTTTGTGAAAAACACACTACTAGTATTTTAAGGAGGACATTACCAATGTCTGGGACAGAAACAGCGACGTCCGGCTCAAGCGCCACGTCAGGTTACATTCATCCAGAGGTCTTGGTCGAGACAAGTTGGGTTGCCGAACACCTGAATGATCCCTCCATCCGCCTCATCGAGGCCGATGAAGATGTTTTGCTGTACGAAGTAGGTCATCTACCGGGAGCTGTGAAGCTCGATTGGCATGTCGATGTGCAAGACCCGCTTGCACGTGACTTCGTAGATCAGCAGGACTTCGAGAAGCTCATGAGCCGTTGGGGTATCAGCAATGACACGACCATCGTCCTGTACGGCGATAGAAACAACTGGTACGCCGCCTATTCATTCTGGCTGTTTACCATGTTTGGTCACCAGAATTTGAAGATCATGAATGGCGGAAGGCAGAAGTGGGAAGCCGAGGGTCGAACGTTTACCAAGGATATCCCGCATTTTGCACCTACTACCTATCATGCGCATCCAAGGGATGAATCCATTCGTGCCTACCGCGATGATGTGTTGAGCGGGCTGAATGACCCCAATCGCCGCCTGATCGATGTGCGCTCACCGCAGGAGTATACAGGTGAGTTGATCCACATGGTCAACTACCCACAGGAGGGTGCGCAGCGTGGTGGGCACATACCTACCGCCAAGAGCATTCCCTGGGCAACGGCAGCGAATGCCGATGGCACGTTCAAATCGGCTGATGAGCTGCGCCAGATCTATGGTGGCAAGGATGTCACGCCTGATAGAGATGTCGTCACCTACTGTCGTATTGGAGAGCGTTCTGCTCATACCTGGTTTGCGCTGACCTACCTGCTCGGCTACCCGCGCGTGCGGAATTATGATGGGTCCTGGACCGAGTGGGGTAACCTGGTACGGGCACCTATCGAGAAACCCTGATAAACGGGCTTGACACCCAATAGGGTGATGAGGCACAATAAAAGGGCGGCACGCCTGGCATCTCCTGGATGTGCGGTTCGTAGTCGCCCTTTAACTTTTCCCTGGAGGGAATTACAAGCAGTATGAATCGTCAAGAAGCCATCGAATTTTTAATGGATCATTACGAAAACCCGCGCAACAGCGGCCCGTTGGATCACGCACATGTGAGCCTCACAGGCGGGAATCCGGGATGCGCCGACCTGATCACCATGCACGCGCGTTTTAATGAGGACGGCAAGCTGGAGGCCGTCAACTGGGAGGGCGAAGGCTGCACGATCAGCAGCGCCGCTGCATCCTATGTGACGGAAATCACCAGGGGTATGACGGCGGAAGAAGTTGAGCAGATGAGCTTTGAGGATCTCATCGAGGACCTTGGACGCGAACTGGTGATGACGCGCCCGACGTGTGCAACACTGGCGCTGGGCACGCTTAAAAAGGGCGTGCATGAGTATAGCATGCGCAAGAGGGCAAGGGATACTCATTATCACACCGACTCTAAAGACTAATCTGCCAATTTATAGGCTACTCGCCATCCAGCAAGTATCTCCAATGCCTGTTGGAGTAACTTCAGGTGTTCAGGATCATTCAACCACCTGCTCACCCCGGATGGGTGAGGTAGCGGCAGAAACAACATCCCCTCGCGTTCCTGGAAGG
>Ga0070717_10003985_pt1 | contig 10628 bp, 6 predicted proteins | sample LARL113metaG_FD_71366 | JGI IMG/M metagenome (GOLD analysis project Ga0070717, IMG submission 71366) | Corn, switchgrass and miscanthus rhizosphere microbial communities from Kellogg Biological Station, Michigan, USA - LAR L11-3 metaG | ecosystem: Host-associated > Plants > Roots > Rhizosphere ... | reverse complement strand
CAGCTTACAGCACCCTGTTTGTAAGAGAGTTCTGAACGCTGCAAAAGATACGCGAACAGCGGAAGTCCAAGCAGAGCCGCTGCATATGCGCGCCACGGGAAATGCACCTTACGAACCCGCACCAGGAAGAGCGCATATAAAACAATGGCAGCAGCGGCCATTACCAGTGCGGCATTTGCTCGTCCACGCATTTCTTCGATAAACGCCAACGCAGCACCGGCTAAAATCAGAATGAATTCCAGCAGCCGCAGCAGTGCTAGTCTTCGGGGCGAGGGGAATAGGAGCGCCAGATTCTTGGTCCAGCCTTCGCGAAGCTGGGCAAAATCGCGGTACATCCGCGTGCGGACAACGTCGCCGTAGCGAAAGAAAATCTTTCTTCCTGAGGATTTCACGGCGCGGGCGAGCGCGACATCCTCAAGCAAGCTTCCGGCTACAGCAGTATGGCCGCCGACAGAATCGTAAGCCTCACGGGAGATCAGCAGATATTGGCCATTCGCAGCGGCTGCAGGCGAGTTCGGATCGCTGACTTCCGACGGGCGGTAGGTGGTTGCCAGCTCGGCGAAAATTACGGGCATCACCGCCTCCTGCCAAAAGCCGTGCACCTCCTGCTCGGGAGAGTAAGAGAGCAATCGCACCTGGCGAATTTCTGCTTCGGTTAATCCGCGAGCCAGCGAAGTGACGCTGTGTACGGTGTCGGCATCGGTAAATAGCAGCCACTCCCCGTGGGCCTGCTTTGCGCCTCTTGCCATCGCATTGTTCTTGCCCGTCCAGCCTCGGGGCAGTGGTCCGGCGTCGACCACGCGCACTCCCGAAAACGACTGGGCGATTTCACGCGTGCGATCAGTCGAGCCATCGTCCACGACGATGATTTCGAAACTTACGCCGGTTTGTGCAACGAGGGACTCAAGACATGCGCCCAGCGATGCCTCTTCGTCACGCGCAGGGATAATCACCGATATTGTGGGCTGCGCGGTAGCTGGATCCGGCGCCGGCATAAGACAAATCAGATATTATAACTTTGTGCAGCGTTCTTTCCTCTTAATTGGACTCCTAACTGTTCTGCTGGCCGGCTGCTACAGCGGCTCGCGGCCTCCTCACATAGGCAACCCGGCGCCGGACTTCACGGTGCAGGATGCTGATCGCAAGGTCAGCCTGGGCGACTTGCGCGGCCAAGTTGTGGTGCTGAATTTCTGGGCAACCTGGTGCGCACCCTGCGTGGAAGAGATGCCCTCGCTGGTGCAAATGCAACAGAAAATGAAAGGCAAGGGAGTGGACGTGCTGGCGGTTAGCGTCGATGTGGACGAGAATGCATACCGCAAATTTTTGAAAGATCACAATATCGATCTGCTCGTGGTGCGCGACCCAGAGCGAAAGAGCAATAATCTCTATGGCACGTTCAAATTTCCCGAGACTTACATCATTGATCGCAGTGGCGTGCTTCGCCGCAAATTCATCGGGCCGGTCGATTGGCAGCAACCGGAAATTGTGGATTTCCTGAGCAAGCTGTAGCGGCCGTACTCTCGGCTCTACTCCTTTTACAATACAATCTGTGAAAACGTGGGACGTCATCGTCATCGGTGGCGGGATCATCGGGCTGTCGCTGTCGATTGCGTTGCGCAAACGTGGGGCGCGGGTTCTGGTTGTCGAGCGGGGAGAGCCGGGCCGCGAGGCTTCTTACGCGGCAGCGGGAATGCTCGTCGAGTGTAGTTTGGAAACTTCGGCGCTTTTGCAGCCGCTGGCGACGGCAAGCGCGCGCATGTATCCGGAGTTCGTGCATGAGTTGCAGGATGAATCCGGGGTTGATGTTGACCTGCGGGATGACGGCACGATCTTGTTCCCATCGCCTGAGCAACTGCGCGAGCGGCCCGGATTCGCGGCGGAGAATTCGCTGCCTGCGCCGTTGGCGGAACTAGAACCGTTCCTGGCCGATCCGAAGCGGCCAGCGACCTTCCTAAAAGAGCGTGTTGTGGATCCGCGGACACTGGGAGCGGCTGCCCTGAAAACCGCGAAGCATCATGGGGTTGACATTTCTTCTGGTAGCGAGGTTACCGAGGTTTTGATTTCAGACGAACGAGTCACTGGCGTGCGTACGGAGAAAACAAGCTACACTGCTCCAGCAGTTGTCAACTGTGCCGGTGCCTGGGCGGGAGGCGTGGGTCCGCATCGGTTCCCCACGCGTCCAGTGAAAGGCCAGATGCTCTCCGTCGCGGGCGGTCCGCGCAATACACCGCGGCACGTGATTCGCTCTCCCGAAGTTTATCTGGTCCCACGCAGCGATGGACGCGTTCTGATTGGTGCGACGGTGGAAGAAGCAGGTTTTGACAAGCGCACCGTTCCCGCTACGATTGAGCAAATGCACCGGGCGGGGCTTCGCCTGATTCCGGCTTTGGCCGGAGCGCGCATACTTGAAGCTTGGGCGGGCTTGCGGCCTGGAACGCCTGACAATCTGCCAATTTTGGGAGCGACTGCGATGCCAGGCTACTTCGTGGCAACAGGCCATTTTCGCGACGGAATTTTGCTCACGCCTGTTACGGCGCATGTCATGGCGCAGGTGATTACAGGGGCGAAGCCCGAGTACGATATCTCGGCATTTTCACCAGTGCGCTTCCAAGTCTGATGCCCACGCGAACCGAAATCACTGCTGATCAGATTAGAGAGCATTATGATTCGCTCGCCTTCATCTATCGCACGTTCTGGGGCGATCACATCCACCACGGTCTCTTCAGGGACAGCGAATCCCCGGCTGAAGCGCAACTGAAGATGCTTTCGCACTGCGTGGAGATTCTTGGGTTGCGTGGCGGAGAAGAAGTGCTCGACATCGGCTGCGGCCACGGCGGCACGCTCATTTATCTGGCGCGGGAGTTTGGCTGCAGTGGCACGGGCCTGACGATCAGCCCAAAGCAGACGAGGATCGCAAACGAGAACGCTGCCCGGGCAAGTCTCGGAAACCGGTTGAGCTTTGTAATCGGCGATGCGGACAGGTTTTCGTTTCCTGCGGACGCGTTCGATGTAGTCTGGTTGATGGAATCTTCCGAGCATTTTCAGGACAAGGCCGGATTCTTCCGCAATGTAGCGCGTACCCTGCGGGCTGGTGGGAAGCTATTGCTGGCGGCGTGGACGGGTTCTATGGACAACTCCAGAGCCGCCGCAGTAGCGCGAGCTTTTCTGTGTCCGGAGCTCTGGACGTGGGAGCAGTATGAATTGGCAATCGAATCCGCTGGCCTGCACGTGACTTGCGCCGAGGATCTCAGCGCCAGTGTCATGCACACGTGGGAAGTCTGCCGCGAGCGCGTGAGCTTAGCGAAACCTGTGCTCAAGCTGATGCCGCGAGTGGTTCAGGAATTCGCTGCGGGGATGGATTTGATCCTTGAAGCCTACACGTCTGGAGATTTGACCTACACCATCATAAGCGCGGGCTTGCCCTAACGAGCGAAGAGCAGCCACTCGCTTCAGTTATACTAGGCGTCTCCCGTCATTTCAGCGCCCGTGCTGGGCGTCGGTTCACCAGAAAGGGACATACGCATGGCTTCGCCCGCAGTGGATTATGCCCGTGGCAATCAGCAGCGTTTTCTTAATGAACTAAAAAATCTGCTCCGCATCCCCAGTATCAGCACACTTGAAGAACACAAATCAGACGTACAGAAGGCGGCCGAGTTCGTGGCGAGCGAGCTGCGCCGCATTGGGATGGAGCACGTCGAGGTTATTCCGACGAAGGGCCATCCGCTGATTTACGCCGATTGGCTGAACGCGTCCGGCAAGCCGACGGCGCTTTGCTATGCGCATTATGACGTGCAGCCTCCGGACCCGCTGGATGAATGGGTTTCGCCTCCGTTTGAACCCACCGAGCGAAACAACAACATCTATGCGCGTGGCGCGGTCGACGACAAGGGTCAGCTCTGGATGGAGATTAAGGCGATTGAAGCGTTGATGAAAGGCCATGGGGGCAAGCTGCCACTGAACGTGAAATTTATTATCGAGGGCGAAGAAGAAGTTGGCGGCGAGTCGATTGCCGAGTACGTTCGCAAGCAGAAAGCTAAACTGAAAGCCGATTTTGCGCTCGTGTGCGACACAGAGTTGTTTGCGCCTAATCTCCCGACCCTGTGTGTGGGCCTGCGCGGGCTGGTTTATACGGAGATCGAGGCCGTCGGCGCGAAGACAGATTTACATTCCGGGATGTACGGCGGCGCGGCGCCGAATCCGTTTTTTGGACTTATCGAGATCATCAGCAAATTGAAAGACGCCAAGGGGCGCGTTCTGATCCCTGGTTTTTATTCAAAAGTAAAAGCTCCGAGCGCGCAAGAACTGAAGGCTTGGAAGAAGCTGCCATTCAACGAAGAGTACTATCGTCAGACCGAGGTCGGGTCGACGGTGCTCACGGGCGAGCCTGGATATTCGGTTCTCTATCGCACCTGGGCGCGGCCGACGCTCGAAGTTCATGGCATGCCGGGCGGATTTACAGCTCCGGGCGCGAAGACTGTCATCCCGGCGAAAGCTTCGGCGAAAGTTTCCATGCGGCTAGTGCCAAACCAGGATCCGGATGACATTCTCGAGCGCTACAAGAAATACGTGAAGAAGCTCACGCCCAAGGGCATTCAAACAAACATCAAAGTGTGGAGCAAAGGGCCGGCGTGCGTGGTGGGTACGAACAATAAGTACATCAAAGCCGCGACCGAGGCGATGCACGAGATCTTTAAAAAAGACACGGTCTTCATTCGCTCCGGCGGCTCAATTCCGATCGTGACCGATTTTCAGGATGTGCTGAAGATTCCCAGTGTGATGATGGGCTTCGGCCTCCCGGATGACAATTTGCACGCGCCCAATGAGAAGTTTCATATCCCGAATTTTTATCGGGGAATTGAGTCGATCTGTTTGTTTTTTGAGAAGCTGGGCGGGTAGGCAGCGAAAGTGTGACCCTAAGCCCGCCCGACTAGCGCTGGTCAGGCGGGTTTAGCGGTCCGCGCATGCCTGAACCCGGCGAGACAGGTTTCGTAACATGCTGGACTCCGCGAGGAGCAGCAGGCAATCGAACAGCTCGTACATTCAGCCTATCGTGCGCTTGAGAAATGGAGCCCTTAGCACCAGAAGACAGCTTGTTTAGATACGGTAAAGGCCCGGGCTCCCTGGCCGCTTGGCAGGCTGTACGCGTAAATTATCGTGTCAGTCGGGGTAAATAGGGTTTTCGAATCTGCGCTCACTGCAAGACCAGCGGCCGTAGAAGTATCGCCACTTATAGGGAACTGTGTGACAAGATTCAACGTCGTTGCGTCATAAACATTGGCGTACTGATTGGGGGGCAAAGTGTCGGTATTGTTGGGCACAATGATGTACTTCCCGTCCGGGGTGGTTCGGAAGTTGACCTCGGGAAAACCGCCGGGGCCAAAAGTGCTGGCTTGACCTGTCGACTCGTCCACCTCGCAAAGCTGTCCACCATCGACGCTGGCTAGAATGATTTTTGTCCGATCCACGGTGCGCGAAAAGCCGCCGATATTGCCAATGAAAGAATTACAGCCGCCGAGTGCAAAGGAATTATCGACTGGGTTCCAAATTGCGTAATTCTGAGAGCCATCCACGGGAAAGCCATTATTACTGCCTAGCAAGGCTAGCCGCCCGTCCGCAAGGACAAGTGCAGAAACAGCGAGGTATCCAGAAGGCCCAATGTGTGACCCGATATATCTTTGCGCGACGGTCATGGCTACAGGATCGATCGTGTACACATCGCCTATCAAAGTTCCCACGTAGAGTGTCTTGTGGTCAGGGGTATCATCGATGCTAAAGGCCCCTGGAACGCTGATCGTCGCTATCTCAGTCTCTGACGCCGCATCCAGAACCATCACGTGATTTGAATAAGGATCAGCGACAAAGAAATGGTTTGTGACTAGGTTGTAGACAATCCAATGCTAATTAATCCAGGCAAAATATTCTGTCGTCGCGTCTGTGCGTACGTATTTCGTGCGGCCAGCCGCGAAGGCACCGTTACCACCGCCACCGCCTCCGCCACCTCCCCCTCCACCTCCGCCTCCCCCTCCCGAGCCTCCTCCGGAACCTGATCCTCTCCGCCACACGCTGTCAATGTCAGAAGAATAAGGAATGCCAGGAGCCCCGACATCCGGCGGAAGCAAAGGCACCGATGCCCAGATGCTTCGTTGGCACCTGCGATACTCATAGATACTCTCCAAAATGCAAAGGGCCGGGCGATTCTGGGGGGATGCGCGATGGGCGGCTCAGTATCGCAAGCAGCCGCCAGGCAGTCAAGAACCGTGGATGCGTCACGAAGTCGGCGTAATATCCCGTTGCTTCCGCGAAGTCTATGAGTTAGCCTTATCCCGCTCTCGCGATTCTCCCTTCCTTACCTCTTTCCCTACCCATTTTTCAGGCGCGTGCTGCATTGCGTGTGCAAAATGATGGCGTCCGCTGTAAGGTCATACCAGATATGGTGTTTTATTTCCTTGACCCCGCAGGGATTTCGTCGTTACAGTAGCTCTAATTTGTGCCCTGCCCTATCCAGCCCGGGCCGGCAGTCGAGGAGAGCGAACGGCGGAGGAACCTTGTTGGTAAACCGGGCGATTCAGCGCTGGTTAGTGGTGCAGTTTGGCGAGGAAGCGAGCCAAACGCGCGATTATTGCGTCGCAAGGAACGCGACGCTTCGCGCGGCTCGCCCAGATCCTTCGCTGCGCAAAGAACGCTTGCTTCAGGATGACAATCAAACTGCACCACTACCCAGCACTTGGTCTTCACGCATCTGTGTACGGGAGCTTCCGGCGAAAAGCAGATTCCTCTCTTCGTTCGGAATGACAAGTCTTAAGGAACGGAATGACAAGTTTTAAGGAACACTCGTGAACGACGATTTTTTGGGAAGTCGTTCAGGCTAAGGAGCTTCCGTTGCTCAAATTAAAAAAGCTGCAGATTCTCGGGTTCAAGTCGTTCTCGGATCGCACCGAACTGAAGTTTCATGGGGATGGCATTGCGGCCATCATCGGGCCGAATGGGTGTGGGAAGTCGAACATTGCCGATGCCATCTCCTGGGTGCTAGGGGAGCAGTCGGCGAAGACGCTGCGTGGGTCGCGGATGGAGGATGTGATTTTTGCTGGCACGCGCGACCGCAAGCCGAACGGGATGGCAGAAGTGTCGCTGACGCTGATTAATCCTGAGGAGTATGACGGGGCGGATGCGAATGAGCCGACCGAAGTTGATATCCAGGATGACATGCCTGACGACTGGGATGAAGCGGAAGTTCGCGCCCGGGCAGCAGAGGAGACGGAGCGTCTGAGCGAGGAGCTGCAGCCGGGAGTGGTGGAGCCGGGTGAGCCGTCAGCGGCTAAAGCCGAATCTGGTGATGGGCAGGAATTCGCAGCGCCGAAGCGCTGCGCCACCCGAAATCTTTCCACCCAAAAGCCCTCCGCCCAAAATCTTTCCACCCAAGATCCTGAGGGCGTTGTGTCCTCGGAGCAAGAGCAAGCCGCGATCATGCCGGGCGAGGACGCCCGGCGCTCCATCGAATCAAATACAACCAACGGGCCGGCGGTGGTGCTGAAGATTCGGCGGAGGAAATTTCAGCAGCAGTTTCGGGCTGGGGAGATCGTCGTTACGCGGCGGCTGTTTCGCTCGGGCGATAGTGAATATCTGCTGAATGGAAAGCTGTGCCGGTTGCGCGATATTCAGGAATTGTTCATGGGCACGGGCCTCGGGCCAGAGTCTTATGCGCTGATCGAGCAGGGGCGGATTGGGCAGATTCTGAGCAGCCGTCCTACCGACAGGCGGGCGATTATCGAAGAAGCTGCCGGGATCACCAAGTTCAAAACCAAGAAGCGGCTGGCGGAAGCGCGTCTCGAAGACGCTAAGCAAAACCTGGCGCGTGTGAATGACATTTTCGAGGAAGTTACGCGGCAGATGAATTCGCTCAAACGGCAGGCGTCGAAAGCCGAGCGTTATGCCAAGCTGCGCGACGAAATGCGAGCCAAGCTGCGGGTTGTGCTCGCCAGCAAGTTCGCGCAATTGGATCGCGAAAGCGCAGCGATTGACGCTCAGATAAATAGCGTTTCTGAGGAGATGCACAGTCAGGCTGACAACGTACAGCAGCTCGAAGTGGAGCACGGTGAACGCAGGCAGCGCGGATACGCCATCGAAACAGAGCTGCGCGAAAATCGTGAGCGGCTGAATGAGATCAAGCTGGAAACGGACCGGGCGCAGGCTCAACGGCGACACAACGAAGAACGCTGCGCGGAATTAATCGTTCGTGCAGGTTCTTCGGAGAACGAGCTGGCGCAGGCTCAGCATAGGTTGACGACGCTCGAAGCGGAGAGAGATTCGAATCAGCAAATTCTCGATTCGGCTGCGGCGGATGTAGCGGCGGCACAGGAGGAATTAGCGCGTTGCCAGCAGGAAGCAACTGCGGCCGCCACGGCGCTGGCTGAACTGGAGCAGCAGCAGGAAGCTTCGCGGATCGCGATTATGGAAGCTGTCGCGGCGGCTTCCAATTTGCGCAATCAGCTCACGCAGGCTGAAGAGCGGTTGGCGGCGGTGGATCGCGAGGGGCAGCGTTTACATGCTGAAATGCTGGCGGCCAATTCGCAGGTGGAAAGCTTCGGCGGCCAGCGCGGGCAATTGGCGTTGGAGTTTGAAACTGTATCGCAGCGCGTAGCGGGGTTGACGAGCGAAATCGCGTACACGCGACAGGCGCTTGAATCAAAGCGGCGCGAAGAGACTGAGTCGAAGAATCGGCTCGACGGCTTGCGAGCGGAGTACGCATCAGCAATTGGGAAGAAGGGATCGCTGGAGGCTGTGATCGCGGAGCACGGTTACTCCACTGAATCTGTGCGGCGGCTGTTTCAGTCGGGCGGGCTTCAAGGCGGATTGGCTCCGGCTGGTGTGCTGGCTGATTTCCTCGAAGTCGAGCCGCGCTACGAAAGCGTCGTGGAAGACTTTCTGCGCGATGAACTCAATTACGTCGTAGTGAAGTCGTGGGACGCGGCCGATGAGGGACTTCGCTTATTGCGCACAGATGTGGACGGCCGCGCGACTTTTCTGGTCCATCCTGAGGATTCGCAAGCTAAGTTTTCTTTCGCGGTGCATGACAATGCGGGCCTGGGAACCCCGAGCCAATCGATTGTTCCCCTAAAGCACGCGATTCGGGTGCTCAATGGTTTTGGACGGTCGCTGGAAGTGATTCTGCCGAAGTTGCGTGACGGCTACATCGTGGGAAATCCGGCGAATGCGCGCGGGCTGGCGCTGGAAAATCCGAATGCGTTCTTCCTGGCGCAATCGGGCGAGTGCTTCCATAACGTCACGGTGACGGGAGGCAAGCAGCGCAGCGAAGGTCCGCTATCAATGAAGCGCGAGTTGCGCGATGTGCTCCGCATGCTCACAGAGCTGGAACAAGCCTTGCGGGCTGAAGAGATGCGGGTCCTGACGCTCGGGCGCGAAATTAAGGAGCTCACTTCCCTACTCGACCGCCTGGAGGGTGAAAAGCGCGAGGCGGAAAAACAGGCGATGACCTCCGGTCATTTGCTTCAACAGCTTGACTCAGAAATGGCGCGAGTCAGCGAACGGCTGGTGATTAGTCAGAGCGAGCTTGAACGGCTGAGAGCCGAGCGCAATGAGCAGGAGTGCGTAATCAACGCACGCCAAAGCGAAATGGCGGCATTGCAGCAGAAACGTGACGAACTGGAACGCGGCACTGCCAGCGCGCAGGAGCAGTTAGCGGGCTTACGCGCGCAGCGCGATCAAGCTGCGCAACACGCCTCGCAACATGTTGCGCGTGTGGCAACGCTGGAAGAGCGGCATCGGGCAGCGGCGGCGGTGCTGGAGCGTATCGAGTCGCTGGTCGGCGAAATGCGAGAGCGGGTCATTTCGCTGCGGGTGCAGATCGAATCGTCGGGCGCCGAGAAGTTGCAGCGAGAGGCCGAGAACGAGCAGATCGCGAACCAACTGGTCGAACTTGAGGCGGAACGCAATGCAAGCGCAGCTCGCGACGGCTTGCTGCAGTTTGAAACCGAGCAGGTTCGCGCTCGCCTCGCCGAAATCGATGAAGCTCTGCGTAATGCGAGGCAGTTGCTGGATCAGGCTCGCGACCGGCGCGGCGAGCTCTCAGCCGCAGCAGCCAAGTTGCAATCGGATGCTCAATACATGAGCGAGACTTGTCTAAACGAGCTGGGCGTACAGCGGCCGGAATTGATGGCCGATCCGACGATTCCGATTGCTGAAGGCGAGCAGTTGACTGTCGAGGATCAGATTTATCGCGAAATGCGCGCCCGGCTCGATGCCATGGGTCCGGTCAACATGATGGCCCTGGAAGAATACAAGGAAACTGCCGAGCGGCATGCATTCCTTGAAACGCAGAGAAAGGATCTGCTGGAATCAATCGAGAACACGCAGGCAACCATCCGCGAAATCGATATCTTCTCCCGGCAGAAGTTTGAGGAAGCATTCCACAAAATCAACGAGAACTTCCAGACCACGTTCAAGAAACTTTTCGGCGGCGGACACGTCTTCATGCGTCTGACCGACGAGGAAAACAGCGCTGAGAGCGGGATTGATGTGGTCGCCTCGCCTCCAGGCAAAAAACTGCAGAACGTGTTGCTGCTCTCGGGCGGTGAGAAGGCGCTCACTGCGCTGGCGTTGCTAGTTGGTAT
>Ga0070717_10003980_pt1 | contig 10639 bp, 8 predicted proteins | sample LARL113metaG_FD_71366 | JGI IMG/M metagenome (GOLD analysis project Ga0070717, IMG submission 71366) | Corn, switchgrass and miscanthus rhizosphere microbial communities from Kellogg Biological Station, Michigan, USA - LAR L11-3 metaG | ecosystem: Host-associated > Plants > Roots > Rhizosphere ... | reverse complement strand
GATGCCAGCAGTGTCCAGAGCCTGGCCGGCACGGCTCCGGTGCCGTTCCAAAGTGGCAATTACGCCAAAGCGCACAAACGCTTCGCCTGCGTGAAACCGCTGCGCAACGTCCTGCACCAGTTTGCCTGGCAATCGACGCGCCAAGAAGCCTGGGCACGGGACTATTACCAGCGCAAACGGGCGCAAGGCAAAACGCATAGTATGGCGGTGCGCGCCCTGGCCAATGTCTGGGTGGGCATCATCTACCGCATGTGGGTGAGCAAGACCAGCTATCAGACCGCGACCTTTGAAGCGGCGCGGCAAGCTCACGCGCCCCAGCAACACGTCGCCTGAGGCCAGGCCACCCCTATGCGTCATGCCCTGTTGGGCACGCTCGGCGCTGCGAAGTCCGTCGTGAGTGCAGGGAGCCTGTGCGCCAACGGAGTCGCCCAAGCGGTTCCCGTCGCGTCCTTTCTGCCGACCGTGAGTCGCTCCCGCTGCAGTTCCTGTCGCTCCAACGTCTGCCGCAGCCCGCCACCGCGTTCCCGACTCCCGGTGTGGGTTGCTTCCACCAGACCACGCCGAGTCAAGGCCGCGCAGGAGGTGTGGAGGTCGGGTGCGGGCGCGCTCGTCTTGGCCTTGACCGGTGTGGTAGACTTGCCCCCCCACACGGGAGGCAGCTTCACTCACGCTCACCTTACTATTTCCTTTCCCGATTTTGGCTCTTGACATAGAGGTTCTTTGTTTGGGTGGTTTCCGAACAAAACAGAACCGATCTGTGAACAGAGTCAGCCCATACTTCTCGACAGCAAGCGAGGACGAAGCCCTCAAAGTGGGCAACAGCCACTCTCCACGCGTATTCCCAGCAGCCGACCAAGGGCCAGCTTACCGCGAGCTGTTGTGAGGCGGCCCCAGGTAGGGAAACTCGGCGAGCAGATCGTCGTGCGGGCCGATGCCATCCCCCGTCACTTTCCCATTCGTGATGACCGTCAGGAAGGCATCGGGGGCGTCGTCGCTGGGGGTGCGGCCATTGTCCGGGTAGGACGCCGGGCGCGTGGGGTCATAGTACAGCAGGTCCGGCAGCAGGGTCCCCGCCACCCGCCTGGCTTCCACCGGCGTAAACCCCCCCCAATGCTCGAGCGAATGCGCGAAGGCGCCGACGAAACGGGCATCGTCCTTCGGCTCCGCGGCGCGATACGCTGCGTTCGCCTCGCCGGTCAGGAAGGGAGTTTGGGAGGCGCGCGCACCGCGCTCCACCTGCACCCAGCTCCCGTCCACCCAACTCAGTATGCGGGCCCACAGGCCCATCAATTCCCGCCCCAGCATCGCGTTGGGCACTTCCAGCGCGATGCTGCATACGTCTTTATCGGCGAAGAAATCCTCGCCCACGAACTGAAAGTCGTTAAAGGCCCCCGCGTCGAAGAAAAAGGGGTCGCTGCGCCAGCCCGCAAAGAAGCGATAGGCGCCGGCCTGCGTCAGCAGGGCCTCCCGCCCCATCGAGACCGGCGCTCCCTGGAGGATCACCTCCCCACCCTCGCCCGTCCCGGCAGCCTGCGCGCCCTCCAGGCGGCGCAGCGTCGCCGTCTGCGCCCCGTCCCCACCAGACGCGAAGCGCACCTGGTAGGTGATATCGGGGATGGTATCGCCGTCCGTGTCGATCTTGATCTCGTAGAGCCCCTCGGGCGCGAAAGGCTCGGCGGTCGTAGGTCCAGCCTGGAGCACGTCGAAGGACGGGTGCACGTCCATCATGAGGATCGACTTGCTGGGATCTCCTGGCTTGGGGAAAGCAAACAAATCGCAGTAGTCGAGGCGGGCGTCCCCATAGGGAAACCCGTATTGGGGCCCCGGCGTGATGGTAGAATAATGGTGTGACATAGTTCATCTTCTCCTTTCGGTTCTAGGTTGGGCCGAGCACAGCGCTCGACCCTACGTTTGGGACGGACCCCGTCAGAGGACACCCCACGGCTCGCAGGAACCCTGGCCAGGGATGCCGGCCAGGGCTCGCTGCCGCGTGCCTGATGGGGCCCAGTTGCGCGTCAGGCCAGGAACTGCAGTAGGGCGTTGTTGACCTGCTCGGCGTGGGTCCAGGCGATGGCGTGCGGGCCGCCGGCGATGATCACCGTCTGCACGTCGCTGAGCAGGCCGACCAGCCGTGCGCCCGTCTTGGCGTAAGGCAGGACCTGGTCGTCATCGCCATGGATGACCAGCATCGGCACGTCGATCTTGGGCAGGTCGGCGCGGAAGTCGGTCTCCCAGGTCGGGATACAGGCCACCGCGGCGGTGGCCGAGGCGGTCACGGCGAGGTTCCAGCTCGCCTGGTACGCCTGGTCACTGACCAGTGTGCCGCGCAGCTTGTCGATGTTGTAGAAGTTGTCCAGGAACCCCTTCATCCACGCCGGGGTGTCCTGCCTGGCGGCCTGCAGGAACCCCTCGAACAAGCTCGCTGGCACCCCCTCTGGGTTGTCGGGCGCGTGCCTCAGGAACGGTGGGATCGGGGAGACCAGCACCCCCCTGGCCACCCGCGCCGCGCCGAACCGGCCCAGGTAGCGGGTCACCTCGCCGGTGCCCATCGAGTGACCGACCAGGGTGACCTCGCGCAGGCCCAGGGTTTCCAGGAGCATGCGGAGGTCGTTGGCGAAGGTGTCATAGTCATAGCCGGTGGTCGGCTGGCTGGACTTGCCAAATCCGCGCCGGTCGTAGGTGATCACGCGGTGACCATGCTCCAGCAGCGCCGGGAGCTGCCTATCCCAGGCACGGCCACTGAGTGGATAGCCATGGATCAGGACGACCGGCCGTCCCGAGCCGTGGTCTTCGTAGTACAGCTCGATCGATCCAGAGTTCTCTTTTCCGACAGTGATGTACGGCATACGTATCTCCTTTCTTCTGGCTCTGCCCTGCTGGCAGAACCTGGTTCAAACACGTGCTCATGAGGCGGTCGAGGGGACCCTCCTCGACTACGGTCAGCCTATGCGCACATGCGCACTTTCGCATTCATGCGATATTAGTATGACCAGGAAGCGTCAAGAAACCGTCATAAACATCGTCATGAACGGAAAGTGCCTCCACACGAAGCCACCTTGCTACCAGTCAGCTGCTCATGTCATACTGCAAGAGCTCTCAACAATCCTTCCATCAAGTACGCTGCCTTCGATGGCACCTACCAGGCAATGGCAAGAGTCGTCCTGACGCATCCAGCTCGTGTGACGCAGGTCCTGCTCCGGCTATGCGCTGAGAAAACCCGCGTAGAGATCCACATTTTCTTTGCTTCCCATGAAAAACGTCACACGATCATCCACCGTCTTTGGTGGAATGGTCAGTGGGCTCTTGCCGTGACTGCTCAGGGCCTTGCCCCCGGCTTGGTCCACCAGCAAGGCATAGGGGTTGACTTCGAGCATCAGGCGCAGCTTTCCTTCCGGCAGGTTCTGAGTGGGCGGATAGAGAAAAATGCCCTCCCTTGAGCAAGGTGCGATGCGCGTCTGCCACCAACGAGCCCACGTAGCGGGCCGTATGCGCTGCTGAGGCTCGCACCTGAGCCAGATACGCTCTGGTGCTCGCATCATAGAGGGGTTCATAGGCTTCATTGATGGAATAGATGTTCCCTTTGACAGGGATCATGATGTTGGGATGCGAGTACACAAAACAGCCCCTGGAAAGGTCAAGCGTAAATCCCTGGACGCCATGGCCTGAGGTATAGACAAACAGCACACTTGGTCCGTACATCACGTAGCCGCTGGCAACCTGCCTGTTGCCCTGCTGAAGGAACCCACCCTCTTTCTGGTAGAGCGAAAAGATCGTTCCAATCGGACAGTTGGTATCAATGTTGGACGAGCCATCAATCGGATCAAGGTAGACCAGGTACTCCCCTGCCTGGGACGGTGGCGCGAAGACGGGGTGCTCCAATTCTTCAGACACGACCGCATGCACCGTCCCACTGGTCAGCAGGCTCTCGACCAGGAGCTGATTGGCGTACGCATCGAGCTTTTGGACGTCTTCCCCAAAGATATTGACCGTGCCTGTGTGTCCCAGCAGATCCACCAACCGAGCGACTCGTAGCTGGTCCGCAATCAGCTGCCAAGATTTCGCCCCAAAGGGCCAAGGTGTGACTCTTGCGTGAGGCAGGAGTAGAAAAAGGAGGAGATCCTCAGACAGACTAAGAAGTGTAAAGTCACTCAGTCTGTCGAAAGGAGAGCTCCTCATGTCTCAGCATAACATGTCAGCGACCCCTCAGAAATGGTACGACAGTGGGCATGCGAGTCGGTGTGTCTTAGGGAAGTATTTGCGGCAAATCGGGTTCTTTGAGCCGCTGGAGAAACGAGTTCACATGGAGCAAAAAGTGCTCAAGTACACGCCAGTCCAGAAACTGGAGATGCTCCTGGTCGGGATGTTGGCCGGCATCAAAGCGGTCTCGCACACAGCCACCACGGTGCGAGTGGATGCGGCCCTGACCGCCGCCTTCGGCCTGCCGGGCTGTGCCGATCAGTCGGTGCTGGCCGATACCCTGGATGCCGCCAGTGAAGCGGATGTAGCGGATCTGGCAGCGGCCATCGCTGAGCTGTTTGCCCAGTACAGTCAAACGCGGCAGCATGCCTTCGAGCAGGATCTGCTGGTCCTGGACGTGGACTTGTCGCCCTTACCGGCCAGCAAGCAGGCCCAAGGATCGGAACGCGGCTATTTAGGCCGCTCGTGCTCCAAGACGGGGCGCAAGCTGGTGCGAGTGCGGGAGGCTACTACTGGGGAAATCGTGTGGCAGGCGGTGATCTCGGCACGTAGCGTGGAGAGCCTGCCTCTGTTGCAAGAAGCCATCCAGGCCGCCGAGGCGCTGCTCGCCTGGCCGGAGACAGCGAGGAGGCCCTGCGCAAGCGAGGGCGCACCGAGCTCCGCCTGGATAGTAGTTGGGGCAGCGAGGCCATCATTACCTGGCTGCTCTCGCGAGGCTATCAAGTGACCGGCAAGTTCAAGTCCAATGGGCGGGTGCGCAAACTGGTCAAGGGCATCACGACCTGGTCGGCCACTTCGAGTCCCGGCCGTGAAGCAGCGGAGGTTCCCGAACCGGTCGAGTTCGTGCGTCCACTCTCGCAATACGCCGTGCGCACGCCTTCCAAAGAGCAGACCAGTGGTTACTATCATACTATCGTCTTCACCAGCCGGAGCGAGCTGTCCATGCAACAGGTCGTGGATCACTACGACGGCCGAGCGGGCATGGAAGCGGATTTGAAAGGGGACAAGCATGGTCTGGGGTTGGCCACCATCCGCAAACATCGCCTGGCGGCCCAGAAGCTCGTGATCCTGTTGCTGCAGTTAGCTCACAATCTGTTACTGTGGGCTCGCCGTTGGTTGAGCCAGGCCGCGCCTCGCCTACAGGAGTACGGCATCGTGCGACTCATCTCTCAGGTGTGGGCCATTCCCGGGCGGCTCAAGCTCATCAACCAGCGGGTTCAGCTCATTCGACTGCGGCCTACGCATCCCAGAACCCGCGACGTCTGTCGAGGTTTTCATCCCTTGCTTTTGCAACATCACCTGGATGAGCTTTTGCGCTAGAGTGACAGGGTGGGGTTTTGGGGCGAAATCTTGGCAGCTGTGCAGCCTGTTCAATGGTGCTGAGCAGGAGCGGAAAGTTACCTGAAGCGTTCGTTGCTGTTGGTTCTTCTTGGAGAAGATAGTCAGTGAGGGTAAGCATGTGTGTGAGCATCATCCAATCACCTTTCTAGTTCGTGTAGCTCCCCTGCTGGAGAGAGCGTTCACCTGTTCGATATTTCTAATCCGGCAACTTGCCGTTCGTATAGAGCCATTGGAGAAACGTGAGCCGTTTGTATTCTGCACGGGTGAAAAGGGTCATATCGTCCGCGATTAGATCTCCCACCCGCGCGACAAAAGACTGGAGGCAACCGCGTTCCGCATCGGTCAGTGGCGCTTGCTGTGCCAGACTGAGCCTGCCTTGTTGCTCAGCCGCTAGCGCTTCGTGTAAGCTATTCCGTAACATCTGCTGCTCTCTTTCTACACAACGCTTTGCAGTTGTTGTGCTTCTCTACTGGTCTGGACCTGGGAGGCGCCCCCGCACCCTGCAGGCATGCTTTCCCAACACCAGGGCTCTCCACATGACCTGATCGCTTGCGGGCCGCCTCCCCTCATCGTCCTCACCTCTGCCCCTGGTTGCTCTGTGCGTGCCTCCTGCCTGGCTCGCTGTGCTCCACGAGACCCCCACGCAGGTGGTGGGTGCCTCAGCACTCCTTCCACAGCCGGCTGCACCCTGTCCTCGCTGCTGCTAGTATGACCAGAAAGCGTCAAGAAAACGTCATAAACATCGTCAAGAACGAGCAGTCCTTCACCCCAAGCCACCTTGCTACCAGAGCAGATGGTTCGTGAGGCCATGGGTGTGTTTGCTCTAAAGGGCCCACTTCATCAGGCGCAGGAAGACACGCGTGTGCCCGATTGCGTTCGCCGGACCGTTTCTTCTCACAGTGTTTCGTCCAGTGTAACGAATCAGGGGCAAACACGACTATGGTATAATGGAGGGAAGTGCCTGTACCTTCCGGCCATGTTTGACTATTTTTCACGCATACCCTGTGTATTGAAGAAGCTCCCACCGAGCAAGCGAACGATACACCTGTTGTGTCTAGCCTGACCACTAGTCGCATTTTTGGGACGAGAACGGGGAAAGAGGACATGCCATGGGTCTGTTACGTCTGGTTGTACTCGGCCCACCCGAAATCTTTCATGACGGCAGCCGCCTCACGTTTGCCTTGCACAAGGCGCAAGCCTTGCTGCTCTACCTGGCGGTCGAAGGGGGCCTGCACTCGCGCAGCAAGCTGGCTGCCTTCCTGTGGCCCGACAGTGAGCCGCAAGCTGCGCGCGCGGGCTTGCGCAACGCCCTGACGCAGCTGCGCAGCCTGTTCGCCGACGCCGACACTTCGGCTGCCCCGCACCGCCATCTGCTCAGTCAGCATGAGCTGCTCGGGCTGAACCCGCAGGCGCCGCTTGAGCTGGACCTGGACATGGTGCAGCAAGCCTACACCGCGGCCCAGCGCTTCTCCACACCCCCGTCTGAGCCACAGCGCGCCGCCCTGGTCGCCCAGGTCCAGCAGGCCCTCGCCCTGGTGCGCGGCCCGTTCCTCGACGGCTTCTGGCTGCGCGAGGAGACGGGCTTTGACGCGTGGGTCCAGCAACAGCAGCAGCAGTGGCAGGTGCGCCTGCTTCAGCTCTGTGAGCGGCTCTCCTCCTGGCAAGAAGCTGCCGGGGAGCTGGAGCCGGTCCGCGCCACCCTGCTGCGCTGGCTGGCGCTCGATAGGCTTTCGGAGGAGGCCTCTCGGCGCTTGATGCTCGTGCACCTGGCGCTGGGCGATGCGAGCGCTGCCTTGCAGGTCTACGCCACCCTGCGGGCGCGCCTGGCCGAGGAGTTGCAGGTCAAACCCTCGGCGGACACGGTGGCTCTGGCCGAGCGCATTCGCGCCACCGCGGCTGCCCGCCGCGGGAGCCGCCCTGCCCGACCCGCCGCAGCGGCGCGCCGACCGGCAGGCGAGCTGATCGCCCCGCTGGTCGGACGGTCCGCGGCTTTCACGCAGGTGATCGGGAGCTTTCAGCAGGCGCGGCAGGGCCAGCCGCAAGCCGTGCTGCTGGTGGGCGAGGCCGGCATCGGCAAGACGCGGCTGGCGAGCGAGTTTGTGGCCTGGGCCAGGGCCCAGGGCGCCGAGGTGCTGAGCTGCCAGGCTTTCGAGATGGGAGGCCGCTTGCCCTATCAGCCGCTGATCGAGGCCCTGCGCACGCGGCTGGAGGCGGAAAACGCGCCGGAGGATCTGCTGGACGACCTGTGGCTGGCCGAACTCGCGCGCCTGCTGCCGGAACTGCGAGTGCGCTACCCCGATCTGCCGGCTCCCACCGAGGATGAACTGACCGCCAGGGGGCAGCTATTTGAAGCGGTGGCGCGGCTACTGGACGCCCTGGCACAGCGGGCGCCGCTGGTGCTGCTGCTGGATGACCTGCAGTGGGCCGATGGGGCCTCCCTCGACCTGTTGCGCTACCTGGCACGCTCCTGGAGGGGGCATGGCAGCCGGGTGCTGTTGCTGGGCGCGTTGCGCAGCGAAGGGCTGGAGCTGAACCCGCAGCTTTCCGCCGAGCTCTTTGACCTGGGACGGGACCTGCTGCTGACGCAGGTGTCGTTGCAGCCACTCAGCCAGGCGCAGACCCTCCAGCTCCTGGGGACCCTCGTTGGGGAGCGGAGTGAGCCAGGTGCTGCTGCGCGGCCCTCCCCCGCCGGGTCAGAGCCCGCGCTGGCGTCGGAGCGGCCGCTGCTCGGGCTGGGCGACTTCCTGTTTGCGCAAACGGGGGGGCAGCCGTTGTACCTGCTGGAGACGCTCAAGCTGTTGCGGGAGCGGCAGTGGCTGGTGCCCCAGCAGAGAGCGGATGGCAGCTGGCGGCTGGAGCCGACCGTGGAGATGGCCGCGACCCTCGCGCAGGAGCGGTCTCGGCGCGCGCTGCTGCCGCCCTCGGTGCGGGCGATGATCCTGGCGCGCCTGGCGAAGCTGGCGCAGGCTGCGCGCCAGCTGGTGATGGCCAGTGCCGTGCTGGGCAGCCAGGCGAGCGTCCAGCTGCTGTGGCAGTTGGCCGAGCTGGGCACGCAGGCCGGCCTGGAGGCGCTGGAGGAGGCGGTCAAGAGTGGCATTCTGCACGAGGAGCAAGCCGGGACAGTCCGCCCGGGCAGCTATCGCTTCACGCATGACCTCATCCGCGAGGTGGTCTACACCGAGCTGGGTGCGGCGCGGCGGCAGATCTTGCACCAGCGTGCGCTGGCCAGGCTCGAGACCGAGGGAGCACCGGCCACCGAACGAGCCTATCACGCGCTCTTGGCCGGCGAGGACGAGCGCGCCTCGCGCTACAGTGTGCAGGCCGGGAATGAGGCGCGGGCCGTCTTTGCCGTCGACGAGGCCATCAGGCACTACGAACAGGCGCGCGCCCTGCTGCAGGCGCCCGGGCAGCAGGGCATGACGGGCTCGGAGGTGGAACATCTCTACGTCTGTCTGGGACAGGCCTATGCCTTCCAGAATGCCTGGGACAAGGCCCAGGACGCCTATGAAGAGCTGTTGACCTATGCGCGGCAAAAGGCGCTGCCCACGCTGGTCTGTATGACCTTGAACCGCCTAGCGGTCCTGGCGGTGCAACAGTCGCACGACAAGGCCAAAGTGCGAGCACTCCTGGAGGAAGCCTGGCAGATGGCCCAGACGAGTTCCGATCAGCGAGTGCTGGCGGAAACGGCGTGGAACCGGGCCCAGATCATCGGCGTCGTATGGGGGGAGGACCTCACAAGCTCCCTACTGGATGGCCAGCAGGCGCTCTCTCTGGCACGAGCAGGACACGACCAGGAACTGGAGGCAAGATGTCTGTTCACCCTGGGAATGATCCATCTCGCGAGAGGGGACTTTGAGGAGGCCATGCACTGTGCGCAAGCCTCCCTGGCGCTCTACGCCGCCTTGGGCAGCGAGCCGACCGCGTCTGGGGAGCTCTCCCTACCCTACTTGCTCAGTGGCGCTCCGCTCACCCAACCCTTGACGCATAGCGCGATAGAAGTCTTGTGCTGGACGCTGCTGGCTCTCGCGCAAGTGAATAGTGGGCAGGTGCACAGCAGCATTGGCAGTGGCCGCCGGGCGCTCGCCCTCGCACAGGAGAGCAAGAGCGTCTGGGTCCAAGTCCTCAGTACGCTCTGCCTCGCGCATGGGTTGCTGGAGGCGGGGGAGTATGAAGAGGCGCTCGAGCTCATGCAACCCACCCTGGCGCTGGCGCGGACCCTTCCTGCGACGTTCATCTACCAGAACCTTCTGCTTGCCCTGGGCGATGTCTATCACGCCTTGCAGCAGTGGCAAGAGGCACGCAGCACGCTCGAAGAGGCACTCGCCGTGGCAGAGAGGTTAGACCTCCGACTAATTGGCGGGCGCGCCCTTTCGCAGTTGTGCATGAACTGTGCCGTGACAGGGGAGTGGGAAGCAGCCTACAGCTATGCCATGAAGGCCATCGCCCTACGTAAGAGCTCGGATGCGGCATTCATCTATCTGGATTTCTACCCTCAGTATGAAACGGAAGCCTTCCTGCATGGGGGGGATGAACGCCAGGCGAGAGAAGAAGTACAGCGACTGGGGGAACGTGTGGGACGCTCCCGGCGCTTGCGCCTCCCCTATTTGCAGTCGGAGGCTTTGCTTTCCGCGTGGGATGGAGAGAGAGAGCAGGTTATCGGCCACCTGCGCGAGGCCGCAGGCATAGCCGCAGACCTTGGGTTGCCAGCAGATCAGTGGCAGATCCAGGCGGCCTTGGGCAGGGTGTATGAGGCCGGCGGCGAGCCTGGACAAGCGCAAACGGCCTTTGGGGAGGCGGCCAGGATCATCCAGGGGCTGGCACAGGGCATCAAGGAGGAGACGCGGCGGGCGCGCTTTCTGGCGGGGCCGCAGATTCAGCCGGTGCTGCAACACGCCCAAAGCGAGGCCTCCCCGCTCGCGCAAGATCACGCGGAGCACAGTGGGCCGTGAGGGGCAGGCTTTGGCAGACGGAGGAGTCCTGGCAGCCCTCAGGAGCCACACCGGACAGGCGAGGAGATGATCCCCTTCTTCCTCCCCCAAAGAGATTGCCACGAGAACCTCTCTGCTTGCCGCTGCACTCTTCAAGGAAGCGAGCACCGGGC
>Ga0070717_10003979_pt1 | contig 10641 bp, 10 predicted proteins | sample LARL113metaG_FD_71366 | JGI IMG/M metagenome (GOLD analysis project Ga0070717, IMG submission 71366) | Corn, switchgrass and miscanthus rhizosphere microbial communities from Kellogg Biological Station, Michigan, USA - LAR L11-3 metaG | ecosystem: Host-associated > Plants > Roots > Rhizosphere ... | reverse complement strand
CAACGTCGGCGCGTTGATGTTCCACCGGGACATGTTCGAATTGTTTTGCCAGACTTTTCTTCTGAAGTCAATCCCCACAGCGTGCCCGGCCCCCAACGGTTATGATGCGAATGACAGACTTCAGACATCCATACAATGAAAGAACTAGCAGTTCTGGGAGGGCAAGTCGATGGTTTCAAAGGACCACATCTTCTGGGAAGTGGATGTCCAACGGGATTTCGTTCTGCCGGGAGGGAGCTTGTACGTGCCCGGGGCAGAGAAGTTACTTCCCAACATCCGACGCCTGACTGATGCTGCACGCCAAGGGAAGGTATTTCTGGCGTCACATGGTGATTTTCATCCGCCCGACGACCCCGAATTCAAAATCTTCCCGCCTCATTGCGTGAAGGGAACTCCCGGCAGCGAACTGGTTCCCGAGGCTATTACGGAAAATGTCGCACGAGTTCCAAACCAGCCGGATGCCAGACTTCCCGCGGACCTTTACAAATACCAACAAGTCCTGCTGGAGAAGCAAACGCTGAGCATCTTCGAGAGCCGCCACGCGGACACACTCGTTGAAAAGCTGGGAAGTCAGCCTGAGTTCGTTGTCTTTGGCGTGGTAACGGAATACTGCGTGAGCTTCGCGGTCAAAGGCCTGCTTGATCGCGGGCGCCGCGTCGCCGTAGTCACCGATGCCATTGAGACCCTCAAGAAGGAAGAGGGCGAAAAGGCCGTTGCCGACTTCGTCCGTCTGGGAGCACGACTGACGACCACCGATCAGGTACTAATAGACCTTACCACCTGAGAATCAGCACGAAATGGGGTGCCCCATGTCTCCCTGATTTTGGGAGACATGGGAATCATGGAGATGCGAATTCTTCAGTGATGGTCCCGATCCCGGTCGTCCCGATCATGGTCGCCGTGATTGTGGCGCCAGGTCCAATAGTCCTTCTGCTCTTCCGGACGCAGCTTGCGGAAATCCCGGTTGGCATCGCGATGGTTCTCATCCGCCCAGCGCCGGTAATATACATCCTCGTCATGATTCCAGCTGTGATAGTCGGTGTAATAGGGATCGTACACTCGGTAATAATGATGTTCGCTGCAAGCTAATCCTACAAAGGAGGTTGCCAAAGCCCCCGCCAATAAAAGGGTTCTCACTCCATTTGCTCGACTCATGTCGTCTCCTGAAAATGCAAACACGGCTCCGGACACTTAGTTGCCCGATGCGAGGCCTCGGTTTGTTCCATACCAGGCCCTCCATGCCAGCGTTAACGTTTTCTTCCGACTGGTATTTCTTTTTCTTTCGAAACCTTTTCAGCCTGGCGCGACCTGTAATAGACTACGGTGTCTTCCTCGTGGAGGCTGGGTAGTGGGAAATCCGTTACAAACGTTGCTGGAGATGCCCGCGGGCGAACGAGTGCAGCGCGGCCTGGAGCATACTCCGCGCGAAATTTGGCAGCAGCCTGACACCTGGGCCACAACTTATGGAATCTGTTCGGCGCAAAAAAGCGAGCTGAGCGATATCCTGCATCGTGCCGGCATCGGCCGGGGCACCGCTTCGCCGACCGTATATCTCGTCGGCGCGGGAACCTCAGACTACACTGGCCGAGCCCTCGCTCAACTTTTGCGCAGGCGTTGGGGGTGCGATGCCTGGGCCGTCCCCAGCACAAACCTGCTCACGGATTTCGAGGACCTCCACACAGCCGGCAAAGAATATCTCTGGATTTCATTTTCGCGGTCCGGAGACAGCCCTGAAAGTGTCGCGGTTCTCGACCGAGCCTTGGGCAACCAACGCGCCATTCACCATCTGGTTATCACCTGCAATCAGAACGGAAAAATGGCGGAACTTTGTGCGCGCCACCCCGAGCGGGCCTGGGCCCTCGTACTCGACGATGCTGTGAACGACCGCGGCCTGGCTATGACCAGCTCCTTCAGCAACATGCTCGTCGCTGGCCAGTGCGTGGCACACCTGGACGATCTCGACGAGTTTGGTGCGATCGTTTCTGCTTTGTCCGACTGTGGTCGCGCGTTTCTTCCGTTAGCCGCGGAAACCGCCGCCGAAGTCACGTCTCTCGGATGCCCTCGAGCGTGCTTCGTGGGATCGGGCGTCCTTCGCGGTGTGGCCGACGAATGCGCGCTGAAAGTCGTCGAGCTAAGCGCAGGAAAGATAACGACACTGGCTGAGACTGCACTAGGTTTGCGTCACGGCCCCATGTCGAGCGTAGACGGCCAGACGCTGTTCGTTGCTTTTCTCTCCAGCGACGCCCGACGGCGGGGCTACGAACTCGATCTGCTGCGCGAAATTGATAGCAAGCGACTGGGTCGCGTAAGGCTCGCGGTCACGGCTGGCGATGCCGCTGACATTTCAGAACTCGTGGACTATCGTGTGTCGCTGAACTGTCCCGCAGACTTTCCGGATTACTACCGTCCCGCTCTCGACGTCATGCTCGGACAGCTTCTTGGACTCTTTGCGTCTCTCCGCTGCGGCCTGAAGCCGGACCAGCCAAGCCCTACCGGTGCCATCACTCGCGTCGTACAGCCGATCAAACTGTATTCGTGAGTGAGGGACTTTCGCTCAGGTATCTCGCGATGGATCGTTCCTCAATGTCGTGAGATCGAATAAGCAATTGTTCAATGTTGTTAGTGATGCTCTCACCTCGCCAAGCTAGTCTCGAACAAGATTCACGAAGGCGGTAAGATAGGGTCAGCGGTCTGGGAAGAGTGTGTGACCATCTTCTGTGCCTCGAGAGCTCTGTCATGCTGAGCGCAGTCGAAGCATCCCTACCAGAAGCATCTGCGCGGGTAGGGAGTCCTCGCTCCGCATGCAAATGTACAGTAGCAGCTAGGCAATAGGCGTTGGACTACAGCAATTTCTCAACCGCCCGAAGGATCCAGGAGCGCTTGCCATGACCAAAGAAATCTCCCGCCGCCAATTTTTTGAGAACGTTGGATTAGGCGCTGCCGCCACAACCAGTCTTTTGCTGCTGAGAGATGTCGCCGGGGCGGACCAGGCGGGGAACGTCCTCCCGACGCGCGCCTTGGGACGCACCGGCGCGAAGGTCTCCATCCTGGCCTTCGGTTGCGGCAGTCGCTTCCTTATGTACAAAGACGAAGACAGCGCCACCGCTATCCTCAACCGCGCGATCGATCTCGGGATCACTTATCTCGACACCGCGTACGCCTACGGCGACGGCCAAAGTGAAACAAGGGTCGGTAAGGTCATGGCAACGCGCCGCAAGGACGTCTGGCTCGCTACCAAGATTCCTGACCGCACCCGTGATGAATTCCTGCGCCGCCTTGAAGCCAGCCTCAAACGCCTGCAAACCGATCACGTCGATCTCGTACACATCCATAGCCTCGGGCAAGCTGATGATCTCGAGAAGATCGAAGCCAAAGACGGCGCCCTCAAAGGCCTGATGGAAGCTCGCGAGCAAAAGATGGCCCGCTTCGCTGGCATGACCAGTCACACCAACGGCGAAATCATGGCCAAGGCCATCGAGCGCCACGACCTCGATTGCGTCCAGATGGCCCTCAACGCCTCCCGCAACGGACGCTTCGAAGAACTCGCTCTCCCCGCCGCCAACAAGAAGAACTTGGGCATCATCGCCATGAAAATAACAGGGCAGGAATTTCTCGTCGGCGAAGGAGCAGGGAAGGCCGATATGAACTCGCTCCTCCGCTATTCCATGAGCTTGCCCGTAACCACCGCCGTTGTAGGAATGCCCAAACCCGAGATGCTCGCCCACAATATAGAAATTGCGAGGGGATTCTCCCCGCTCACCGATCAGGAGAAAGACCGGCTAAGGCAGCAACTCGGCAATGCGCGTGAAGGTCTGGAGAAGCGTCTGGTCGGGCATCTGGACGGACCGACAGCGGATCCAACATTGTTCTGTGCATAATCTGACCCGCAGGCGGCTTTCCATTACCAAGGTAAATTGACCCTGAATACTGGCGAGTGTGACCAAATGGGAGGAATGGAAAATATTAGGTCATGCTGAGCGGAGAACGAGATCGCAAAGCGATCTCGTTCGGAGTCGAAGCATCCCTACCTCAAACTCACAGCCGGAGATGGAGATTTCACCCGTTTGACTTCGCTCAGGTCGGAATAACTGTTACCTCGCCGGATTTGATGTTGGTAACCCCATGTGCTCCCGCAGCGCTTGCCACTGTTCCACGACCCTGGGATCGTGCGAAAGATCGGCCGCGCGATGAAACGCATCCTCGGCCCTTACCAGATCGTTCGCCTGCACGAAACAGATTCCACGCCCGGCCCAGGTGAACCAATCATCCGGGTACTCGCGGTTCACATCGTCAAAAATCGGCATGGCTTCCTTGCAGCGGCCCTCGTCTGCAATCAAGAGCGCGGCTCGAACCCGCGTGTCGGCCAAATTCCGCTCCACGGGCCGATTGTGGGGTGCAAGCTCATGCGCCATCGTGAATACCGTTGAATCATCCTTCCACTGTTTCTCCTGCGACCACGTCAAGGGTACAAATGCGATCGCAATTACGCCGGCAGCGCACAGCAGCGCCCATCGGTACCTGTTCGCGAGATGCAGTCCCATAGCAAACAAGATGCTGAGTCCGGCCAAAGGCAAATACACATAACGGCCGTGCAGGAAGTCTCCCGGATTGAGAGCGTTCAAATTCAATGTAGGGAGAAGGGGCAGTACCAGAAGCAATCCACCGGCAATCAATCCAAACCTGACCTTCGCACCCTCGGATCCTGTGAGTTGAGTACGTGCGGTTCTCCAGGCCCAAACCCAAGCTGCTGTCACCAGGCCACCGCAGAGAAGCAGCGCGAAAAGAGGCAGCAACACAGCGCCTACTGAGAACCTCGCGATCAGAATCGGATCCGCAAACGAATACGATCTCACGGGCCAGATCATCGCTTTCACGTAGAACCACAGAGTGGCCGGCCACGATAGCACGAGGGTGCTCCAAGGTAAATGTTGAGTCGCTGGCGTGAGTTTGCCATTAAGAACGCTCCAACGAATGAATAGATACAGAACGCTCACCGCTGCAAATAGCGCCACCGGGCCGAATGCCCTTCGTCGCGCGTCGGTGCGCTCTCTTCGGGAATCGGTATTCGTCAGCGGCCTTGTAGCGGGTGCGACAGCCAACGCCAGAATCACTGCAGGGAAGATGATCGCCGTTTCCTTGGTCAACAGCGCTGTGAAATAGGCCATAACGGAAGCAATCAGCCATCTCGGAGACCCTCCACGTGCTTTGCTCTCCATTGCTTTTCGTGATTTCCTCGACGGAATTTCGGTCGCGGACGACTGGCTGTCCAGGTATCTGAGATAGAAGAGCAACGATAGCAAGAGGCCTAGCGTTAACAACGGATCGGGAACCGTAACCCAACTCACCGATTCCGTGTGCGAAGGATGCAGCAAAAACAAAGACGCCGCTGCAAACGCCGCGAGACGGTCACCCAACAACCTGTAGATCAAGAACCAAAGCACGATCCCGACCAGCAGGTGTTTGGCAATGCTCAGCAAATGCCATCCCCAGGGAGACAGCTCAGCGATCATGAAACTCAATCGCATCCACAAAACAAAAACCGGACGATAGAAGCTCGGAGGACCTCCAGTGAACTGCGCCCAAACGTAATTCGAGAAGTAGTCGGAAAAATGGCCTGATTCCTGAATGCGTGGATCACCGGTGAAACGATGATCATCCAGAATGAAACCGAACTTCAGCGATGGAAGGTAGATGGCGAAACCGAGGCACACCAACAGCGCTGGCCAAAGAGTGTGCTTTGCCCAAGCCTTCGCAGGGGCTGCGTTCAGCTTTGCCTCTGCGGATTTTTTCTGTTGAACTTGCCTGGAAGATGCATCGGCCGGGGGCATTCGCACAGAAATTGTCTCACGGATTGCCTCAGGCAAGTCGATCCGCGTCATTCACCTGGATGGGATATTTCGTTTGCTTGAGGCACTAACTGCCGGTAAACGGAATCGGGTATGTCGCCGTTCCAGTAACCCCATGCTTTCGCGAACCCTACGATTCCCAGGAATAGCGCCGCTATTCCCAAGGCCATTGCCCAAGCGGGGAGCCGACGTGGTGACGCCGAGTTCGCCCACGGTGGGAGCGACAGATCCAGTGCTCCTTCGGCTGGGCAGATGGCTACGCACTCCAGGCATCCGGTACATTCAGCAGACTTGATCGTGATCAGCTTGTCGACTGGCAAGTTTGAGGGGCACGCCTTCGCGCACTTGGCACAGTCGATGCAGGTTTCCTCAGCGCGGCGGATGCGTAGTGGGCTGAAGAATGAAGCAATTCCCAGCAGTGCGCCGTACGGACAGAGATAACGGCACCAGAAAGTTTGAATGAGCACCGATCCGACCGCGAGGACGGCAAGGACGATTGCCGCAGTCTCACCAAGATAGCGAAAGAAATTCAGCATGCGCACATCAGCGATTGTGCCGTAGGGAGCATGCATGAACTCAGCAATGGCGTCGGCCGACATGTTGGCGACCGCCCAGACAAAGAAGCCGAGTAGCAGGTACTTCAGGCCGCGCAGAGGGATGTCAATCCAGCGAGGCAGATGGAAATTGCGACTAAGGATCAGACGTCCTACTCGCCACAAATATTCCGAAAGCGTTCCGACCGGGCATATCCAACTGCAGAATGCCTTTCGAAACAGGAATGCGATCGCCAGGAATGCCACGAAGAAAAACATCGCGGCAGGATGCGTTGCCGGAATCTGTCCTGTCGTCAGCCAATACTTCGTATTCATCATGCCGGCGATCGGCAACCAGCCTTCAACGCCCGAAGGGCGCGTCATCAGGGGCACCTGAGATCCGGTCTCAAATGCACGCACCCAGAAATAGAACGCTGTACCGATCCAGAGATTCAGGGCGAGAAAAGCAAACTGGAAGCTTCGGCGAAACAATTGCGAGCGATCTCGCCGCGCTCGGCGCACCAATTTCTTGCGATGTGGACGAGTTGTTGGCGCCGGTTCGGTCGCTTCGCGCCCGGGACGGACCAATGGGTCCGTCCCTACCAAGGCGCTCGCGTGCGCGAGCGGCGGTGCATCGGGCAATGAATCCTTCAATTGAGCTTGAGTCGCCATCGTTCTACTAGCTGTCCGCCTGCTCCGCTAATTCTGACCATGCGGGTTGGAAACAGGCTCGTAGGGGCAGAACGGGTCGGTACCGAGCGCATCGCCCGTGTAGGCGAAGGCACGGGCGCGCGAGCCGCCGCAGATGTGGCTGTACTCGCAAGCGCCGCACTTGCCGTGGAACTGATCGGGCGAGTGCAGGCCGCGGAAGATCTCGGAGTTGCGGTAAACCTCAACCAGTGAATCGACGCGGACGTTGCCGCAGCGCAGCGGCAGGAATCCCGAGGGATAAATTTCGCCGAGGTTCGAAACGAAGACGATTCCGTGTCCGTCGCGAATCTGGAACCCGTGGTAAACGGAACTTGTCTTCATCTCCGGGGCATGCATGCCGGAACCTCGCATGATTTCCAGTGCGATCCGTCGGTACGACGGTGCTTCGGTCGTTTTGACCTGAAAGGGCGAGTGCTGCGAAAGCTCAAAGACCCAGCGCATAATGCGCTCGCCTTCTGCGGGCGAGACTTCGTTCAGCGCCTTCCCGCGTCCGACAGAGATCAGCATGAACAAGCTCCAGCGCATGACAGGGAATTCGCGGCAAAGCAGTTCGTAGATCGCGGGCAGATCGTCGGCGGTTTCTTCCGCCACCAGCGTGTTGACCTGGATCGGGAGGCCAAGGCGTCCACAGTGTCGGGCGGCTTCGATCGTGCGCTCGAACGTTCCTGGGACAGCGCGGATGGCGTCGTGCTTCTCGGCGCACGAGCCGTCGAGGCTCAGGCCAAGACTCTGGATGCCGTGCTCTTTCAGCTTCGTAATCGCTTCGTTCGTCAGCTCGGGCGTAGCGCTGGGGGTGATTGAAACTTCGAGGCCGAGACCGTTTGCGTAATCGATCAGTTCGTAAATATCGCGGCGGCTGAGCGGATCGCCTCCCGTGAGGATGAGATGGGGGAGGGGATTGCCGAATTCCACCAACTGGTTCAGGAAGCGCTTGCTCTGTTCGGTACTGAGTTCAAGCGGATGCGGCGTTGGCATCGCCTCAGCGCGACAGTGCTTGCAGGCGAGGCCGCAAGCCTGGGTCATCTCCCAGTAAACCAGCAATGGATTTTTGGAGAAATCATGAGCCAGATGGCCCATTTTTGGAGTAGTGCCTGCAACCACAGCCATGACGAACCCCCTTCGGCGACCTGCTATGAAAGAACCCCAACAAGCAAGTTGTAGGGTACGGTTTGGGGCGGGAAAAAGGCTGTGATTTGAATCACAGGGTGCGGTGACTTGTCTCGCAGAAGCAGGCGTCAGGCGTCAGGCGTCAGAGTGGATGCGGTTTCGCCGTTTTGGGGAGTTTACTCAGTCGTTAATCCTCCCCCTCCTCGCGGTCCCCTGAAATCATTCGCTTAGGGGGAAATCCAAAATAAAGTCTAGCTTGCTGGCTTGGCCAGTTTTTTCTGCTTGATTACGCAAAATATTGAAAACATTTGAGTTGCTCGATCCAGCAGCTGAACAATCCTCGCAAAATATTGAGCCGCTTGGACTTACGGGAAAAATCCTCTTTTCAAAGAACTTAGCTAGTGGCGCGAAACGGTTTCGCTCTGTGCCTCTCTGCGTTGCCATCATCGGAGATTAAGGCTGTGGAAGGCAAGGGCAGATGCCACATGGTCGTCCCGTGGAAAAGTGCCCGGCGGACGTAAGGCGGCGCGTTCTCTTTTGCCGGGCTTTCAGCTTAGCGGCCAAATTCGTGGTTCAATTCTGGAGACTTACGGCGCGCGGCTTGGGGTTGTGCGTGGGAGCTGGTGCCGTCCCTGCGGGACTCATTGCAATTTCCCACTCTACCCAGGACTTGCGTCCTGGGCTAACGTATGTCGCCGCTCCGCGGCTGGGAGTTGGCGGATTCTGTTCCACCACTCTCTTCAGGATAAAGTCCTCATGCACAGACTTGAATGCGTGCCATTTCAAAACGGCCTTTGGATGCGAGTTTCTCAGTCGGCTGTAGGCCCGGGTAAGGTTCGGACGCTCATACGGTGCTCAAGCACTGCCCCAGCGCGGGAGGTCTTCGGCCTTTTGTCCTGGAAGCGGCTCCGAGCCGAAGCGCAGCACGTTGCCATCCGGATCTTCCACGTGAAACTCAAGCGCCCAACTGAAATTCGTGAGGGGCATGCGGATGGCGACGCCGCGTGCGACTAACTCATCGTGCAGCTTCGTAGCGTCCTCGACGCCGACCCAGACCCATGCACCGCCGCGTCCCTGGCCGCCGCGGCACAGATAGATGCCGGCGCGGTCGCGGTTCACGGACGTGAAATCCTGCGTGCCCCAGTTCGCGTTCTGAAATCCCAGCTTGTCGACGTAGAAGGCGAGCGCGGTCTTCATGTCCTCCACGCGCAAGATCGGCGCGCTGCCTTCGAAGTAGACGCGGGATGAATTCAGACCGCTCATCGGGGAGTTCCGGCGCTGGAAACTGCGAGTAAGGATACAGCAAAAGAAAGTCAAGTACGTTGCGTCTGTCCGTTTTGCCGGAGACCGGAGATCCTTGCTTCCGTGTCTCACTCGATGTCGTTAAGCGACCTGACTCCGTCAACGGCTCATAGTCAAAGCACGCGTCATTTCACCACGTTCAGTGACACCTCCACCCTGAAAACCTTCCCGCTCAGGGGATCCGTGGCAAACGAGCTTTCTATAGTTTGGCCATCGCGCAGGGTCAGACTTAACTCTGATCGAAATTGCCGCACAATCGGTTCCGGGAATTGGCCCGGTGTTTGCGAAGCGGTACCAGGGTCAACAGACACTGCTACATTGCCCTCCACCCAGGATCGATCGAGAGACAGCCTGAGGTCGAACTTGTTGTCCTTTATGCGAGACGCCTGGCAGTCGATATTGCTGCCGACGTCGAAATATTGCATCCCGTATTCTTTGCCCGTGTAGACTGGAACGCGGCTCCCCACCTTCACTACCGACTTTGGGTTCCTGCCGTCCGCGATCACAATAGTCGTATAGGGCAAACTCTTCACTTTTTTGTCGCCTTCAAACTCCGTAAATATGATTGATACCTTCAACGGTGTCGTTTCCGTTTGATGGGCTTCCGTGGCCACTTCCTCGCCCTTGGGTTTTTCTTGGGCCAAAACCCACGGTGCTCCCATCGCCAATGCCGCCGCTAGCAATACCGCAGTCGCTGCTCTTCTCATTCTTCCTCCTGCACCACCTAAGTGAAATTCACTCTGAACTGCGGATCTGGTTGATCCATTCTTCTTGTCCTACTCGACGCAACTGGAGATCGGCAATCGCAACGACGGACACCTGCGGCAGTTCCGTGTTCCTGTTAACGGTCTTGCTCGGCGCCGGTATCACAACGGCTTGCGCCATCGTGTCGCGCCGGGCGACGCAAGCCACGAATTGCGCAAAGGCTTTCTGTTCATCTGGAGGCACCAAGACTTCCGGCTCCCGCGGCACGACGCTTCGGGCCGACGGACGCCTGGCGTGATGCCAGGCGTGTACTGCCAAATCTTCATTGGCGCGTGGGGATTGCGTTACACGGGCACTCTGCGCCACCCTGATCGTGGGCGTCTCCAAGGTCTCTTGGACGTTTGATTGTCGCGCATTGACCAATGGATAGACCGCCG
>Ga0070717_10003978_pt1 | contig 10641 bp, 7 predicted proteins | sample LARL113metaG_FD_71366 | JGI IMG/M metagenome (GOLD analysis project Ga0070717, IMG submission 71366) | Corn, switchgrass and miscanthus rhizosphere microbial communities from Kellogg Biological Station, Michigan, USA - LAR L11-3 metaG | ecosystem: Host-associated > Plants > Roots > Rhizosphere ... | reverse complement strand
ACCGCCGGTTGGGGTCCGATGCCCGGGTTCTGCGCCCGGATGATGTCTTCGAGCCGCTGAGAGGAGGCGTCATAGGCACTCTTCTGCTCCCGGCTCTCTTCCTCTGTAGGCGGTGGGGGCAGTGGAGGCTCGCTCTCGGGCGCATCGCCAGCAGCGCTTTCAAACCGCGATTCATCGCGGGGCGCTTCGCCGTCAGGCGCTTCGGTAACCAACTGCGGGCCGGGACGGGGCTCCTCCGTTTTCGGCTGCGGCTTCGGCTCGGGCGCCGCTTCCGGCTCAGGGGCAGGTTTACTGGCCGCTGCCTCGCGCTCTTCTTCTTCGGCCTTGAACTTGCGGCGATCAATGACTTCAAATTTCGGCGTATCGCTCATGCTTTCTATCTTTCCACACCGGGCGAGAGAGAAGGCGGGCCGGCGAGAATCTTTGCCTGTCCGCTCGCTTCGCCGGCTGAGTAACTTAGAGGCAGATCGCGCGACTCGGCTTCGGCCCGGATCATGCCCATAGCAAACCTGCGCGACCCGGCACGGAGCGGAAGTTCCGCGGCGCTCCTGATATGCCCGGCCTCAGCGCCCTCGAACGTCAGTTTTGCGCCTGGCTCGGGAAGCGGACCCACCAGTTCCAGGGAGCGAAGATGGCGGTGCACGTTGCCGCGGGAACGAATTCGCTCCACAATCTCCTGCCCCAGGTAGCAGCCCTTATTGAAATGAAGGGCCCGCAACTGCGAGGTCTCCTGTGGCAAGTCGCGCTCGGCGATATCGACGCCATACGCGGGAATGCCTTCGGCGATCCGGAACACTTCGAGGGCTGCGCTCCCCACCGGCTTCGCGCCCGCCGCGCCAAGCGCCTGCCAGAACTCCCCTGCATGGGTGCTGACGGTCCAGATCGCATAATTGTCGGCCAGCACGCCATACCCTCGCCGAAGGAGGATCGGTGTCCCCGACCATTCGGCGCGAGCCTGCGTCATCGGTCCGTCTAAAACCGGCAATCCCAGCCGGCTCAGCACCTCGGCCGCTTTCGGCCCCGCCAGCCCGATCGCTGTTTGATCCTCAACAACCGTCAACTCCACGTCATCCATGATGATGAAATGGTCAAGATGGGCCATTAGCTTCTCGAGTTGATCTGCGGCGATTTCGAGTTCGAGATCGTCATTTTCACGCCACACCATTAAATCGCCCTGGATCCGCCCCTGCGCATTCAACACCAGGTTATACGCTCCTGCGTTGGGGGCTAAGTCTTTCACCATGTTGGTGACCATGCCGCTGAGCCAGCGAGAGCGGTCCTCTCCGCGCACCGCGACCCGTCGCAGCCAGCCCAGATCGTGGACCGCCGCTCCCGAAATCAGCGCCTCTAATTCGTCCTCTGGAGCGTCCAACTCAGTAGGCGTAAGTACGCCATGGTACGCGGCAAAGTGCGGCGGGGGATCGGTTGAAACGAGGAATCCGGCAAGCACGGTAGCCGCCGGGGATGCGGCAACATTGAGGTCGGCCATACGAGGTTTTCAGCGTCCCTTTGCGGGAATTGCTTGAACATCTCCCGGCACGGAACGCATCCTAATTATAGCCTCGAATGAGAAAGTGTCCGTTGAGCACGAGCGGCCCGCGAAAGACGCTGAAACACGAGATTCAGGGAGAGTGGATGAAGAAACAGTTGATTGAGGCAGTACGCAGCTGGCGCATCAGCATTTTGGCGGCAGCTTTGTGCCTCGGAACCATGTTTGCCTGGGCACAGTCCTCCGAGTCGCCCTCGGCTCCTCAGCTCAAGACCCGCCATTCGGCCGCTCAATCGGACCCGGACTCCGATCAGGATTCGTCCCCGTCGCCCGCTAAAAAGCCCGAGACGCACATTACCCCCGAGCAGGCCAAGGAGCTGTTCGCGCTCGTCGATCAGCTCATCCAGTTTTCCTCGCAGGAGACCGGGTTGCCGATCAAGAGCAGCGTTAAGCGGCAGATGACCACTCGCGCCGCCGTCGAAAGTTACCTCACCGAAAAGTTCGAGGAGGACGAAAGCGCCAAGCGCCTGCAACGGAGCGAGATCGTGCTGAAGAAATTCGGCCTGCTCGATCACGATTTCGACCTCAAGCCGTTCCTGCTGCAACTGCTCAAGGAACAGATCGAGGCCTACTACGACTCCAAAACCAAGACAGTCAACATGCTCGACTGGGTGGCTGTCGACGAGCAGAAGCCGGTTCTTGCCCACGAGCTGACACACGCATTGCAGGATCAGCACGTCGACCTGGAGAAGTGGGGCGACCAGACACCGAACGACGTTTCGAACAATTACCACGAGGATACCGATCATCTCGCCAGGGACGAAATGGATACTGCCCGTGAAGCCGTAACCGAGGGCCAGGCCACCGCGGTCATGATGGACAACATCCTCAAGCCGATGGGCAAGAGCCTAATCAAGGACCCCGAGGTGGTCGATCTCATCAAGAACTCGATGGCCGGGTCTGAGAACTCGCCGGTGCTGGCGCGGGCTCCGCTGCTGTTGTCCGAGTCGCTGCTGTTCCCCTACCGCGAAGGTTTGAGCTTCGAGCAAGACCTGTGGATGGACCAGGGACAGAAGGCCGCCTTTGCCGGCACCCTTGATCGCCCGCCTAGTTCGACGTGGGAGATCATCAACCCCCGCGAATTCGAAAAGGCCAAGGTGCCGGTGGTGCCGCTCTTGCCCGACATCCATCCGGTCGTGGACAAGACCTACCGGGCGTACGACATCGGGCAAATCGGAGAGCTGGATCTGCACATCCTCACCGAGCTGTTCGGTGGGGAGAGCGCGGCGCGCGACCTGACCCCGTCTTGGGACGGCGGCATCTACTGGGCCGGTCAGCGGCTCAGCGCCAGCACTCCTGCCGAGCAGGCCAGCACCAGGTCCATTTCGCTGTTCTACCTTTCGGCGTGGAAGAACGCCGCTGCGGCACAAGCCTTTTCAGAGCTGTACGCGACCGCGCTGGGCCGGAAGTACTCCGGGCTCCACAAGGATGAAGGGCACGCCGCACCCACTGACGCTCCCGCCGGCACCGTCGAGCAAATCTTTTCGACCAATGAAGGCCCGGTGGTCATCACCACCCGCGGGCGCCTGGTGTTCGTTGCAGAAAGCTTCGATCTCGACCAGGCACGCAAGCTGGCCACGCTGATCCTCGACGCGCAGGGCATCGGCGATCTGAAGATGGCGGCCCTTCCGCTACCGGCGGCGCCAACCAGCGGTATAGGTGGTTCAACGCTCTCGGGCGGACTGGTGCACTTCTTCGCCGAGAGCGGCGTGATGAAGGCCGCTGTCGATGCCGCCGTCCGCACCGCCGCTTCGCAGCACTGAGTATTTCTCTCGGTCCCAGTCTCATCCCGGAAGTTGCGGCGCCAGCTTCTGCACCTCGGGCGTATCGGCGCCCAGCCAATCGGGATGCCGGATGGTCGAATCGAAGTGCGTTGTCGTCTTGAACAGTTCGTATTTCCCCGCGCTTGCCACTTCTTCGGTCTTCGTGATCAGCGAAGCCACCGCCGCCTCGTCCATGGGCTTGAAGTTTTTCGCCGCTTCGAACGCCTGGTTCAATAGCATGGGCGAATTGATGCCCGTGATCTGCACCGATACCGGCACATTCAGGGAATAATTCAGGCAATCCATCGGCTGCACCGCGCCGCTCTTCAGGATCACGCCGCCACCGAAGCACTTCATCCCCAGCACCGCGATTTGCCGCTTCATCGCCTGCGGCACCACCAGTTGCGCAAAGCTGCGGAAATGCGCGTCCATAATGTTGATCGGCATCTGCACGGTGTCGAAATGGAAGCCGTGCCGGTCCGCCACTTCGAGCATGTAGAGATGAATGCGCGGGTCCTTGTGTCCCGTGTACCCGATGAAGCGCACCTTGCCCGCCTGCTTCGCTGCGACGACCGCCTCCATCGCGCCGCCCTCGGCGAAAATCCGGTCCGGATCGTCGAAGCGAATCACCTCGTGGTGCTGCAACAGGTCGATGTGGTCCACCTGGAGGCGTTTTAATGATTCCTCAATCTGGCTCGCGGCTGCTTCCTTGGTGCGCCCGTCGATTTTCGTCATCACAAACGCCTTCTGCCGGTAGCCGCCCTGCTGCAGCGCCTTGCCCACGCGCATCTCGCTGCGGCCCTCGTTGTAGTCCCACGAGTTATCGAGAAAGTTGATGCCGCGATCCATTGCTTCGTGGATCAGCTTGATGGCGTCGTCTTCGGTGACGGTGGGCTGCCCCAGGTGCGAGCCGCCCAGCCCGATCGCCGAGACCTCAACCCCTGTCGACCCTAATTGCCGGTAAAGCATTTCGCCGCGCAGCGTGCCGGCATGGGTGACGCGCGGAATACTCGCAGCCGCGGCCTTCGACGAAACCTGCGATTCAGTTCCGGCTAGCGCCCCGCCTTGCTGTGCGAAGGCTTTCAATGAAGCTCTGCCGGCCGCAGCCGCACCGGCCACTGCCGCGGCGGAACGAGAAATAAATTGGCGTCTCTGCAAAGTGCATCTCCAGACAGGCGGGCAGCCTGTTTGGCCTTTGGGATGCACTCACCCCTAGAGAAGAGGCCTGCGAAAGGCCGTCAGCCGGCCGGCTCGACATCCTTCGAAACCAGGTACTCATCCACCAGCACCGCCACCAGCACCGCCGTCGGCACCGATACCAGCGCCCCGATCACGCCCGCCAATTCCGACCCCAGCAGCAGCCCGACGATGATCGCAAGCCCCGGCAGCCCCACGCTCGACTTCATGATGCGCGGCGTGAGAAAGGAGTTTTCGACCCACAGGTAGGCCACGTAAAAAATGGCCACGCCTAGAACGCGCCCCCATGAGTCCACCGCGGCAGTCAGCAGTGCCAGCGCGATACAGACCGCCGCGCCGAGAACCGGGATGATATTCAACAACCCCGTGAGCACTCCCAGGGCCGATGCGTAACGAATGTGCAGCGACACGTAGACCACGGTGCTGGTTAGGCCCAGGATCAGCATCAGGCTGCCCTGCCCGATCAGCCAGCGGCCCATGCGCACCTCGGCCCGGCGCAGGGTGAAATCGAGCCGCTCCCTGCTCCCGGCGGGGAAGAATGACAGCAGCCACCGGTACGCAATCTCGCCTTCGAGCGTGAAGTAGATGGTCAGGATCAGGCCCATCGCGATGGTGAACAGCGAATGCGCCCAGTTCTTGATAGAAAGCAGCACGTACGTGGCGCTCTGGCCGGCAAAATTCTGAATCTGATCGCTGAGATCCGTGACGTTGATCTGGTTGGCGAAAGGCACACGCCGAAGCCGTTCCATGATTCCCGGCAGCCGCAGCGGCATTTCCTTGCCGAACTCCTGCAGGTCGCGCGCCACCGGGGGCAGGGCGAGGAATCCAAAGGCCACCAGCCCACCCACCACCAGCAGCAGGAGGAGAAAGATGGCGATGCGCTCGAAAGGCCGGAATCGGCCGATGCGGAGGTTGGCAACGAATTGCACCAGGGGCTGAAGGACGACCGCAAACAGCGCGCTGACGTAGAGCAGGACCAGCACGTTCCGAACCACCCATGCCAGGTAGCAGGCCAGCGCCAGCGCAAAAGCAAACGTGATGTCGCTGCGAAGACTGCGGCGAAGATTAGGGGAGGAGCCGATCAACATGCTCATGCGGGGGAATCCTGCAAGTCTCGTGTCTCCTCCGATATCTTAAGATGCACGCCCTTGGCTCCATCGCTTCACCACGAACCTTGCCGCGTCCCATCTCGCGACTTTTTCCGTCCTTTGGGCCGAGTCCCTGGTCCCCAGTCCCTAGTCCCTAGTCCCTTCCTTCACTCTCCCCCACTCAAAATCGACCCCACAATCCCGCCGAGCACGCCCGCGCCCGCCGCCGACGGAACCTCGCGGCTGGTGTGCGGTAAATAGTGCGCTATCTGATGAGCGAGCCGGGAAAGCGGCAGGGTCTGCAGCCAGATGCGCCCCGGCCCCACAAGTTGCGCCAGGAAGATGCCGTCCCCACCGAAGATCATGTTCTTGATGCCGGGCACCGTGGTGATCTGGAACGACACCGTGGACATGAATGCCCCCACGTGACCGGGATGCACGCGCAGCATCTCGCCCGGCGCCAGGTCTTTCATGATCAGTTCACCCGAGAGTTCGAGCCACGCCGTGCCGTAACCGCCCACTTTCTGCAGCACGAAGCCCTCCCCGCCGAAAATGCCAGCGCCCAGCGACTGCTGGAATCCCACGCTGATGGTCACTTGCGGAGTGGCGCACACGAACCCATGGCGGTGAACCAGGTATTCATAACCCTGCCCTACCTGCACGGGAATGATGTGCCCCGGCACCTTAGAAGCGAACGCCACTTCGCCGGGGTACTGAAAAGCCCGATATTCGGTCATGAAGAGGCTGCCGCCGCCGGCCATGCGCTTGAACACGCCCAGCAGGCCGCCGCCTCCACCCATCTGGGTGTGAGTGGTCATCTGGATGGTCTGCGTCATCCACGAGAGTTCGCCGCTCTCGGAAAACACGCTCTCATTGGGGTCAAGCTGAACTTCGAGCACTGGCATCGTGGTGCCCTGAATCCGGGTTTGCATGGCGCCTCCTGGTTGCAAACAGTTTACACATGGCTGCGGGATGTGAGCCTCCGGCACTCTGCGCCGGAACCAGAACAAGCCGTTGCCCACCGACCGGCATCGAACTTGCCATGAAATGGAACTGGAACGAAATCCGGATGAGGGCCTCGAACGGCAGTCGGCTCGGGATGGGGAGATATGTCTGGCTGTTCACGCTGGTCTTGATTCCCCTGGTCGCCTGCACACCCGAAAGGCGCAGCCCAGACGCCATCAGGGAAGATACCGCACGAGCGACGTCGGAAGCCACCCGGGACGCGAAGGCAGTGGCAAAGGGCGTGGTCGAGGGGTTGAAGGAGAAGGGCCCGGTCAACATCAACAAGGCTTCGGAAGAAGATCTGCAATCCTTGCCGGGCATCGATGCGCCGGCCGCGCGCCGAATCGTCGATGGCCGCCCCTACGACAGTGGCGGCGAACTCGTGAAGAAGCACCTGATCTCCCGCGAAGAGTACAACCGCATCGCCGATAAGATCGTCGCCCGATAAACTTCTCAAGCATCGAGGATTCGACGCGTAGCGGAGAAGCGACTCTCCAGTTTCAAACTTTTGGCGAGATGGCGTAGCTTCGCTACCCAGCCAGTTAGCAGGTTAGCCCCGGTCTCAAAATCGAGACCTGGGCACCCGGCTATTTTTCGGTGCCCAGGCAGGCGCGATTCTTGTATGTCAGTTTTCCCCGGCTTACTTGCGGCGCGACGCGCACATTCTTGTAGAGGGCACATCCCGCCCCGGCGTTGATCGAGCCCGGAGCCATCCACTTGTTTGGCCCCAGCACCACATTTTCGGTGGCGAGGCCGCCGGCACCGTCGTACTCGAGACTCACCGTCCCGCCGCGTGCAAACGTATTTCCCGAAATCACGATGCCGCGCCCGCGCACATAGAGCGGCGCGTTCGGCCCGTCGATTACGTTATCTTCGAAGACGCTGGCGATGTCCGGCCAGGATTTCTGGCCGGTAACTTTGGGGTCGATCTTTACCGCCTGGGATACGCCGCCATTGTCGCCGCTGGCGAGATAGTTGTGCGTGGTGTGCACGCCCACGGGATAGGTGTCGCCGTAGTAGATCTGGCGGAACGCGGGATTCTGCGCCCCGGCACGCGCCACCGTCGCCTTCACGGTATTACCGGTCCACTCGACGTGGGTCGCGCCGGAATCATCGAGCCCCACCAGGTCATTGGTCAGCACGTTGTTCCACACCTTCGCGCCCGACAGCACATAGACGCCGCCCCCTTGCGATTCGCTGGTCAGCCCGATCCCCGCGTCGCCGCGATTGAAAATGTGATTGTCGTGAATGCGAATGCCGCTCACCCGCCCGGCCACGTGAATGCCGTCGCCGTTGGTATACATCGCATCGCTCGAAACTGTGTTTCCCGCGATCTCCACATCGCTCAGCGACCCCCTCCCATTGTTGTAGAGAATAAAAATTCCCCAGTCGCTGTTTTTGACCGTGCAGTTGCGAACCGCCACTTTGTGCTGCGAACCCGTATCGTTGATGGAGAACCAAGTGATGGCTGAATCCGCGGCGCCCGAGGTGCCCTGCTTCAGCACGGTGATGTTCACGTTGTCCCACGCCACATCGTCGGCATTTACGGCATGCAGCGTGAACCCCGATTGTTGGGGCACGATGATGGTGCCGTGGCCGACCCAATGCACTCCGCTCCCGTATGCGACCTCGCCATTGACTACGCAGGAGCCGGAAAAGGTTACCGTTTGTGCGGTTCCGGACGACTTGTATGCATTGGCGGCCGCGGTTGCCGCAGCCCGAAATGCAGCCGTGTCATCGGTTCCCTTTGAGCCGTTCCAGTCACATTTCGCGCCGAATTGGAGAACGCTGAATTCAGCCTTCGAATGTGGGGCCGGAGTCTGCGCGAAATGCAATGCGCCACCCGACACAACCAGCAACAGAAGAAGAAAAGCCAGCAATCGATTCATCGGGGCTCGGCATGGCTCGTTGAACTCGCGTTTCGAAACTGATCACTGACCACTGATCACTGACCACTGTCTTTCATTCCACGATCTTGAGACTCGTCTCTTCCGTGGCCAGCGAACTGCCGCCGACCCAAATCTTGTAGGTCGTCGGCTCCACCGTGCGCTTCACATCGACGTTGTAGAAGTTGAGTTCGTCGAAGCCCAGCGGGAACTCGACGTGCTTCGACTCGCCGGGCGCCAGTTGAACGCGCGCGAATCCCTTCAACTCGCGTACCGGCTGCTCCACGCTGGCGTCGGTGTTGCGGATGTACATCTGCACCACCTCGGCGCCGGCCACGCTGCCCGTGTTTCTCACGTCGATGCCTACCTTGACCACCGGCTGGTGGCCCGTTGCCAGCACTTCCTTGAGCGGCACCGAGTCGCGGCTCACAGTCGGCTTCGCATAGGTGAACCGCGTATAGCTCAGCCCCCACCCGAAGGGAAACAGCGCCGAATTCTCCTCATCGACATAGCGCGACACGAATTTCGAAATCGAATCGGTAGGGATATGGCTCAGGTCGACGCCCACTGCGGGACGGCCAGTCGGCAACTGGGCGTAATAGAGCGGTTCCTGCCCCACCGCGCGCGGCAGGCTCGCCGGCAGCTTGCCGGAAGGGTTCACGTCGCCGAAGAGCACGTCGGCAATGGCGTGGCCGCCCTCCATGCCGGGGCTCCACGCCTCCACGATCGCGGGCACGTGTTCAGCGGCCCACTTCAGTTCGAGCGGACGCCCCGCCATGACCACGAGGATCACCGGCTTCCCGGTCGCGGCCACGGCTTCGAGCAGCTTTTGCTGGTTGCCCGTGAAGCCCAGATGCACCCGGCTGGACGCCTCGCCTTCCATCCAGTTGGCGCTTTCGCCCAGCGCCAGGATGGCCACGTCGGCCTGCTTGGCGGTCTCGACGGCCTCGGCGATGGTTTTGGCATCGTCGGGAACCTCATTCGTCCCACCCGTAGCCGCCACCGATCCACCGAAATTTACCTTGTTCAACGTGACCTCGTCCTGGCCCGACAACAGCCCGCAGCCTTCGGCATACAGCAGGCCGTCTCCCAACCGTTCATTGAGCGCTTTGCGCAGGGTGATGGCGTACTTTGGGTCACCGCCCGTCCAGGCGCCCAGAATATCGCGCGGGTTGTCGGCCATGGGGCCGATCAGGGCCACCCTCTTGGCCTTCCCTGTCATGGGCAGCAGCGCGCCCGTGCCCTCGATTGGATCGTTCTTCAGCAGCACCAGGGTCTCGTCGGCCACTTTGCGCGTGAGGGCACGGCGTTCAGGAGTGGCGTCATAGGCCGGCCCCGCTTCGACATACGGATGTTCGAAAAGTCCCAGCGCGAACTTGACGCGGAGAATGCGCCGCACGGCCTCATCCACGACCGACTCTGGGATCTTGCCCGACCGCACCTGCTGGGCAATGACGGTGCCGTAGAGATTTCCCTGCATGTCCATGTCGACACCGGCGGTAAGCGCCTTGCGAGCCACGGTCGGCCCATCGCCGATGGAGTGGTTGATCAACTCCGCCACGGAGCCCCAGTCGGACACCACGAAGCCGTCGAATCCCCATTCTTTGCGCAGGATCTGGGTGAGCGTAAACGGATTGGCGGATGCGGGGACGCCGTTGATCGAATTGAACGAGCTCATCAGGGTGGCAGCGCCCTCGGCGACTGCGGCCCGGTACGGCTCCAGGTAAACCTGGCGCAGCTTGATCTCGCTCATGTCGGTTTCGTTGTAGTCGCGCCCGGCGATCGCTGCTCCATAAGCAGCGTAGTGCTTTACGCTGACCGCCACCGAGTCGGGCTTGGACAAATCGCCTTGCTGGTAGCCCCGGACCCATGCGCGCGCCATCACCGAGCCCAGGTAGGGGTCCTCGCCATTGGACTCAATGATGCGCCCCCAGCGCGGATCCCGCGCAATATCGACCATGGGCGAGAACACCCAGGGAACGCCGTCGGCGCGGGCTTCGACGCCCCCGGTATGCGCCACCACTTCCGCTGCCGACGGATCAAAGCTTGCCGCGACCGCCAGCGGAATGGGAAAAACCGTGTGGTCGCCGTGGATTACGTCCAGGCCGAAGATGAGCGGAATGTGGAGCCGTGTCTGCTCCATGGCGATGTGC
>Ga0070717_10003977_pt1 | contig 10642 bp, 10 predicted proteins | sample LARL113metaG_FD_71366 | JGI IMG/M metagenome (GOLD analysis project Ga0070717, IMG submission 71366) | Corn, switchgrass and miscanthus rhizosphere microbial communities from Kellogg Biological Station, Michigan, USA - LAR L11-3 metaG | ecosystem: Host-associated > Plants > Roots > Rhizosphere ... | reverse complement strand
GGTGATTAGTCAAGGCGAACACCGTACCGATGACCTGTTGGGGGGCGAGAGCATCCTGGTTACAGCCGGGCTGATTCGCGCAGAGTCCGATGGTCGCATCGTTCCCACGCCAATGCTGGCGGTGCTGGCCAACCTCTCGGATACCGACGCGGTTCGGCATCTGCGCCGCATGTTTGCCCAGCGGTCCGCGGAAGCCATCCGCATCGAGGTCGGATTGGCCGGTGAAACTGCGGTAGTAGAGGCGTGTCGCGCCGACCTCGCGTCGCTAGGGCGTGCTGACCTCGCGCCCGCTGTCCATCAAGTGAGTCTCTTGGATGACTCGCTCGGCTATGACGTAGTTGCGCCCATGATCGGCGGACCAACGCGCCGGCTCGAAGTGAAGACAAGTAAGCAAGCTTCGGATGCTATCTTCCAGTTCTTCCTCTCCCGCAATGAGTACGAGGCCGGGCGGCGTGAACCAGCGCTCTGGGGGCTCGTCGCGTGCGTGTTCAACACGGCCGATAACGGCGTGCAGGTGCTTGGCTGGTGCCGGGCACAAGCACTGCAGCCCTACCTCCCCGAGGATCGCAACGGGCATTGGACAGAAGCGCTGGTACGGTTGCCTCGAGCTGTGTTGTTCGATGGAATCCCACGAGCCGTCTAATCAGACTCATGTACTACAGGAGCGTTAGAGGCGGCCGGGCGATCGACGCCGGGATAACCACATTTGCAAGGCCACTCGGCTCAAGCTTATACAGGCCATCTCCTTGGCGGCGGGCTGCCGCGAGCACGGTCGCCTGCCCTGCCTCGCTACGCAACCATTTCACAATCTCCGCGCGAGAGACTGGCGGGATCTCGGGATGCCAGCGCCATCCGTAGAGATTATTCGTAATGACTGCCCTAACCTCATTATCTAGGAAGCGTACCCGTCCGCGCGTCATAGGGCCAATGATCACGTCAGGTACAAACAATTCATGCGTCAGGTCATACCAGGCATTCCGTCGATAACGGCACAGGTACCTCGTTTGAATCCTTGCGTCTTCGCCAGCTTTCAGGTATTGGTCGACGTTGCTGCCTACGCTGCGATGAGCACGCTTAACATGCAGCAGCCAGCGCTTCTCATCGCTGCCTATCGAGTCGAATGCGCGGTCATCAATTACATCAGGGTAGCGGTTGAGGCGCCGCACTAGCTTCAACAATCGATCCGGCGGCACGTGGTTCTGGGCTATGTCGTTATCGCTCAGAACGAAGAACCAGTTGGCGCCTGTCGCGATACCGCGACGAACAGTACAGAAATCTGAGAGCTTCGAATCCGGCGCAGAAGGGCTCGGCGCCAGCCTTGGAGCCTTCGTATTTGGCAGCGTGGAATTAAACAGTGCTCGCCACTGTATGCCGACCAGTCCTGCCCGGTCTACAGGCAGCGCGTTATCTGCCGTCCAGGTCGCAACGCAGAACGCTTGCTCGCGGTCCTGCTCACGCCCCACAAGCAACGCGACAGCATCGACCTGAGCGTCAGGGAATAGCTTCGACTCCACCAGTCGTAGCTCCACACGGCGCCGAGTCAATCCAGCCAGATGGTCACGCAAAGACGCCGCATACTTTGACTCGAGCCACTGAGCCGGAAGAAGCAGACAGAGCCCGTCTGACTGGCCTAGATGACGAAGCGAGATCGCTGTCATCAACGTTGACAGGCTCGCACGCAAGCCACACAGACCATTCGTAGCCTTGCCCAAACGTACGCGATCTTCCGTAGACAGCAACTGCGACCGGGTATAAGGGGGGTTTCCAAGAATCAGTCTGGGTGAAGCCGTCTCACGCAAGGACTCTGTCACCCAGGTGGTAAAGTCATCTCGAATGAGACGAATCCCGGGCCCAGAAGCTGAGTCGTCAGCCAAAGGCAAATCACTTAGCCAGACACGCAACGCCAGCAGACCGAGCGTCACGGGATTAATGTCTATCCCGAAGATGTGCGCATTCAGCCAACGCTTAGCCGCCGAAACGGTGAACACCCCGACCCCAGCACCTATGTCAATCACACTCGAAGGAGCTTCTTCGGATTGTTCCCACATGTCGAGCATCAATTTGACTTCGGGTGAAGGCGTGAAGAACGTTCCGAGCGCCCGCCGATTCGCGCCCGACACTAGTTGCGTGTAGAGCGTTGCTAGCGACTCGTCAGGTTCGCAAGCGACTGCACGCCTCGCTGCTGAGACCACCGCCTCGGGCGCAACCGGGCCCGCGTCCAGCCAATCCACGACATCGGACGGCCATGCTGCACGATCACCAGGTGGAACAAGGCCGCGGACTACACCGCCAAGCGCCGCCAGTCGTTGCCTCTCCAATTCCGAAGCACCGGGAACCATCTTGGCTGCCACAGGTTCGGCAGCTGCATCGCACAGCCAGTTGCGAAGGCTATCGAGGTCAGCAGTCACGGTAGTGATTCTCTCCCACACGGATGACAGGGTGGCCAGAGGGCGTGTCGTATGTGTGACGTGGCTTGACGATGATGTCGGCGAGGAGCGTCCCGCGGGGCATGTGACCGCGGCCCGGCAACGCTGACTCGGTCTGCGTCTCATTCACGACAGTGCCTGGTTCCTTGTTCGGCTCAGCTCGCTCGGGCGAGGCGGCTGGCGAGCTGGGCGTTGACGAGTTTGAGGCCAGCGGTGATGTCGTCGAGGCTGGTGTTGAGGAGTTGGGCGTGTTCGGTGCTGGCGGCTTGCAGCTCGCGAAACCGCTCGTGGAGGGATTCGATGGCAGCCGGGACGGTGTCGCCATCGTGCTCGGCGGCGGCGATGTCGCGGGCGAGCCGGTCGCGGTCCTCGCGGGATTTGGTGAACGCGGTGATCACCATCTCCCGCATCTCGTCCTGATCGCGGCGGGGACGCGGGCCAGGTGGCTGCCGGCGCCGAAGCGGCGGACCAGCTCGCGCAGCGCGGCGAGGGTATCGGCGCAGCGGCGGTGGACAAAGTACACGCCTCCGGTGGAGCGGACCCGGATCGCGTTGAAATCCTCGATGTAAGTGCGCAGCACGCCAGGCAGCCGGTCGGAGCCGAGGTAGGTGCAGTGCCGCTGGTAGACAGCTTGGAGGGCGGCCAGCGTGGCCTGCACGTGCTCTTGTTCGCCGGGTGGCAGGGCACCGATGGCGGCGTGGTTGGGGGTCAGGCCTAGGGCCAGCGCGCAGGGGACACGCCAGGCCTTCGGTACAGTCGCGACAGATGTACGGGCGTCTAGTGCTATCGCACCGTAACCTCGATTGAACCCGTCGGCTACGCCGCATGTCAGATCATCTGTACATTGATCACTGGCTGTACCTACTCTGACACCGCATCTCGCAATGCACGCGGCGCGACAGGACGCCGGGGGAAGGCGTGTGATGACGATACCTGGTGGCGGTGCCTCTGCTGCTACAGCACGCATCGTGCCTGTGGACCGGCTCCGGTTCACGAAGTTCATGGAGCAGCTACAGGAGGGATACGTCGCCAGCGTCGCTGCTACGGCGGGCTGCTCGGTCGAGTTCATCCGGCGTGATATGTACACCTTGGACGCGATGGTCATCAAATCTTTGGATGAAGAGCGCCAGGAGATCGCGTTGATGGCTCAGCTCAAGTGCACCTCAAGACGGAAGCCGGACCCAGCCAAGGACAGATTCAGCTACCAGTTCAAGAGGGCCGCGGACTTCAAGCGACTTGCGATGCCCCGGAAGGACCCCAAGGCGATCCTGTTGGTCATGGTGACTAGGCCGGTGCAGGCGGAGTGGACAGAGTGCGATCATGAGATGCTCACAATCCGTCACTGCTGTTACTGGGTGTCGCTGGAAGGGCGGACTGTCCGACCCGGGGTGCAGTCTCCTTCAGTACAAGTACCAACTTCGAACATATTTGATAGTGAAGCTCTGACGAAGATCATGGACAAGCTCGACCGAGGGGAGGCGTTGAGTTGACCGACTCGCCGGTTGGACCTCTTGCGGAGAGAGTTGATCCCGATCGCGTGAGCCTGCTTCTGCATGAGGCCGGGTGGCGGGTAGTCGGTCAGCGTCAGGGTTCCTATGTGCGGATGTCTCCACCTGGTGAGTTCCGTGCTTCGGTTCTGGTGCCCTTGGACCGGACAGCGCCTGAATTCGCTATGTCAATGCAAGACGCACTTAGTGATATAGAACGAATAACAGCGCGGGATATCGAGGCGTCGAACATCTCGGCGAGATTGATTGCGGAACCTACGGACGGTTTTCGCTTTAGGACTGAGGCAGTCGCTCCACGAGGACTCATACCATGGACGCAAGGCGAGCGCCTGATCCAAAATGCTCGCCTTGCACTCTCGACAGGCGCAAAGACCTACATGGAGACTCTTAGCTATTTCGGTAATCGCTACGGCCAGTTTGCCAACCGCTATCTAGATAAGGTCCTGATGGGACAAACAGCGCCAGGCAGCTATGTGGTATCAGCATTCGTGCCATCTAGCGCCCTCGTGCCTCTTACCAAGCCCCAAGTTGCCACCGAGGGTCGGGGGCCTTTGCCTGAGCCTAATCCCGATGAAATGGCATCAACGCGCCTTATTGGAATAGCTACATGGGCCGCAATGGCTGCTACAGTAGAGGCAGTCACGCACTATCGGGAGGCAGGTTCTGCATCGGCATTCGAAGACCTAGTTTCCCGGGGCGTCTCCCATGAGATGACTACGGCGCTGCGAGGGCTGGTAGAAGGATCAGAGGGCACTGAAATCTCAGTCGAATGGGACCCGGCTGTTCCTGTCCCAGATGAAATGCCACCAGCAACCATAAAACTCAGGCCAACCGACGTCGAAATACTGAACAGGGTATCGAGCGAGCTGCTAGCGAAAGCTGCGGTGCCCGAACGCGTAACTTTTACTGGATGGGTCCACCTACTTGCCAAGAAAGAAGCGGGTGGCCCCGGTGTTATCGGGGTAACCAACATAACATACGAGAAGCCCGTAAAGATCAGAGTTCGTCTCAGTGACGATGACTATCATCGAGCTTTGATAGCCCATGACGAAGACCGCGCTATTGTTGTTGAAGGCGTCATTGAACGCGAGGGGAACATCTACTGGATGTATCAAGGTCGCTTGGTGCGTGTGCTCGCTATCTCTAGTTGAGATGCGATGGCAGTATCTGCCCACTTAGGGCCACACTACGCGGCAGTTCGCCATCGCCAGCCGGACCGCTTAGCTGATGGTCCGCTAGGAGCAGGTGTCCGAGCCTGACAGGAACCCGTTCGGGACCGATGTGTAATCTGTGCCCGCTCCGTCCGGGTGACATCTCAGAGACAAATGACCCCCAAAGGCGAACAGGTCAAGATCACCGTGATCCCGCGATTGTCCAGCAAGCCTGCATGATTATGCATGCCCGTCTGAAGCCCGAGATACTCGCCGCGATGGGAGCGGCAGGTCAGGCTGATCTTGCCGAGAGTCAGACATTGGTGTCGTTCGTAGTCCGGGGATGTAGCTAGAGGCTGATCCTGCAGTACATGCCAGCATTCCCTGGGACGGCAGTTTGAGCGAGTCCGCGAAGGCGATGCAGGAAATCGGCGGCATCAGCCGCATCCGCCATGCCGCCGAACTCCTCGATCTTTGACCATGGCAAAGCGAGCCGATCGAGCGTAGGTGGATCGGCGTCCGCGAGGACCTGCACGAAACCGGGCTCAAGGCGGATCACCGCAACCTCATTGTCTTCCGACGAAGCGATGACCTCATACGACGCCGGATCTCCAAGTTGCTCGTCGAAGGTTCTACCGGTCAAGAGTTCCTCAAACTGACCGAGGGCTGCCGTTGGCTCGACGCCGGAACCATCCGTCGATGCGAACCGGCCACCAAGGCCATGGTCCAGCACCGTGCGGGCATCATCGTCGGAAGCCGCAACGAAGTAGTCGATGAGCAAACCCATGCCGACCAGACTGCCGGATGCGGGCACGTCGGTGCTGCCTTACGGTAACTGGCACATGCGCGGATCTGCCGCGAGGCGGTCTTAACGCTCATCGCCGTGCGGCAGTTGGGCTGCTGCGAAGAACGTCTCGAATGTGTCGGCAAGCGCGATCATCTCGGCACCGGCTTCGACGCTGAAGGAGACGCTCAGGTCCCAGTGATCGCCATACGCCCGGTCACGGAGCCGGAAGGGGAGGGTCACATGCCCACGCCCGTCGTTAGGCCGCCTCGATCCTCAGCTGATCTTCCAGGGAGCGCCAGTGCCGAGTGCCCGGCCAGCCGCGGAAATCATCCGCCAGCCCGCGCAAGAATCCGGGAAGGTCATCATCGCCCAGGGTGACGACCTTGATCTGCGCTTCTAGCCCGCTGTCACGCACATCGGCGACGTACCAGGCGAGGTCGTCCGCCTCCGGGCGCACCGGATCCCGCAGGCATAGGCGGCGGCTGAAATCGCGGCCGCCCGCAACAGCGCCATTGGGCCAGCCGCACTGCTCAGATCCTCCACACTCGTCAGTGTGCCAGCAGAACAACCCCAGCGCTCTTGAGGATCTGCCAGACCGTGGACGGCGCGACCGTGATGCCCAGTCCGGCCCCCGGCTGCTGTTCATAGCGCTGGCGGTGCCGGCAACGTTACGCGACGGTGCCTGCGGAACCACTATTTCTGACTGTTAAAAACGAGCCGATCGGGGGGTATGCACGGAATGGACACCCGTTCACAATCGGGGTGATGACGGCCGGGAAGGTCGTGGGAGACTTTTTCCGGGCCATCCGCTGTGATTGGGGAGATGGTTGTGCAGGTTACCGCTGTGACGTGACACATGGGTCTGCCGTCCGGGCTCCTCCGGTGACCTGCTCTTTTTCTGTTTTCGCTGTCTTGACTTGCCCAAGATTCGGGCCGGGTTTTCTGTCCTGGCCGTGCCTGGCTTAATTCTGTCTGCGTTAAAAGTGGCTTGGGGAGTGGCTGTGAATCGTGCACGGGTAATGAGCGGACTGCGCAGGTACGGCTGGGCTATCCCACTGGTGGCGGTGGCGGTCGCTGGTGTACTGGTGGCGGCGCTGATGACACCGCCGGCGGTCAGCGGCCACGGCGCCGCACCGGCGGCGGGGTTACTGGCGCCGGGCTCGGCTGGGTCGCTCAGTCATTACCCGTGGTGGGATCCGCGGGGCTGGTTCGGCGGCGGGGGGCACGCGCCCGCGCCGCGGACCATGGCTGCGGGCGGCGGGCCGCAGCGGATCCCGGTGCCGCGCCAGGTGGCGGCGGGCAAGCCGAGACGGGTGGCGGAACTGACGTCGCGGCGGACGGCGAACACCCGCGTGTACCGGTTGTCGAATGGTGAACTGCAGGCGGCCATCTCCGCCGGGCCGGTGAACTACCGGGACGCCGCGGGCCGCTGGCAGCCGATCAATACCGCGGTGCGGCGGGTACGCAGCTCGGGTTACGCGTTCGGCAACACCACCAGCAGTTTCCGCAGCTACTTCGGGACCACCGCGGGCCGGCTGGTGCGGTTCGAGGTGCCGGGCGGCGGGTGGCTGGCGGTGGGGCTGGACGGCTCGCACCCGGGCAGCCCCCGGGTGGCCGGGAACAGTGTCACGTATCCGCAGGTGGAGCCGGGCACGGGCGTTCAGTATCAGGTGACGCCGGATGCCCTGAAGGAGAGCATCACGCTTGCCTCGGCGGCGGCCCCCGCCTCGTACTCGTACACGATCAAGGTAGGCGGCGGGCTGGTCCCGTGGCAGCGGGGCAACGGCCAGGTGGTGCTGTCGCGCGAGGGTGCCGGTGGCCCGCCGGCGCTGATCCTGCCGGCGCCGTTCATGACCAGTGCCGCCACGGACGTCTGGTCGCCGTACGGGAAGGTGTGGAGCCCGCGGGTGTCTCAGCGGATGGCCTGGGATCCGGGCACACACACGCTGCGGCTGAGGATCATCCCGGACGCGGCCTGGCTGCGGGTGCCGGGGCGGGTGTTCCCGGTGGTGATCGACCCGACGATCGTCATCGCGCCGACCCCCACTGACGCGCAGAACGTGATGATCGAGTCCGACACGCCAACGACGAACTATGACAGCAATTACCGGCTGTCAGTGGGCACGAACGCCTCCTCTGACGTCCGGTCGCTGCTTTCCTTCCCGCTGACGTCGATCCCGTCGGGGACTTCGGTCGACTCGGCGGATCTGCGGATGTACTACGACCAGTATTTCGGGTCGAGTTCGTCGAGTGAGACGATCCAGGCGGACCAGGCGACCGCGTCGTGGAATGCTTCCACCGCGACCTGGTCGAACGCGAGTAACAACGACGGCACCGAAGGCCTCAACGAGGTGATCGCCGACGACTCCGACGCCACCGGTACCTCAGCCAGCGGCACGTGGCCGACGACGACGAATTCATCGGCCAACGACGGCCAGTACCGCTATAATCAGGACACCACCGCGGGGGACAGTTTCACCTGGGTCCCGAAGCTCACCGAAAGCGGAAACTACTTCGTGGCCGACCATTACGTCGCCACGTCCAATGCGGCCACCAACGCCCCGTTTACCGTCACCTACAGCGGCGGGTCGCAGGCCTCCACGGTCAACCAGACCTCCGGGACCGGTGGGGTGTGGTCGGTGCTGGGCCAGCATCCCTTCGTGGCGGGCACGGCCGGCAAGGTGGTGCTGGGGGATGGGCCGGCGTCATCGACGACCCGGGTGATCGCTGACGCGATGCGGTGGCGGCTGTGGGGCGCCGCGGTGACGAACACCAACGCGGCCAATGTGTGGGACTCCTTCCCGGTCCGCAACATCGTGCAGTCGTGGGTGAACGGGTCAAGCCCGAATTACGGGTTTGTGGTCAGGTCCGCGACCGAGAGCACGTTCGGGCTGGGCGGCCCGCGCTATGACGCGTCCCGGTTCGCTTACCAGGGGGAGGTCGCGACCTACCCGCAGCTGGTGGTCACCTACGGCCGCCCGAGCGTCACCCTGAACCAGATCACCACAATCCACGCCACCGGTGCGGACCTGTCCTGGACCCCCTACACCGACCCGACGCCGGGCACCAACACCGGTGATGACCTGGCGGAGTACCAGGTGCACCGCAGCGTGTACCAGGCGTTCACCCCGTCTGGGTCGACGCTGGTGGCCCCGGTCGCCTCGGGGACCACGAGCTTCAGCGACACGACCAACATCCCGACCCCGGCTGATTCGTCTGACCCGTTCGGGAACGCGTTCTACTACATGGTCGCGGTGAAAACCCAGGACGGGCAGGTCATCCCGGGGCCGGTCGAGCTGGTCCGGCTGCCCAAGGCCGGGTACACCGTCAAGATCATCAACGCGTCCGGGGCCACCACCTTGTCCAAGGCGCAGCCCACCACGAACGAGCAGCACCTGACCGGGCAGCCGTGGCTGGCGGTGGGAGATGACTCCTCCACCTTCGGGGTGACCCGCACGGTGGTCAACTACCCGACGATGAGCACGGCGGGGATCCCATCCACCGCGACCGTCACGGACGCGGAGCTGAAGCTGTGGGGCTGGTACAACGACACCAACGGCTCGGCCACCTTCGACGCGCACGCCCTCACCCAGAGTTTCACCCCGTCCACCGCGACCTGGAATAGCGCGTCGAGCGGGACAGCGTGGACGACGGCGGGCGGCGCCTTTTCCACGGCCGTGACCGGGTCGGTGTCCGGGCTGACCAACGACCCCAACCGGGAGGAGTGGCCGGTCACCTCCACGGTGCAGGGCTGGGTGAACACCCCCACCAGCGAGCACGGGCTGCTGGTCAAGGAGTCCGCCGAGTCCACCAGCAGCCCGCAGGAGCAGGAACTGTTCCTCGACACCAGCGCCACCGAGCCCGCGCTGCGGCCGGAACTGGTGGTCACCTACCTGGACACAACCTCGGCCGACACCTATTACGTGCCGGGCCTGCCGGACCATCTTGCGTCGGCGGCCAGTTACACCGTGCCGGTCACGGTGACCAACACCACCGGTACCACGCTGAGCGCGGGCAACTGGGTGCTGTCGTATCACTGGACGCTGCCTGATGGCACCGATGTCAGCGATGCCAGCAACCAGGTGCAGACCACCCTGCCTTCCGACATGCCGGCCGGCGATACCGTCACCATCAACGCGAACCTGACAACCCCGGATACCTCCAGCAGCGGTAACGCCCGCACCGCGTACAGCATCGGCTGGGATCTGTATAACAAGACCACCGGCACCTGGCTGTCGGGCACCAATTCCGGGGTGCCGACGATCGCGCCGCTGAACCAGCCGGCCTCGGTGGCCCAGCCTGGGTCGGACCAGCTGGGACTGGAGAAGTTCTACCAGTACACCGGGGTGAACACCGGTTCCGGTTCGGCGCTGCTGAACAACGCCGCCAACGGGAACGTGGTGTGGTCCTACAACGCGTTCTCCAATCCCTCCCGCGGGTTCGCCACCTTCGTGCGGCTGGCGTACAACTCGATGGACACGTCCGATTCGTCGATGGGGTTCGGCTGGTCTTTGCAGGCGTCGTCGCTGATGCGGCTGGGCACGCCACTGGACTTCCACCCCAACCCGAACCCGACCACGATCACCCTGACCGACGGGGATGGCACCAGCCACTGGTTCACCTGGAACTCCTCCACCAGCCAGTGGCTGTCCCCGCCGGGGATGCACTACTACCTGCAGCAGGCCGGCACCTGCGACCCGTCCGGGAAGACGCAGAACGCCCGGGCGTGGCTGCTGACCCGGCCCGACCGCACCCAGTTCTACTTCGACT
>Ga0070717_10003976_pt1 | contig 10642 bp, 12 predicted proteins | sample LARL113metaG_FD_71366 | JGI IMG/M metagenome (GOLD analysis project Ga0070717, IMG submission 71366) | Corn, switchgrass and miscanthus rhizosphere microbial communities from Kellogg Biological Station, Michigan, USA - LAR L11-3 metaG | ecosystem: Host-associated > Plants > Roots > Rhizosphere ... | reverse complement strand
CCGCCCCAGGTGATCATCGCGTTCCTCGCCGGCGTGATCGGCATCCGGTTCCGGACCTTCGTCGCGATCGACGTCGCGGGCCGGATCGCGCGCTTCACCACGATCATCTTGGTCGCCCACTACGTGTGACCGCGATGGCCGACTTCCCCGACTGGCTCGTCCCGATGGCCGCGACGCTCACCGCCGAGCGCTTCACGGGCCCCGAATGGTCGTTCGAGCGCAAGCACGACGGCATCCGGCTGATCAGCTTCAAGCACGGCCCGGACGTGCGCCTGTTCTCACGCAACCACCTGCCGCAAGACCTGCCCGCGATCGCCGCCGCGATCGCCGCCCTCCCCGACGACCAGCTGATCCTCGACGGCGAGCTCGACTGGGACGGCGGCGCGTACCACGTGTTCGACGTCCTGTGGCGCGATCGCGATCTCCGAGCGCTGCCGCTCGACGCCCGCCGCGCCGAGCTCGCCGCGCTGCCGCTGCAAGCACCCCTGGCGCGCGTCACCCAGCTCGCGGACGCCGTGCCGTGGGAGCGCGCGCGCGTCGAGGGCTGGGAGGGCGTGATCGCCAAGCGCAACGACTCGGTCTACGAGCACCGCCGCTCGCGCGCGTGGCTGAAGATGAAGATCGAGGCCAGCCAGGAGCTGGTCGTCGGCGGCTTCAGCGATCCGCAAGGCAAGCGCGTCGGGCTCGGCGCCCTGCTCGTCGGCTACTACGAGGGCGATGACTTCGTGTTCGCCGGCAAGGTCGGCACCGGCCTCGACACCCAGGCGCTCCTGTCCTTGCGCGCGCGCCTCGACGCCCTCGAGCGCCCGCACGCGCCGTTCACCATCGCGACCGGCCTGCCCAAGCTGCGCGTGCACTGGGTCGAGCCGCAGATCGTCGTGCAGGTCGGCTTCATGCAATGGACCGGCAACCACAAGCTTCGCCATCCGCGCCTGATCGGCCTGCGCGACGACAGGGCCGCGCGCGACGTCGTGCGGGAGACCGAATAGGCAACGCTCGCCTCCTCGCCGCGTGGCGCCCGCTGCCGCGCGACGCTCACAGAATCTCTGTCACGCGACCGATCGACCCCGCTCTACCTGCGCGGAGGTCACATGAAGGTTCTATGTTCATCCATCGTAGTAGCCGCGGTCTCGCTCGCTGGCTGTCTGGATACCGAGGATACCCCGACGCTCGCCGCCACCGAGCAGGACGTCACCACGCCCAACGTCACCAGTCACACCTGTGCGTCGGGCTCGTGCGCGAACCTGACGATCTCGGGCAGCGGCGCAAGCGTCTGCTTCCTCACCGAGATCGACGGCGATCTCGCGCATGGCGGCAGCGTGCGCATCCACAAGGGCTTCGGCTCGGTGTGGTTCCTCGACATCCTCAGCCCGAGCAACAACAACCTCAAGGTCAACACCGCGTGCATCAACCTGCGCGGCACCAATCCGCAGACGCTGATCTCGTTCTCGAGCCAGTCCCAGCACAATCCCATCTTCCACGGGACCGCCAACAGCCGCTGCTTCCTGTCCGAGGTCACGGTCAACAACACCGGCGCCTTCCTCGCATTCGACACCAGCTTCACGATCGCCAATAACCAGCCCGGCGCCAACGACTACGGCGTCCTCGGCGTGTTCCCGTCCGGCTCCGACGTCACCGTCGGCGTGGAGTGCTTCGCCACGCCGAGCCTGCTCGCCGGCCTGGCCTACGGCAATGGCACGCCCAACCCCGTCAATGGCATCCTCGTCACCGGCGACACCGCACAAAACGTCGTGTGCGGCCTGACCGGCATCGGCGGCCAGTTCTCGACCCCGAGCACCACCAACGGCATCCGCACCTATCGCTCCGGCACGACCTGGGGCTGGGAGGCCTCCGCCTGGAAAGGCATCCAGGGCCTCTGCGTGCAGTAGCGCCGAAACCGCAACGCGCGATCGGCTCGATCCAGCGACCGGTCACGGGCGTAGGTCCGACATGGAGGACCTGTCCTGATGAAACGTAATCCGAAGCTCGCGGCGTACCTCACGTTCGCGTTGACCACCGCAGCGGCCGCGTCGACGGCGCTCGCCGGCCCGTTCGCGAATCCTCAGCTCGATCAGGCCTACGATCAGCTGCAAGCGGCCGCGGTGAACCTCGCGCTGGTGCAGAACCAGTATCAGCAGAACGGCGACTGGGCGAACGCCGCGGCGCGCGCGCCGATCCTCGCGCTGGTCAACAACACGCTCGGCCAGCTGGTCGTCAACGAGGCGTGGCTCAACGGCGCCTCGATCCCGGCGTCGCTGGTCAACAGCGTCAATGGCCAGGCCAACCTCGCGACGTACTACGCGATCTCGGACGTGCTGTCGCCGTTCCAGTCCAACGGCGAGATGCCGAATCCGACCCAGGACGCCGCCAACGGCCTCACGCAGTTCAACAACGCGATGAATGAAGCCGGGCCGCCCGACCCGGGCGACGGCGGCGGCGATGACGGCGGCGGTGATGACGGCGGATACGGCGGCGGCGACGACGGTGGGGGTGGTGACGGCGGTGGCGGTGATGGCGGCGGCGACGGCGATCCCGATGACGATCACTGCTGAGCGAGCCATGACATCCAACGCGATCGCAGGCATCGATCCACGGCCGATCGCGCCGGCTCGTCCGCGCATCGACGCCACGGTCCGGCTCCGGCTGACCCGCGGCTGCCGCGAGCGCTGCCTGCACTGCCCGGACTCGGCGCTCCATGGCGCGCCGCGCCGCGCGCTCTCGGTCGACGAGGTCGCCGCCGGCCTCACCGCGGCGTTCGCGCGCTTCGAACCCGCACACACCCAGGTGATCGTCAGCGGCGGCGAGCCGGCCGAGCACCCCGCGCTGCTCGAGGTGCTCGCCCTCGTGCGCGCGTGGCCGATCGCCCGGCTCAAGCTCGCCAGCAACGGGATCCGGCTCGCGAACGACGCCGATTTCGCGACCCACGTGCTCGACGCCGGCATCGATCAGCTGCTGCTCTCGGTCGACCTCGCGACCCCACGCACGCTGCGCAGCCGCGACCACGCTCTCGCGGTCGAGCGCCTGCTCGGCTGGCTCCACCAGCGCGTCGCTCAGCCCCGCGTCGCGCTCAACACCATGGCGTTCGAGGCGCCGCTGTCCCGACTCACCGCGCAGATAGACGCCCTCGCCGCGCTCGGCGCCGACGAGGTGCGCGTCCTGCGCTTCGATCCCAGCGAGCTCCCGGCCACTCCTTCGCTGACCGCACCGTCCGACGCCACGTGGCGCGCATTGCGCGACTGGGCACGACAGGACCACACGACCACGCGCGTGACCTGCGTCGATCGCCAGCACAACCTCGCGACCCGCGCGGAACGCACGATCGAGCTCTCCGCGTAGCCGCACGGGCCTCCGGCCGATCTCCAGGTGCGGTCGTTTTGCGCACCGCGGTCGCGCTGCGAAAATTCAACGCGCCTGTGGAGCGCGGTCGGCACTCCATAGTGCCGCGATGATTCGTACGTCCCTCTCCGTCCTGCTCTTCCTCACCGCGTGCGGCGACGACGGCAACCACACCACCCCGGACGCACGCCCGCTGCCGGACGCGGCCCCCGATGCGCCCGCCCCCGACGCGCCCGAGGGTCCGCGCACCGTCGCGATCCAGCTCACGCCCCGGGTCGGCGCCGCCCCGTTCGCCTGCGGCCAGAGCTACCCGACGATGGGCGAGGAGGCGACGACCATCACGCCGCGCGACTTCCGGATCTACGTCAGCGACATCCACCTCATTCGCGCGGACGGCGAGCACGTGCCGCTCACCCTCACGCAAGACGGCACGTGGCAATACCAGAGCCTCGCGCTGCTCGACTTCGAAGACTTCACCGGCGGTTGCGCCGACGGCACCCCCGAGACCAACACCTCGCTGCGCGGCACCGTGCCACCCGGTACCTATACCGGAATCGATTTCACGATCGGCGTGCCCGAGCCACTCAACCACGTCGACCTGACCTCGCAGCCCGCGCCGCTCAACCTCACCGGCCTGTGGTGGGGCTGGGGCTTCGGCCACATCTTCGCCGCGATCGTCACCCATACCGACATCACGACGCCCGCCCCAGCCACCAACGATCACTACATCCACCTCGGCAGCCTCGACTGCGTCGGTGACCCGGCCAAGGGCGAGAGCGTCGCCTGCGCGCGGCCCGATCGGCCCTACATCGAGCTCACCGGCTTCGATCCGACCAGCCACCCGATCATCGCCGACTTCGGCGCCGTCATCGCGCGCTCCAAGCTCACGACCTCGATCGGCTGCCATTCGTTCTCCGAAGACACCTGCGCCTTCCCGTTCGACTTTCTCGGCCTCAACTGGTTCACCGGCTCGCAGACGCCCTCCACCCAGCGCCTGTTCCGGGTCGAGCCGTGAAGCGCGTGCTCGTGTTCGTGGCCGCGTGCGGCGCCTCGCCCGATCAGGCGTCGCCCGACGCCGCGATCAGGATCGACGCCGCGGTCGCGATCGATGCCCCCGCGCCCGACGCACCCTGGGACAGCCGTCCCGCCTACGCCTGGCACTTGCCCGCCGGCTTTCCCGAGCCGCTCGTCCCCACCGACAACCCGATGTCCGACGTCAAGGTCGAGCTCGGACGACGCCTGTTCTACGACACCCGGCTGTCCGGCAATCAGACCTACGCCTGCGCCTCGTGTCACGAGCAGGCCCGCGCCTTCACCGACGGCCGCGCCCGTGCCGTCGGCTCGACCGGCGAGCTCCATCCCCGCAGCGCGATGACCCTCGCGAACGTCGCCTACCTCGGCCGCTTTGCGTGGGGCAATCCGCTCCTCGCCGAGCTCGAGACCCAGGCCGTCGTCCCGATGTTCGGCGCCGAGCCCGTCGAGCTCGGCCTGCGCAACATGGAATCCGTGCTCCTCGCCCGGCTGCAAGCCGCGCCCATCTACCCGCCCCTGTTCTGCGCCTCGTTCCCCGATGACGCCGACCCGATCACCGTCGCGAACATCGTGAAGGCGCTCTCGGCGTTCGAGCGCGTGCTGATCTCCGGCACGTCGCCCTTCGATCGCTATCGCAACGGCGATGGCGCCGCCCTCTCCGACGCCGCCAAGCGCGGCCACGAGCTGTTCAACTCCGAGAAGCTCGAATGCTTTCACTGCCATTCAGGCTTCAACCTGCAGGACGTCACCCGCTACGTCGGCCACCCCACCGTCGAAGCGCGCTTCCACAACACCGGGCTCTACAACCTTGGCGGCACGGGCGCCTACCCCGCCGGCGGCCAGGGCATCTACGAGCTCACCGGCATCGCCAGCGACATGGGGCGGTTTCGCGCCCCGACCCTGCGCAACATCGCCGTCACGGCGCCCTACTTTCACGACGGCAGCGCCGCCACCCTCGACGACGTGCTCGACCACTATGCCGCCGCCGGCCGGACGATCGCGACCGGCCCCGACGCCGGCAACGGCGCCGGCAATCCCTACAAGGACAGCCTGCTCCAGGGCTTCACCCTCACCGCCGACCAGCGCGCCGACCTCCACGCCTTCTTCGACAGCCTCACCGACGACGCCTTCCTCACCGACCCGACCTTCGCCAACCCCTGGCTGCCCTGATCGCTACTTCGCGGGCTTGTGAAAGTAGTCATCCGTCCCGTCGAGCCAGTCCTGCCGCGGCGGACAGAACACATCGACATCCAGCGTGTCCTCGAGCGCCTCCGCCTGATGCGGCACGTTCGGCGGAATCACCATCACCTCGCCGGCGCGCAGAATGATCTCCTCGGCGCCGTCCTCGCCGATCGAGAACTTGAGCACACCCTCGAGGATATACGTCAGTTGTTCGTTGTCATGCGAGTGGCGCGGCACCACGGCGCCCTTCTTCAGATAGACGTGCGCGAGCATCATGCGCTCGCCGGTCACCAGGCGGCGATCGATCACGTCGGTGACGCGTTGCTTGGGCATGTCATCCCAGCGGTGCAGCGAAACAGCAGAGGACTTGGTCATAAGGCTCCTGAGACTAGAACGTCGCGCCGAGCAGGCCACCGTCGATCTGCAGCGACGCTCCATTGATGTACGCGGCGCGCTCCGACAGCAAGAACGCCACGGTATCTGCGAGCTCCTCGGGCCGGCCGAAGCGCTGCGCCGGGATACTGGCGACCACCTGCGCCTCCCAGGCCGCGCGCGTCGTGCCGTGCTGCTGCGCGCGCAGCTCGTTCAGATGAATCTGCCGATCCGTCAAGAAGTGCCCCGGCAGCACGGCGTTCACCGTGACCCCATCGCCGGCGACCTGGTGCGCCATCGTCCGGGTCAGCGCCGACAGCCCGGCGCGCAGCGTCGACGAGATCGTCAGGATCGGCATCGGCTGCTTCGCGACGAACGACGTCAGATGGACGATGCGGCCATACCGCGCGGCCCGCATCCCGGGCAGCACCAGCCGGCTCAGCCGGATCACGTTCATCAGCGTGCCGTCGACCCCGGTGCGCCACGCCTCCTCGCTCAGCTCCTCGAACTGTCCGGTCGGCGGCCCGCCCGTGTTGGTCACCAGCAGCGCCGGCTCCCCGAAACGGTCGACCGTCGCGCGGTGCCAGCGCGCCAGCTCGTCGGGCTGCGTGACATCCACCGACATCGCCAACACCTCCCCCCCGGCCTCGCGCAGCGCCTGCTCCGTCTCGCCCAGCGGGCCCGCGCCGCGCGCGCAGATCGACACCCGCGCGCCCTCGCGAACCAGCGCCGTGGCGATCGCTCGCCCGAGCCCCTTGGAACCTGCCGCGACCATCGCGGTACGACCGCGAACTCCGAGCTCCATGACTGACCTGGCCTTCTCCACCGAGGGAACGTGCAACGCGACGCCGTCTCCGCGCACTCTACGATCGAGCGGCCCGGCCGGGGGCGCCGCGAGCGCGATTCTGGCCCCGTGCGCGCGTGCCCGAACGCCCAGGTGAGCGCGTGCACCACGAAAACCGACGAAGATCCGACGACGAAGTGCCTCGCTGACAGGCACACGCCGTGCAATCGGCTGTGGGCGAGGTAATCACCATGGGCGCTATCGCAAACAAGATCAAAGGCAAGCTGAAGAAGATCGAAGGCCGCGTGACCGGTGACAAGGTCCGCGAGGCCGAGGGCGCCGTGCAGGAGACCGCCGGCGACATCGGCTCGTCGATCAACGCGGGCGTCCGCAAGGTGAAGGCCGCCGTGGCCAAGAAGGTCGTGACGACCAAGGTCGGACGCAAGGCGGCCGCCGCCAAGCTGATGCCCTAGGCCGCTTGCGCGCCTCGTCGCTACCCGGTCGCTCACCCGCTCGTCGAGCGTGAGGCGATCCACTCGCCGCCACGGGCGTACCCTGGGTAGCGCGAGAGTGACAATCTGCGGCGCGATCCACGCGCCACGGGCCTGGCGGGGCCTGCCGCACCGGCACATGCGTTGCTCGTGAAGGACGCATGAAGCTCCGCCGCAAAGCCCACCGGGGCTTTACTCTCATCGAATTAATGATCGTCGTCGCGATCATCGGAATTCTCGCCGCCGTCGCGATCCCTGCCTTCATGGATTACATGAAGCGGTCGAAGAAGACCGAGGCCTCCCTGCAGCTCAACAAGATCGGCAAGAACGCCAAGCGCGTCTACTCCGAGCGCGCGGCGTACATCATCGGCACCGCGGCGCAGCTGCCTGCCAAGCCGGGCTCCGGTGGCTGCTGCGGCGGCCCGAGCAACCACTGCGCCGCCGTCGCCGCGAGCTTCGCCGCCGACGCGACCTGGAAGCAGATCGACTTCCAGATCGAGGAGCCGTCGCTGTTCTATTACGACTACACCGGCACGGCGAGCACGTTCACCGCCAAGGCGACCGGCGACCTCGACTGCGACGGCACCGAGATCGTGTTCACCCTCGCGGGCACGGCGACGAGCGGCAACCCCGCCGTGGTGCTGACCGAGCCGGTGATCAACGCCGACTGAGCCACCGCCGAAATCCCCAGCAACTCTCGACGCATGTGAGATTCCCGCGGTAGCGTGTCGAGCCCGGCCGCGCTCGTTCGTCGCCTGGTCGAACGCACGAGACAAAGGACTCACCATGCGGAAGCTGATCGTTCACGAATTCGTCACGCTCGATGGAATCATGCAGGCCCCCGGCGGCGCCGACGAGGACCGCGACGGCGGCTTCTCCCACGGTGGCTGGACCCAGCCGTACTGGCACGACGACATCGGCGCCACGTTCGGCGCGCTGATGCAGGACGTCGACGCGTTCCTGCTCGGCCGCCGCACCTACGTGGCCCACGCGCAGGCGTTCGAGCCGATGCCGGCCGGTGACGTGTTCGGTGACATGATGAACACGCCGGCCAAGTACGTCGTGTCGAAGACCCTCGAGCGACCGCTGTGGCGCAACACGACGATCATTCGCGATGACGTCGTCGCCGCCGTCCGCGCCCTCAAGGCCGGCCCCGGCAAGACGATCGTCACCGACGGCAGCAGCCAGCTGATCCACACGCTGTTCGAGCACGACCTGGTCGACGATCTCTACCTCCACGTCTATCCGCTCGCGCTCGGCAGCGGCAAGCGCGTGTTCCCGGCGACGGGCCTCGATCGCCGGTTCGCGCTCGCCAAGGCGACGCCGTACCCGACCGGCGTCGTCGGCCTGCACTACACGCGGCCCGCGTAGCTCAGCGCTCGTCGAACGCGAACCCGTCGCACGACGTGCGGCTGGCATGCGCGCGCGCGAACTCGGCGAGCGTCATGCGGCTGGTCAGCGGCGCGCGGGTGAGCACGAAGTAGAACACCGGCGCCTTCGTGACCGCCGGGTCATACGCCATCGAGACCGTCATGCACTCGACATGCGCGACGAAGAACGGCGCGAGGTCGACGCCCCACCGGCCCGACAGGTTGCGCGCGTTGTGCGAGCCCGTCACCGTGGTCTGCGGCTCGGACACCGCCGGCACGCGGCCGCTCGCGAACCGATCGGCGATCTGCTGGATCGTCCCCGGCCACGCATACTGGATGACGAAGTCGACCGGCTGGCGCCGCATGATGAAGTCGTCGACTCGCCCGCGATCGAAGTAGACCTCCTTGTACTCCCAGGAGTTGACCAGCCCGTCGAGGTTGATCACCGGCCGGTCGGTGAACGCGCCCGCGAACCCCGCGTCCCACGCCGCACCCACCGCGCCGGGCGCGACATGCGCGTTGGCCCAGCGCGAGCAGCGCTCGGCGGACTGATAGACGCTGTACGACCGGCTCTCGAGCCGGTAGCGCCACGCCAGGCCGGTCACCCCGAGCCACAGCGCCGTGCCGCCGCCGAGCACGATCGCGACCTGCCGCGCACGCCACCCGCTGGCGAGCACCGCGCCGACGACGAGGATCCCGCACAGCAAGAACGGCTCGAGATACCAGATCCGGATCAAGCTCGGCGACATCTCGCCGCGCAGCCCGAAGTTATAGATCGCGACGCACAGCGTGCCGACCACGGGCGGCGCGAGCAGCGCGAGCACCGGCGACGACTGCCGGCGCGCCGCGCGCCAGAACGCGACGATGCCCGCCACCGCCACGGCCGCCGCGGCGATCCGCGCCGCGTGCGACGCGATCTCGTCCGCGTCCATGTGCTGCTTGATCGCGCCGCTGACCGGCATCAGGTGATGGAACACCGCGAGGTGATAGAGCAGGAAGCTACCGAGGCCGCAGCCGAACAGCGCGAAGCCAAGCCCGGCGATCTGCACGCGCGCCGGTGCCCCCGCCTTGCGCTCGAGCGCGCTCGGCAGGATCAGCGGCATCGCGAGCAGCGCGGCGCAGAAGAACACGGTGTCGAGCCGGGCCAGCGCCGCCAGCGAGCAGATCATGGCCAGCCCTGCCCACTCGATCAGGCGATAGCCGCGCGGCGCCTCGCGCAATGACCACCACACCGCGAGCGCGGCGCTCGACAGCAAGAACTGCAGCGCAGTCTCCTGGCCACACAGCAAGATCTTGGCGGAGAACGGGTTTGCGAGGACGAGCGCCAGCGGCCACAACAGCTTGCTGCCGCCGGCCGCGCGCAGCCGCGCGAGCAGCAGCCCGCCGAGCCACACCATCCCGACTTGCAGGGTGAAGGCGACGCGGGTCAGGTGCACCATATCGCTGGTGAACGGCTTGAACGCCAGCGCCAGGATCGCCAGCCACAGCGGGTGGTACCCGTCGGTGGGGTTGAGCCCGTCGAAGCTGCTGCCGACGCCGCGGCTGACGTGCAGCGCGGTCTTGAAGTAGTAGTACGTATCGTCGACGGACATCGCGAGATGGAGCGCGCCCCACGTCCAGATCACCACCAGCCAGCCGGCGCACACCAGGCACCACGCCCAGACCGCCCAGTCCCTATGTGCCGGATTTTTCTCGCCCAGCTGTCGACCCATCGAGCCCTCCCATCTCTGGGTATCACGGCGGCAGAATCTGCACCACGCGTAAATAGGTATGTCGCATGGTCTGGCTACGGACAGTCTGTTACGATGGTCGTCATGGGTGGAGACGCGGGGGTACGCGCGGGAGTCGAGGGCAAGACGGTCGAAGCAAAAGGCTCCCGGCAGCTACCGCTGTGCGACATGCTCCCGCTGTGCGTCGATCTCGACGGCACGCTGGTCCGCAGCGATACGTTGCACGAGCAGTATCTCAACGCGCTGGTGCGCCGGCCGCTCGCCGCGCTGCTCGTGGTCGCGCTGCTCCTGCGCGGCAAGGCGGCGTTCAAGCGCGGGCTCAACCGGCTGAGCCCGATCGACCCG
>Ga0070717_10003974_pt1 | contig 10645 bp, 3 predicted proteins | sample LARL113metaG_FD_71366 | JGI IMG/M metagenome (GOLD analysis project Ga0070717, IMG submission 71366) | Corn, switchgrass and miscanthus rhizosphere microbial communities from Kellogg Biological Station, Michigan, USA - LAR L11-3 metaG | ecosystem: Host-associated > Plants > Roots > Rhizosphere ... | reverse complement strand
ATCGTGTAGACCAGGCTCGGGTCGGACGCGTCGCCACCGACGAGCAAGCCGGGGACGTTGACCTTGGCGCCGATCCGCGGGTGCGCGCGGTCCGACAGGTCGATCGAGTCGAGGTAGTAGCGCACGAAGCCGCGGTCGCTCTTCGGATCGTTGAGCCACTCGTAGTGCGTGGTGTACAGCGTGTCGCCGACGACCTTCAGATTGCCCCACCACGCGGTCGGGTCGTCCTGGATCACGGTCGACGCGAGGTGCGGCGCGTCAGGGTTCGACAGGTCGACGACGAACAGCTCGCTGTTGGAGTCGACGTAGTGGCCACTGGCGTCATAGCTCGGCGACCAGCGGCGGAACGCGAGCGTGTCGCCACCGACCTGCGCGATCTCGTCGCCGCCCCACCAGTCCCACCACCAGAAGCCTTCCCAGCCCCAGCCGTACCAGCCCCACGAATCGGCGGGCAGCTGGATCTTGCCGCGCAGCACCGCGGCGCCGCTCGACAGATCGACGACCTGGACCTGCTGCGCGCGCTGGTTGCAGTCCGCGTTGTTGTACTTGCCGTCGCCGCCGCACGCGCCGGTCCGCACGTTGGTCACGATGTACGTGTAGTTGCCGTGCACGAACGTGCGCGCGTTGACGCCGTCGACGTTGATCGTCGGGATGTTGGCGCCGGTGTCGGCGGCCTCCTCGACGTTCGCGGTCGGCAGCATGCGGATCTGCGAGCTCGTGCTGTCGTTGTCCCACCAGTCCGACGAGATCTCGGCGACCGCCGAGCCCGCGGGCTGCGTGGTGATGACATTGCGCGCGAGCGTGAGCTCGTTCATCACGCGCGGCGCCTTGGGATCGGTGTAGTCGACCACGGCGAGCGACAGATCGGACAGCGACACCAGGCGCGTGCCGACGAAGATCCCGCGCTCGACCCAGCCGCGGGTCTGCGCGGTGCCGGCGGTGGCGACGCTGGTCGGCGTGAACTCGATCAGCTGGAGGCCGTTGTTGTAGCCGCCGCCATTGGCGCCGTAGTTCCAGCCGGAGAACGGCAGGACCACGAGGCCCTTGGTGACGTCCATCGTGAAGGCCTTGAACGTGCCGGCGGCCGGCGTCCACGCCCAGCCCTGGCCGAACGACGACGTGCCGAGCACGACGGGCGACGCCGGATCGGTGACGTCGAGGTAATGCAGCGTGACCGCCGAGCCCTGGCTGGTGGCGCCGTAGTCATTGCCGAGCGCGAAGATCCGGCCGTTGGGCGCGGGCAGGATGTTCCACACCTGGCCGGGGACGTTGACGGTGCCGGCGAGCTTGGGAGCCGTCGCGCTGGTCAGGTCGTAGACCTGGAACGGCGTGCCGTTGTTGCCGTCGAAGAAGTTGCCCTCCGGCGACAGGTAGAGCCGGTTGTTATCGAACCGCGCCGCCGCGCCCCAGCCGGTGTTCGGGATGGTCAGCGCCGAGGCGAGCGCCGGGGCGCTCGGGTTCGAGAAGTCGACGGTCGACAGCACGTAGTTGCTGTTGTAGCCGCCGTTGTACGAGTACTGCTGGCCGATCACGTGGGCGGTCTTGCCGTCGGCGAAGTCCAGGTTCCAGCGCCCGTTGTCGGCGCCCCAGCCGTTGACCTGGCCGGCGACGGTGAGCGAGCCGCGCTTGACGATCTCGCCGTTGGGATCGGAGATGTCGAGGTAGAGCAGCGAGGTCAGGCCGTTCGCGCTGCCCGGCGGGACCGCGCCGGTGTCAGCCGCGGACGCCAGCATGATCGCGTTCGGCGTCACGTTGAACACGCCGGTGAAGCCGGGGAAGCGCAGCTCGTCGACCTGCGCGATCTTGCGGTTCGCGAAGCTGACCGAGGTGACGACCACCGCGGGCTGGCTCGTGGTGGCGCCGCCGACGGCGTCGCTCGCGTAGTAGCCGTACCACCAGCCGTAGTCCTCGCTGACCGCGTAGATCACGTCGCCGACGACGCGATCGTCGCGGACCCAGCCGCCGAGCTTGGCCTCGCCGAGGACCTGGATGTGGCTCGGGTCGGTGGCGTCGAGCCCGCGCACGATCGAGCCGTGGAACGGCGTGCCGTCCTCCATCGTGCCGAACCAGTCGCCGATCACGACGGTGGCGATGCCGTTGCGGACGATCATGTCGACCGGGTCGCCGAAGATCGCCGAGCGCCCGAGCAGCGACGGGTGATCCGGGTCGGTGACGTCGAACACCATCAGGCCGCGATAGCTGTTGAGGTAGTAGAGCCGGTTGCCCTCGAGCCGGTACAGGTCGGTCTCCTGCACGGTGCGGGTCGCGCTCGCCGGCTGGGCCGGCGGGGCCGACGGCGGCGCCGCGCCGCCGCCGCTCTTGTCGCCGGCGGGAAACGCGCCTCCCCCGGCGGCGTTGGGCGGCGCGGATTCGAAGGTCGTCTGGCCGACGGTGCGGTCCTGGTCTTCGGAGCCGCAGGCCCCCAGGGCGGCACCGGCGGCAATGAGTAACAACGAGTGAGAGAGACGCATGCGGCTGCTCCTCAGCAAAACCAGGGCCACGCACAACCTACGAATTTTCCAGCGAAGAGCGCCGAGGGCGACTTTTGCGTCACGCCCGGTTCGCGACAATCCGATCATGCTCCGCGGCTTTCACGAAATCTAGCGGCTGGCAGATCGGGACCGGTGAGCGGCGACCGACGCGGCGCGGCGCGGCGGCGTATGATGGCGGCGGCGTGCTGTCCTATGTCACGGATGTCGAAGGCCGCTGGGACAAGTTGGTCTCGTTCGCCGAGGGCAACCCGCATGTCTGGCTGGACGACACGGCGCTGCGGCTCGCCGATGGCGTGACCTTCGTGTTCGGCGGCGACGCGATCGACCGCGGCCCGCATGGCCGGCGCATCGTGGCGACCCTGCTCGCCGCGCGGCGCGCCTATGGCGAGCGCGTGGTGCTGATCGCCGGCAATCGCGATCTCAACAAGCTACGGCTGGTGCGCGATCTGGTGACGCCACCGGCCGGGGCGCCACCGGGTGCGAGCCGCGGCGCGCTGCTGCGCTGGATCTTCGAGGCGACGATGGGCGCGCCGCGCGCGTTCGAGCACCGCGCGACCGAGCTCGCCGCCGAGGGCGCGGCCGCCGACGATGACGCCGTGGTCGACAGCTTCCTCGCCGACCTCGCGCCGGGCGGCGCGCTGCGCGAGTACCTCGCGGCGTGCCAGCTCGGCTACCGCGCCGGCGCGACGCTGATCCTGCACGGCGGCGTGACCGGCGAGAATTTTCTCGTCGACGCCGACGGCGAGCGCGCGCCGGATGTCGACGCCTGGCTCGCCGCGCTCGCGCGGTTCTACGCCGCCGAGCTCGCCGCGTTCACCGCCGGGCGCGCGCCCGCCGGGTTGATCGCGTACCAGGCGCCGCTGCCCGGCACGCACCTGCATCAGGCCAGCGTGGTGTACGCGCGGCCGACCGACGAGCTCGGCAATCCGCACCTGCCACCGGCACACGTGATCGCCGGGCTGCGCGCCAACGGCATCGCGCGTGTGGTGGCCGGCCACACACCGAGCGGCGACTGCCCGGCCGTGTTGTGCGACGACGGCTTCGAGCTCGTGCTCGGGGACAACTCGTATGGCCGGATCGAGCGCGGCTCGCAGCTCGCGTTCAGCGACGCGCGTACCTGGGTGCGCGCGACGACCCGGCTCGACGACGGCAGCCAGCTCGCGGTGGGCTACGATCGCGCGCGCGGCGCGCCCGGCCCGCTCGGGCTGCGCGATCGCGAGACCGGCGCGCTGGTCAAGGCGCCGCTGCCCGACGGGCGGTACCTGATGTTTCGCGCCCTGCCCGCGCGCGCGGTCGAGCAGCGCGCCGAGCCGTCCGCCGACGTCCTCGCGCGCCCGCTCGTCGTCGCGTCCGCGTCGTGAGCGGCCGGTGCGAACGGGCGTTGCTAGCGACAGCTCACAGCTTGAGATTGACGTTGACGATCGGGGTCGTGCCGGTGAGCTTCACCTCGACGCAGGTCTGCACGCTGCCCGTGTCGCGCTGGTAGGCGCACAGCTTGCCGAGGCGAATCTTGCTGGCCGGGAGATTCGCGCCGGCGGTCCAGCACCGGCCGGTGTGGACGTAGGACGTGCTGTCGCCGAGGAGCTTGCTGTCGGCGCACTTCAGCATCTCGCTACCGGAGGTGCCGAGCTGGAGCGAATAGACCGTGTTCGGCCCGAGGTCGGTCCAGCGGACTTCGACGGCGGTGAGCACGCTGTGCGGCGCGGTCAGCGGGACGTAGACATCGCTCGAGAACCCATCGTAGGACTGCGGATCAGAGGTCACCGTCGGATTGCCGCTGCTCGTGGCGACCACGCGGAACGCGATGATATCGGCGTGATTCAGCGCGGTGTTGTTATTACCCACGCAGCTCCCATGGTACGCGAAGCTCGACGCCGTGCCGATCGTCGCGGCGTCGATACATGACGTGATCCAACCACCCGCGGCGGTCTGGGCGTCGATCGAGTAGCTGTAGCCGGACAACGCGCTCCACCGGACGTTGACGTCGATCGCGGCGCGCAGCACGCCACCGATGGTCTCCACGAGGTTCCAGCCGTTCGCCATCATCGTGGTCGGCGAGATCGTCGTGGTGTACGAGTGCTTGGTGTTCGGGGTGGTCCAGCGGCGCAGCTGCGCGCGTCCCGGGGCGTTGCGCGGATACACGTAGCCTTCGTGCACCATCTGCTCGCAGTGCGCGTCGACGAGGTCCGGCGTCGTCGTGACGAGATCATTCTCGCAGCGATACGACATCAGCTTGACCAGGTTGACCTCGGGGATCGTGATCGGCAGCGCGGCGGCAAAGATCGATGCCTCGAACCGCGTGGGCTGATTGGCCGCCGGGAACGGCACATTGGGCTGCGGCGAGAACGACCACACCGGGAGCACGCCTTGGCTCTGCGGGAGCAGGTTGGCGGTGGTCAGGTACAGGCGGCTGGTCGGATCGTTGTACGAGTACAGACCGGCGTCCATGTAGCTCGACGACGAGTACAGCAGCGCGCCCTTGGCCTCCATGTCGATGTCCTCGCAGAACTTGGCCTTCGGATTGACGCGTGGATCGGGCACCTGCGCCGGGCAGTTGCCGCCGAGCGGCAGCGTCGACCAGCGGCGCTTGCTGAGGCACACGACCGGGATGTTGGTCGCGGGGGAGCCATCGGCGATCGCCTTGCCGTTCCACGCGGCCTCGAAGGCCATGTCCTCGTGCGAATGCAGACCATCGAACACCGTGTCGATCTCGATCGGCGTGCCGTCGAGGGTATTGGGCATGCCGTTGGCGCAGTAGTCGGCGCGCGCCATCCGGGTGCAGGTCTCCATCATGTCGCCGCCGCTCGCCCAGTGGATCAAGCCGCCGTGGGTGACGTGCGGCCACGTGCTGTCGACCGGGAAGCCCCAGCCGGCGCACTTGGCCGCCACACCCGTCTTGCAGGACAGCGTGATATACGATGATAAATTCCAGTACAGCGGACCGACCCATACGCCGGGCATCGCGATCGCGGGGACCGGGTCGGGCAGCGGGATGAACAGCGGGACGAGCGGCTGCGGCGCCTCACACGCCGGCTGCCACGTCGTGCTGCCGGCGGGCATCTGTTCGACGACGTACTCCCAGCGATCCGCGGAGGTCGCCGGCGGCGTGACGCCGTTGATCCGCAGCTGCGTGCCGTCCGTGCTGGCGAATTTCAGGCCGTCGTACGCGGTGCCGCCGACCGTGCCGTCGAACAGCTCGCCCTGCGCGCGAACGCGGGTCTGCGGGTGGCTGCTGGTGGAGAAATCGAAGATTCGCCCGTCGGGGTTCTTGAAGCCGAGGATCAAGCGACCTTGCTGCGGCACCCACGTGCCGATCTCGGCGGTGACGGTGCGCTCGTCCGGCGCATCGCCCGGATCGGCGCAACCGAGCGGCGCCACGAGCAGGAGGAGGAGCCAGGGAGCGGGATGTCGACTAACGCGCGTCATGATTACCTCTTCGGTGAAGCCCGACTACAAGAACTAAGGGGTTGCCGGCTCGCGGCCGCAGATCCGCAATCCGACCGCGATCGCGCGCAGCGATGGCTCGACCGGCTCGCGGTTATTGGTCCGCGCCGCGGCCTGGTTGTGGTACCAACTGCCGCCGCGGATCGCGACCTGCTCGCCGTCGGCGACCGAGGTCACCCACTCCCACACGTTGCCGGCCAGATCGGAGACGCCGAACGGGCTGTCCGAGCCCGGGTGCGCGCCGACCTCGTCGGGGCCAAACGCATCGGGCTGGCGGCCATAGGTCTCGGCGACGTCCGCATCGCTGTACGCGAGCCCATCGGCGTTGGGGAACAGCCGGGCATCGGCGCCGCGCGCCGCGCGCTCCCACTCGCGGTCGTTGCACGGATGCGCGCCCGGCACGGCGTGCGTCTGATCAAGCCACGCCGCGTACGCGCGCGCGTCGTCCCACGTGATGCCGGCGACCGGCAGCCGCAGCCAGCGCTGCGCGGCGCCCGTCGTGCGCGCGGCATAGCGGATCACGTCGTCGCCGTCCGCGCTGTAGCGCTGCGAGGTGGGCTGCAGCGTGAGATGGAAGCGGCCGGGCGCCTCCTCGTCGAGCGCGAGGAACGCGCCGGCGTGCGTGGCCGCGGACTCCGACGCGTGCGGCAGGCGCTGCGCGCGCTCGGCGGCGGGCAGATCGCGCAGAAAGCCAATCCAGTCGCCGAACGTCACTTCGTGACGCGCGATGAGATAGCCCGGTGTCGTGGTGGTGTGGAGTGGTTGCGCGTTGAGCAGCGTGCGCCGCACGTCCTCGTTGTCGCTGCTGCCGTACAGGAAGCGGCCGGGCGGCACGAACACGTAGCCGTCGGGCACGTGCGCGGGGACCGGCACGGTCAGCTGCAGCGCCTCGCCGCGCGCGAGCAAGATCGGCGCGCGGACGTCGGGACGGCCGGCGATCCGCACGGTGACGACGTAGGAGCCGGGCGCGAGTGACACCGCGGCGACCGGCGTGGTGCCGAGCACGACCGGCGCCGCGGACGCACCGACGGCCACGAGCGCGACGCGCGCCGCGCCCGACGGGCTATCGACGGTGAGCTGCGCGGGTGCCGTCCACCGCGCGCGCTGCGCGCCGTCGTCGTAGGCCAGCATGCGATGCGCGAGCTCGTCGCGCTCGACCAGGCGATGGCTGCGCTCGGCGAGCACGGCGCGGTCGTAGAGTAGCGCGGCGAACTTGCGGCGCACCGCGCGATCGCTGCCGTCGAGCGCGAGCGCAGCCTCGAGGCGCTCGCCGGCGGTGCGGTACGTCGCGTCGAGCGCGTCCTGGCGCGCGAGGACCTGGAGCCAGGCGTCCTCGCCCGGCGCGCTGTGGCCGTGATCGAACGCGTCGAACGCGGTGGCACGCAGCGCGTCGAGCGCGCGCTCGTCGGCGCTGGCGTGCGCGATCGCGGACTCGGCAGCGGCGACGTGAGCGGCGACCGCGTCGGCCGTGCGCTGGTGAGCGATCAGCCGCGCGCCGGTGAACCCGAGCGCGAGCAGCGCCGGGATGCCGAGCATCACGGCGTGGCGCAGGTAGCGCCGGTTGCGCACCGCGCGGCGCGAGCGCGCGAGGAACTCGGCATCGATCGCCGCGAGCGAGCCCGGCGCGAGCCCGCGCGCGTCGGCCTCGGCGAGCTGCGTGCCCTTCCATAGCGCGTCGCCCGGCCGGCCCAGGCGATCCCACTCGGCGGCCGCGCGCGCGAGGCGCTGGCGAGCCACGCCGCGCTCGACGTCGCCGCCGCGCCAGCCGCGCAAGGTGGCCCAGCCATCGACGAGCACGTCGTGCGCGATCTGGTAGCTCGGCGTGCCGTCGCGATCCTCGACGCTGACCAGGCGGCCCTGGACCAGGGTCTCGAGCACGACCTGCACCGCCTCGGGCGCGGCGTCGCCGGCGCGCAGCTCGTCGGCGGTCTTGCGCGCGCGGGTGCCGTCGTCGGTGACCAGGCCGGTGAGCATCTGGCGCGTGAGCGGCAGGTGGCGCGCCGGGATCAGCGCGAGCACGCCGTCGGCGTGACCGGCGAGCGCGCCCGCGACGCCGCCGAGCGACGCCAGGCTCGCGGCGCACAGGATGCCGCGCTTGGCGTCGCGCGCGTCCCACAGCTGCGCGAGCGCGAACTGCAAGAGCGGCAGCTCGCCGGCGGACGACCCCGCCGAGGCGACCAGCTCGTCGACCAACGCCGCCGACTCGAAGCGCAGCCCGGTGATCCGCGCCGGCCCGACGACCGCCTCGCGCACGCCCTGGCTCGACAGCGGCTTGAGCAAGTACAGCGCGCGCGTGACCTCGTCGCCGAGGCCGGGCAAGGTCGCGAGCCGCGCGAGGAAGTCGCTGCGCACGGTGGCGATCAGGCGCAGCGCGGGCGCGGCCTCGAGCAACGCGGCGAGCGCGAGCGCGGCGAACGCGGCCTCGCCGCCATCGACCAGCGTGACCAGCTCCTCGAGCTGATCGACGAACAGCACCATGCGCGGGATCGCCGAGCGCGCGTCGGGCGCGATGCGCTGCTGCAGCGCCGCGCCGACCGCCGCGGCGTCGTCGGCGAGCTGGTCGGCGAGCAACGCCGGCGCGCCCTCGAGGATCGGCGCGAGCACGGCGGCGAGCGCGGCGAGCGGCTGTGGCCCCGGCGTCGTGGTCGCGATCTGGATCGCCGCGTCGCCCACCATCGGCAGCACGCCGGCGCGGATCAGCGACGACTTGCCGACCCCGGAGTCGCCGGCGACGAGCACGAACGGGCTGTGGCGAAACCGTTCGATGACCTCGGCGACCTCGGCGGCGCGGCCGAAGAACACGCCGCGGTACGAGCGCTCGAACGGCAGCAGGCCGCGGTACGGGTTGCCCTGCGGCACCGCGAGCACGTCGGGCCGGCGGGCGAGCTCGTCGAGCGCGTCGCGCAGCTCGCGGCTGCGCAGCCGCTCGGCCGGGTTGCGCTCGAGCGCGCGCGCGACCAGGGCGCTGATCGCCGCCGGCACGGTCGGCACGACGTCGATCAGCCGCGGCACCGGATCCTTGAGGATCTGGACGACCAGCTCGTGATAGCTCGGCCCGGTGAACGGCCGCGCGCCGGCGATCGCCTCGAACAGCACGACGCCCATCGACCAGACGTCGGTGCGATCATCGAGATCGAGCTCGCCGCGCAGCTGCTCGGGCGACATGTAATACGGCGTGCCGAGCTGGCGGCCGTGGCCAGTGACGTCGAGCTCGGGGTCCGGCTGCAGCTGCTTGGACAGCCCGAAGTCGATGAGCTTGGTGACCTCGCCGTCGAACGCGTCGCGCGCCAGGAAGATGTTGTCGGGCTTGAGATCGCGGTGCACCACGCCGGCGTCGTGCGCGACGACCAGCGCCGCGAGCGCCGGGCCGAGCAAGCGCACGACCTCGTCGATCGCGAGCGCGCCGCGCGTCACCATGCGCTCGCGCAGGGTCGAGCCGACGAGCAGCTCCTGGACCATGAACAGCGTCCCGGTGTCCGGATCGCGGCCGAGATCGAGGATGTCGACCACGTTGGGGTGCGCGATCCGGCTGGCGCTCTTGGCCTCGAGCGTGAAGCGCTGGACCGCGTGGTCGTCGCTCGAGAACGCGCGGTTGAGCTCCTTCACGGCGACGCGCCGGCCGGTCCACGTGTTGATCGCCTCGTGGACGACGCCCATGCCGCCGCTGCCGATCAGCCGGAGCAGCTGGTACTTGCCGGCGATCGTGCGGCCGGGCATGCCCGCGCCCGGCAGGAGTGAGCCGGGCTCGGTGATCGCGGCATGGTTGAGCGACCGGCTTTGACTCGGCGTGGCATGAACCGCCGCGGCGATCAGACGACGGCATGCGTCACACGACGCGGCGTGGGCGGCGATCGCGTCGCGCGCCGGGAGATCGAGGCCATCGCTGACATACTCGAAGAGCGTGTTCTCCTCGAGGCAGCGCACGACAGCCCCACTGTAACAGCTCGGGGGCGCCGTTCGTGCGGGTCCTGCGGTCGTCTCTGCGTCAAACATGAGTACGGCGCCTCACGAGGCTAGACACCGCCGGTCTGATATTTTCCGCGTCAGCGCGCATGTTATGGTTCGACCAAGGTGCCGAACGGCGAGAACCCATCTGATCTGGCGGATGTACGCCAGCTGTATGGCGAAGCCCGCGCGACCTGGCCGAGCGTCGAGCTCGCGTTCGAGGCGTTCGCGGCGCGGCTCGAGGCCGGCGGCCGGGCCCACGCGGCCGACCTGTACCTGGCGACCGCGTGCACCGAGCAGAATCCGGCCGCGCTGGCCGAGTTCGATCGCCTGTTCCTGCGCTCGGTGCGCGACGCGGTGGCGCGGATCGACCGCTCGCATGACTTCATCGCCGAGGTCCAGCAGATCCTTCGCGAGCGCCTCCTGGTCGGGCCCGACGCCAAGATCCGCGAGTACCGCGGCGGCGGCGCGCTCGCGAGCTGGATCCGGACCGCGGCGGTCCGTACCGCGCTGAACCTGCGGCGCCGCGCCAAGCAGGAGGTCAAGCGCGAGGGCGCCGGGGGCGCGGAGCCGTTCGAGCAGCTGCTCGACCCGGCGATCGCCCTGCTCCGCCAGCGCCACATGCCCGAGATCGACGCCGCCCTGCGCCGCGCGATCGCCGCGCTCGACTCCAAGGAGCGCCTGCTGCTCCACTTCTACTATGTCGATGGCCTCACGCTGGCGAAGATCGCGGCGCTCGAGCGGGTCGGCACGTCGACCGTGTT
>Ga0070717_10003973_pt1 | contig 10645 bp, 3 predicted proteins | sample LARL113metaG_FD_71366 | JGI IMG/M metagenome (GOLD analysis project Ga0070717, IMG submission 71366) | Corn, switchgrass and miscanthus rhizosphere microbial communities from Kellogg Biological Station, Michigan, USA - LAR L11-3 metaG | ecosystem: Host-associated > Plants > Roots > Rhizosphere ... | reverse complement strand
AGGCCGTCTGGTTGGTCGGCGTGCCCTGGGCGACGAAGGACAGCGCGCCGGCCTGGGCGTGCGCGTCGAGCAGCCGGCGGACCGCCGCCGCGCCGGCGCCCGGGTCCACGCCCACGACCAGGAGCGCGTCCAGGCCCGTCAGCGCCGCCGCCGCCGGGCCGGTCAGCGGCACCGTGATCGCCATGCCCGCGGCCAGCGCGCGGTCGTAGTCGACCATCCAGGCGAGGCCGTCGTCGACCACCAGTCCGCTGGCGCTCACCTCCCAGGTCGGCGCGGCCGGGTCGGGACCGGTCCGCAGGCCCGCCGCCACGGGCAGGCCGGCGTGCTGGAACACCTGCTGGCCGCCCGCGAACCCGATCGCCAGCCACTGCCCGGGCAGCAGCACCGGGTGGCCGGCGTCGCCGCCGGCGCGGGTCACGACCTGCGCCTGGTCCGGAAGGATGCGGATGCGCAGCTCGGCCGGGTCGGCGTCGAGCGCGTACCGCGTCTCCAGCCGAACCGGCAGCAGCAGCAGCGGCAGCTCCGGGTCGAGCGACGCGAACGGGAGGCCGTCGAGCACGCCGTCGGGAAGGTCGCCGGGGGTCCACGGCGGCGTCGGCGCGGGCGGCTCGAACACGCGGAACCGCCGGCCGGTGACGACGGGCCGGCGCGGATGCGGTCTCATGAGGCGTCCTCCGGGAGCATGGCGCTGGCGTGGATGAGCACGCGCACCGGCCGCTGGAACGTGATGCGCGCCATGGCCGCCGCGTCGTCGCCCCACGCGTCGCGGCCGCCGTTGCCGGGGAGCGCGCCGGCCTCGACCAGCCACGACGGGCCGGTCACGTCCACGAACGCGGGCGCCGGGCCGGCCGCGGGCGCCAGGTGCGACCAGGACAGGTTGGACCAGCGCTTCGGCGCCCTGCCGCGCAGGTCGGCGCGCTGTGCGTCCAGCCCGAACCGGGTCCCGGACGGCCGCTGCTCCAGCACGAAGAACCAGCCCGGGTGCTTCGCCGGGTCCGTGCTGCCGCGCGCCTCCGTCACGGTCAGCGCGAAGCCGACCGCGCGCACGCCGGGCTGGAGCTGCGCCGTGAACACGGGCATCCGCACGTCGCCGCCGTCGGCCTCGCGGCGCCGGCCGTCCACCCACGCGGCCTCGACCGCGTAGACCCGCGTGTCCGGGTAGCGGCGGAGCAGGGCGCCCTTGACCAGCAGCGCCAGGCTGGCGGCCGGCGCGCTCGCGGGCGCGTTGCCGCCGAGCCCGGCCGCCGGGTCCCACTGGCGGATCGGGGCCACGTCGGGCGGCCCAGCCGGGCCGGTGTCCCAGAAGCGCTGGAACCACGTCCCGCCCGGCCGCGCCGGGAACTCCCGCCACAGCATCTCGCGGTCCATCTCGTCGTTGAGGCCGGCCAGGAACGCCTCGACGAACGCCGGGTTGGCCGCCAGCAGGCCGACCGTGTCGTCGGGCACCGAGCCGACGCCGGGCACCACGTACTCGGCCGAGAGCGCGGCCAGCCGCGGCTCCATCGGCGTGGAGAAGACGGGCCGCGACAGCGCCCGGTCGGGCACCGGCTGCCCGCGGTCCGGCGCCAGCCCCGAGACCCGGCCCTCGACCATCGCCACGATCGCGGCGCGCGGGTCCAGGCCCGACCGGACGACCCCGGGCAGGTCGCTCTGGGCGCCCGACTGCCCGGTCCGCGGGTTGCCCTGGTACGGGATGCCCGGCCCGGCCTGCGCCGGCGGCCGTGCCAGGACGCGCTCGCGGGTCTGCCGCGGGGAGGGGGGAAGGGCGCGGCCCAGGCTGGACTGGTCGAGCTGGACCTCGGCGCCCGCCGGCGGGTGCGTGTCGGCCCAGGCCGAGACGAAGCCGACCGGGTCGGCGAGCGCGGCGTTCGTGACCGCGGCCACCTGCCGCGTCCCGCCCGGCACCCGGCGAAAGGCGGCCGAGACGAGTCCGGCCGGCAGCGCCGACGCGTCGATCTCGCCCTGCACCGTCAGGCCGGACGGGTGCGGCAGGCGGGCGGCGGCGGGGCCGGCGATCTGGAGCAGGTCGGGGCCGGCCAGCGAGTCGAGCGCCGCCCGCGTGCTGGCCGCGACCTCCCACGCCCAGCGAGCCCGGCCCAGCAGCCGGTCGACCGCCACCGCCGGGGCGGCCATGCGCCAGGCGGCTGCCATCAGCGCCTCCTGGTCGCGCCGCGCGACGGCCGCGCCCAGGCCGGCGACCACGCGGTGCGGGGGCTCGGTCGCCAGCTCGCCGAACCAGACCGGCGCGTCGCCCTCGGCCGGCACCGCGCCGGCGCCCGCCTGCGCCGCGGCATAGGCCGGCGGGCCAACCGCCGGGTCGTCCTCCAGCGCGTCGTACGGATCGGGCACGCCGGGCCGGACCAGGTCCTGGTTCAGCGCGTCGCGCAGCGCGTCCTTCAGCGCCGTGCGCTGGGGCTCCGGCCAGGGCCGGCCGTGGCCACCGGGCGAGAGCAGCGCGCCCTCGAAGCTGACGACCGTGCCGGGCGCGGCGGGGAGCCCGCCGCCGGGCCGGCCGATGTCCAGGTCCCGGCGGCCGACGCCGGCGGGCAGCGCGCGGGCCCGCAGCCGCCGCGCCAGCGACTCGAAGTCGCCGCCCGGCCCCGTCCGGAACGTCCACGAGTGGTAGACGGGCAGCACGACCTCGCCCGGCTGCGCGGTGTCCCAGGCCAGGCCCAGGTCGGGCGCCAGCGGGAGGCCGAGCCCGGCCCGGCGGCCGGCCTCGAACGTCGGGACCACGCACGCCAGCCAGGGCCGCCCGGGCCCGAGCCGGCGCGGGCAGAGCAGCCGTGAGCGGAAGGCGGCCGGATCCCCGGCGAGCGCCGCGGGCACGCCGCCGGCCAGGTCGCTGTCGGCGTGCACGTGCGCCCACGCCCAGCACTGGCGCGCGTCCGGCAGCTCGCGGGCCGCGTCGTCCACGTGCAGCGCGGGCAGGCGGCCGGCGCCGCGCTCCTCGAGCCAGACGCCGTCGCGCTGCTCCACGACCACCAGCCCCAGCCAGGGCTGGAGGCGGTCGTCGCCGGCCGCGGCGGGCGTGAACCGCCAGGGCAGGTCGGGCGCGGCCAGCTCGACCAGCGTCAGGTAGATCCCCTCCGCGTCGGTCGTGCCGGGCTCCGGGTCGTGGCGCACGACCTGCGCGGGGTCGAGCCCGACCACGTCGCCGGGCCCGCGCAGCCGGATCGGCGGGCCCGGCACGGCCACCACGGTCTCGCCGGCGTCGCCGCTCGCCCGCAGCTGGACCGACACCTCGGCGCCGGCGCTGTCGTGGGGCGCCAGGCCGTCCACCGCCGGGGAGGCGATGGCCGTCGCCAGGCCGGTGCGCAGCCAGGGCAGGAAGCGGGGCGCGACCACGTCCGTCACCGGAGCGCCGCCTCCCAGGCGGGCGACAGGGCGCTGTCCGGCCGGCGCCCCGCGCTGGACTGGTGGCACGCCGACCAGCTCGGCGCCGTCAGCCGCTCGGCACCGGTGTCGCGGTCCGTGACGCGGAACCGCGGGTCGACCGGCGCCAGCCCGCCGTCGCCGCTCACCGCGAAGCCGCGGTCGGGGATGCCGCTGGCCGACGCGGCCAGCAGCGCGCCGCTCGCGACCAGCACGGGGAGGCGCGTGCCGTCCTCGTCCAGCTCGGGGTCGCGCACCACCTGCTCGAACTCCAGCGTCGCCGCCCGGGCCGGACCGGCGGTCGGGTCGCCGGCGCCGAACGCCAGGCCCGCCGGGAGCAGCTCGAACGACGGGGCCGACAGCGCCTCGGCGGGCGCCAGGTCGAACAGCTGCGCCGGCGCGAACCAGTCGGTCAGCTCGCCGCTGCTGGCCATGCCCTCGCCGACCTCCAGCGTGAACAGGTCGTAGTCGCCGGCCCGCTCCTCGCCGAAGCGGTCGATGGCGACCCCCAGCGGGACCAGCCGCTGCGCGACCCCGACCGTGCCGTCGGGCGTGGTCGCGAGCCCCTCGTCGGCGTTCGCCGCCAGCAGCACGCCGGGGGTGGCGCCCGCCACCGCCGACCACGCGTCGGGGTCCGCCAGCGCCGCGCGGAGCTGGTCGAGCAGGTTCGCGTCGGGCACGTCCGGCTCGTGGCGCGGCGCGCCGATCGTCAGGTCGATGGGCAGGTCGTCGCGGACGCCCAGGATCTCCAGGCCGGCCGTGGCCGTCACATGCCAGGGGTTGGGTCCGGTCAGCACGCCCTCCAGCCAGACGCCGGCCACATCGAGGTTGGCCGCGGTCACCGTGACGTGGCAGCCCAGCTCGGTCTCGATCGAGAAGGGCCGGAAGTTGACCACCGCGTCGAACTCGGTGCCGCCGTCGATGCCGAAGCCCTCGACCTCGGCGGTCAGCGAGAACGCGGCGCCGAACTGGACCGTGTTGGACGCGATCGCCACGTAGCAGTCCAGGTCGATCGCGAGCACGTCGCCGGCGCTGAACGCGACGCGCAGCCGGTCCAGGTCCGGGAATCCGGTCGGCGGCGGGAAGCCGGGGTGGAAGCCGCCGACCGCCATCAGGAACGCCGGCGAGCCGAGGAAGTCCGAGCGCAGCGCCATGCCGCCGGACAGCGCGAAGCCGACGATCTCGGAGTCGTGCAGGGCGGCGTCGAGCGACAGCGAGCCGGCGCCGAGGTCCACGACCCCGGCCGCGTCCAGGTGCAGGCCGACCAGGTCGAGCTCGGCCTCCGGCAGCACCGACGTCACGGAGCCGAGGACCGCGATCGTGATCGGGTCGGGCAGCGAGATGACCACCCCCACGTCGGCCGTGACCAGCGCGGGCGTGCCCCAGCCGATCCGCGCGACCGGGCCGAACACGGTGCGGCCGCCGGCCGGCGGGAAGATCGCGCGGAGCTGATCGATCACGACCGGCGCGTCGGCGATCGGGTCGGCCGGGAACAGGACCGTGCCCAGCGCGCCCGACGTGATCGCGGCGCGCAGCGCGTCCGTGTCGGCAGTGCGGTTCACGCCGGCCAGGCCGCCGACCCCGTTCAATGTGAACCCGAAGCCGAGCTGGATCGAGGGCAGGCGCAGGAACAGCGCGAGCAGCAGCGACCAGCCGTCCACGTCGGGCGGGTCGGTGTCCAGGATGCCGGCCGCGCTGATCGCGACCGAGAGCGCGCTCAGCTCCAGCACGCCGCTGTATCCGGTGGCGTCGGCCGCCAGGTAGCCGCCGCCAGCCACGACACCCGCGTCGATGCCGAGCCCGGCGCCGCTGGGCGGCCGGAGGCCCAGGCTGGGCGCCAGCACGCCGAGCGCTCCCCCGGCCGCCGCGGCGACGCCCGCCGCCAGGCCGACCTGGTCCAGCGACAGCTCGACCGGCCCCAGCAGCACCGACAGCACGCTCGTGATCTCGGCGCTCAGGCCGCCCGTGTCGCCGCTCAGCGCCAGCCGCAGCGTGTGGACGGTCACCGGTCCGATCGCGCGCTCCAGCGGCACCGTCACGTCGAACCCGGCCCCGCCGCCGAGGACCAGCCCCGCCTCCGACCAGGTCGCGTCCAGCGCCGCGTCCACCGCCAGCTCGGCCGCCCCCAGCAGCGAGGCCACGAGCGAGTCGCCCTCCGCGCCGACCAGCACCAGCCGGAGCCCCTGGGTCGCCAGCGTGGCCGTCAGGTCGGGCGCGGTCAGCAGCGCGGACGCGTCGAGCCGCACCGTCAGGCCGGTCAGCTCCAGCCGCGTGCCGCCGGCGATGCCGAGCAGCGACCACGGCGTGGGCGCCACGCCCGTGAACGCGATCCGCGCCGTATCTGTAATGCCGTCGCGGTCCGGGCGGGGGCCGTCCGGGTAGAGGACGACCGCGAGCGGACCGCCGCCGCCGGCGGTGGCCTCGACCGTCCAGCCGGGCGCCAGCGCGGCCGGGGTGTCCAGCCCGTCCAGGCCGTCGAGCTGGAGCCGGACGCCGCCGTCGTCGGTCAGCGTCACCTGGGCGCCCAGCAGCCAGGCGGCGCCGGCCGCTGACGAGACCAGGGAGACGTTCGACGCGGGCGCCCACGGCAGCTCCGCCTCGTCGTCCTCGGTCACCTCCCCGTCCTCGATCGTCAGGCGGGCGGGCCTGGGCTTCCAGCCCAGGCCGGCGACCAGCGAGGTCAGCGGCCGGACCAGCAGCTCGGGGCGGCTGACGAGCAGGTCGCGCACGTGCCCGGTCGGGTCGGTCAGGAAGCCCGCCACCGCGTCCAGGTCCGGGCCCGAGCGGTCCGGGTCGGCCGGCCAGGCGCCGAGCGCGTCGAGGGTCGCGTGCAGCCGGGGGTGGCCGTCGCGCAGCCACCGCTCCAGCAGCCAGCCGGGCAGGCGGGCGGCCAGCTCCTGCCAGACCCAGGGCGTCTGGAAGATCCAGGCCAGCTCGTCCGTGGCCCCGTCCAGCGCCCCCTCCAGCGCGCGCACGCCCGAGATGACGCCGGCGGTCGCCTCCAGGGCGGCGGCCAGCCGCGCCGCGGCCGGACGATCGTCCGAGTCCAGCGCCTCGAGCGCGGCGATGGCGGCCTCGACGTCGTCCGCCAGGTCGCTCAGCGCCTTCGGGATGGCGAGGACCGGCGAGGGCCCGGTGAGCAGGCCGAGGTCGGAGAGCGCCGCCGTCAGGGCCGTCTCCGAGCGCAGGGCGCCGGCGAGGGGGGCGAGGAAGAGCGAGAGGTCGGCGCCGGCGCTCATCACCGCATGCCCTGGAAGAAGTTCTGCAGCTCCAGCCGCAGGTTCGTCGACAGCAGCACCTTCGTCTTCATCGGCTTGCCCGTCGCTCCCTTGATCTCCGGACGCGTCAGCTCCCGCTGGATGTCGGCCTCCAGCCAGCCCACCCCGTCGTTGTGGAGGGCCTCGGTGAAGAGGTCCTGCAGGTTCGCGTCGACGTGCAGGAGATCCGTGCCCAGCAGGCGCGCGTAGAAGGCGGCGGTGGCCTCGGACACGTTCAGGTCACGCAGGAGGCTGACCGTGGTGCGGCCGCGATAGGCGGTGGCCCGGAACACGGCCTCCGAGAACACGTTGGCCATGTAGACGTCGTCGAAGACCAGGAACTGGGTATCGCCGAGCGGTGCCCAGCCGGCGGCCGCCGGGTTCGCCGGCGCTCGCAGCGCCTCGACCCCCTGCGGCGGTATCCACCTGACGCGGTCGACGACCCACCAACCGCGCCGGATCTGGTCCTTGACGAGCTGCGCGGTCGCGTTGGGTCCCCGCACGGACTTCATCTGGTCGAGGCCGTTCCGGAGGAACCAGCAGGTGCCCGACGTCATCGGGTTCGGGTTCCTGGTCGCCTTGACCTGGATCGGGTAGGCGATGCCGTCGAAGATGACGTAGAGGTCCACGCCCGACTGCAGCTCGTCGCCGGCGACGCTCGGCATCGGGATCTGGAAGCGGAGCTCCTCGATGAGGCCGGCGAGCGACTGCACCACGTCGATCGACGTCCGCAGCTCGAATCGCGGGCCCCATTCCTTGCCGCCGCGGGTGATGAACATGCGAATGAAATCGCGGACGGGGCCGAGCAGCCCCGTCGAGGTCAGCTGCGTGGCGTCCAGGCCGAGGTCGGCGGCCTCGCGGTACACGATCAGCAGTCCCTGCGTCAGCCGGTAGGCCCGCTCGGAGCGCGAGACGAGCTGGCCGTTCAGGTAGTCGCCGCCGACCAGGAGCTTCTTCGCCTCGTACGACAGGGTGTCGAAGTCCGGGCCGAGGATCGCGTCGGCGTCCGCCAGCAGCTGGTCCAGTCGGAACGGGACCGTGTCGTTGGCCGGCCGCAGGGCGCCGGCGGCCTCGAGCCACATCGACCTGGGGTCGTCGATCGCCGCCTGGGCGTGCTGCCGCACCAGGTCGAGGACCGGCGCCCGGCGCATCGGCCCGACCCTCGCGCCCGGGCCCGCAATCGGTGCCAGGCCGTCGCAGGAGGGCATGTTCGTCCGGCGCGAGGCCGCCCGCATGCCGTCCTCGGTGTGCAGGACCCCGTTGAGGATGGCGCGGGCCCGGTCGAGCGCCGCGGACTGCACGTAGAGCGACCGGTCCGCCTCGGGGTGCGCGACCAGGTAGCGGCCCAGGGAGTCGTCCAGCACGTTGGCCGCGAACCCGCTCGTCGACGTGAGCTGGAGGTCCGCCACGCGGATCAGGTCGTCTCCCCCCGCGGCGAACACGCGGCCCACGTAGGCGGACACCAGGTTCGGGTCGGCCGCCGTGGCCGTTCCCATCGCCGCCAGCAGCTGCTCCTTGCCCAGCACGCCCTGGCCGGACGGCAGCGCCCAGATGTGCGGGCCGCTCATCGGCTGCGCGAGCAGCCCGTCCGCCAGCGCCGTCTCATCGAGCTCCAGCGCGGGGGCGGCCTCGACGAACAGCTCGTCGAACAGTCCCGGGCCCACCGCTCCCCTGATGCCGGCCGCCCGGCCCACGGCCCCGCTCAGCTCCTCGATGAAGCTGCCGGAGACGAACGGGACGAGCGCGAAGAGGGTCATCATGGCGAGCTGGAAGTTGGTGACCGGCCTCCCCCAGCGGTCGACCCCGAACTGCCAGGCGTAGATCACCTCGGCGACGGCCACCACCTCGCCCACGACCGGGATCAGCCCCACGTCCAGGTCCAGGATGAACTCGATCAGGGCCACGGGCACCGGGATGTTCTCGTCCCCCTCGGCCGGGAGGTCGTCGAAGCGGCGCGGGGTGAGCTGCGCGTCGATGCCGTAGAGCGGGTCCGTGTAGTGGACGACCCCGGACTCGCCGGCGGCCGGCATCGCCGGCCCGCCCACGTCGACGTCCCGGGCGTCCGCCTCCACGTCGGGCAGCAGGGCACGGCTGACCGGCAGCGGCGCCCACCACGGCGCGGGCACCGCCTCCACCTGCCCCACCTGCCAGAGCTCCGCCGACGCCGCCCACGGCGGGGGTGGGGAGGGGCTGTCGGGGATCGTCGACCAGTGGACCTGCGGGTTGTTGTCGGCGACGGGGCCGGGAGCGTAGCTGGAGGCGGCGGTCACGCCCTTCGAGACCCAGACGCTGAGGTGCATGCCGCCGGCCGTGCCGAGCGCGTCCGCGAACGTGTAGTAGTGGACGTCCACGGCGTACCAGTGGTCGGGCGCCAGGGGATCGACCGTCAGCTGGACGGCGAATGCCCGGTCCTGGCGGGATGGGTCCGGGGGCGGGCTGGCGCCCGGCGCGTCGCCGCCGAACACCGGGTACAGCAGGTAGAGGCCGTCCGGTTTGGGCTGTGTCATCACCTGGCCCATCGGCCACCGCGGGTCGGGGAGCTCGGCGCCCTGGTACCGCCACGCCTCGACCAGGTCGGAGGCGGTGAACCGCCAGGGCTCGATGGGCGCCTGCGGCGGCCCGATCACGTGGTCGCTCTGCACGCGGTACAGCTCGAGGTCCCAGGAGGTGATGTACCGGTGCTGGTGGGCGATCGACAGGCCGCGGCCGGCGACCACCAGCACCCGCGGCCGGTTCAGGGCGTCCCCGGGCACGTACTCCCAGCTCGCGCTGCCGTCCAGCCCCGTCGCCCCGTCCGAGTCGTGGACGCGCTTGATCGTGATCGGCGCCTCGCCCCACACCATGAGCTGGACCTCGCGGTCCGAGACCTGCCGCGCCTCCAGGGGCGGGGGCGGGTCGGCCGGGTCGATCAGGCCCTCGATCAGGATCACGCCCCGGCACAGGAGCTCGGCGAGCACGTCCAGCCAGGGCGGCGCCTCGGACGGGCTCGGCCAGAACAGCTCCAGCCAGCGCGTGAGGTTCACGATGTGGGAGACGCCGCGGGCCTGGATGGACTGCCGGATGCCCGAGGTGAACTTCGCGTAGTCGGCCGTGCGCCCGGCCGTCGCGAACAGCCACTCCAGGTGCGGGGGGCGATCGGGGTCGTCCGTCTGGGCCCCGGTCACCTGCTCGCGGACGAAGTCGGCCGCGCGCGCGGCCTGGGCGGGCAGCATGCCGCGCATCAGGGCCTGCGGGTCGGCGTCGATGCCCTCCCACTCGATGGGGTCGAGCAGCCAGAGCATGCCCGAGCCCTGGCCGCGGTCGGCCTGGCCGCTGGCGGGCAGGGCCGCGGCCAGGGTGGCGACGGCCTGCTCGACGAAGCGGTCGATCGACGACTGCAGCTCGTCGGGGACGAGCGAGCCCGCCGGCAGGGCGGCGTCCATGCCGATGGCCTCGGCCGGCAGCGGCATCCCGAAGCCGTCGCCGGTCAGCTCGTCGCCGTCGTTCAGCTGGTCGAGCTCGAAGGCGATGTTGAAGGCCTGGCGCGGCCGGTCGAACGGCAGCGGCTGCTCGAACGGCACCAGCGTCCGGAGGTCGAGCGACCACCAGGTCACGGTCTCGCCCGAGCCGGTCGTCTCGGTCGTGTTGATCGTCGCGACCTGGTAGCCGAGCAGGAACAGGGCGCGGATGGCGGGCAGCAGGGCGATGACGAGGTCGGAGCTGAGGGGACCGTCCGCCCAGGCCTCCTCGTTCAGCTCGTCGCCCCGCAGCACGTCCGGGGCCGGCCAGAACGCGTTCGTCATCTCGCCGGAACTATCCATCCCGGGACGCGGCGCGTCATCGGAGGATCCAGTGGTTCTGCGCGCCGCGGCCCGCCCGGCGCCTCGGTCTGAATGGCAGGAACCTGCTATCCAGCCGGGTTTGCCGGGCGTGAGGGCCTCTATCGGCCCCGGATGGCGTCTCTCACCCCCGGCAAAGCAGGGGCCTCCCGAGCGGCCCTGACCAGGGCCGCCGCCGCCGCGTCCACGTCCGCC
>Ga0070717_10003967_pt1 | contig 10651 bp, 7 predicted proteins | sample LARL113metaG_FD_71366 | JGI IMG/M metagenome (GOLD analysis project Ga0070717, IMG submission 71366) | Corn, switchgrass and miscanthus rhizosphere microbial communities from Kellogg Biological Station, Michigan, USA - LAR L11-3 metaG | ecosystem: Host-associated > Plants > Roots > Rhizosphere ... | reverse complement strand
TAGCCGGGGGCGCCGACCCCGGGGTTTGGGATCGTATTCGACGTCATTCAGAACCGGGGTCGGCGCCCCCGGCTACAACGAAACTGAATCGTACTCGTCCTCTTGGTATTGGGATTTTAGCTACGCTCATTTCGATCCCGAGAACGATGCGATGCCCTGAAGTGCCGGAGGGTACGAGGGTAGGGCGAGGCGTCCCTGCCGAGCCGTATTCACCGCGGCTCACCCGGGACGGTTCGCCCTACCTCAAGCCACCGAGAATCCGCTCGTCCTCCGTTGTAGCCGGGGGCGCCGACCCCGGTCCGAAACAAAGCCTCGAAGATATGAAACCCCGGGGTCAGCGCCCCCGGCTACAGCGCCCCGGGCTACAACGAGCCCGCGGCTTCGTCTCCATAGTTTGGGTACTCGTCGCCCTCACGTTCGCCGTCTCCTCGCCCTTGTCCGCCGTCTATGCGCCCATTCCCTTGGTCGAGCAAGGCAAGGCCCTCACGCTCTACCTCGGCAGTGGCATTTATTACGACAGCAACATCTTCGGCGCCGAGACAGGGCGACTCCACAGCCTGGTCTATCAGCTTTTGCCCAGCGTGGCTTTCAACGCCTCGGTCCAGAAACAGACCTTTGCCTCGCTCAACTATCACCTCTCGCTCGACTACTTCGCTGACCGTCCGGGCAAGAAGCTCTTGGACAGCCATGAGCTCGTCGCGCGCGTGGCCCACACCGTCAGTCCGGAAACCGAAATCGATATCAGCGACTCGTATCAGATTTCCAAGAACCCCGCTTCGTTGCTCCCTGGGGTGGGCACGTTGGTCAACACCGACCAATCTTATCGTTTAAACCAAATCGACGGACGATTCTCGACCACCCTGACTCGACGCAACGGGCTCCTTTTCAAAACCCGCGTGACCTCGTATTCGTATGTCAACGACGTCCTTGCTCGTGATCTGGATCGCGACGAGTTGCTTTTTGGAGCCAGCGCGGTGCACACTCTGCTGCCGACCCTGAAGTCCTCGATCGAGTACCGGTACCAACAGATCAACTACGACCGGGGTGGGGACACGAAAGACAAGCGCTCCAATTTTCTCCTCGGCGGAGTCGATTATGCGGTGAACGAGCGGATCGCGGTCAGCACCCGGCTGGGCGGCGAGTATCGCGAGCGCAAAAGCGATCGCAGCCAACTCTCGCCCTACGCCGAACTTGGGATCAAGCGCGATTACGGGCGCGGCTCGTTTGTCTCCCTGGGATACAGTTACTCGATCGAAGAAACGTCCGACGTGAGGTTGTACACCGACATGTTGGTCAACCGCTTTTTCTTCAACTGGCAACACGTCCTCACGCCCAAGTTGACCGCCACCGCCTCTTTGGTTTGGGAGCCCTCGATTCTCCGCGGCCGCCGCGGCCTGAGTCCCGATCGAAACGAAACCAACACGCGCGTCGGGACGGCCTTGCTTTATACGCCCGCGCCAAACTGGTCGGTCGCCGCCACGCTCGATCTCGACCGCATCCACTCCCAGCAGCCCGGACGGGGCCTGGCCCGGGAGCGGCCGGGTGTATCCGTAAAGTACGCCTTTTAAGTGTGAAAAAGGGAGAGGCCTGCCGGTAATCGCATCGTTCCTTTCCGCTTTTCTCGCCCGGGCGACTGGTTTGAGGCGGAGCGACCCGCTTGGCGTGCCATCGCCGGGGCGACGCCCGGGGGCTCGGGGCGCGGGTTTCCGCTCGGCCACTTGGCACGGAAGCCGTGCAGCTACTTTTTTCCAGAAATCCTGCCCCTTTCGTCCTATGCCCAGCCCGCGCCTGTCAGGAATCTGTGAATACTCAGCCCCTTTCTCCGTGGTAGCCGGGTGGGGAGCGGAGCTTGAGGACTGAGGTTTCCCCCCTCGACTTCGCCGTACCTCGATTCGGCCTCACCCGGGGAGAACGTCTTTGATTTAACCGGAAGGAGAGGCTTCCGGGGCCCAAGACCGGGCCCTTCGCGACTCCGGCCCAAACCCGTTCCCCGCTTTTCCCCTGACAAAGTGCTTGCTGATCCGAGGGCGCAGACGTTCGCTGTAGGTGGTAAATGGCTTCGACCCACGTCAGCCGAGAAGGCGCATCCCTCGCCGATTTTTTTCAACTCCTTCGGCTGCGAAAGGCGCTGATTTTTTTGATCCTCAGCTTGGTCGTGATCACGACAGCGGTGGTGACGGCGTTTTTGCCCAAGTGGTACCTTTCCACCCTCAATGTACGGGTCGAAAAACCCGAGGGCGAAGTGAAGCTCTTTCAGTCCCAGCAGTCCGCCTACTACGACCCGTACTTCCTGCAGGATCAGTTCAAGATCATGCAGTCCTCGAAAATCCTTAATCCGGTGATCGAGCGGCTGCAGCTCAACGAGCGCGTCGCGCAGATGGTGGGGAGCCCCACACCGCTGCCGACCGATATGACCTTTCAGTACCTCCTCGACAAAATGCTCCGCGTGGAGTCGCCGCGTGGCTCTTCCCTGATCGAGGTCGGTGTATTCGCTCAGGACCCACGGCTCGCCGCCGCCATCGCCAACGAGATTGGCGCGGTCTATTCGCAGGACCGTATTGAGTTTGCCACTTCCGAACAACGCCAGGGTCTGGCCCAACTGCGCAAGGAGCTGGAAAACCAGGAGCGGATCGTCACGAACCAGCGCGACGCGGTCGAAAAACTGCGCAAGGACCTGAATATTTCCGGCGTCGATTTGAGTTCCCGCTACAGCGACATGGAGGTGGAAACCCTCCGTCAGATGCAGAATTCGCTCATCGCCCTGAGTGTCGACGCGATTGGGCGAAAAACCCGGTTCGAGCGTTTTCGCAGCATCCCGCCGGAGGAACGTCCGAATCTGGTCAACTCCGAGCTGATCCAGGATCCCAATATCCAGAATCTGCTTCAGGCCTACCTCGTAGCCGACCAAACCGTATCCAAACTTCGCGCACGTCTCGGCGAGGCCCACCCTGAGCTGATGGTGGCGGTGGAAAACCGCGCGAAGATCAAGGAACAGCTCGATGCTCAGCTCCGCGGTTACGAAAACGCCCTGGAAATCTCCTACAAGGAAGCCGAGGCACGCGTGGCCGAACTGAAAAACCAGCTCGGCCAGGCCAAAGTCGACCAAATCCTCTCTGCGCGGGAACGCATGCGGCCCTTCGAGGAAGCGTTGCAGAAACTCGACGACGAAACCCGCCTGCTCTCCACCATCAAGGTCACGTTGCGCCAGCGCGAAATCGATTTCCAGGTGCCCAAGCGCACCATCGAAATCCTCAACCACGCCGAGCCCGCCCGCCGCCCGGCTCGACCCAATCTCCTGCTGAACTTCGTTTTCGCCTTCCTCTTCGGCACCGTTCTGGGCGTCGGCACCGCGGTCCTGGTGGAGTATTTCGATACCAGTTTTCGCAACGTGGCCGAGGTGGAGTCGCGTCTCCAGCGCCCCGTCCTGGGCGTGATCCCGAATTCGGCTCATCCGCTGAAGCGAGAGAAGAACGCGGAGGACGAAGACCCCGCGACCCTCGAGCCCTTCCGCGTGCTGCACACCAATCTGAATCTCGCCCTCAAGAGCGAGTCGAAGGGCCGTACCCTCATCATGCTCTCGGCCGGTCCCGGCGAAGGCAAATCAACCACGCTGCTCCGCCTCTCGCGCGCGATCGCGCTGGCGGGCGAAAAAGTGCTCTTCATCGATTCCGACCTCCGCCGTCCCACCCAGCACCAGCTGATGGCGGTGCGCAAAGAGCCCGGCCTCTCCGAGCTGCTCCAGGGTAAGGCGACGCCCGATGCGGTGATCCAACGCGGGGTGGAGACGAACCTCGATTTTATCCCCTGTGGTTCAGTCGGCTCGTTCAGCCTGACCCTCCTCTACGTCGATCGGTTGAAAGCGCTGATCGAGCAGCTCCGCCCCAACTACGACCGAATCATTTTCGACGCGCCGCCGATCATCGGCGTCAGCGACGCGTCGGTCCTGGCCAGTGTGATGGACGACGTCCTCCTCCTCATCCAGCACCGCCGCAACCCCCAGAGCATGGTCCTCCGCGCCCAACAGATCATCGAGAGCCTCGGAAAAACCGTGCTCGGTGTAGTGCTCAACCGGGTACCGAGCAATTCCAGTGAAGATTACGGGTATTACACCCGCAACTACGCCTACTACAGTTCCCACGGAAAACGCCGCTCCCGCCGTTCCTCCGAGCGCGAGCGTGACCGTGAGGACGACGATTCGCCCCGGGAAGAGCGAATCAGCTTCAAAGAATCCGCCCCGAAAGACAAACGGTGAGCACCTGATGTAGCCGGGGGCGCCGACCCCGGGACGTGCTCCGCACGCCAAGAATTTGTGCCCCAAGGTGGAGCGACCCGCTCCCGGGGCGCTGGTTTGCCACCCGCCCACGGGGCACAGCCGCCGCGTTTTGACCCCTTCTCACCTTAGCACCCTCTGCGCCGTAACATCTTCGAAAAAAGCTATTGACGCGACCTGGGGGGACTTTACTCCTTTCCCCCTTGCTACGCGGGCGTAGCTCAGTTGGTAGAGCACCACCTTGCCAAGGTGGACGTCGAGAGTTCGAGTCTCTTCGCCCGCTCCATTTTTGGAGAAACCGCCGGAAACGAACCCGGCGGTTTTTTTCTGCCCAACCGCCACAGAATCAGGCGCTTGCTTGCGCGAGAGCCTCTGAAAACCCGCCGCGACGTCGAGCGACCGGTCAGGCCGCGAAACGAGCCGACTTGGTGTGCGCGGAGGTTGTGCTTATGGGGCAGCGAAAGTCCCGGAAAATCCGCTGCCATCCGTCTCCGGTTTCGATGCGGATGGCGAATGCTCATCAGCATTGGATAACCCAAATTCGGATCGCCCTTCAAAGGGCCAACGCCCCAACCGAAGGTAGCCCAGGCTAACTTTGCCTTCGTTGTAGGCGGGGTGCCCTCACCCCGCGACGGCGAAGCCGCCTCAGTAGTCGACATGTACAAGGAGTGGGGCACCCGCCAAAATCAAATCTCCGGATGCGAAAAAAGGTTCAGACTTTGAGGTTTGTGGGGATGCGAAAAAGGGTCAGACTTTGGGGTTTGTGGATACATGGAATTTCACGCTAGAGATAAACCCCAAACCCCAAAGTCTGACCCTTTTTCCCTGCCACGAAGGGCCAACGGCCCGAACTCAGGTAGCCCAGGCCGACGGCCTGGGAAAAGGTGGAAAGGTTCTTACAGCCCTGAAGGGGCGATCCAAGTCGCGATTATTCGGATCAATTGTGGTGTTCAAGTTGCGTTTTTATCTCCGAACTTTGGTCAAAAGCCTGCGTAATACCTTCAACTCTTGCGCACGCTTTTTCCTGAATCGCCGTTGGCGTTCCGCATTGGCTTGGCGTTTTTCATTCACTGGCTTGCGGGGCCGTCCCGCGCGCAACGAAAGCGGCAATTCGACCGACGGTGTATAAAGGTTGCGGCGCTTAAAGGCGAGCGGAGCATCGGCCAACGCGAGCGCCCGCAGCACCGGATTCTCGTTTTCTTCATTGAAGGACGGTTCGGCGAGGATGCGTGAAGAAGTGAAAACCCAATTTGGCGGTCGAATGCCGGCTTTGGTCGCTAGGTGTTCAGCGTAGGCTGCCAGCCAAGCGTCAGCGACTTCACCTTGGGCGAACTTGCGTCGCAACGGCGGCGGCTCCTCTGCGATCGCAGCCGTGGCGAGTGGACGCGACGAAGCCAGTCGCAGCTCGTGGAGCCAGTCGCGCAGATACCGCCCGAAGTCAGTGAGTGACTCGGATCGTTCGGCGACGGCCTTGAGCGTTGATGGGCGTTGGTTCATTTTAACGATTTGAGTTGGGAGAACTGCAAAAAGATCAAAACCGAATAGCACTAAAATAAAGCAATTCGATTGCCGACTTTGCCTTTGATGTGGGCGGGGTGCCCTCACCCAGCGACGGCGAAGCCGCCTCAGTAGCCAACATCTATGCGGAGTGGGGCATCCTGCCTAAATCCCAGGGATGCGAAAAAAGGGTCAGACTTTGGGGTTTGTGGATACATGGAATTTCACGCTAGAGATAAACCCCAAAGTCTGACCCTTTCTCCCTGCCACCGCGTCACATTATTCCGCGGCAAGCGCGGTGCTCGCTCCGCCCAAAATCTCTTCGTAAAGTTGCGTCGATTCCAAATCAGCCAATGCCGCTTTCCCGTCGCCGGACTCGATCATTCCTCCTATCGCGGCTTAGAGTTCCTTGCCAATGGGCGACTGCGTTGGCGTCAAGAACGTTCTAACAAGCGAACCTTTCCCGCAAACGATCATCGCTGGAAAACGTTTGTACCAATCGTCCTCGGGCACCTCCGGATTGGTATCGAGCCATGCGGCTAACGATTTGAGCGCGTCGGCATCAATGTGACGTTCGTGGATACGCTGAAGTAAATGTGCGAAAAGGGCGCGGGGAACGTCTTTGCGCTGAACCTTTGGCATCAGGAACCCGCGTAGAAGCCTTTGGTAATCTCATTTGTAATTGCGGCTGCATCTTTGCTGGTTTTCGCCCGGGCCAAGCGGCGCCCCAGTTTACCAAGCTCTTCCGGAGACATTGGCTCTGCGACAAGCTTGATTTTGAGACCAACCGCTTGAGCCGCCCGGCTCATTGAACGGAAAGTGATAGAAGTGTTTTTACCATCGAGCAGCCGCCGAACTGCCGTGCGCCCAGTCCCCATTCGTTGGGCGAGTGCATTGATCGAGAGATTATTCTCAGCCATTTTCTTTTGGATCGACGCACTGAGAGAGCGCTTCAGATCGATGTCATAAGAAGAGCGGCGATTTGGCATAAGAGGAACCTGGTACAATTTTGGACCACCGTCAAATCTTCACTGGGCCAATCGCTGCCGTGCAGTATACGACAGGGTGATTTAGCGCCGGAATCTCAATCCTCCTTCGGAGCGATATCGAGCAGTCCAGGATCAGGCAAATCCTCTTCACTGCTCAATTCGATGCGGTAGCCCATTTGCCGATAGCCAACCGCTCGCCGACGAAACATCGCACGAGTCAGCCGGCTATTTTCGTCCACGTAGTCATAGATCCGAACAGACGATTTCCCTTCAAAGTCGCGATGGAGACGGCCCGCGTACTGGATCAACCTGCCTTTGAACGAAAGCGGCATGGCCAAAACCAGCGTATCTAGTTGCGGAAGATCAAAGCCCTCGCCGATCAACGACGCGGTGGCCAGTAGAACGCACACGGATTTGTTGGCGTAGTGCTCTTCGATTTGTCGTCGAATCGCTGTGCGCGCTTTTTTTCCCACACCACTCTCCAGCCGGTAGCACGGAAAATCTTGGCGCGTAGGGTCGGTTGAGAGCGCAGCTTGAATCTTGTCCAGGTACGATTTTCGATCGGCCAGCACCAGGGGCGTGCGACCTTCTTCGACGCAACCCCGAATATCCGCCACAATCATTTGCAGGCGTCCCTCGTCGCAGACCAAAGCATTCCACACCTCATGGATTGCTGGGGGAGCCTCTGTTCCTGGGAGCAATGCGATTGAGCTACGCCGAACGATCACCGTTCGATTTGCGCCCCCGTTATTCGCGATCACGGGAACCGTGTGACGAATCGGGCCGCACTGGAGATAGAGTAGCTTCTCGAGACGATCCTTACGCTCGGGAGTCGCCGTCAGTCCCACGACGCGACGAGCTGGGCAGGCTTTCATCAATAGTTCGAATGTCGCCGCGGGCACGTGATGGCATTCATCCACCACGATTAGTCCGTACCCAGCTAAAGCCGCGGCAAAGTCCGTCGCGCGCGAAAGGCTTGGCAGCATCGCGATATCGAGCCGTCGAGTGATGCGTGGCTTTGCTCCTTTCCAAACTCCGATTTCTTTTTTCTTCAGGCCTAGGAACCGAATAGCCGACTCTATCCACTGATCTAGCAGTACTGCGCGGTGAACAAGGACCAGCGTGGATGTTCGATGCCGCGCGACGAGTGCACACCCCATCACCGTTTTTCCAGCGCCAGGCGGCGCGCAGAGGACGCCGATGTCATGCGTCGCCATTGTTTTAACCGCCGTCTCTTGCTCTGGGCGAAGCTCTCCTCGAAATTTCCAAGCGCATCTCGCTCCTTGCTCTCGTTGATCTTGGACGGTCACCGAGCCGCCTGCCTGCTCTAGTATTCTGAGACAACTCTCCAATACGCCTCGGGGAAGCACCAATCGATCCGGATGCCATTCACCCGCGAACAGGAAACGAGGAACATCGAAAGTTGGAAAGCGAAGTCGGAGTTTCTCGTAGAAAACAGGATTCGCGAACGCAGCCAACCGTTTGAGCGCCGCAAGGACTGAGACGGGAATCGTCCGAGGAATGTGAATCTTCGAGTCGATCCTGATGGTCAGTTCCCCCGTCAACAGTCCCGAATGAAGCGCTGTGTGCGTGAGATCGAGTGTCAGCTCATCGGATTGGAGAACCAAGTCGGGAATTTCCAAAGTGTTTTTTTCGTTCAACGGAGCCAAAGGTCCCATTGCTCCTACCAGCTTCTCAACTTGATCGGCGGACAAGCGGGGCACGCTCGCCAAGTAATCCCATTGATCGGGAATTGGAGTAAACGTTTCGTCCAGAAACACGGAATTTCCATGCTGACGCGGCAATTTCGCCAGAGGAAGCGCGATCAAATTTCCAAATCCACCTGGCGGTAGCTCATCCTGGTTGGGAAAGAACCGGTCGAACGTCTCTAGGCCAATCGTCGGCCGAACAGCGGATGCCTTGGCTAGCAGAATGGCGCCGAGCTTTCTCGCCAATACGGCCGGCACCGGCTCGCTGAAAAAGATCCATGCGTGACCACCTTTGCCAGAGCGTGATCGCTCCACCGCAATCGGCACACCGGCTCGCGATCCAGCTTCGCGGTAAGCAGCAATGTTTTCTTTCCACCTCTCACCGTCGAAATCCGCGGCGACAAACCGGCAAGCGTTCTCCTCTGTGATGGCATAGACCCCGAGCGTATGAATCCCGCGCAAGTGCGCCTCGACGGCAGCCTCGTCGAGTGGCGGAAATTTCTGATGCCGACATTCCGTACACTTGATTTGTGGCTTACGGCAAACTCCTGCTCGCCATTCATTGTCGCAGGCCGGAGCGTATCCACTTTTCCCCGACTTTCCATTTTCCCAACGTTTGGGATACACGGAGCGACGTGTGCCAAAGAATTCGAGAAAGAGCCGAACCTTTTCCTCTGGCGATCGAGGACTTTCTTGCGTCACCGCCGACGACGGCAGCTCCATCTGTCCTTTCTTTTCCAAACGGGCGATCTGCTCTTCCAGCATCGACGCTTGCACGCGCATCTTTGCCAGGCTGGCGCGCAATTGCTCAATCCGCGGATCGTCACTCGCATTCATCGCTTCAATCGAAACCAGTAGTGGCGGACTTGTCAGTCGAGTCTAGGCCAGCAACCTGGCCAGCTTGTGTATTCGGCCAGCCGTCGGCCGCACCAGAGCTGGCTAGCAGAAAAAGCGAACTTTCTTTTGACGGTTGATCGACCGGTAAAACGCTGCTCAACGCAGAACGTGAGGAGAACCACATCACCAACGGACACAGCGTGTGGCTGCGTGAATCTCTCAGGTGCCACGACGTGAATTTCGCCGACCATGCGAAAAAGGGTCAGACTTTGGGGTTTGTGTATCACGCTAGAGATAAGCCCCAAACCCCAAAGTCTGACCCTTTCTCCCAGCCTCCATGCAGGGAGGCGGTGCGACGCGTCCAGGCGTGGCGAGTCGCAAGCAAGCGTTCTGTTCCCGATGAGAGTACCAGTGGATATTGCCAAGCGCGGGCGCGTCTACCGCTGGAAAGTTTGCGTGCAGCCCATGAACAGATTGGCGAGTGGATCTGCCGTCATACTCAGGAAGCGTGGCGTTGGTGCGATCGATCGGTCAAGGTGCTTGATGGATGCGGTATTTCGATGCCGGATACTGAGGAAAATCGTGCACGGTGGCCCTATGCGGGGGGACAGAAACCTGGCTGTGGTTTCCCCACTGCCCAGATGGTCGGACTGTTCTGCTTAGCTACTGGCAGATTGGTCCGTTTCGCTCTGGATTCGTGGAAAGCGCACGAGATCCCTCTGGCCCCGTCATTTAGTTGGGTGGGTGCAAAGCGGTGAGATCGTGCTCACCGACCGTGGATTTTGCGGATGGGGTCTGATTGCTCTGTTTGGGCGCAAGGGCGTCGACGTAGTCATGCGTGCTCATCAAGCACGTAAACTTCGGGGTCGCATCATGCTTTGGCCAAAACCCCGACAGCCCGCCCAGACCTGGACTAAAGCGCTTTGGGATGAACTACCCCCTGAGTTGACCGTGCGTATTGTGCGTTTTCGCGTCAGCGAGCCCGGGTTTAGAACCAAGGAGGTAGTCCTCATCACGACCTTACTAGACATTAAAAAGTACCCCGACGCAGCGATCGCCGAACTCTATCGGCGTCGATGGGCCGTAGAATTGTATTTTCGCGATATTAAAACTACTCTTGGTCTCGATATATTGCGGTGCCAATCTCCCGATCTGATCGAAAAGGAAGTATGGTTACAGGCAATTGCCTATAACTTGGTGCGCGCACTCATGCTCGAAGCGACTTGGACTCACAATGTCGACCTAGACCGTCTCAGCTTCAAGGGCACGGTCGACACCCTTCGCCAATGGACCCCTTTAATGGCTCCCACGATGTTTGCTTTCAATCGTGCCCGCCAAGAACTCCTGCG
>Ga0070717_10003966_pt1 | contig 10651 bp, 11 predicted proteins | sample LARL113metaG_FD_71366 | JGI IMG/M metagenome (GOLD analysis project Ga0070717, IMG submission 71366) | Corn, switchgrass and miscanthus rhizosphere microbial communities from Kellogg Biological Station, Michigan, USA - LAR L11-3 metaG | ecosystem: Host-associated > Plants > Roots > Rhizosphere ... | reverse complement strand
AATGAGGAGGCGTTCGTCCTACTGGCACTGGCCGCAGCCGGTCAAGCGGAACCTGGCTACTACGAGGAATTTATCAGTCGAAAAGCAGAGCTATCACGTGAGACGCGTGCTGTCTTGGCTCTGGCGATACTGACCGGCAACAGGACGACCAAAAGCGTAGTGGATTCGCTGCTCGATGCAAAGGCATCTGCTCCGGAAAACGAATCGTTTTACGGTGGAAGTACGCGAGAAAATGCGCTTCTCCTGCTGGCCTGGATCCGATATCAAACGCGGTCACCGGAAGTAGGTCCACTGGTCAAGGAATTGCTGGCAACCCGCGAATTCGGACGTTGGGATACAACACAGGAGAATGCTTGGGCGCTGTTAGCCTTGGCCAATTACTATCGAACAACCGAGAGCGGGAAATCTGTCACCGGCACTGTGCTATCAGCCGACCAATCACTCGCCTTCGAGGTGACCCGGCAGAAGCCGTCTTGGACTACATCGATGGCCCTGGATCCAGCAAAACCTCTGCGTAACCTCGCGGTCCAGCGTGAAGGGACAGGAGGCCTTTTTGGTGAGGCTCAGTTTGAGGTTTATCCTGCTGTCACCAAACAACCACGTCAGGACCGAGGATACGCCGTCTCCCGTTCCTACCAGAAGCTTGGTGACGACGGCAAACTACAGCCGGCCGAGAACTTCAGGGTTGGCGATCGGATACTCGTCACCCTGACCGTGAGATCGAATCGGCCGGGCAGACTCGTGGCCATTGACGATCCGGTTCCCTCGGTTTTTGAAGCGATTAACCCTGATTTCAAACTTGATGAGGCAAGCGCGGATACGGGATCAGTTGATGAGAATTATGCCGACTATCGAGAGATTCGCGGAGATCGCGTCCAGTTCTTTTGCGATCAATTGAGAGCTGGTGATTACACGTTTCGCTATCTGAGCCGAGTTCGCTTTGCCGGGGAGGCAACTGTTCCGCCCACCAAAGTCGTAGAGATGTATCGACCGGCAAGATTTGGGCTTGGCGAAACCGACAAAGTGACGAGTACGGCGGCGGACGGCGAATGACTCTCAAACCACGAATCGACACTAAATTTTAAACCGCGAATCGACGCTAATGCACGCGAATAAAGAGTTCGAATTCGTGTGTTTCGGCAGCTTGCCCGCGGTAGCTCTGTCGATCGTGGCGTTCTTCAGCGGCGACTAGCCTGTCCGACATAGTCTATGACTTTCACGCGGCGGGCTGTTGCATTGAGACGACGTCGGATCCCGACAAAGCCACAGACCGAGATCGGCCGCGGCCAGCGCTACAGGGACATCGCACGATCTCGGCGCGCCGAGGTTTTCGTACAGCCCTACCAATCCCGGGCGAGCTCGCCGCCATCTGTCATATGGGCGAAGCCCGGCCCGGCACGGCGAGCTGTTGCCTTCGATACTCCGACGGTGACACTCCGGTGTACCGCTTAAAATCACGGCTGAAGAAAAATGGATCATTGTAACCGACCTGCTCTGAGATCTGCTTAATTGCGTCGGTGCTTTCCAGCAGACGTCGTCGTGCATGATTGATCCGTTCTCGTCTTAACCAATCAATCGGTGATGAGCCGGTCACAAGCTTGAATCTTCGGTAGAAGTGGGGCTCGCTTAGCCCACTCAAGCGCGCAAGCTCTGCCACCCTCCATGGACGATCGGGATACAGGGCCATTTTCGTCAGAGCCGTCTTCAACTCCGGTGAGACCATTGGCAAATGGCGCAGCGACTCGGAGGTTTCTGCTTGCCTGGCCTCAAACAGTTGAGAAAGAATTTCGGCGACCTGTGCATTCAACAGGGCGTCAATCGCAGGCGGCCGCCGCGTCATGAGTTCGAGAATCCGCCGGAACGGCGCTATGATTCGCTCCCGGTTAAGGCCAGAAAAAACGGGGGCGCGATCTCCCGATAGAATGTTCCAGGTTTGTTCAAGCTGGCTTCCATCAATTCTCATCCAGAGAAGTTCCCAGGGAGCCTCAGGGTTCGCCCAGTGGGCGTGGGGGCGATACCCCGAGATCCAGGCCAGTTCATTTTCTCTCACTTGGTAACGCCGGTTAGCACTGGAGATAAATCCGTTTCCAGACAAGCAAAACAGAAGGTCGTGTCCAGGTAGGTGACGCCGCTCGATCCGGTAATCCGAGGCCGCCCGCAAGTGGCCGGCCCGGAGGACGACGTTGAAAATGCGTCGAACGGTCTCGGATGGCGTGTGATAACACGAAACCAGAAACTCGGTGTCTAGCCGACCTCGTTGCAAGATAGGATCCTCTATGTCTCGCAGATGATCCTGCATTCTTTCTCCGAAAAAGCAAGATATGGTGAGTTTAGTTTTCAATTTGGTTTTCCCCCCGCCAAAGCATGAGCCTCACAAATACCTACCTCAAAGCCGATCAGCCTAGGGCCAGATGGAAGCGGCTCGATACCGCGCAAATTCTCAAGCGCTTTTATTTTTGTGAGCGCTCATTAGTCATCAGCTGTTCAGCTTGGTTGCCGCGCATCGAACGGCTCGAAGTCAAAACTATATTGCCGTACTTCAGCTGGCAGAATGCGAAGACGGCCAACGATCTTCGAGAGCGTGTCTTTGAGCTCCGATTCCCAAGCCGACTGCTGGAAGAGCAAGGAGCCGATCGGCCCTTGACCACCGCTTTCGGGTTTCTCCTCCAGGCTCCCTCGGTCAGCGCATTCCTCGCTGCGCTTGCCCAGGTAGCGCTTCCGGCTTTACGCGATGCTTATGACGAATTTTTGCGTCATGCAGATCCCCTGGCAGACGCACCAACCTACCGGTTCTTGGAACTTGGGTTGGCAGAAAAACGGAAACAAATCACTACAATCGGCCAGTGGGCAACGGAAGAGCTTCAACGAAATCCAAACGGACGACAGATCACCGAACGCTGGGTGAGTTCACTGGCTAGCCTGCTGGCAAAACTCGGCGGCGTGGGAACGGACGAAGCACCGATTAATCTTGAGGTGGCACCACCGGCGGATTCCGAGCTCGCAACGATTCCGGCGAAGCCAGCCCGAGATCCTCGCTATTGGCAATGCCGGTTTTACTGGCCGGATGTGATCGATCCCGAATTCCCCTACGGCGAAGGATTGTTACTGCAGCTTCGTTCTGCGGTCAGTCATCTGAACGAAGTCTGGGCCATTGAAACCGGCGGAATCATCCTCAGTGAGTTCGCTGACGATCTGCCCTGGGAATGGATACACGACGCTGCCCGATGGACTTACGACGAGGCACGTCATTGCCGGATGGGCATGGAACGTCTCGCTGCTTGGGGCTTCGACCGCTCTGAGATCCCGCTCGGCTCCTACATTTACGAGAGTGCAAATGGCGAAGATCCGATTTATCGGCTCGGTATGCTCTATTTCTTTGAGACGAAAAATATCGGACGCAAGCCGGAACGCACCGCTGCTTTTCGCCAAATCGGTGACGAAGCCAGCGAACACGACATGGATTTCGATTGGGCCGACGAAACCATCCATGCAACTTACGGCAACCGCTGGTTGAAAGCCTTGCATGAAGTCTATCCGGAAAGGATTCCCCCTCCGGAACGGGTTCGACAGCGTTGCGAAGAGCTCGTGCAAACGATGATTCAATCCGCCAGCTCGGAAGAAAAGGCGGCGATCACTGAGCGGGCCCATGCTCTCATCGATAAAGCCAAACAGATGGCAAGCAACGCCTGAGAACCCTGGCGGCTTTCAGAATATGGAACAAACCGCTATTCATCATGGCCGACACGGTTTAGCTCGCCGATTCTTTGCCACGTTTGTTGCGCGCGAGACCGGTATCTTGCTTGCGCTGCTGGTTATCTGCGTACTCTTATCTTTCGCTACCACCGGATTTCTCGCTCTGAGAAACTTACTGAATATCGGTCGCCAAATCTCGCTGCTCGGCATCATGGCAATCGGTATGACCTTTGTGTTGATCACGCGCGAGGTCGACCTATCAATTGGGTCAATCTACGCATTTTCAGGGTTAACCACTGGCATCTTATTGGTGAAAGGCTGGTTGCTCATACCGGCATTGGTTGTCGGTCTCTTGATTGGCGCGGCGATCGGGTTCCTGAATGGGCTACTCTCCACATATGGCAAGCTTCCGTCATTTATCGCCACGCTTGGCATGCTCAGTGTAGTGCGCGGTGGCGCGTTGCTCATGACAGAAGGCCAACCGGTTACGATTAACACCAGTCAAGGCGGAAACCCGGACGTAATCGATCAGTTCTACTTCCTCGGACAGGGGCATCTCTTCAACGTCGTGCCAATGCTACTCGTGATCTTCATCGTGGTAGCGATTGTCGCATGGTTCCTCCTTTCCCGCACGGTTTTCGGTTTCCGCGTTTATGCCGTTGGCGGCAGCGAAAAAGCCGCGCGGCTCTCTGGTATTCAGGTGTTCCATACTAAGATCCTCGCCTTCGCATTGATGGGATCACTCAGTGGGTTCGCTGGAATTTTGAGTCTCGCCTTTCTTCCAAGCGGTCAGGCCGGGCGGACTGGCGTCGGGCTTGAGCTTGATGTAATTGCCGCTGCGATCGTAGGCGGAGCATCCCTTTCTGGCGGTGAGGGCACCATCCTCGGAACAGTTCTCGGAGTCCTTATCATCGGCGTACTCCGGAATGGTCTGGTCCTTCTCGGCATCTCCCCTTTCTGGCAAACCACGGTGATCGGTTTGGTCATAATCTTCGCTGTCGCACTCGACAAATGGACCGAAAGCCGGCGCCTGAAATGAAGCAATCCCCCTATGAACATCAAAATTAGAAAATACCAAAGTGGCAGGTGGCTGTTGTTGCCCCTGTTTTGTACCCTCTTGACCGCTCAGGCGAGGGCGGAAGAGAGCAGCACGTTCACGCTTTCGAGCGCGATTAAGGAACGGATCGCGAAGGAATCAGGTCCCATCATCCGAGTTTCTTACCACGATGTCTCCAACGAGTTCGCTCCTTTCATCAAAAAAGGTGTTGAAAAGGCGGCAACCGACTTTAAAGCCGACGTCAAGATGGTCGGGCCAGTTGGTGCCGACGCGGAAAAACAGGTCGCCGAAATCGAGAGCCTGATTCAAAAAGGAGTCGACGGCCTGGCGATCTCTTCGGTGAGTACGGACGCCCTTGCCCCTGTTATTAATCGCGCCTTGGCTCAAGGTATTCCGGTCGTTACCTACAACACCGACAATCCCACCAGTAAACGGCTTGCGTTCGCGGGTCAGGACCTGGTGGAATCTGGCCGGATCGCTGGGAAATTGTTGGCGGAGACGCTCGGCGGAAAAGGTAACGTTCTCATCACTACCTTGGATGCAGCCGCCCAATGGTCTCTTGATCGGGAGAAGGGAGCGCGCGAGGCGTTTACCAAGTATCCCGGAATTAAAGTCCTCGCCACCATCAACACCGGTACGGAACCGCAGCAAATCTATTCGTCGGTCGAAAATGCAATGCTCGCACATCCCGACGTAAATGGAATTTTGTCGCTGGAATGTTGCTCGACCCCGGCTGCGGGCAACTACGTCCAAAGGAATGGGCTGACCGGAAAGGTGAAAATCGTCGGCTTCGACATGCTTCCCGAGACAATTAAGCTGGTCCAGGGAAATGTTATCTCCGCCACGATTGACCAAAGTCCGGAAAAGCAAAGCTACGAAGCAGTGCGCCTCTTGCTCGATGTTCTCAAAGGCCAGCAAGTCAAAAGCGTTGATACTGGGGCTGTTGTGTACGATTCCAAGAATATCGGTGACTACGTGATCGCCAGTAAGCAAGGATCTTAACGTTGCATCTCCGATGAGGACCAGCACGTCCGGTCTGTGATTAGCAAACCGATCATCTCTGTTCGAGCGCTGACGAAGCGATTCGCGAGCACTATTGCGCTCAATCAGGTCGACTTTGATATTCGACCCGGCGAAGTTCACGCTCTAGTAGGCGAGAATGGCGCAGGTAAAAGCACCCTTATCAATTTGCTCGCAGGAGAACTGCAACCCGATACCGGCGAGATCTATTATCGGGACGAACAGATTCGAATTCGAGGCCCTCACCATGCTCAGCAGCTCGGCATCAGCGTGGTATATCAGGAGCTCGCGCTTTGTCCGAACCTATCGGCGGCCGAAAATATCTCACTTCATCGCGCCGCCACAGCCTCTCTTTGTGCTCCACTGAATCGGACTCACCTCCGAGACGAAGCCCGTCACGGTCTGGAAAGAATCGGTCTAACGGGAATCGATCTGAGCGTGCCAGTCCGTAAACTCAGTCTCGCCCAACAACAACTCATCGAAATCGCGAAAGCCCTCGCGACTAACGTTCGCGTTTTGATCCTCGATGAGCCAAACTCCGCGCTCACCTTCGAAGAATCGAAATATCTCTTTCGAGTGATCAGCCAGCTCCGGCAACAACAGGTAGCTATTCTCTACGTTTCTCACCGGTTGGAAGAAGTATTGGAATTGGCCAACCGCATCACGGTCATGCGTGACGGCCAGGTTGTCGACTCTCGCACCGCCGGTCAATTCACCGTGCCGGAACTGATCCGGAAAATGGTCGGACGAGAAGTGAACCATCTGTTCAGCCGTCAGGTGCCGGGGCATCCAAGCACACACCCGGCCCTGGCGGTACAGAACTTGTCCGAACCGAGCCTCCTCCGAAACGTGACTTTCACTGTACGAAAAGGGGAGATGCTGGGTGTGGCCGGATTGCCCGGCTCCGGCAAAGAAGAGTTAATTGAATGTCTTTGTGGTCTCCGGCAATTCTCGGGTCAGATTTTGATCGAGGAGAAACCGGCAAAATTCAGTTCACCCGAAGAAGTGATCAATCTTGGAATCGCCATCATCCCTGCCGATCGCCGCGGTTCTGGCCTCTTTTCGGTTCTCACCGTTATCGATAACCTGGTGGCCGCCAATCTGCCGCTGGTCAGCTCTCATGGTGTCCTTTCCAAGAGACGCATGCTCTCAGTAACGAAAGATTACCTTCGTCAGCTGCGAATTCGCGCTTACTCTGAGATACAACGGGCTGGGACGTTAAGTGGTGGCAACCAACAAAAGCTAATCCTCGCTCGCGGCCTCGCCTGTCGACCGCGTCTGCTTCTGTTACACGAGCCAACTCGCGGGATCGACGTGGGCGCGAAAGCAGAGATCTATGAGATTCTTGGCGGCCTCGCGGCCGACGGAGTCTCGATCCTTATTGTCTCTTCGGAGCTGCCTGAGCTGATTGGCCAATGTGACCGGATCTTGGCGATGCACGCCGGCAGTATCGCGGGCGAGTTTAATCGGGCAGATGCAACCGAAGAACGGATCCTTGCTAGCGCCATGGGTAACCATCTAGCTAATTCACATTAGTTTTCAGATTATGAATCTCCCCATTGTTAGCGTCGTGGGCAGTTTCGCCGTGGGCATGACGCTGCGCACCGACCGCATGCCGATATTTGGCGAAACGTTGCTAGGCTCAGATTTTGATATGGGACCTGGCGGTAAAGGCTCGAATCAGGCGGTCGCGGCGGCGCGACTTGGTGCTGAGGCTCATTTCATCGGGCTGATCGGCGATGACAAACTGGGCGCGATCGCCATCGACTTATACAAAACTGAAGGCGTGCATATCGATTGGCTTAAGCAGACGAAACAAGCTGCCACCGGTGTCGGCTTCATCATCCTAAATCAGGAAGGACGGAACGGCATTATTCTCGACATGGGTGCCAACAAGCTTCTGGACAGAGCATTTGTGCGTCAGGCGGAGCGCCAGATTGCCGCCAGCGACGTTGTCCTCACTGTGCTCGAGATCCCAATTGAAGCCGCTGCGGAAGGGTTATCGCTCGGGCGTAAGCATGGCGCCAAGACCATCCTTAATCCTGCGCCGGCCGCTCCTCTCCCGGATGATCTTCTTCGCAACGTCGACTTGGTCACTCCCAACGAAACCGAGCTTCGCATCCTGATGGGATTGCAACCGGACGATCCCGCGCCGAGTTCACAACTGGCCCGTGAACTTCGCCAACGCTTTGGTTGCACTGTGATTGTGACCCGGGGTGAACATGGTCTACTTATCCTGGATGAGACCGGCGAAGTGGAAATTCCGGCTGTCCCTGTGGAGGTCACAGATACAACCGGCGCAGGTGACGCATTCAACGCGGCACTGGCAGTAGCATTAGCTGAATCGAAAGACCTTCGAACGGCTGCGCAGTTTGCCTGCTGCGCCGGTGCACTCGCTTGTACTCGGCTTGGCGTGATCCCTGGGCTGGCCCGACGAGATACCGTCGACACCCTATACCGCAAACACTTCCAATAGAATACCATCAGTCTCCCTCCTTATGAAAAGAAACGGAATCCTGAATCTGCCTCTCAACGAAGCCATCGCGGCGATGGGCCACGGCGATCTTTTGATTGTTTGTGACGCCGGCTTTCCCATTCCCAGCCAGGTACCGCGCATCGATCTTGCGATCTTACCTGATCTCCCCGATCTGCAGACCGTGCTCAGCGCGATCTCTCAGGATTTCATCGCAGAAAAGGTAGGCTACGCCGCCGAAATGGCCGAGAACAATCCCGAGTTAAAACGCAAGGTCGATCAGATCTTTGCGGGCGCAGATTTTATCGCTGTCCCCCACCAACAAATTTTGTCAGAACTCAGTCACAAAGCCAAATTTATCGTGCGGACGGGCGCCTTCGATCCATGGGGCAACATCCTGCTGTACTCCGGCGTTGACGTTCCCAAATGGTTCACGAAGCCAGGCACAGTCGCACCGGAGTACTACGCGAGAAAACTCGCGTAAGTACGGTGCAAATGACAAATAGGAGGAATCATTCCTCAATCGCCTCCCACCGTCACCGTACACCCCATCAGAGGCTTTAAGCCGATACGCGAGTTGGTCCTCTCCGCTATAGGTCATCCGTCATTTGTCATTTGTTATAGCCATGTAATGGCAGTCCTTCGCCACATCGCCAATCTCTGGTCCTTACGCCAGTACCCAACCGCTGAGCAGCCTTGGTCCGTTGAGGAACAACTTGATGCGATCAAGGCTGCCGGCTTCGACGGTGTCACCGGCCGAATTACGCCCGAAGTTGGTGTAGCTGCCCGCCAGCGCGGTTTGACGATCGTTGGCTACATCTCCTCGAGTAATCCTGGGGAATTCAGATCCTTGCTCGAAATCCAGAAATCAGCTGGGGCCAGGCATATCAATGTCCAACTGGGGGACCATGACACATTGACGGACGAGGCGCTCCTTTTGACAATTCAGCTTTTCAAAACAGCCGAAGAGATCCGCGATCTCGAACTCTCGATCGAAGTGCATCGAGACACGTGCACGGAAACTCCGGAAAAGACTTACGCTCTCACCGATAGCTTTCGCGAGGCTACTGGCCGGTTACTTCCAATCACCTGGGATTTCTCGCATTTCGCCGTTGTTAAGCATCTTGCATATGACGTCTTTTCCGAAAGACTCTTGGTGCGGCCGGACCTGATACATAGATCTTGCCAATTTCATTTCCGCCCATTCAATGGCCACCATTGCCAGGTCCCGGTCACCCGTCCGGACGGCTCGCTGAGTCGCGAATTTCAGGAGTGGTTACCTTTCGCCCGGGATACGATGCTGCTTTGGCTGGAGGGAAACCGGGAAAAAAATCGTGAGCTTTTTGTCGTTCCCGAAATGGGTCCGGTCAGTAGCGGGTACAACCTCGAACAACTCCCGAACAGCTGGGATGACACCGTTCGTCTTCGCCCTATCCTTGAGACCCTCTGGCAGGACCGCTGACTCGATTTAGTTAGGGAAGCGGAATTTTCGATGCCCGCGAAATCAGTGGCACCACGCGCATTGCGCCGGCTCCGGACGTTTGTGTACAGGTCCACTCACCCAGTAATAGCCTCCACGAGCTGGATGAGAAAAAAGCTGCTTAAGTCTGAATCTGGGATCAAGCCAACACCATCGAATTTTTTGGCCCCAAAGGGCAAATGGCCAAATCCGGGATTTGTCCCCCAATAAAATGACCCTTATGCAAATCAAGCAAAAGCTCAGCGCAGAGACCGAACGGGTACGGCAAAATTCCCCTGCCCTCGCCAGGACGTTCGCGACTATGGGTAAAGATCTAATTCAACCCAGTGCCGCCGCCCTCAATCTGAATGGCGTCATTCATTCGGAGCCTCTTCACCGTGCCTTGGCCTTCGGCAGTTCTTCCCCTGAGCTGAGGGTTACAGGATCAAACACAAAATGAGTGTCCCATTTATCTTTCCTCGGATTAAACAGCCGGCCATTATCGAATCCATCGTCATCGGCCCGGAGAACGTGAGCGGACTTGTGGTTGTTGCACAGATGCACCGACCCGCCGCTGGACCGCTACTGTCCTTGCCTTCCTACTTTTGTTTTCCCGGAAAGGCAAAGCTTCCACTGCCAGCTCCACTATCGCTTTCAGATCCTCTTTCGATGCACCGTCACGCGCCTGGATCGACATTCCCTGAATCATCGCGCCAATGAAACGCGCGAGCGCCAAAAGATTCGTATCGCCGCCTAATTCGCCATCCCTGACCGCCTGCTGCAGTCGTTCCTCTATTCTTTTCAGGCTCTGAGCTCGCAGATCGGCAACGGTATGGGCCATCTTACGATGCTCAGGGGCGCATCCCAGTACGCCATTCGCAATCAGTCGCCGCTACCGAAGAACGCTGATGTGGCATAACAGAAGCTTCAGTCGCCTTCCTTCGCCGGG
>Ga0070717_10003964_pt1 | contig 10655 bp, 12 predicted proteins | sample LARL113metaG_FD_71366 | JGI IMG/M metagenome (GOLD analysis project Ga0070717, IMG submission 71366) | Corn, switchgrass and miscanthus rhizosphere microbial communities from Kellogg Biological Station, Michigan, USA - LAR L11-3 metaG | ecosystem: Host-associated > Plants > Roots > Rhizosphere ... | reverse complement strand
CGCACATTGGTCCGCACGAGCGCTTCCCCAGGCCCGGGAACCGCACATGGGTCCGCATGTGCGAAATGCGTGGCTAGCCGGCTCCCGTCGTCGGGAACCACCGCTCGCGGCGGGGATGCAGGTGCCGGCCCGTCAGCACGTTGAGCACCCGCCGCGCCCGGCCGAACGCGTCCGCGACCTCGCGCAGCTCGCGCTCAGCCGTCTCGGCGCGCAGCGCCAGGCGGTAGGCCCGGCGGCCCAGCCACTCCAGCAGCCAGATGCCCCGCTGGGGGCCGCCGGCCGTCGCCAGCTCCTCCGGGGCGGGCGCCGGGCGGTCCAGGCCCGTCGCGTCGAGCAGGCGGCGGATCCGGTCCAGGTGCCGCGGCTCCAGCGGGTGGGCGCTCGTGTGCTCCGGGAAGACCCCGCTGAGGAACAGGGCCAGGTCACCCAGCCGCCGGCACACCGCCGGCCGCTGGGCCGGCGGCACCACCTCCAGCAGCTGCGCCAGATCGACCGGGTCGAGGTCGCTGAAGCGGCGCCGGCGCCAGCCCCGCGGCGTCCGGCGCCAGACCGTGCCGCTCGCGACCCTCGTGTACGACGCCAGCAGGTCGGCCAGGAACGCGCGCCGGCCCTGGTCGGCCAGGAACTCCCGGAGCGCGGCCACGTCGAACACCGGCACCGTCCGGCCCGGGCCCATCCACTCCTCGACGAACGCCGCCTGCTCCAGCTCGGCCGCGACCCGGTGCACCAGCACCGAGAACACCAGGTACGGCGACGCGAACAGCCGGGCGTCCGCGTCCGGCCCGCCGAACAGCGCCCCGTACACGACCGGGCCGCGCAGCACCGCGTCCAGGAGCGCCGGGTCCTCGCCCAGGTCCTGTGCGGACACGTCCGCGCCGGCCAGCGCGGCCAGGAGCGCCAGGTCGTCCGCCGTGAGCGGCCGCACCGGGCCTACGGAGCCGCCGCCCCGGTGACCAGCGCCCGGAGCTCGCCCGCCAGCCGGTCGCGCGAGGGCGGATGGACGTACATCATGTGGCCGGCCTCGTAGCGGGTCGTCCGCACGTTGCCGTTCAGGCTGGGGTCGAGGCCCATGTGGTCCAGTGTCCACTCCGCGGCGGCGAACGGCGTGGCCATGTCGTAGTAGCCGCTCGCCAGCAGCACCCGGAGGCCCCGGTTCCACGACATCGTGGTCCGCAGCATCGAGGCCACGTCCACGTAGTGGTTGTTGCCGTCGTCGCCGTAGTTCCACGGCCGCACGCCGGCCCCGTTCAGCACCTCGTACAGCCGGTCGGACTCGAACCCCAGCTCGCCGCGCAGGTACGCGTTGACGGCCGCGGTGTACGGGGCCTGGATGATCGTGTAGCTGGGGTCGTACTGGGGCGCCTCGCCGGCGGCGTCCGAGTCGATGCCCGTGAAGCGGGTGTCGAGGCGGCCGGTGGTCCGCCGCTCCGAGCGCAGCAGCTCCTTGTAGAACCGGGCCGGCGCGACGCGCAGGTCGCACGCCTCCAGGAAGGCCGGCGGCAGGCCGGTGTACGCGGCCAGCCGGTCGAGCACCGAGCGCCGCTCCGCCTCGGACGCGCGGCTGCCCCGGAGCAGGACGCTGGCGTAGTCGCCCAGCGCGAACGCCTCCACCTCGTCGGTCAGCGCCCGCAGGTCGCCGAACCGGCCGTCGAGGCGTTTGTGGTACCACGCCGTGGCCGCGTACGTGGGCAGGCTCAGCACGTACGGCAGGTCGTTGCCCGGATCGGCCCGGTTGGTCACGAACATCAGGACCGCGGAGATCAGGCCGACCCCGGCGACGTACATCCCGTGCCGCTCCGCCAGGTGGTGGGCGAGTCCGGCCGCCCGCGTCGTGCCGTAGCTCTCGCCGACCAGGAACTTCGGCGAGGCCCAGCGTCCGGCCCGGCTGGTGTGGAGGCGGATGAACTCGCCGACCCACTCCAGGTCCTCGCGGAGGCCGTGGAACTGCTTCGCCTCCTGCCCGGACGCCGGCCGGCTGTAGCCCGTGTTGACCGGGTCGATGAAGACCAGGTCGGTGACGTCGAGCAGGGACGCGTCGTTGTCGATCACCCGGTACGGCGCCGGCGCCACCGTCGGGCCGTCCGGCATGTCTATCCGGCGGGGCCCGACGAGCCCGAGGTGGAGCCATGTGGACGAGGAGCCCGGGCCGCCGTTGAAGACGAACGTCAGCGGCCGGGCGGCGGGGTCGTCCACCCCGGTCCGCGTGTACGCGACCGAGAAGATGCTCGCCCGCGGGTCGCCCTCGTCGTTGCGCAGCGTCGTCGTGCTGGCGACGGCGCGGTAGGCGACCTCGGCGCCGCCGATCCGCGCGGTGTGCTCGGTGACCGACTCGCGCTCCTCGGGCGGAGCCGCCGGTTCCCTGTCCTGCTCGCTCCTGGGTTGCTCTGTCACGGCCGCCATCATCCCTCAGCCGGATTCCACCGAACAGTCGGCGACTCGGCGCCGCGTCCGCCTCCGTCGGCGGAATCCGGCTCAGCGGCTGGTGCTACCGTCCGTCGGATGGGCAGCGACGACATCTCCCCGCTCGACCCCGGCGACGCCGCGACCGCGGCCGCGGTGGCCGGCCTCCTCAACGGCGAGATGGGCGACGGACTGTACCGGCCCGAGTGGCTGCTCGAGGACGCGGACAGCCGGTCGGCCGGGGTCTGGGTGGCCGGCTCGCCCGCGCCGGACGGCGCGGCCGTGGCCCGGGTGCTCGCCCCCGCCGACGCCGGCTACTACCGCGCCTTCGGCCGGCCCGCGCTCGCCCTGTTCGCCGGCAAGGTCGGGTCGTTCGAGGCGTTCGCGGTGGCGCCCGCCCGGCGCCGGCGCGGCCTGGGCGGCCGGCTGGCCGCCGTCGCGCTGGACTGGATGCGCGAGCGCGGCTGCACCGCCGCCGTCACGCTCTCCTGGCGGTCGGGCCGGCCCGATTCGTCGCTCGGCCTGTTCCGCAGGCTGGGCATGACCGAGGGCCCGACGATCCCGCGCTTCTACTACGAGGAGAGCGTGCGCAACGGCTGGACCTGCCCCGTCTGCGGCGGGCCGTGCACGTGCGGCGCCACCCTGTTCACGCTCGCGCTCACACGTTGAACAGCGCGGCCAGCTCGAAGCTGGTCACCTCGCTGGCGCGGAGCATCGCGGCCGCCGTGACCGCGACGTCCTCCACGGCGACCGAGCCCGCGGCGAACGGCGGCCCGGGCGCGTCGCGCTGGCCCCGGGCGTAGCTGGCCACGAGCGCGGCGAACAGGCGCTGCCGCAGCGCCGGGGAGAGCTCCGCCCCCGCCTCCAGCGCGCCGGCCAGCTCGGCGGCGACGACCTCCGGTTCGGACACCCGTCCAACGATAGTGGTCACGTCCCTGCAGTCTCGGAGACTTGACATTTGCTTGACGGACCCGGGCCTCAGGCGCATGATGGGTCGCTCTCGGGGTCGCACGGACGCGACCGGGTCAACACCAGTGGCGGCGGTTCAGGAACGGCTCGACTCGGCTCGCCCCCGGGCGCTCGTGGTCCTGGTGGGTGACTGGCCGGCCGTGCCGGTGGACCGGGCCGGGCTCAGGGCCCGGCGGATGGTCTTCCGGCACGGTCCGACCGAGGCGCGCGGCCTGAAGCAGGTCATCGCGATGGACAACCCCGCCTGGCTGCTGATCGGACCGTCGATGGACGAGCCGACCATCCGGTCGCTGGCCATGTCGGCGCAGGCGATGCGGCCACAGCTGCAGCTCGCGATGCTCGGCGACGCCGACGACTTCCGCCGCTGCGCGCGGTGGGTCCGGCGCGGCTGCCAGGTGTACCTGGAGGGCACCGCCGGCCTGCGCCGGGTCGCGGCCGCGCTCGACGCCGCGACGGCGATGCGGCTGGTGGTGATCGACCGCGTGTTCCTGGACCGGTCCCGGGCTCGCCAGGTGCCGCCCATCGGGGACCTGACCCGGCGCGAGGAGGAGGTCCTCCAGCTGGTCTGCCTCGGGCTTCGCAACTCGGACGTGGCGCAGCGACTGCACGTCGCCGAGAGCACGGTCGAGTTCCACATGAGCCGGGTGCTGGCCAAGCTGGGCGTGCGCAACCGCGTCGAGGCGGTCGATCGGGCGCTGACGCTCGGGCTCGCCTGACGCCCGGGAGAGCTGGGGAAAACCACGGGCAAGATCTCGGGGTTCCGGGGTTGTGGGCGCCGGGCGCGTCTGGGAAGCTGTGGGACCGCTGGTGGGGGTCGTCCCCGCCCCCCATGGGGTAGGGGGGAAGGCGCTGACGGAGCCGGCTGCCCGAGCCGGCTCCTCGGCGTCCTTCGCCGTTTGCTTATGTATTCAGAATTTGGCCTGACTAAGACTCTAACCGTATCATCCGCTCCGGCTGCATCAGGCGGGTTTGGAGCAGAGGTGTCATGAACATCGACGAGATCGAGGGCATCAGCACGACGTACGGCAAGAAGCTGAGCGCCGTGGGCGTGGGCACGGTCGAGGTGCTGCTCGAGAAGGGCGGCCGCCGGCTGAGCCGCGAGAAGCTGGCCGAGGCGACCGGGATCTCCGAGAAGCTGATCCTGGAGTGGGTGAACCGGGCCGACCTGATGCGGATCAAGGGCGTCGGCTCCGAGTACTCCGACCTCCTGGAGGCCGCCGGCGTGGACTCCTGCCTCGAGCTCTCGCACCGGGTACCGATCAACCTCCACAAGAAGATGGAGGAGATCAATGGCGCCCGCAAGCTCGTCCGGCGCCTCCCGACCGAGACGGAGGTGACGCAGTGGGTCGGCATCGCCAAGTCGATGCCGAAGGTGGTCGAGCACTAGCCGGCCGCACGTTCGAGCGGGCCGGGGCCCGGCGGCGGAGCGGCCTTCTGCGCGGTCAGGACGCCCCCGGGCCTCGGCCTTCTCGTTTGGGCACCCGCGCGATACGGTACGGGCATGAGCCAGACACCTCCCCCGGACTACGGCCCACCGCCGGGCTACGGCCCCCAACAGCCCCCGCCCCAGCCGGGCTACGTGCAGCCGCTGCGGGCCGACGAGGAGCGGCTGTGGTCCCTGCTGTCACACCTGAGCTTCTTCGCGCTCGGCATCATCGCGCCGCTCATCATCATGCTCACGCTGGGCAACCGCTCCCAGTACGTCCGGTACCACTCGGTCGAGGCGCTGAACTTCCACATCACGATGTGGATCGCGGGCCTGGTGAGCGGCCTGCTGATCCTGCTGCTGATCGGCATCGTCCTGCTGCCGCTGGTCCTGCTGTTCGGCGCGATCTTCTCGATCATCGCGGGCGTCCAGGCGTACCAGGGCCAGTACTACCGGTATCCCCTGACCATCCGCATCATCAGCTGAGCCGGAAGCCGGCGAGGACGGGCCGCCCGGACGTCGTCCGAGCGGCCCTCGTCGGGGTTGGTGTCGGCTAGCGCCCCTGGCGGACCTGCCGGAGCCGCCTGACGGCCATCGCCGCCGCGGCCAGCACCGCCAGGACCAGCGCCCCGAGCGCCGGGAAACCGCCTGGCGTGCTGCCGACGTCGAGCGCGCCCGCGACGGGCGGCCCGGGGGGTTGCGAGAACTCGGTGGTCACCACCTCGGCCGAGAACGTGCTCCCGGTCGGCTGGCCGCCTGCCGGCGGCACGGACAGCGCGCTGCCCACCGGCGGGCTGTCCGGCGGCGCGTCGCCCGGCGGCGCGTCGGCCGGCGGGGTGTCGGCCGGCGGGCTGTCCACGCAGTCGCCGCTCGCCCGCTGGTTGCTGAGGACGTTCACGTTGGTCGGGCACGTCACGTTGAGGCCGACGCCGGTGGTGATCGGCGCCACGAGCGGGCCGCCGAGCAGGCCCGGGACCGCTCCGCTGCCCCGAACGTGGGTGGCCGCGCTGTTGCTGTTCGACTGCGAGCCGGGCGCGCAGTTGCCGCTGTCACGCTGGTTGCTGAGCACGTTCGCGTTGATCGGGCAGCTGACATTGCCCTGCACGGCCGCCGTGAGGGGCGCGACCAGCGTCCCGCCCAGCAGGCCCGGCTGGTCGCCGCCGGCCGTCGTCGCCGACGAGTTGGCGTTCGACTGGTCGCCGGGCGCACAGCTGCCCGAGTCGCTCTGGCTGCCGAGCACGTTCACGTTGGCCGGGCACGCCAGGTTGACCTGCACCGCCCCCGTGAGCGGGATCACGATCGGGGCGTCGCCCGCCACCGTCGTCGTCGTGCTGTTGTCGTTCGACTGGTCGGCCCGCACGACCGACGGACCAGCCGCCACGAAGGCGACGGCGCCCACGCCTGCCACCAGCCCGCAGCGTATCCGCGCGAGCCGCCGTTTCGATTCACCGCGCTCCATGCAAGATTGCACCTCCTGAGAATTGGCCGCAGGAGACGGCGCCGCTCGCGACGCGGTGGACCACAGCCCTGGTCGGGGGTGCGCGACCACGACGTGTCCGGAGCCTGCCGGCCCCGGCGCTTCCCTACAGCCAGGGCGCGACCATAGCGTTTCGCGGGCACGGTGGTCAAGGGCTGGGACAGCTGAGAAATCCTCGCTGTGACCCGCCCAGGCGCCGTCGTCTCAGGCCCACCCTCGGACCTTGACGCTGCCGCGATCACCCGCTCAGGCTGTGTGTGCTCCGGCGGCGCGTGGCCCCGGCCGTCCGGACGCGACTCCGGCGACGACCCCCACCCCGAGGAGGACACGACTTGACCGACACGCCCGCCTGGCAGCCGCGCCGACACCACAACAACGCGGACCTGGCGCAGCTGGTCGCGGTCCGCGCGCCTCGCGCCCGGCGCAACCAGACCTCCCTGCCGCTGCCCCATCCCACCCGGCCGTTCCCGTTCCGGATGGACCTCGCCGAGCTGCTCGGACCGGACGCGACGAACCAGGTCCACAGCTCGGGCAAGCTGGTCCTCCACTGCGCCGGCGACACCGGCGGCGTGGTGAGCGGCAACGCCCAGCAGATCGTGGCCAACCACATGCAGGCAGACCTCGCCTCCGCCGATCCGCCCCGCCTCTTCTACCACCTGGGCGACGTCGTCTATTTTTACGGCGAGCACGAGAACTACTACGGGCAGTTCTATGAGCCCTACTCGCTGTACGCCGCCCCGATCGTGTCCATCCCCGGCAACCACGACGGCGGCGTCGCGCCGCACTCGCAGGCGACGTCGCTGGACGCGTGGACCGAGAACTTCTGCGCCAGCTCGCCGCACCCCACCGAGGAGGCGGGCGACAACGACCGCGACGCGATGACGCAGCCCAACCCGTACTGGACGCTGGTCACGCCGCTGGCCACGTTCATCGGCCTGTACACGAACGTCCCCGAGGGCGGCTTCGTGGACGACGACCAGCGGCAGTGGCTGGTTGCGGAGCTGAAGGCGGCGCCGGCGGACCGGCCCCTGCTGGTCGCCCTCCACCACCCGGTCATCTCGCTGGACGACCACCACTCCGGGTCGACCCAGATGCACGAGCTGCTGGACGGGGCGGCGCAGGACGCCGGCCGGGTGCCGGACGTCGTCCTCACGGCCCATGTCCACAACTACCAGCGCTTCACGCGCAAGTGGGACAGCCGCGAGGTGCCGTTCATCGTGGCCGGCGCCGGCGGCTACCACAACCTGCACTACATGACGCACAACCTGGGCTGGCCCATCGCGCTGCCGTTCGACGTGCCGGCCGACTCGGCCAACGGCATGCAGGCGACGCTCGAGGCGTTCAGCGACGACCACCACGGCTACCTGGTGCTGGAGATCACCCCGGACCGGGTGAACGGCACGTACTTCACCGTGCCGCGGCCGCAGGAGTCGTGGCGCGCGCCCGCCGTCGCGGCCGACGCGTTCAGCCTCGACTGGAAGCAGCACCAGCTGGTCCAGGCCACGCCGCGCCCGCCCGGCATCGGCGGCGTCTCCGGGATCGGGACCTAGCGACGAGAAAGAGAGGGCCCTTCCCCCGGCTGCCGGGGGAGGGCCCTCCGCCAGCTGTGAGCTACGCGCTGCGCGGTGACGGCGAGGCGCCCGGCCGGCGGCCACCGCCGCCGCCACCGAACCCGCCGCCGCCGAAGGTGCACCCGTTCGGGCCCGGCGCGCTGATCAGGATCGTGCGCGCCTTCACCGTGCCGGACGAGTCGCGCTGGCCGGTCGCCGTGACGCACTCGCCGGTGGCGAGCCGCGCCGTGGTGGACGTCACCAGCCGCGTGACCGTCGTGGTGCTGGACACCGTGACCGTGACGGGGCTGCCCGTCTGCGGCTGCACGGTCATGGTGCCGCCGCTCACGTTCGTGAGCTTGCCCCGCACCATGGAGAAGTTGGCGGGCGGCGCGCCGGCGCCCCCTCCGGCCCCCGGGCTGGGGCTGCCACGACCGGCCCGGCCGCCGCCACCGGCGCCCTGACCGTTTCCGCCGGCTCCCTGCCCGCCGCCAGCGCCCGCGGGCGGTGTGCAGTTGCCGTTCATGTTGAGCTGGACCTGGAACGTGCGCGCCGCGATGGCGCCGCTCGGGTCCGCCGTCCCCGTGGCGACGACGCAGGTCCCCGGCACCGCTTCCGCCAGCGTGCCCGTGCCGCTCTGCAGCACGGACGTGCTGGAGTCGAACGTGACCGTCGCGCTGCCGTTCTGCTGCGCGACCGTCAGCTTGCCGCTGGCCACCTGGCTGACCTGGCCGTTGACGGCGTTCGCCAACGCGCCGCGACCAGGGCTGGGCGACGTCTTGGCCGCCGCGCCCGACGAGGCGCCGGCCGGGCTGCCGATGCTGCCGCAGCCGGCCAGCACCGCGGCAGCCACCCCCACGACGATGATGCTGGCTCTCACAACTCCAGGAACTACTCCGGCGGGTGACGAGCGGTTGCCGGCGGCGGTCAAGAATCTGTAAGTCGAGGCCCGGATGGAGGATGCTGGCTGACATGAGCGTCGCCTCGCCCTGGGGACCGATCCGGCTGACCACGGCGGCGATGGCCGTCCTGGCGTTCGCGATCGTGGCCGTGCGGACGCGGCGGCTCGGCCTGGCCGCGATCACGGTGGTCGCGTGCCTGTGGACGTACGAGGCGGTGTGGAACGCGACGGACATCGCCGTCCACCACTGGGGCTGGGCGCCTGAGCCGTACTGGCTGGTGCTGGCCGCGGGCTGGACCGGCTGGATGCTCAGCCGGGGCTGGGCCCCGAGCCTGCGGCTGCTGGCGGTGTTCGCGGTCGCCCACGTGGCCTGGGTGCTCGCCGGGTTCCCGTACAACTACGCGGGCCGGCCCTGGACCTGGGCCGGCGAGGCATGGAACGTGGCGACCAAGGCGCTGTGGCTGCTGGCCTGGGGGCTGGGCTCCGAGCGCGTGCCGCGGCTCCAGCTGGGCCAGGCCGGCTGGCTCGCCACACTCGGCCGGGCGCTGCCCGGCGCGGCTCAGCGCCGGGCCGGGCTCCACGAGTAGGCGTACACGCTCCCGATGCCATGCCCTACACGTCGAAGAGGACGGGCAGGGAGTCGAGGACGGACATCCCGTTCGAGCCGACGGTCACCCGGGGCGCGGGCTGGCTGTCGTCGAGGCGCAGGCCCGGCATGCGGTCGAGCACCGCGTTGACCGTCGCCGCGGTCTCCAGGCGCGCCAGGTGGAGCCCGAGGCACATGTGCGGCCCGGCCGCGAAGGCCAGGTGCTGCTGGGCCTCGCGGTGGATGTCGAAGCGATCGGCGTCGGGCCAGCGGCGCTCGTCGCGGTTGGCGGAGCCCAGGTTGATCACCAGCGCCGAGCCCGCCGGCACCGCCACGCCGCCCAGCTCCGTGTCGCGCGTCGCGACCCGCATGATCATCAGGGCCGGCGCGTCGCAGCGCAGCCCCTCCTCGATGGCCTGGGCCATGAGCGAGCGGTCGCGGATCAGGTCGGCCAGCTGGTCGGGGTGGGCGAGCAGGCGCCGGACCAGCGAGACGATCGAGCGCGCGGTCGTCTCGACGCCGGCCGGGAGCAGCAGCCGCAGGAACGAGTAGATCGCCTCGTCCTCCAGGCGGATGCCGTCCACCTCGGCGGACAGCAGCCGGCTGATGATGTCCTCCCGCGGCTGCCGGCGGCGGTCGGCCACGACCCCCGCGAAGTACTCGCGGAGCTCCGCGGAGGCGTTCAGACCGCGCTGGAAGTCGTCGGACATCTCCAGCAGCTCGAGCGACCAGCGGTGGAACCGGCCCTCGTCGTCGGCGGGCAGGCCGAGGATGCGAGCGGTGACCAGGATCGGCAGCGGCAGGCTCAGGTCAGCCACCAGGTCGGCCCGCCCGCTGGGCGCGACCCGGTCGATCAGCTCGTGGCACGCGGGCGTGACGACCTCGTCCACGAAGGGCGCCAGCGCGCGCTGCTGGAAGATGTCGGCGACCAGGTCCCTGTGCCGCTTGTGCTCCGGATCGTCCATCCCGATGATCGTCCGGCCGAACACACGGGTCGCGTTGTCGGCGTACGCCTGGGACGACGAGAACGTCCGTGGCTCGCGCAGGACGCGTGCGCACTCCTCGTAGCCGAACACGTCGAACCCGGCTGGGAGGCCGGCCTCCGGCATCGCCGCCCGGGGCTGGACAGAGGCCTGGGCACGGCACCCCGCCAGGTACTGGTACACATCCTCCAGCTCGATGATCACGGTGCTTCCTCCCCCGTTGTGACGCCATGCGCCAGCGACTGGTCGCTGGCCGAGCCGGGAGGATTCTCGCCGGCCGCCGGCCGGCGGGTCAACCGCCGTGCTCGATACCCCGCACACCCTCGAGCGCGATCCGCACACGCCGGTTGTGCCGGCCCTTGT
>Ga0070717_10003963_pt1 | contig 10657 bp, 9 predicted proteins | sample LARL113metaG_FD_71366 | JGI IMG/M metagenome (GOLD analysis project Ga0070717, IMG submission 71366) | Corn, switchgrass and miscanthus rhizosphere microbial communities from Kellogg Biological Station, Michigan, USA - LAR L11-3 metaG | ecosystem: Host-associated > Plants > Roots > Rhizosphere ... | reverse complement strand
AGCGTGGGACCGAACCCGAGCAGGATCTCGGCCAACAGCGACGTGTGCTGCGCCGTGGACTTCGCGTTGACGGTGACGTTGTGCTCCTGCAGCAGGCTCGACAACTGGTCGTGATTCCAGAACGTCGGAACCTCGGTCACGAACAGCGTCGTCGGGGTCGCGTTCTTGTCGCCGGCCGGATAGGTGACCTTCGCGGTGAACGTGCCGTCCACCGTGTTGCCGGTGGAGCTGATCGACTTGACCTTGCCCGCCTGCACCTGATCGATGAAGTAGGGGCTGAAGGCAATCCGCACCCGCGGCTCTGTCCCGGGCTGGAAGAGCAGGACCGAGAGCCAGTTGATCGCCAACAGGACGATGACGAATATCCAGAAGCCGCGCATCCGGTGCGGCGGCCTGGGCTTGTGCTGGTCGGGCAGGCCGCGGCCGTCCGGGGCGGGCGCGACCCGCCAGCCGTGTTTGTCGCGCGGCATCGGGGCCGGCGGGACCGACTTCTGCGCTCCGGTGGCGGAATCGTCGGGAGCGGGGCGGTCATCAGCCATGCCCGCATTGTGACGCAGGGCCGCAGCCGGCCTCGGCGTGCTCATGGGCACGCTCCACATTCCCGCCGCATGTGGCGGATACCGGATCGCCCCTGAACAACCGAGGACGCCGCGTGGCGTCAAGACCTTCCCAGGGTCGGGAAGGTTTCGGCGGCCCCGGCGTCGGTGCAATGGAAACGTCCACGACGCAAGGGAGCAACATGGCCCGAATACCTCACCACCGCCGACTGCGCCGCCGGTATATCGCGGCCGTTGCCGCCGCGCTCGCGGGTCTGGCCAGCGCTGCCCTGGTCGGCCTCGCGGTGGCCAAGACCCTGACGCTCCAGGTCGCCAAGGGAGCCTCCGTCACCAACACGTCCGGCTCCACCAAGACTGAGAACATTGTCATCAACGCCAAGGGTCGCGCCGTGTACACGCTGAGCGGTGACACGACCAAACACCCCAAGTGCACCAAGGCCAACGGCTGCTTCGCGTTCTGGCCACCGGTCACGGTGTCCTCGGCGAAGAGCCTGAGCAAGGCCGCCGGCGTTAGCGGCAAGCTCGGCATCTTCAAGCGCAACGGCGTGATGCAGGTGACGCTGGCCGGGCATCCGCTCTACACGTTCGCTAACGACCGCAAGCGCGCCAATGCCACCGGCGAGGGCATCAACGGCTTCGGCGGCATCTGGCACGTCGTCAAGGACGCGACGGCCGGCTCGAGCAGCAGCTCGACCGGGACGACGATGAGCACGACCACGACCACCTCGACCTCGCCCTACCCGGGGTACTAGTCGAGCGGGGGCGAGGCCACCATCTGCGGCGCCCGTCTCACCAACGTGGGCGGGCGCCTCTCACCACATGTGCACCGGGGGCCAGTTGCGTGTCGGAGGACTAAGAACCGGGGCGCCCGCTCTCTGCGGGCGCCCCGCTTGGACACGCCTTCCCTGGTGGCGCGGGGGTGAACGCCAGGCGCGTCATGTTCTTGACCCAGAGGACGCGCTGCGCGCGCGATCCTTCCCAAAAGTTGGAGATCGCTGATGGGCGAGGTGATGATGGAGCGCCGGCTCGACCCCGAGCGGCTGGGCGACCACCTCGACCGGCTCTATCGCGCGGCGTGGGCGCTGTGCGGCACCCGCGAGGACGCCGAGGATCTCGTCCAGGACACGTACGCGCAGGTGCTGCGCAAGCCGCGGCGTCTGCGCTCCGACGACGATCTCGGCTACCTGCTCCGCGTCCTGCGCAACACGTTCTTCTCCGCCAGGCGCGCCGCCGCCCGCCGCGCCCAGACCACACCGCTGCCCGACGATCTGGACCTCCTCGAGGACCGCACCGCCGTGCGCGCGGAATCGCGCGTGGAGGCATCCGAGCTGTTCGCCGCCATCTCGGCGTTACCCGGGGACTTCCGCGATGCGGTGGTGGCGATCGACGTGATCGGGCTCTCCTACCGGGAGGCGGCGCGGGCACTCGAGGTGCGCGAGGCCACCATCACCACGCGACTGCACCGGGGGCGCCAGCGCCTGGTGCGCGAGCTCGCGCTGGCGGGGGAACCGACCGGGCCGCCGGTGGGTGCGTAGCGCCCAGCGGGCAGGGTGAGGATCAGCTCCTGGCGCACCCGCGCCGACCGCGCTCCTCGACGCCGGCCGGGCCGGTGCGACCGCGTTATGCGGCCGCGCCGTCCAGCTCCGGCCTGGGGGCCGCCGGAGCGCCGGTGGGCGCCTCGCCCCGGGTGTTGGTGGCCCGCAGCCCGATCACCGCGGAGGCCAAGATGAACAGCGCGCCGGCCAGCAACGCACGCTGAAAGCCGCCGGTGAGCGCCGCGGGGGTGGCGGTGTGGTGGGCCAGCAGGTCATGCGTGCGGCTGGTGGCCAGGGCCGAGAAGATCGCCAGCCCGAGCGCCGCGCCCAGCTGCTGAGAGGCGTTGAGCAGCGACGCCGCCAGCCCGGCCTTGTCGGTGGGGACGCCGGCGTTGGCCGCCGTCGTGACGCCCACGAACACCGGGCCGAACCCTACCGAGATGACGAGCAGGCCGGGGAGCAGATCGCCCAGGTAGGAGCCGTGCACAGGGATGCGCGACAGCCAGTAGAGCCCGGCCGCGGAGACGAGCGCGCCGACCACGATCACCGGCCGTGTTCCCACGCGGGTCAGCATCTGAGACGCGATCCCGGCGCAGACGCCGATCACGATGCACAACGGGAGATAGGCCAGGCCGGTCTGGATCGGCGTGAAGCCCAGCACGTTCTGCATGTAGAGGGTGACAAAGAAGAACATCGCCACGAAGCCGGCGAAGGCGATGAGCTGGGTGGCGTCGGCGAACCCCAGCCCGTTGAGGCGGAAGATGTCCAGCGGGGCCAGGGGGTTGCGCTGACGCCGCTCGTTGACCACGAACGCGGCGAGGAGGACGAGCGACGCGGTCAGGCCCCCGATCGTCCGCGCGCTGTCCCATCCGACGAGCGGCGCTTCCACCAGCGAGTAGACGAGCACCAGCATGCCCCCGGTGGCCAGGACGGCGCCCGTGATGTCGAAGTTGTCCAGTCGCGCGCGGGGCGGATCGGCGGGGATCATCCGGAAGATGGCGACGAGCACCAGCACCGCGGCCACCGGGTTGACGAAGAACACCCACCGCCAGCCCGGGCCGTCGGTGAGGAGCCCACCGAGCAGCACGCCGGCCGCCGAGGCCAGACCGCCGACGCCGCCCCACACGCCGAGCGCGGTGTGGCGGTCCTTGCCGTCGCGGAACGTGGTGGTGAGGATGGACAGCGCTGCCGGCAGCATCAGCGCCGCGCCCAGGCCCTGGGCCAGGCGGGCGGCGATCATCACGCCCGAGGCGCCGGACAGGCCGCCGATCAGCGACGAGACGCCGATCACCACGGTGCCCGTCACCAGCACCCGCCGTCGGCCGATGAGGTCGGCGGCGCGCCCGCCCAGCAGCATGAAGCCGCCGTAGGTGAGCAGGTAGGCGCTGGGCACCCACTGCAGGTCCTGCACCGAGAAGTCAAGCGCCCCGCGAATCGAGGGCAGCGCGACGTTGACGATCGATGCGTCGACGAAGTCCAGAAACGCGACCCCGCACAGCAGTGCCAGGATGAGCTTGCCGCGGCGGGTCGCCAGAGTTGATGGTTTGGGGGTCATGGGTCCTCCTGTCGTGAGCCGTCACTGGTATGACGGATGGCGGCGTCACGACGTGACCGGTCACGTTTGCGTCGCCGCATCCGTCATAGGGGCATGGAGTCGATGACCGGCGCCGCCTGGCAGGCCGAGCAGTTCGAGCAGCACCGCGGGCATCTGCGCGCGGTGGCCTACCGGATGCTCGGGTCCGTCACCGAGGCCGAGGACGCGGTCCAGGAGGCGTGGCTTCGGCTGCACCGCAACGGGGAGGACGGCATCGAGAACCTCCGCGGCTGGCTGACCACCGTGGTCGGGCGGGTCTGCATCGACATGCTGCGCACGCGACAGTCGCGCCACGAGGAGTTCGTGGGCACGTGGCTGCCCGAGCCCGTGGTGGCGGGTGTCGGCAGCGAGGACGACCCCGAGCAGGCGGCGCTGCTGGCGGACTCGGTGGGCCTGGCAATGCTCGTGGTGCTCGAGATGCTCAGCCCCGCCGAGCGGCTCGCCTTCGTCCTGCACGACATGTTTGCCGTGCCCTTCGATGAGATCGCCCCCATCGTGGGCCGCACCCCCGAGACTGCGCGCCAGCTTGCCAGCCGGGCCCGGCGACGGGTGCGCGGGGCGCCGGAGCCCGACGCCGACCTGGCGACGCAGCGGCGCGTGGTAGACGCGTTCCTGGCGGCGACGCGCGCGGGCGACTTCAGCGCGCTCATGGAGGTGCTCGATCCCGACGTCGTGTTCCGCGCCGACAGCGGCGGGCGCGCGCGCCTCCCGCTGGCCCAGCTCGACGGCGCGGAGGCGGTGGCGCGCAACGCGCTGGCCAACGGCTCGCGGTGGGCGCGGTGGTGCCGGCCCGCGTTGGTCAACGGCGGCTGGGGCTGCGTCGTCGTGGCCCCGGGTCGGACCATTGGCGTGGCCGGCATGACCGTCAGCCGCGGGCGGATTGCCACGATCGACCTGGTGCTCGACCCGCGGAAGGTCCCCTCCCGGGACGAGATCAACCTGGACGGCGAGAACTTCTCGTAGCAGATAATCTGCGTGCGGGTGTTATCGTGGTGGGCATGGCCACCGATGTGACGACCGCTTCACCCCAGCCCGAGGCCGCTTTCCCCGACGCCGCCTTGACTGCCTCGCCCGAGACCGCCCAGGGCAATTGCCTCTTGGGCAACCTCGGCTGGATGCTCGACCAGGCCAACCACGCCCTCGGCTGCGAGGTGGCGGCGGCGCTGGCGCCGCTGGGCCTCGGCCAACGCGGCTTCTGCGTCCTGTCCGCGGCCGTCGACGCCGAACTCACCCAGACCGAACTGGCGGGCCTGATCGGACTCGACAAGACCACGATGGTCGTCACTATTGATGACCTCGAGGCCAAGGGGCTCGCCATGCGCGTCCCGTCGCCGACCGACCGCCGCGCGCGCGTGATCAAGGTCACCGACGCGGGTCGCGAGCAGGTGGCGGAGGGGCAGCGCATCGTCCTCGACGTCCAGAACGACGTGCTGGGCTCGCTGCCTGCGTCCGAGAACGCGGCGTTCGTGGCCGCTCTCATGAAGCTCGTGACCGGCCGGCTGTCCAGCGCGCCGCAGTGCCATCCCCCGTTGCGGCGGCGCGAGCAGCGGGTCTGACCCGGCCTCCGTGACGGGTTCGCGGGGGCGCGGACGTACGTCAACCAGAGCTTTCGTAGGCGGATTGAAGTCGCCGCAGCGGGACGTGCGGCGTGTTTTTGGTTGCTGAGCAGCCCTAACTCTCATCACCCCCTGCGCGGGCCGCCGAAGCGGCACGTCCCCACCCTCCCTACCTGCCGTTCAGCGGCGCCTCAAAACTCGTGTCCATTTCGGCCCTCCTCGTTCGTCGTCCTCACATGACGCACCGAACTCCGAAGAACACTCCGCCACAAGATGATCTTGTACGGAACTATCTGATACGGTGTGGTCTCGCAGACAATCAAATCGCATAAAGCGGAGAGCGGAGAGGAGCCGAACGAGATGTCAGTGACGGAGATCAACCGAGCAGAGCCGGCCACGAGCGACCGGTCGCGCTGGATCGCGCTGGTGGTGCTGTGCGTGGGGATGCTGATGATCGTGCTCGACCAGACGATCGTGAACGTGGCGCTGCCGTCGATCCAGCGCGACCTGCACTTCTCCACGTCGAGCCTGGCGTGGGTGGTCAACGCGTACCTGATCGCGTTCGGCGGTCTGCTCCTGTTGGCCGGCCGGCTGGGCGACCTGGTCGGGCGCAAGCGGATCTTCCTGATCGGGCTGGCGGTGTTCACGGCCGCGTCCGCGGTGTGCGGGCTGGCCGACAGTCAGTCGGTGCTGGTCGGGGCGCGTTTCGTGCAGGGCGCCGGCGGCGCGCTCACCTCGTCCGTGATCCTGGGAATGATCGTGACGATGTTCCCCGAGCCGCGCGACCAGGCCAAGGCGATGGGCGTCTTCGCGTTCGTGGCGTCGGGTGGGGCCTCGGTGGGCCTGCTGGCCGGCGGCGTGCTCACGCAGGCGCTTGACTGGCACTGGATCTTCTTCGTCAACCTGCCGATCGGCGTGCTGGCCAGTCTGCTGGCGGTCCGCGTCGTCACCGCGGACAAGGGAATCGGCATCCGTGCCGGGGCCGACCTGCCCGGCGCCACGCTGGTGACCGCGGCGCTGATGCTCGCGGTGTACACGATCGTGAAGACCAGCGACTACGGCTGGGGCTCGGCCCACACGCTCATCCTCGGCGGCGCCGCCGTGGCCGTGCTGGCAGCCTTCGTGGTGCGTGAGGCCACCGCGCGCACGCCCCTCGTCCCCCTGCGCATCTTCCGCAGCCGCAATGTCTCGGGCGCCAACCTCGTGCAGATGCTGATGATCGCGGGCATGTTCGGGATGTTCTTCCTGGGCGCGGTGTATATGCAGCAGGTGCTGCACTACGACCCGCTCCAGGTGGGGCTGGCCTACCTGCCGGTGGCGTTGGGTGTCGGGATCGTGTCCCTGTTCGTGGCGCCCCCGCTCAACATGAAGATCGGGCCGCGGGCGACGCTGTTGCCGGGCCTGGTGCTCATGACGGTGGGGCTGCTCCTGTTCGCCGCCGCGCCGGTACACGCGGACTACGTCACCCACCTGCTGCCGGTGATGCTGCTCGTTGGCACCGGGGCGGGCCTGAGCTTCCCGTCGATGATGACGATCGCCATGTCCGGCGCCCAGCCCCACGAGGCGGGGCTGGCCTCGGGTCTGGTCAACACGTCGATGCAGGTGGGCGGCGCGCTCGGCCTGGCCGTGCTGGCGACGCTGTCGGCCAGCCGCGCCAAGGACGTGCTCGCCTCCGGCGGTAGCTCGGCGGACGCGCTCTCAAGCGGGCTGCACCTGGCCCTGCTGATCGGAGCCGGGCTCGTCATCAGCGCGATCGTGGTCGCGGTGGCGGTCCTGACCCCGGCCCGGGCGCTGGGGCAGGTTCCGGCCGAGGTCGCCACGGAGCGTGACGACGCGCCGCGGCTGTCCGTCGAGGAGCTCTACCCCGAGGCGGCCTGAGGCGGCCCGCCGGTCTGCCGGTACAGGTAAGAGAGCTTGTCCGGATTGAGCACGGTGAAGATCGAGACGATCTTGCCGTCGCGGACCTCGATGGTCACGAGCGAGTCCTGGCCGTTCACCGAAAGCTGGGCGGCCGGCTCGCCGTTGACCTCGAACATCCGCAGGTAGGGGCTGGGCTCTGAGCGTTGGAGCACCCCGGAGACGAAGGCCAGGATCCGCTGACGCCCGACCACCGGGATAAGGGCGGCCCGGGCCCTCCCGCCGCCGTCGTTGTAAGCCACGACGTCGGCCGCCAGCAGCTCCTCGAGCTCGGAGAGCCGGCCCTCGCCGGCCGCCACCAGCAGCCGCTCGAGCAGTTCCGCGTGGTGGGTCTCGTCCGACGCGGTCGAGATGCCCCGCCGGCCCTGGTCCAGCCGCGCCTGGGCGCGGTGCAGGAGCTGCCGGGCGTTGGCTTCGGACACGTCGAGGATCTCGGCGATCTGGGCATAAGGGACGTCGAAGGCCTCGCGCAGGACGAACACCGCGCGCTCGGGTGCCGTGAGCTCCTCCATCAACCGCAGCGTGGCCAGTGACAGCGTCTCGCGCTTGACCAGGCTGTCCAGCGGGTCCAGCACGTCGTCGGCGATGACGGGCTCGGGCAGCCACGGGCCCGCATAGGACTCGCGGGTGGCGCGCGCCGAGCGCAGCTGGTCCAGGGCCAGCCGGCTCACTACGGTGGTGAGGAAGGCGGCCGGCTCCCGGATCTGGCTGCGATCGGTGCCCAGCCAGCGGACCATCGCGTCGGCCACGACGTCCTCTGCGTCCCACATGCTGCCCAGCAGCCTGTAGGCGATCCCGAGCAGACGGGGGCGCAGTGCGAGAAACGCCGCGCTCCCATCGTCGTCGGTGGCGCCGGTCGCGGGCCCGCCGGCGGTGACGTGATCGTCGGTCACACCGCCACCGATGGTTGCACCATCGTGGGCAGGTCGGCCGTCCACGCCTCCTGCACCCGGGCATATCGTGGCCGCCAGTCGAGCTCGGCCTTGGCGCGGGCGTTTGTCGCTCCCACCAGTCCATTCAGAAAGGCCGGCCCCCAGCTTCCCGCCACCATGCGGGCCAGCCATTCGGGAATCCGCCTCGGCTTCGGCGCGCCGATGAGCCGGGCGAGCGCGGGGAGCCAGTCGCGCGACGCCACGGGCTCGTCATCGACGATGTTCACCGCGCCGCGCACCTCGGGTCGATCCAGCGCGGCGATGATCGCGGTGGCCGCGTCGTGCGTGTGGACGAACGAGAACGTGCCTGATCCATCTCCAACGATCGGCAGCTTGCGCGCGCGCACGGCCGTGATCACCGTCCCGTCGGGCGCGAAGCCCGTCCCCGGCCCCACGAGGCTGCCGAAGCGAACGGCCACGCCGCCGGTCTCGGCGGTGATCCGCTCCAGCTCCTTGAGCGCCGCCACAGCGGGGCGAAACGGCTTGGGCCCGTTCTCCCACAGCGGCTGGCTCTCATCGGCGATCAGTCCAGGCCGTGGCGCATAGGCGAACGCCACCGACTCCGACAGCATCCGCACGCCGCCCGTGGCGACCACGAGGTTGGCGGTGCCCTCGGTGCGCAGGCGATTGGTCAGGGCGAACTCCCGCTCGAACTTGCGAGGGTTGGGGTTGTGAGGGATGGCAGTCAGCAGGTTGACCACCATCTCGGGCTCGAACTCGGACACCGCCGTGGTCAGCGCATTGCGGTCCAGCGCGCTGGCGCTCACAACATGGCCGTTGCGCACCTCCACCGGCGAGCGGTGCACGAGCGCGATCGTCTCGTGCCCCACCGCGTCGAGCAGCGGGAGCAGCTGACGTCCGATCGCCCCGCTGGCGCCGGCTACCAGGACTCTCATGATTTCTCCTTTCGATCTCACGGTCCCGACCGCTTGACGGGGCACCACCCGCGTTTGTGACAACGCGTGGTCCCATCGAGTCCGGAGCGCCAGGCCCGGAGCGCCAGTTCAGCATCAACGACCCCGACGGCTACGACCTCATGGTCGCCGGGGCCGATGCGTTCACTCCACCGGCTCGGACGCGCTCTCGCTAGAGATTGTGCTCGTCGAGCCAGTCGGTGACGGCGGCGGGCGGCTCGTTGTTCCACTCGGCGCGGACGGCGAGACGGACGAGCTCGCGCGGATCCTCGTGCAGCTCGTCGCGCCGGTAGCTCAGGTAGACGGTGACCGCACCGGCCACCGACAGCGAGCCGTTGTTGACGGCGGGATCGAGCCTCGAGAGGACATCGGCGACGCGGTCCTCCACGTCGTCGAGGCCCGCCACGGGCTCGTCGTCGTCCTCGAAGGCCTGCTGAAAGTCGCCGATGATGGCGTCCTCGTCGTCAGGGTCGACGATCTGTGCGGCGCGCCTGACGACCTGCGCAAGCGAGACGGGTCTCGGGTCCATGCCCTGACCTTAGTACACGGGTCACGATCGCTCCGGGACGCGGGCGCGCAGTTCCTGCAGCCACGCCGTGGCCTGGCTGTCTGACGGGGCACGCCAGTCAGAGCGCGGGGACAGCGAGCCGCCGGAGCCGACCTTGGGGGCGTTGGGCAGGGCCGAGCGTTTGAACTGGCTGGTCTGGAAGAAGCGGTGCAGGAACACCTCGAGCCAATGGCGGATCTGCTCCAGCGAGTAGGCATTGCGCAGGGCGGCCGGGATGAGGTCGGGCCAGTCGCCGCGGTCGCGGTCGGCCCAGGCGCACTGGGCGAGGTAGGCGACTTTGCTGGGCCGGTAGCCGAAGCGCAGCACGTAGTAGAGGAAGAAGTCCTGAAGCTCGTACGGGCCGACGGTGTCCTCGGAGTGCTGCTCGGGGCCGTCGTGGTCGGCGTCGGCGCTGACCGGGATGAGCTCGGGCGAGATCGCGGTCCCCACGACGTCGGCCAGCACGTCGTTGGCCTCCTCGGAGAACTGGCCGGTATCGATCGCCCAGCGGATGAGGAAACCGATGAGGGACTTGGGCACCGAGGCGTTGACGCTGTAGTGCGACATCTGGTCCCCGACGCCGTAGGTCGACCAGCCCAGCGCCAGCTCGGAGAGATCGCCGGTGCCCAGCACCAGCGCGCTGTGGTAGTTGGCCAACCGGAACAGGTGCGAGGTCCGTTCGCCGGCCTGCACGTTCTCGTAGGTGACGTCGTAGTGCGGTTCCCCGTCGGCGGCGGGATGGCCGAGATCGTGCAGCATCTGCGTCGCCGATGGCCTGATGTCCATCTCGGCCGCGCTCACCCCCAGGGCCTTCATCAGCGCGTGGGCGTTGCGCAGCGTGCGCGCGCTCGTGGCAAATCCGGGCAGCGTGTAGCCCAGCACGTTGGTGCGCGGCAGACCGAGACGATCAACGGCGCGCACGGCGACCGTGAGCGCGTGGGTGCTGTCGAGTCCGCCCGAGACCCCAATCACGATCTTCTCGATCCCGGTCGCCAACAGCCGGGTTTCGAGCCCGCGCACCTGGATGTTGTAGACCTCCTCGCAGCGCTCGTTGCGGCTCACCGGGTCGGCGGGGACGTAGGGGAAGCGCTCGATGCGCCGCTCC
>Ga0070717_10003962_pt1 | contig 10657 bp, 9 predicted proteins | sample LARL113metaG_FD_71366 | JGI IMG/M metagenome (GOLD analysis project Ga0070717, IMG submission 71366) | Corn, switchgrass and miscanthus rhizosphere microbial communities from Kellogg Biological Station, Michigan, USA - LAR L11-3 metaG | ecosystem: Host-associated > Plants > Roots > Rhizosphere ... | reverse complement strand
CGCGCAGATTGCCTCGTCCTTTGGCGTGCCCACGACGGCAAAGACCATCATCCGTCGCGTCTTGCAGCTGCCCATACCCGATGAAGGTGAAGTAGCGAAGGTTGGGATAGACGAGTGGGCATGGAAGAAAGGTCAACGCTACGGAACCATTCTGGTAGACCTGGAAAAGCGACGGGTTGCGCAGTTGTTGGCCGAGCGTTCGGTGGAGACGAGTAAAGCCTGGTTGCGCACGCATCATACAGTAAACCCCTTTGTGCATATGTGACGCTCAATACACATCGCCAGCTCGTTTATCTACACGCTACCAGCGCATAGAGACGCTCAACGCCCTGCGCAGGGCGTTGAGCGTCTCTATGCGCTGGTAGCGTGTAGGCGATGGCTCTTGCAGGTTGGTCGTAGGGCACCTCCCTCTACAATGGTTAAAACCCGAAATTGATCTGGTCTCACGCGATCGTGGCAAAATCTTTCGTGAAGCTGCCACCGAGGGTGCTCCTCAGGCCAAGCAGGTAGTCGATCGTTTTCACTTACAGAAGAACTTTGCCGAAGCCCTGGAGAAGTTCTTTCGCAAGCAGGAGCGTGCGCTCAAAAAGGCGATACAAAGCAGCACAGGCAAAAGACATGCTGCTGAGAGGACGGCAGTACCGGAAAAGGTGGCGCAAGAGCGTCATGCGCGTCATCGCCAACGTGTCCGCATGCATAAGCGGATCTGGAAACTGTATCGGCAAGGCTACCACAAAGAGCAGATTGCCCAGCTTGTTGGAGTCAGTTCACGCCGCGTCTACCGTGCCCTCGAACAGGAAACGCCTCCGCCTCCGCGACGACGAGCTCGCTCTTCTTCCATCGTTGATCCTTACCTTTCTTATCTGACTGCGAGATGGAACCAGGGGTGCCATAACGTCGCCCAGCTGTACGAGGAAATTGTCGCTCAGGGATACACGGGCACGCAGCGGACGCTTCAGATGCGGCTTCGTCCTTTTCGCCAGAAAGTCGCACGCCCCGTCTCCAAACAGACGGTCATCTGGGACAAACCTCCTTCTTCCCGAGGCGTCGCGCTTATGATAGTGAGGCCAGAGCAAAGCCGTACGAGAGAGCAAACGGCCTATCTGGACCAGCTCATCCAGAGCAACGGGACCATTGCTGTCGTATTCGAGCTTGCGCAGGACTTTGGCCGCCTGCTACGCAAACGCGAGGGGCAGGTGCGACTGGAGCAATGGAAAGCCACCGTTCGGGCTAGCGGGATTGCCGAACTGATCGCCTTTGTTGATGGGCTAACCGATGACGCAGAGGCTGTTGCCAACGGATGCAGCTTGACGTGGAGCAACGGGATGGTTGAGGGGTTCATCAATAAAGTGAAGTGGATTAAACGCAGTTCGTATGGGCAAGCAGGCTTTCCATTGCTGCAACGCCGTGTCCTACTCCATCCCGCCTCTAGAGAGACACACCGCTCGGAGAAAACGCTGGCAGCTTAACAAGCTGTACAGCTCGTACTCATCATACCAGTACATCTTGTACTTTCCCTGACGAGGGATCAACGTGAGTAATTCCCATGATGTTGAGCAGGTGTGTTCTCTCAGCTGACAACTCGTTGACCTGGTGACCCACGACTACTGAGGGCGATTATCCGCGAGCCGAATGGCCACCTCCGTTTCCCATTTGGCTGGATCTGGCTCGTTGCCCGGGTCTTTGAGGTAGGACTCCAAACGCGCGCCGAACCCGTCGCCATGCTCGTCTTGCCAGCTATCCCACGCGATACCATGCGCTGCCCCCCAGTCCAGCAGCGCAGCATTGGCCTTGATGAGACCGTCACCCTCGTACGGTCCGATGTAGACGAGCGATGCATAGCGACCAGCTGGTAGGACGCCTGCACAGATGCGGTCAGTGCCTGACAAGGCGCGAGCAATGGGCCAGCCCAACTCAATATCGAGCTTCTCCATCATATTGATGACGAGATACCGAATGAAAGGCGCGCCAGATGGTGCTAAGCCCTGCTTTCCCAACCAGGCAAACACTTCCCTATGGAGCTGGGGTATCACGCCTGTTCCCAATTCTTGCATGCTGACTTGAGTGCGAATTGCTACATAGTGCTGGTCGCTTCGATTCTCTAACTTCGGTTCGGTAATCATAAGGTCTGCCTCGCTTTCTTCTGATGTTCTGAGGGTATATTATGCACGAACAAACGCTACTAGCTCCGATGAGTGATAACTGAACCAGTATAGCATGAGGACGCACACAAAACTTCTTGCATCTTGCTTTCTTCTCACATTCTGGTACTAAACCGGTATCATGCTTTGGCGTTGAAGGCAGCAGGCAGGCACACCGAATATGTCCAAGAGCCCAGATAACTTTTCTAGAGGATTTCTTCAATCGGCCTGAGAAGGGATATCATTGATGAATGGCGCTGTTTCTGTTTTTCGCATAACTTTTCCAGATCGTGTTTGTCAACGTGTTTTCGCCAAACGACACGGTATGGTCGTATTTCTCGCATAACTTTTCGTTTCAGGATCGCGAGTACAACCATTGGGGTGTCCTTTGCTAGAATGATTTGCTATTTCGTGCCATAAGGTTTGCCACCATGAAGAAACGGTGATATGTTTGAGAAGCGTCATATGCTTGTTTCTCATCATCAAGAGACGCTTTCATTGAGTGTGGCAGACCCCTTGGGTCATGAAGCTTGCCACACCTGCACCGTGTGGTCAAAGCTCCCCGAAGCGATGCGTGTGCCATCAGGCGACCATGTTACAGCCCACACCGCAGAAGAATGGCCGGTGGAGGTAAGCAGGGACTGTCCCGTTCGGGCATCCCAGACCCGCACAGACATATCACGGCCTGCCGAAGCCAGCCGAGTGCCATCAGGTGACCAGGCGACTGAGTCTACCTCACCGGAATGGCCATGATAGGTAAAGAGGAGCATTCCTGAGGGTGGTGAGATCGAATTCCTCTGTATAAGAGCAACATCGGGTGCATCGAAATTACCCAACCGCTCTCTCGATCCGCGCCACCGTTTCCTCGGGATCTTCTACTTCGAGCACTAACTCCGTATAGCGCTCATCAGTGAGTTTAATCGTAATGGCATGCTGCGGGTCGCCCGCTTCCCAGAATCCCTGATGTCCTCCCTCCAAACGATAACGCCCTCCACCTCCCTGTTTCTGCATTCCCCAGCCCATCTGTATCTCCCAGTAGCTAGGCGTCGGGGGGCCGAAGCCGAAGCTAGGCATCTCGGGAACCTTAAGGCCCCTTTTCACGAAGACGGTTGGATCGCTCTCGGCACCGACGACATGGGAAAGTGGGATCTTAAGCGGAACCCTGGACAAGAAGGCTAAGATTCTGGATGGTCCTCTCAGGTGGATAATCAGCGTGCTCTCAGTGAGTTCAATCTCGGCCATGTTTCTCTCCTTTCTCTTAATGGTACCTGTTTCCTCTCTGGTGAAATATTTGTCATTTAACGTAATTCCTGGCGCGTTTGTACCAAATAACTTGCTCATATTGGCTTGAAAGGCGCCTTCAGCCGATTGGCCTCTCACATAAACTGGAACTTACGCAAGTTTGCTGATTTAAGCAACGGATCGGAAAAAGTCGAGAAGGCCGTTGAGCTTGTGGAGCACATCGAGACATTTCCAATGGAAGTGTTTTTCTTGCTATCAGCAAACTTGCGTAAGTTCCATAAAATGGCGCGTCCCTCTCGAAAGTCGCTTCGGAAGTAGCATGATTTTTATGCAAGTATAAACTGGCGCAAAGCTGATTTCTCACCTGATTCTTCAGAGGGTCATCCCAGGTAGACTATGATCCAGCCGCTGGCCACCACCAGCACTGGAAAAAGCGCGAGAGACCGCACAGAAGCACCTCCTCCGGCGCGAGTGCTGTCACGAGGCCGAGCGCCCAGGCGGTGTACAGCAGCTGCCCGTGGGTCAGAGGCACCAGGCCAGGTGTGCCGGTCATGTCTCTGAGAGGGAAGGAGACCGCGAGATCATCGAGGGCGATCTCGCGCCCTGTATGGAGGCGGTCAGCCAGGTACTCCTCGACGAGTGCATTGAAGGCGTACTCAGCCTCTCGCTCGTTGCCCGGTCCCCGCACTTGCAGGACCAGGGCGATACTCTTCACCTGCCGGCGCACCTGTTCCGTCTTCTGCCACAACTCGTGATCGACTTCCGGCGATGGGGCCACCAGGATCTTCGCCCTCGCCGCTTGCAGCAGATCGACGATCTGCGAGGCGGGCAACCAGGGCGGGATCGGACAGACGATCCCGGTAGCCTGTCCTCCCCAGAGCAGCAGCTCTTTCTCGAGCAGGTCGGGCAGCAGCAGAGCCATGATATCCGGTGGGCCCATCCCCAGGTCAGCCAGCAAATTGGCGGTCTGATGCACCTTCCCCAGAAAAGCACGAGCGGTGAGCGCTTCGCCCGGCTCGGGCTGATCCCCGAGAAGAAGGAAGCCGCGCGCAAGCTGCTCTGGGCTGCTCGTCAGTGCCTTGTGCAGCACCGCGTAGGTACTGCCAGCAGCCAGCCGCCTGACCAGCGGCACCCGTTCGAGGCGTTCGATGTCCTGCAGGGTACGTCGCGGCGCAGCCGGTGGTGGCATGCCTCTCCCCCTTTCTCTGGCTGTTCCCTCAGGGCAAGGTCCTACCTGGCCGGTCCAAGCGCAGGGATCACGCCGAGCTGTTGCAGCATTCCCAGGTCATCTTGGTTGCCCCAACGTTCCACTATCTTCCCTCCAGCAATGCGGAAGATGTAGATCCCGGTCTCTGTAAATTGCTTGCCTGTTGGGGGGATGCCCAGCCACGCTCCTTGGTGGGTGCCGCCGCAGGTTATACGCATGACGACCGTGTCCCCTTCAGCGATGAGGTCCTCGATGGAAACCCAGAAGTCGGGGCAGGCAGTGCGACTCGCGACGACGAATTGTTTGTAGCCCTCAGACCCAGGTGATAGATTGGGAACCATCGGGCTGTGATCGACAAAATTGGGTGCCATGATCTCGTCCAGTGTGGCCAGGTTGCCTTGGTTCCAGCCTTCATCACAGAGACGGCGGATAAGCGCCTTGTTGTCTTCGGTTGACATGGGTTCTGTTCCTTTCTGTGTGCATGCACGTGGTACAAATGTTGCGTGTGTGTTGCCATGGGTTCTGACCACGCATTACGGCTCGAGCTCCCCGCGCTGGACCCTGCCCAGCAGTTTCGTCCAGGCGAGCATCTGCGGCAGGGAGAACGGCAAGGTGAAGTGGTAGGGGGCATCGTGATCGGCGCTTCCGTTCAGCTCGACTGCTAAGCGTCCCATCTCCAGCGCGTTGGTCCTCTCCTCGCTGGAAGCATGCTGACCCTGCAGGTGCCAGAGGTGTGCTGTCAGGAGGGAAGCCACTTCTGTGCCCAGGTACGGATGAAGGTTACAAGCTGACTCGACGCGTTGCATCTCAAACTGGTCGATGCGACCACTCCCGGTGAGCAGGTGTTCGGATGTGAGGGAGTTCGAGCGCAGCCCCTGGTTCTCCCGATCCAGCATCGCGTTCAGGTATTCGAACGCGGAGGAGCAAAACACGCGCAGGCGATCCCTCTTGACCAGCGGATGCCGCTGGAGGAAGCCAAACACGGCCTGAAGCTCGACCAGCACCGTTGAGGTCCGCATCCAGGTGGCGGCTTGCTCGTCCTGTATGGCGACACGATAGTACGTCACGATTCACCTCCTGCCTTTTTAAGTCTGGAGCATCTCTATACAACAATCCAGGCGGTACCTTCCCTGCCGTCAACCAAGGTGCCAGGCCGACTCTATACCCTTAGGGAGGAGTGGAGAAAGAACCCTAGCGGCGTGCGACACCTGTCCAGGCCGTGCTCCTTTTATTGGCCTGGCGCTCCGATCAGGCCGAGTTGTTGCAACAAGCTCAACCGGTCATAGAAGAAGTGAAGACTGGCGATCTTGCCGTTGCGGAACTGGTGGACAATACCGTACCGCTGTTCGAGTCGCCGACCGGTCGGCGGTACCTGGCCCATCGGACTCATCAGTGGGCCCGTGTTAGTCCCGCGGCCAATGACCTCCAAGAGCCCGTAGTCGTCGGTCGTGAACAAGCTCGTCGCGTTGATCTGGCCATCAGGGAAGGCCGTGATGGTCTCTTCCTTGTTGGATGGCGAGACGATAATACATGTGCTACCTCCTTCTCTCCAGCGCGCTCCAGACGATCTCTGCAGCGAGGATGGTCGCTCTCTTTGCGCCCTTGTCTCATTGGGTTCCAGGTCAGCACTCGCGCCATCAGGGACAACGTGAATGCCTGTGCTGAACCGCTGCTTCCACCATCCCACCAGTTGTCGAAAGGCCCACGCCCTGCTTTGTATGACCTGGATGGAGCCTCCTGCATGCCTCACTGCGCATAGTGTACTCGTGTGGAAGGCGAAAGCACACCTGTAGAATTACCTGTTGCACTACCTGTCTTTGCGGGAGAGGCGAGATCCTCGTGGTGAGGGATACCAGTGGAATTACTGGGGTGGTGTTTCTATGTAGGAGGGAGCGAGCTGGAAGCGCACGTCTGTGGAGGGATGCCAGGGATCGGCGGGAAAAGAGCAGCCCGGTCACACCACATGCTGTTCAATGGCATAACGAGTGGCGGCATGGCGCGAGGAGACCCCGAGCTTGCTGTAGATGGAGGTGAGATGCCAGTTGACCGTGCGTGGGCTGATGACGAGCTGTTCGGCCACCTGGGCATCGGAGAGGCCCTGAGCCACGAGACGGAGCACCTCCACCTCGCGTTCCGTCAGGCCGGCGGGAGAGGAGGGATGACTTGCCGGGGGGGTCGGAGCAGACCCTGGCACCGCCTGGGCTTGCTGTGGGACCTGTGGCGCGAAGGCTTCAGGCGAGGCGAGCGCCTGTGCGGGAGTCATGGTACGCCCCCTGGCCCTGGCCTCTTCGAAGGCTGGTTCGCCCAGCTGACTGCGCACCACGGCCACCAGGCGTTCATAGAGATCTCTGGGGATGGCGACGCTGCGGGATTCGCGCAGGGGCTCGGCTGCCCCCCAAAGCACGGCGGCCCAGCTCAACAACCCTTGCGCGGCCGCCACACAGCCCAGCCCTTTCAGTCCCGAGGCGATGAACCCCGCGTGCTTGATATCGAGGGCAGTAGAGAGACCCTCTTCATAGCGCAAGTGGGCAACTGCATATTCCCCCCGCAACGCAGCCAGACCCGCCAGGAGCAAACGCGACTGCGCAACATTGTGTCGATCGCCAACCTCGGAAGAAAGCATGGCGCTGTCTTTCAGGAGTGCCTCCGCCTGGGGCAGTTCCCTCTGCTGAAGAGCAAGTTGCCCCAGCAGGCTGAGGACTTGGGCGACCCCCCAGGTATTGCCGAACGCTCGAGAGATCGTGAGGCTCTCTTCCAGCAAGGTGCGGGCGCGGGCAGCATGGTCTTGACTCAACTCGGCACGAGCGAGTCCGATCAGGGCCCAACTCATCAGCAACTGCTCACCCATGGCTCTGCACTGGACCAGGCACTCTTCGTACCAGGCAATCGCGCGCGGAGCGTCTTGCTGGTACCACGCCAGGCGGCCCAGGTGTGCGAGCGGAAAGATGAGGAGGTAGCGATTTTCATGGGCACGGGCCTCGTTCAGAGCCTCCTCAAGGCACACTTGCGCTTCCGCATCGTCGTGCCTGTCCAACATCAGGACCGTTGCGCGCAGGGTCAGGGCCATTGACAGGCTATACTGGTCCCCCAGTGCCCGTGCGAGCACCAGGGCTTCGTCAGCGACCGGCTCGAGTCCGCGCGCGTCGTTCTGGCTCCACAGGATCATTCCGAGCGTGTTGAGTGCCTTGAGGCGTACGGGGGCTTCGATCACCCCGGTACCTGCCAGGAGCCGCTCCAGTACTTTGCGTCCCTCTCGTCCATGCCCTCGTCCAACCCAGAAGAATAGTAAAGCAGCCCCTAGACGCAGCGCCACTTCCTCCGCACCCCTTGTCATGGCCACCTGGAGAATGGCCCGCAGGTTGTCCAGTTCTTGTTCCAACCGATGAAACCACAGCAGCTGTTCGGGACCAAGGAGGTGCGGCTCGGCTTGCTCCGCGAGATCCAGGTAGTAGCGGGCATACGCTCGCCGTGCGGCTTCTAGTTCTCCCTGCCGCTCAAGGCATTCTAGCCCGAACTCGCGGATGGTCTCCAGCATCATGAAGTGTGGCTCCCCGCCCTCCTGCTCGGTTTGTTGCAGCAAGCTCTTGTCGATGAGCGAAGCGATTGTATCCAATACATTGGCTGTTTCGTTACCAAGTGCGGTACACACCGCTTCGATCGCCTCTAAGGTGCAGTCACCCACGAAGACGGAAAGGTGACGGAAAAGTCTTTGCTCTTCGGCGTTCAGTAAGTCGTAGCTCCACTGCAGGGTGTTGCGCAGCGTCTGCTGGCGGGTAGGCAGGTCCTGTGCTCCCCCCGTCAGGATCTCGAGCCGGTGAGAGAGCCGCTTCAGCAGCGCCTGGGGCGGCAGGAGCTTGCTGCGGGCCGCGGCCAGTTCGATGGCCAGCGGCAGCCCGTCCAGGTGCACGCAGATCTCGGCGATGGCGCGGGCATTGGCCGGGGTTACATCAAAGGCGGGCTGGATGGCCTGCGTTCGCAACAGAAACAAACGCACCGCGGCCTGCTGCACGAGCGTCTCAGGCGAAAGCTGCTGCGTGAGATCGGGCACCGCGAGCGGGGAGACCGGAAACTCGTACTCTCCGGAGAGGTGGAGGGCGGCCCGGCTGGTGACGAGCAAATGCAGGCGAGGACAGGAGGCGAGCAGGGAAGCGAGCTGAGGGGCCGCTTTGACCACCTGCTCGAAGTTGTCCAGCAGCAGCAGCAGGTGCCGCTCGCGCAGTGCGGTCTGTACCTGCTCCTCCGGGGGGAGCGCTGCGACTTCCCACAGGCCCAGTGCCTGGGCAATGGCCGCCATGACGCGGGCGGAGTCGCTGACCGGGGCGAGTGGCACGAAGCAGGCGCCATCGACGAAATCGGCGCGCAAGACGCCTGCTGCCTCCAGGGCCAGGCGCGTTTTGCCCACGCCCCCGGTGCCCGTGATGGTGAGCAGGCGCACCTCTGGATGCGAGAGCAACTCACAGGTCGCCCGCACCTCCTGTTCGCGACCGATCAAGGCCGTGAGGGGCACCGGGAAGCTGGCCAGCCATGGTTTGGAGCGGGCTGCTTCGTGTAGCCCCTGTGCTCCTGTGGCTCGCCGCCGGTGCGTCCTCGCCCGGGAGGAAGTCTCAGAGGGTAGTTTCGTTCCTGCTCCCAGGCCAGGCACGTCGAGCGAGCCCTCCCCTGCTCCTTTGCTCGCCAACACCACTACCACCGACTGCAGCCGCTCGAGTGTGAGTTCCTCCGACTGACCCAGATAGGCCCGCTGCAGCTGGCCGTGCCACGTGCGATAGGCGCGCCAGTACGCGCTCCCGCGCCGGTGGCCTGCACGCTCTTTGCGCGCGGTGAAGCTGCCCTGCTCACCGCGAAAGGTAAAGGTCGAGGCGGTCTGGAGCCATGCATACCAGTCGGAAGAATCCACCACCACCTGAGCGGGGTGCTCGCCCAGCTGGTAGGTGAGGATGCCATTCTGGATGAGTGGAGGGGTCTGAGCCATCGCTGCCTCCCGTGACTGCCGTCTGCACCCGAACAGGGATTCCCGAACAGTATAGCACATGTTCGGGAATCCCTGCCAGCAGCATTCGGCACCCAGGCAGCGGCACGGCTCTGTTTAACCAGAACGGTCTCGTGCTTCTAACGAGTGCGCATACGTTGCGGCATACCTTCGCACGCAATTACCTGGCGCAGTATCCCGGCGATGTGGTTGGGCTGGCAACGCTGCTTGGGCATAGCTCCCTCGATACCACGAGGATCTATAGCCAACCGACGGTCGCTCAGCTCTCCACGAGGGTGGAACAGCTGCGCCAAAATGCCTATGGCGAGTGATACTCTCATGGGGATGGCCTGAGGATGCTCGCTTAGCGGGGAAAGTTCGGGTTCATTGTCGCTTCGGGAAACCTTAGCGGGGAAAATGGTACGAAAAAATGTTATGACCCCAACCAGGGCGGGTTCGCTATCCAGGTCCAGGCCCGCGCTCCGGAGCGTCTCTCTGAAATCGTTCAAGGTCTCTTCGTAGGCATCGGCGGTACGCACGCTATCGGCGCGTTTCTCATCCAGCCAGGCTGCTACGGATTGATCCAGCGTCATGCGCTGCGGGAGATGGTAGATGGTGATTGCCTGAGTATTGTCCATTATCAAACCTCGCCGTCCACTTTCCATTCCTCTGCGATGGATTGTGCTTTCCAGACTTCCCTATGGCCTTCGTGTTGTTCGTAGAATTATTTTCCGTATCTCGACACTAACTTTTCGCTGTATTCCTCCATTTTTTGATGCAAAACAAGCATACTCCGACACATAAAATTTCCTTGCATCTTTTACACCTCTTGCGAATAATCATTTTCCTTCTTTGATGCCATCGATGCTGCGTAGCGAAATGATATTTGACACAAACGAAAAGATATGGAGCGGAAACTTGTCTCTTCCACCAATCTCTGGTATATTTACTTTGAACGACGATTGCGGTGATAGATGCCGCGAGGTCCCAACTCGCCGTCTTTGAGACAAAGAGAGGAAAAAAGACGCGATGGCTCGGCTTTCAGATGAGGAATTTCGCGCCTGGTGCCAGCGGAACAACATTCCATCTCGGACTGAA
>Ga0070717_10003959_pt1 | contig 10658 bp, 11 predicted proteins | sample LARL113metaG_FD_71366 | JGI IMG/M metagenome (GOLD analysis project Ga0070717, IMG submission 71366) | Corn, switchgrass and miscanthus rhizosphere microbial communities from Kellogg Biological Station, Michigan, USA - LAR L11-3 metaG | ecosystem: Host-associated > Plants > Roots > Rhizosphere ... | reverse complement strand
AGAGCGGCTTTAGCTGTCATGACGGAGGTTTAGGAACAGCCGGAGAGACACGCAATTGCGAGGGCTTGTTCTTTCCGCCGTGGCCGGTGATGAAAGGCGGCAATGAGCGACCTCGAAGAGACGATGCATTTCGACCCGGACGAGGGGATCGCCAACCTCGATACCCATCTCGATCGATTGAAGGCCGCGGCCGAGGCCCAGGGGTTCAAGTTCGACCGCCATGCCGCGCGAAATGAACTCCAGGCCGCAACCTTCGGAAAGAGACGCCCGGCAGAAGCGCGACTTGTGCTGTCGCCGACTGGGGCAATGGCAATCGAAGTCCGGTCCGACTAGGCGGCGAGCGGAAACCGGAGCAGCCGGTCCGAAATCGGGACCAGCGCTGAGGCGTTGCTGCCGACCGAGCCGAGTATCTCGGGATGATGGGCGTCGAGACCGCCGGCGAGCGACCCGAATGCTGGCATGATGATCTTGCGTGGCGAAGTGACGAAGCAGCGGCGCGAGACCTGTCGTCCGCGCAGGTGGACTCGAAGCTTGGGATGGAAATGCCCGGAAATCTCCGGACGCGGCTCATCGCGCATGGCTTCGTGACGAAGGATAATTGCCTGGATCTCCACCTCATCTTCGATCCGGCCACCGCAATGGTCGCTGAACCCGGGATCGTGATTGCCGACGATCCACGTCCAGTCGAGCTTCGAGGTAAGAGACGTGAGCAGTTCGCGGGCACTGGCCGTCAACCGGTCGCAGCCGAACTGATCGTGAAAGCTGTCGCCTAGGCAGTAAAGGCGTTCGGCGCCAGTGCGCTCGACTTCCGTGGCGAGCGCGGTCAGCGTCGCGTGCGAATCATACGGCGGAAGGAATTGCCCGAGCCTGGCGAACCAGCTCGCTTTTTCGAGGTGCAGATCGGCGACGAGCAGCGCCTTTTGCGAGGGCCAATAAAGCGCGCCTTCGGACGTAGCCTCAAACGTTTCGCCAGCGAACGAAAAGGGAACCATGCGGCCGGTCTAACTCCCGGCAGTGGCTCAATCCAGAGTCAAATTACTCGTAGTCGCCGCCCGACGGTGTCGGTCGCGGCGGGGCAGCTGCAGTCAGCCGCAGCGCCTCGGCGGCCTCGCTCAGCGACGCCAGCTCCTCGGTCTCGTCCTCCTCGTCGATCCGAACCTTCTGGAGGTTGGTGACGATGGCTTCCTCAAGGTCCCTCGGCTTGACCGTCACGTCGGCGATCTCGCGCAGCGCAACGACCGGGTTTTTGTCACGGTCGCGATCAATGGTCAGGTCCGCTCCGCCGGAGATCTGGCGGGCACGCTGGGCCGCGAGCAGGACAAGATCGAACCTGTTCGGGATCTTGTCGACACAATCTTCAACCGTAACGCGCGCCATTAATCGCTCCGCAAAGCCTATCCGGATCAGGATATGGGATTTCAGGAAGACAGCGGCAATAGCTTGGGCCTGCTCGAAAAGTCAACGGTATCGTCTCAGGCGACGACCGACCTTCGATGCACGTCGTCACAAGACTCTCTTGGCGGATTCATCGGCGGGGCCGCGAACTGGGATTTGAACCACCACTGTCGCAGGTTGTTACGAAGCCCGTTCCTTCGACTTCAGAGAAATTTGAACGAGTTCCTTTGGAATTCCGAAATTCTTGGTATCCGTGACAGGAGAGCGAAAATCGGCGACGATTTCATTCCCATGGCCGACCGATCCGCCGAGCGCGTAACAAGGACCCGAATCCGCGCGGAAATAGCCGGAAACAGGCTTGAGCTGATCGAGAGCGGCAAAGCGCGTCTGGCGCTCCTGCTCGAGCTCATCGCCGGAGCCGAGCGGTCGATCAGGATGCTGATGTACATGTTCAACGCCGACGCTGCCGGGCGGTCCGTCCGCGATGCTCTTGCCGCGGCCGCGCGGCGCGGCATCGAGGTTCGGCTGCTGGTCGACGGCTTCGGGTCCGACGCCGGACCGGAGTTCTTTTCAATCTTCGACGAGGTCGGTGCCGAACATTGCGTGTTCAACCCCAGCTATGGCCGCAGTTATTTGCTGAGGAACCACCAGAAACTGGTCGTGATCGACGATCGGGTCGCGATCGTCGGTGGTGCCAACATCGACGAGACCTACATGAACGACGTCGGCGCCACGCACTGGCGCGATCTCTGGCTAAGGATCGAGGGCCCCGAGGTCGCGATGCCGAGCCGCTATTTCGACCTCGTCTTCCGCTGGTCGAAGCGAAAGAACCCCGCACTCAAATATCTGCGGCGCCAGATCGCTGAATTCAGCGAATGGCGCGGGCCGCTGCAGTGGAAGTTCAGCGGACCTTTAAGCATGCGCAACAGCTGGTGGCGGAGCATTGGCCAGGACATCCGGAGTGGGCATCGCCTCGAGATGATCTTCGCTTATTTTGCGCCGCCAGGAGCGATGCTTCGACGAATCGGACGGCTAGGTCGACGCGGACGAGCGCGGATCATCACTCCCGCCAAGTCCGACAATAATTCAACAATCGAAGCGGCTCGCCACAGCTACAGTCGCTTGTTGCGACGTCACGTCGAGATGTACGAGTATCAGCCCGCCAAGTTGCACACCAAGCTCGCGATCGTCGACGACATCGTACACATCGGCTCATCGAACTTCGATTACCGCAGCCTCTACATCAACATGGAAGTGATGCTGCGAATCAAGGACCAAGGCTTCGCCGAGGCCATGCGCGGCTACTTCGATGACGAGGTCGCCCATTCAAGATGGATCACGCCTGCGTTGCACAAGCGCCGCGCGAACCCATGGCGGCGGATCAAGTGGGCCATTTCCCACTTCCTCGTGAATGTGATGGATTACACGGTGACTCGGCGCTTGAACTTCCGCGTCGAACGTTAGGCTTCGGGCTCGCCTTTATAGGCCCAGAAGAGCGTTGCCGGCGGCACATTGATCCATTCGAAGCCGCGTTTGATCGGCGCGAAATGCGGTTTGATGAAATCGTGCACCTTCGGGCTGAACTGGTAGACCAGGAAGGCGCCTCCCGGACGGATCACCTTGGCAGTTGCCTGGGCGATATCGTCGCCGACTCCTGGCGGAAGCGTTGAGAACGGAAGGCCGGAAAGCACGTAATCGGCCGAACCAAGGTTTCGGTCGGCAAGGATCTTCTCGACATCTGCGGCCGAGCCGGTGACCGCTACGAGACGCGGATCGTCGATCAGCTCGCGAAGGTAATGCGTGAAATCGGCATTGGTATCGATCGTCACCAGCGTTGCGTCTGGAGCGAGCCGATCGAGCACCGGCTTGGTGAAGGTACCGACGCCTGGACCATATTCGACGAACAATTTGGTGGTCGCCCAGTCAACCGGCTCGAGCATCTTGTCGATCAACACTCGGCTCGACGGGATGATCGATCCCACCATCACCGGGTTCTTGATGAAGCCGCGCAGGAACTGCCAGTGCGGGCTTTGCGAGCGGCGGTCGCGGCGGCGCTGAAGTCGGCGAGGACCTTTCAACGTACGCGCGGAAGAAGTCGGCATGAATGCTCCGTAAGGCGGCAGGCGAGGCCGGAGCGTTGGCAAAAGCGCCGCCGCTTGGCAAGGTTTCCAACGTTACAAGCGCGAGACGGTCGCTCAGCCGTTCTGCGAATAGCGCGATTATTGCGACGAAGAGGTTCCGCTTCACCTCAGCGCTGCCTATGGCTGCGCCGTGGCTTCAATCGCGCGCAAGGGCAGCGTCGGATCGACCGCGCTGACCACCACGCATTTCCTGCTCCTCTACTGCGCGATGCTGGTCGCATCGTCGGGCAACACCGCGCTTCAATCCGTGATGCCGGCGATTGGGCGCGAGATTGGAATCGACGATTTCTATGTCGCAATCGCTTACACCTGGTCGGCGGTGCTGTGGGTGTTGCTAGCGCCCTACTGGGCCGAGAAAAGCGATCACCATGGACGCAAGACGCTGACAATCATGGGGGTCAGCGGGTTCATCCTGTCGATGACCTTGTGCGGCGTTGCGTTGTTCATCGGGCTTCATCGCTGGATCAGCGCCGGCCTGACGTTCGGCCTGTTCGCGGTGTTCCGCGGGATCTACGGCGGACTTGGCTGTGCGACACCATCGGCGACTCAGGCCTATCTCGCGTCGAAGACACGGCGAAGCGGCCGCGTCGCCGCGCTCTCGGCGCTCTCCTCTTCCTTCGGCCTTGGAACGATCATCGGTCCGGCGATCGCGCCCTTGTTTGTGCTTCCGGTGATCGGTCTTGCGGGTCCCATGTTCGCTTTCGCGCTGATCGCGGCGGCGGTGTTCACGTCGATCCTAGTGTGGCTTCCAAATGATCGTACCGGGCGCCGTGTCGGACATGGTGCTGCGATGAGCTATCCCTCGCTTGCAAGTCCGCCGACCGGCGCAAGCGTCACCGCAGCGACGTCGCCGCGCCGTCAGAAGCGGCTCAGCTGGAGGGATCCGCGCGTTCGGCCCTGGATCGTTGCCGGCGTCATTGCCGGGCATGCGCAAGCTGCGACGCTGACCTGCATCGGTTTCTTCATCATCGACCGGCTGCACCTGCCGCCGTCCGGCTCGGAAGGACCGATCGCAATCGTGATGATGGCGGGTGCAGTTGCGACTCTTGGCGCTCAGTGGGGGCTGATCCCCCGACTTGGCCTTAGTCCAGGCTCGCTGATCGTGTCCGGTGCGCTAATCGCTGCACTGGGGCTTCTCGGCACAATGCTGTCCACCGAGCTTTACGGGATCACGATCTGGTTCGCCGTTGCGTCATGGGGGTTCGGTTTTACCCGCCCAGGGTTCACTGCGGGTGCATCGCTTGCGGTTCCGCTCGCCGAGCAGGGCGCCGTCGCCGGCGTGATCACGTCGGCGAACGGGATCAGCTACGTACTGGCGCCGGCAATCGGCATCAGCCTCTACGGCTGGCATCACGACCTGCCGTTCGCCGTATGGGCGTTTTCGCTCGTGCTGCTGGCGGCGGTCGGGCGCCGGGAGCTCGCCGCCTAGGACTTTCCGCCTTCCTTCGGGTGGAGCATGCCCGGAAGGACGAAGCCGATGCCGCCCATCGGGCGCGTCGCCTCGCTCTTCAGGGTCTCCTGGATCCGGTCATATTCCTCGAGCATCTCGGGCGTCACCGATGCGCGCGTCTCGCCGAGCGCAACTTCGAAGTCAGCCATGGTTACGTTGCCGGTGTCGAGCCCGCGACGAAGCGCCGTGAGGCCGGCGCGGCGAACCAGGTCTTCGAGATCGGCGCCGGTGAAGCGCTCGGTACGCTGCGCGATCTTCTCGAGATCGACGTCGTCGGCGAGCGGCATGCCCTCGGTGTGGATCGCGAGAATCCGGCGGCGCCCCGCAGTATCGGGCACTCCGACATAAATCAGCTCGTCGAACCGGCCCGGACGAAGCAGCGCCGGGTCGATCAGGGTCGGGCGGTTGGTCGCGCCGATCACGACGACATTCTGCAGCTCCTCGAGGCCGTCCATCTCGGAAAGGATCGTGTTGACGACCCGTTCGGTGACCTGGGGCTCACCCAGTCCTCCGCCACGCGCGGGTACCAGGCTGTCGAGCTCGTCGATGAAAATGATCGTCGGCGCGACCTGCCGTGCGCGGTTGAACAGGCGGGCGATCTGCTGCTCGCTCTCCCCATACCATTTGGAAAGCAAGTCGGACGACTTCGTCGCAATGAAATTGGCCTCGGCCTCGCGAGCAGCGGCCTTGGCGAGCAGGGTCTTGCCGGTGCCCGGTGGGCCGTAGAGCAGGAAGCCCTTCGCCGGACGGATACCGAGGCGGCGGAAGGCTTCCGGATGCTTGAGCGGCAATTCGACGCCTTCGCGCAGGCGATCACGCGCCGCGTCGAGTCCGCCGACATCGTCCCAGCGAACCTGCGGGGCTTCGACCATGACTTCGCGCATCGCCGAGGGTTGAACCCGCTTCAGCGCATTCTCGAAGTCCTTCAGCTCGACCGAGAGGGAGTCGAGGATCTCCGCTGGGATCGTCTGCTCGGCAAGGTTGATCCGCGGCATGATCCGTCGGACCGCCTCGAGCGCGGCCTCGCGGGTCAGCGCTGCAATGTCCGCTCCGACGAAGCCGTAGGTGCGCTTCGCGAGCTCATCGAGGTTGACGTCATTCGCGAGAGGCATTCCACGAGTGTGGATGCCGAGAACCTCGCGACGACCGGGCTCGTCCGGTACTCCGATGATGATCTCGCGATCAAACCGGCCAGGGCGGCGAAGCGCCTCGTCGATCGCTTCCGGGCGGTTGGTGGCGGCAATGACGACCGTGTTCTGCCTCGGCTCCATCCCGTCGAGCAGGGTCAGGAGCTGGGCGACCAGGCGCTTCTCGGCTTCCCCGGTTACCTGGCTTCGCTTGGGCGCGATCGAATCGATCTCGTCGATGAAGATGATCGACGGCGCTTCCTGCGCCGCCTGCTCGAAGATCTCGCGCAGTCGCCGCTCGCTCTCGCCATAGGCCGAGCCCATTATCTCCGGGCCGGCGATGTGGAAAAATTTTGCAGCGCTCTCGTTGGCGACTGCCCGGGCGAGCAGAGTCTTGCCGGTACCGGGCGGACCATGGAGAAGCACGCCCTTGGGCGGATCGACCCCGAGCCGCTGGAACAGCTCGGGATGACGCAAGGGGAGCTCGACCATCTCGCGAAGCGCGTCGATCGTGTCGCGCATTCCGCCAAGATCGTCATAAGTGACATCCGCGCGGCGCTGCCCTTCCGTGGCCGTATATTCGGGCAGGAGCTCGACATTCGTGTTCGCGTCGATGTGGACGATGCCCTTTGGCGCAGCGGCGGCGACAACCAGCCGGAGCTCCTGGAGCGCGAAAGCGGGCGCGTTCAGCAACTGACGGATGTGCTCGGGCATGTCGGCATTGATTCGCTGATGCCCCGCAGTCGCGACCGTATCGCCCTCCACGAGCGGACGGCCGGCGAAGGTGCGCTTCAGCGCTTCCGCCGAACCTTGCAGGCGGACGTTCGCCTGTGCCGGCGCGAATACAACGCGGGTGGCCGGTTTCGATTCGGCCTTGCGGACCTCGACGAAGTCGCCCGACCCGACGCCCGCATTGGCGCGCTGCAGGCCATCGAGGCGAATGATGTCGATGCCTTCATCTTCACCGTAGGGGCGGATCGCTCGGGCCGCGGTCGAGCGCTTGCCGACGATCTCGATCACGTCGCCCTCGTTGAGGCCGAGATCGTCCATCAGCTTGTCGGGAAGCCTGGCAAAGCCTCGGCCACTGTCGGCGGGGGGCAGGCTCGCGACCTGCAACCGGCGCGATTTCACCCGTTCAATCGTATCTACTTCAGGCATCTCATCTCCTGGCCCGCGGGCTCATACCGGATACGCAACGGCGGCGCACGCGGAGCGGTTTCAACTGCTGCTCAATATTTGATCGCGCCCGCGATTTTGCGAACCAGGGAGCGCGGCGCGAAGCGGGTGCTTGTCGCGCCGATCCTGTTGACAAGGCCCGGGATGACGACCGCCTTGTTCTTGTCGAGGCCATCGAGCCCCGCCTTGACCACCTCTGGCGACTCCATCGCGACCCTGTCGAACATGCCGTTGCCGCCGAAACCCGCGACCTCTCCGAACTCGGTGCGGGTCGGACCGGGGCAGAGGCACGTAACGTTGACGCCGTGAGGCTTCAATTCCTCATGCAGCGCTTCGCTCAGGGAGAGCACAAACGCCTTGGTCGCAAAATAGACCGCCATCCTCGGGCCCGGCTGGAAGGCGGCAGTCGAGGCAACGTTGATGATCCCGCCCGACTTGCGCTTTATCATGGCGGGCGCGACCGCTCGGCAGAGGTCGTTCAAGGTGCCGACATTGAGATCGATCATTTGCCGCTCGCGCTTCGAGTCGAGTTCGGCGAAGCGGCCGATGAGGCCGAAGCCCGCATTGTTGACGAGCAGGTCGACGGTTTCTCCGTTCGCCTCGAGGTCGGCCATCAGCTTCGCGGCCGAGTTGGCCTTCGAGAGGTCGATCGCCACGGCTCGTGCATTGCCGAGCTCTCTTGCCAGCCGATCGAGCCGCTCCCGGCGCCGGGCGGCGAGCACGAGCTGGTGTCCGCGCTTCGACAGCTGGCGGGCGAACTCGACTCCGAGGCCGGCCGAGGCGCCGGTAACGAGGGCGACCCTGCGCAAGCTCAGGACACCGCAGCCTTGACGATCTTGCCAGGTTCGAGGGGCGGTTCACCGACCGGCAGTGCATCGACATACTCCATGCCGCTCTCGACCTGACCCCACACGGTGTACTGCCCGTCGAGGAAGCGGGCATCGTCGAAGCAGATGAAAAACTGGCTGTTGGCACTGTCGGGATTGGGAGTGCGCGCCATCGAGGCCGTGCCCCGGACGTGCGGCTCGGTGCTGAACTCTGCCTTGAGGTTGGGGAGATTGGAGCCGCTGGTTCCGGTTCCGGTCGGATCGCCGCCTTGTGCCATGAAGCCCGGGATCACGCGGTGGAAGACAACTCCATCGTAGAAGCCGCTGCTCGTGAGATCGGTGATCCGTTGGACATGACCGGGAGCGAGGTCAGGTCTCAGCTTGATGACGACATCGCCACCGGTCGAGAGGGTAAGGGTCAGGCGATCGGCGTCGGCCATGGAATGAACTCCGGATGAAAGGTTCGAAAGAACCGCGATTTAGGAGCGCGACGGTGGTTGCGCCAGAGCGGCAGCGACCATAGGAGGGCCGCTCCGGGTTCAATCGAGGGAGCAAAACGTGAGCGAGAGCGAGCACATCGCCGCCGCGCCCCTCGACGATTCGGCGTCCCTGGACGAGGAAGATCGACTCCGTCCCGGGTTCGTGGACAAGGTCCTCGACGCGGTGGATGCTGGCGATGACGAAACGGCACGCCGGCTCGTCCAGCCGCTGCATCCCGCCGACGTCGCCGATCTGATCGAGCTCGCGGCTCGAGACGAGCGCGAAGGCCTCGTGAAGGCGCTCGCCGGCATCATCAGCCCCGACGTGCTTGCGGAAATGAACGATTACGTCCGCGAGGGCCTGCTCGACGAGATGGAGCCGCAACAGGTCGCGGACATCGCCGGGCAGCTCGAGACCGACGACGCGGTCGCGCTGATCGAGGACCTTGACCGCGACGAGCAGCAGGCCGTGCTTCAACGGATGGAGCCCGACGACCGCGCTGCGGTCGAGGAGGCGCTGGGTTATCCGGAGGAATCCGCCGGGCGCTTGATGCAGCGCGACCTGTGTGCGGTGCCGGCGCACTGGAAGGTCGGGCAGGTGATCGATTACCTGCGGTCGACCGCGGACCTGCCGACCGATTTCTGGGAAGTCTTCGTCGTCAGTCCCGATCACCACCCTGTCGGCACGTGCAAGCTTTCTACGATCCTGCGCACGCCTCGAAGCATCCTCGTCAGCGACATCATGGCGAGCGAGCAGACATTGATCCCGGTCGACATGGACCAGGAAGATGTCGCGCTCCGGTTCCAGAAATATGCGCTCGTGTCGGCTGCGGTAGTGGACGAATCGGGGCGGCTGGTCGGCATGATCACGGTCGACGACGTCGTCCACATCATCCAGGAAGAGGCTGGCGAGGACGTCCTGCTCCTCAGCCAGGCCGGCGATGGCGACATCAACGAGCCGATCGGGCTCACCATTCGAAGCCGGATGTGGTGGTTATTCATCAACCTCGGCACTGAGATCCTGTCGGTCGCAGTTATCGGTTTTTACCAGGACCTGATTGCCAAGCTGGTCGTCCTCGCCATGCTGATGCCGGTAATCACGGGCATGGGGGGCAACGCTGCCACGCAGACCATGGCGGTAACCGTCCGAGCCATCGCGACCGGGCAGCTCACGAGCTCGAACACGTGGCGGATGATCCTCCGCGAATGGTGGATCGCAAGCGCGAACGGCTGGGGCCTGGGGCTGATCATGTTGCTCGGCGTGCAGCTTATTTATCATGACTGGGGGCTGAGCCTCGTCACCCTTCTTGCGATGCTTCTTAACTCGATCAACGCCGGTCTGTCGGGCGTTCTGATCCCGATCGGCCTCAACAGGTTCAAGATCGATCCCGCTGTGGTTTCGACGATCTTCGTGACGACGATGACCGACACGCTCGGCTTCTTTTTCTTCCTCGGACTGGCCGCGATGTTTCACCTGCACGGGTAAGTGCTTGATTTCGCGTCTTCGCGACGCAAAAGCAGCCGAGTGCCGGTACTCCATCTGACCAAGGTCGCATTCGCCTGTCGCGACTTCGAAGTGCTGAAGGAAAGGCTGGCCCGGCGCTCGGTTGGCGGCGAGGTCCGGATTGCGACGCGAATGCGCCCCAAACGCGCCGATGAGCTGATCGGCGGCAATCTCTACTGGATCGTGAAGCACACCATCGTCGCAGGCCTCAACATCCTGCGCATCGAGGACCGGGAGGACGGGCGAATCGATATTGTCTGCTCGGCTGAGCTTAGAACCGTTTCGCCCATGCCGCGCAGAGCGCACCAGGGCTGGCGGTATCTTGAGGATGCTGACGCGCCAAAGGCTGATGATGGAAGCGGCCTCGGGGCGCTTCCGCCGCAGCTCTACGGACGTCTCGCAGCGCTGGCGCTCGTCTGATTGCCTACCTGAATAACAGGTAAAGGACGATGATGCCGGGAGACATGGCTTTCTTCCTTGTGGGGTAATCTTCCGGAGGAACGATCCTCGCCAATCTGGGGTTGCTCGCCCCAGCCGAACGTCCGCTTGTCGACATACC
>Ga0070717_10003954_pt1 | contig 10668 bp, 11 predicted proteins | sample LARL113metaG_FD_71366 | JGI IMG/M metagenome (GOLD analysis project Ga0070717, IMG submission 71366) | Corn, switchgrass and miscanthus rhizosphere microbial communities from Kellogg Biological Station, Michigan, USA - LAR L11-3 metaG | ecosystem: Host-associated > Plants > Roots > Rhizosphere ... | reverse complement strand
ATCTGCGAGTTCTTATGCCAGAGACAGCTTTGCAACCGCCTCCTGCGCCCCTTGTTTCTATCACCGAAGATGAGGCTCTTTTTCGCGACAATGTGCGCCAATTCGCCGATGAAAAAATCCGTCCCCTGGTCAAGGAGATGGACGAGAAAGGCGTCTTCGATCGCGAACTGATCAATCAATTTTTCCAGCTTGGCCTTATGGGAATCGAGGTTCCTGAGCAATACGGCGGCGCGGGAGGCAAGTTTTTCGAGGCCATCCTCTCCGTCGAAGAGCTTTCCCGCGTCGATGCTTCCGCCGGGGTTGTCGTCGATGTACAGAACACGCTGGTCAACAATGCTCTGCTGCGCTGGGGCAGTGCGGAGCAGAAGCAGCGCTACCTGCCGCGCATGACATCGGAAACCGTGGGCTCCTATGCGCTCAGCGAGGCGGGATCCGGCTCAGACGCCTTCGCACTGCAGACGCGCGCTGACCTGCACGGGGATGACTACTTTCTGAACGGCCGCAAACTCTGGATCACCAACGCCAAGGAAGCCGGCGTTTTTATTTTGTTTGCGACGGTGAACCCCGCAGCCGGATACAAAGGAATAACCGCTTTCATCGTCGAGAAGAATTCGCCAGGCTTCACGGTTGGAAAAAAAGAAGACAAGCTGGGTATTCGCGCCTCTTCAACCTGCGAGCTGATTCTCGAAGACTGTCATGTGCCGAAGGAAAACGTGCTCGGCGAAGTCGGCAAAGGCTACAAGATTGCCATTGAAACCCTGAACGAAGGCCGCATCGGAATTGGGGCCCAAATGCTGGGCGTTGCCCGCGGAGCCTGGGAGTACGCCGCCAAGTATGCGCAGGAGCGCAAGCAGTTCGGAAAATCTATTTCAGAATTCCAGGGCATTCAATTTCAGATCGCGCAAATGGCTACCGAGATCGAAGCCGCGCGCTTGATGGTCTATAACGCCGCAAGAATGAAAGACGCAGGAATGCCGTTCGTCAAGGAAGCCGCCATGGCCAAGCTGTTCGCCTCGCAAGTGGCCGAGCGCGTGACCTCGCTGGCCATTGAAATTTACGGCGGCTATGGTTTTACTAAGGATTATCCGGTCGAGAAGTACTGGCGCGATGCGAAGATAGGAAAGATCTACGAAGGGACGTCGAACATGCAGCTGGCGACCATTGCCAAGCTGCTGATGGGAAAATAACCCACTCCATTTGTCATCCTGAACAGCCTTCAGGCTGGGAAGGATCTATGTACGTTGCCCGAGTTGCATAGATCCTTCACTTCGCTCAGGATGACCTCGGTTCCGCTTAAACAATCTTCTCTCCCACCGACTTCGCCTGCGTAAATAGCAACAGGTAGTCCGGCCCGCCTGCCTTCGAGTCTGTTCCTGACATGTTGAATCCGCCGAACGGATGCGCGCCCACGATCGCGCCTGTGCACTTGCGATTGATGTACAGATTGCCGACGTGGAATTCGCGCTTGGCCACCTCAATCTTTTCCGGCGAACTGGTGTAAACCGCGCCGGTTAGGCCAAATTCAGTGTCGTTGGCGATTTCGAGTCCGTGCTCGAAATTGCGCGATTTAATTACCGCCAGCACCGGGCCGAAAATCTCTTCTTGTTCCAGCTTTGAGCCGGGCTTTATGTCGGCGATCACCGTCGGCCGAATAAAGTAACCTTCGCCGGCTGCGTTGTCGCGTACGCCACCCGTGATCAGGCGCCCCTCACGCTTGCCAACTTCGATGTAGTCGAGGATCGATTTCATGGAGCCTTCGTTGATTACGGCGCCGGTGTTGGCATTGGCCGCCGGATCGCCGATTCCGATCTTCTCGACCCTTGCTTTCAGCCGCTCAAGGAATTTGTCGTATACGCGTTCATCAATAATCGCGCGCGAGCAGGCGGAGCATTTCTGGCCCTGGAAGCCAAACGCGGCCTGCGCCACGCCTTCGACTGCCGAATCGAGATCGGCGTCAGCATCAACTACAGTCGCGTCTTTGCCACCCATTTCGAGGATGGTCCGCTTGATCCATATTTGCCCGGGTGCGCGTTCGGCCGCGACTTTATTAATGTGCAGCCCAACTTCGCGCGATCCCGTGAACGCGATATAACGCGTTTTCGGATGCGCCACCACCGCGTCGCCGAAACTTCCGCCCGCACCGGGACAGAAGTTCACCACGCCTTCCGGCATTCCGGCCTCTTCGAGGATTTCCACAAACTTCGCCGCAATCGTCGGCGAATCGCTCGACGGTTTAAGAATGACTGTATTTCCGCAGACGATCGAGGCCAGCGTCATGCCGGCCATAATCGCGCAGGGGAAATTCCAGGGCGGAATCACCGCACCTACCCCCAGTGGGATGTAGAAAAGCTGATCGTGCTCGCCGGGCAATTGCACAGCCGTTTTCGCGTGCAAGAGTTGCTGGGCTTGCCGCGCGTAGAATTCGCAGAAGTCAATGGTCTCGGCGACGTCAGCGTCGGCCTCCGCCCAATTCTTGCTGACCTCGAACACCAGCCACGCCATCATTTCGAATTTACGTTCCCGCAAAATGTCGGCGGTGCGGAACAACAGTGCAATGCGCTCGTCCCACGAAGTACGGCTCCAGCTCTCGAATGCCTTCAGAGCCGCTTGCATCACGGGCTCCACGTGTTCTTTGCCGGCGCGCTGGTGAATGCCGACAACTTCAGACGGCTTAGCCGGATTCAAAGAACGAATCTTTTCCGTCGTACGCACACGATGCCCACCGATGATCAGATCGTACTCACGCCCCAGTTGTCCCTGGACCCGGTTCAGCGCATTGCGCATCTCACGCGCAACATCGGACTTCGAAAAATCGGTCATCGGTTCGTTGCGGAACGGGCCTTCGTGAGCGCGCGTACGTGGGCGGACTGGAGCTTCAAGGGTTGCCATGGATCACCTCAGACAGGAGCAGGACAAACATCTATTTTATACCCCCACGCAGGTGCTGTCGGGTCGCGAGAGGTTGGGAAGCGACGCATACGCGCAAAAGTCTTGCCGCAGGTCAATGCGCGTAATCGCGATGTTAACGTCAACTACGGCCTATGTACTACCACCTTACTGGTTGCCACATTCTCTTTTTTGGGTGTAGAAGCGTTCCTCCGAGGAGGAGAATCGGAGCAGAAAACTCAAGCACATCGAGCAGATTGTTCTCGTTTGCCGTCAAGTATGTGGAATAACCGTCATTGCTTTGCTTGTAAATTCTGCCTTCGCTTACTTCCGCACGTCTTGGGCGGGTGTAGCTGTAGTAGCGACGAAGGCTAACTGAACCAAGCCAGACGAGAACCGAGAACATGACGAGAGCTTGTGCTGTTAATTCGCGCTTCTGGTTGCGGGTACCGTCCGGTAAAAGTGCTGAACTCGTGTGCTCGATGAAAACACGGTTCAGGGCGTGCATCTGACTTTTCAGAAAATTGGGCAGAACCGGCATCCGTCCGGACTGATTGGCGGGGCCAAATCGAATCGGAAAAGGGGAACCGAAGACGTATGCGTGGATTCGGCCACTGTCGGCCGGGAAATATTCAATTCGCGAGATGTCGTTCCAGGGCACCGCGTGCCAGTTGAACAATAATCGGTACCGAAAGCCGAGATTGTCAACGAATCCCGCGGCTGAATCCCTCACAGCAAACGCTAGCCACCCGGGAATCCGACGAAATAGTAATGCTTCCATTAATACGTAAAGTATGCCTCCCGCTAACAGCGTGAGTGCAAAAAACGTATTTTCTTCCCCATCACCAAGAGCCTGACGTATGAGCTGAAGGATAACTAAGTAAAGAATCGCAAGGGTGCCAAGGACAGAGACAAGCAAAGCTGAAAAATGAAGCAGAGATCGCGTACGCGACCCAATGGCGTATAGATGAGGCGAACCTACATGAATCTGTTCCACCCGATTCTTGTAGCACAGCCAGTACGGGCGAACTTCGCACTTCGGTGCAGCAGCACGGATTGGTCTTTAGTACTCAATGAATTGTCGGAGGCAGGCCGTAGTTCAAGTTGTCGATAACACGTTTACACTCAAAACCCGGTCGATGAGCATTGGTCAATGAGCATTAAGGGGAAATTTAGAAGCAAAATGCACAGTGACGGTGACGGACAGGAAATTTTCACAGGCATAGCTGGCCGCTTCTATGGGAAACTGTGAGTATGAAAAAACCAGAATTGACGAGCTTAGCTTGGCTTGGACCCAAGGAAGAAATGGATCGCGCTAGTCATCGGGTTGGAAAGTGCTCTGAGTGCCTTGAGATTATCTGTGTCGAGAAGGCGGTGACTGAGGGAGAGAGCACGCAACCAGAAACTACGGAGAAGCTCTACGAAGCATTTCGTGCACACGTTAAGCTGAAGCACACCGAGGATTTAAGCCAAGTCGCATAAAGCCTCAATGAGCGCAATAGTGGTTATCAGCAGCCCCTCAGGGTACTCTGCCAACATCACAAAGGCGAATACCTGTCGCAATCACGATTTCACTCAAAACTCCGGTTCCGGGAGCAAAATGCTGCTGAGTCACGCGCTCTTGCGCTCATCTTCGCTCTGAACGGATATCGCCGGCTTGGAGTGCCTGTGCGGGCGGTCATTTATTTCGGATTTTCCACCGAATACCTGAGGAGTAATACCGAATACTACCGCAGTCTCTACCTGTTGTTCGGGAACAGTGCCGCAGCACTCTGGCATCCCTAATGTTAGGGTAGTGCTATGGTCCAAGTCTATGTTCCTAGAGTTGAGTTGCTGGATGCGTTAAAGGGGTGTCTGCACGACTTGGAGGAACTGAAGCTAATCAGTCCCGGTGACCTCGACATCATTGACGAGAGACGAATCCTCCGCCACAAAATAGCCGAATTGGAAAAGGAAGGCTGACAGGGCTTTCATTTACTCCGTCGAACTGCTTCGGCGAGTTGCAGGCGTCGGTCTTTCTCCTCCAACATCCGGTTGATTTCCTTCACCAGCGCAAGCAGCTTTTCAGCATCCTGTTCAACGGCTGCCTGTTCGCACAGTTGCATCCATTGTTCCCTTGCTTTTCCTTGCATCACGTGCGCACCTCCGATCCGGCAAGCATGGCCAGAGTGTTCACGAAAGGCACATGAGTTTTTGCAAGCTTCTTGCCAAATTGGGAACGCCAACGAGTGCTTCTACAGGGACTTAAGGCTGCAAATCTTTTCACAACCGGCATGGACTCGAGCGGGATGGAAGATTTCTCCGGTTTACAGGGAAAATCGCTCTACAGCGGTTCGGGTATTCGCTGGGTAAGAAATTACTTCGTCGTAAGCTCGATTTCCAACTTTGCTCACGCAACCGCCATTTCTCCCCGACCGTCCAACCCATTGAAGCGGGGGAATGTGGCAAAACACTGAGCCTGAAGCCAAGACTTTCTGCTTATTGCCTGCCCGACTTCTAATGCATGCAATACGACTCTTGCTCAGACGAATGGCATGCGGAGTGCAGGGTCGAGGGGTGGTTGCAGCCGAATTGCCTAGCAGCCCAGAAATCGGCTGCCCACTCTTTGCAGGACCGAGCCACGGTGAAGCGAATTACACAAATACGGCTCATGTCTTTTTTGCTCTTGGCTACTTGCGAGGCGTTGTGCCAGAGCGAACGTCCTTCCGCTGACTGGCTTCAAGGATTACAGTTTGATGGCCCAGACTCACACAAAGTGCAGCGCCAGGAGCTACGTACGTGGAAATCCCTTCCCGACGCCCCATCAGCACAGGCTCCAACTCAAGCAGAGAAATTTCGCGCGTTCGTCGATGAAGCACGCTCGCCTTTGACATTTGGAGCGGCTGGCCTCGACGCGGGCATAATGCGCGAAACCGAACTGGGACGCCTCGGTTCCGGACGTACAGCCAGCCTGACCGCTCTGTATAAAGGAGCGCTCATTCAAAAAGAGTCCAGCGCCTTTTTTAGTAAGTACTTGTATCCGGCACTTCTCAAGCAGGACCCGCGCTATCACCCTTCAAGCAGCGAGAGCTTTTTGGGCCGCGCTACATACGCAGCTTCACGCGTGTTAATCACCCGGAACGACTCCGGAAAGACGACACTGAACACGTCGTATTTCCTCGGGGTGCTGACTTCGGTCGCGATCTCCACTGCTTACCGTCCATATTGGACGCGCTCCACCTCGGCGACCTTCAAGACTTTTGGCTCGACCATTGGCACCGACGCCGGTATTAACGTGCTGCACGAGTTTGCGCCCGGCATTCGGAAAATGGTGAGGGACCACGGCCCGAAGTTTGTGTCCAGGATCGAAGAGCGGGTCGAGCGCATCACCAACGACCAGACCTTGAACGACGTCAACACGACTCCAAAATAGGTTTTTCAACAACCTTACTTGACACCAACCGGCCTTCTCATGGAAGGCGTTATCAGCCATAGACCGACGGACTGAGCATGTCTTTGCAGAAACCGGGAAAATGGGAGACCGGGTCTGGCGGGGTAAAACCCGGCGCTCTGGTAACACTCTCCCGTTATCTTGAAGCCTTCGACCAGTGGCTCTACGCTCGTTCCATGCAGGCCCCAGAAACCAATTTTCTCGCTGAACTTGAGCGGGTTGTACGCGGAGAACGTACCACAGTGGATCCTCGCGCGCTCCTATTCGTGGCCGCAGAAGTCATTCTCGAAGGCCGCAAAGCCGACGAGCGGGACTTGCAACGCATCTGCAGCGCCAGTGCCTCTGGTAATAAGGTGATAGCGTTCCCACGGCGGTGAATCGGGCCTGCAGTCACTTCGCTTCGCGCCGCGTCCCGGCGAGGCTCGACGATTACGTTTCATCTCCAGCAATCTTGCCGGACGCAGTCTCGTTGGGATAGTTGAAGAAGAGCTGATTGCCGTCGGGATCATCGATCACCAGCAGCCGGTAGCCCCACGAACCCTCCTTGACCGGAACTCCCTTGGCCTCGAGTTCCGCACGCAGCGCATCCACCGCGGCGGCCGCGGCCTCTCGTGACTGCGGCTCGACGTTCAGCGAAATGAACATCAGCCCCTTGCCAATCTTCTCCGGCCACGTGTCGGCTAGGATAAGCGCGCAGCCTTGCCGATCGACCTGTGCGACATACACCTTGCCGTCGTCGTCATACTGCCAGGGGCTGGTGAAGCCGAGCCGGTTAACGTAAAAGAGGAGCGAGGCCTCAACGTCCTTGACGTGGAGGACGGGGCGAGCGAACCAGTCTGTCATACGCTATGCATCCTCGAATGAAGCTATCGTGACCAACAAGTAAGGAACATTACCTTATCTTTAAACCATACTTCTGCGTCACTGGCGGAACCATTCCGTTCATGCGCAGGTACTCGACCAGTTGCCCGTAGTGGTCGGTCACGTGCCAAACTGAAACTACGGAAATGCCCAGCTTTGTGTTTGGCCCAGCGTATCGGCCTTCGATTCGCTCCAGAGCGTTGTCAGCGGTAAGGCCAGCGATCACGCGATTCGAATAGTCGAATGAGTTCTTTAAATACTGAATCAGCTCTGTCTTGGTCTTGGCCGCATCATGCCCGCCTTTCTCGCAATCGTCGGGCGGCTTCTTGCCTTCAAACTCGTTGAAGAAGGCGAACTGCGCGCAGGCGACGTGCTTCACCTGCTCGCCGAAGCTGCGCACGCCGTCGAACTTGCCCGACGTAGGAACGTAGTCGTATTTGTTCTCAGGCATTGCCTCGGCCACACCAAGAAGGTTGCCTTCTGCGAACTTCAGTGTTTCGGCAACGCTGTCAGCAATGGTCGAGGGTACGTCGCCCACAAACGACCGCTGCGGGCGCTTTACCTTTTCTCCCGAGTTGGTGTTGTTCTGCGACATGCAAACCCCTACAGTGGCCAGCATCAGCAGAATGAGTTTTGTCTTCATCAATCCTCCAGCAATTCCTTGTATGTCTCCGACGCGCAGAACAACGAAAAATTCACGCTTAGCCATCTGCGTAGCGGTCCCTGTTCGCTTGCGAAAACCCCGTGACGCGTATAACCAATTCACGAAGGCGCAACAAGAATAACGCACAGCTGTCGAGAAAGGCGATAGCAGCCATTGGCAAAGAGATTTTGTCCTAATCCTGTGCTACGGAGGCGCGATTTGCACCCGCGCCTCCGTTTCAAGTTCAGAGGCGCAAGAGCCTACGCATGTTCCCTGCGGCTGAACGAAGTCACCCCTTGGCACAACAGCGTTAGACAAATCCAACCTACTCATTTGTCTTACCATTGAGGCCGCCGCATGGATCTAGCGCAGGAGAGCGTCGCCGAAATTGACTCGCTATATCGCGAGCACGGCCCTGCCCTCCTACTGTTCGCGCTGGCGATTACGGGCGAACGAAGCCAAGCCCAGGACGCGGTGCACCATGTTTTTCTGAGATTGCTTGAAAAAGGTGACCTTCGCCGAGCAAGCGACAAGAAAGCTTACCTGTTCGGTTGTGTACGCAATGCCATTCTCAACGAACGCAAGCGCCAGGATCGGCAACGCCCGCTTGATGACTCAGCGTGGTTTAACCCTCCGGATCAGGACCATGCGGGAGAGCAGAAACTGCGGCGAGCAATAGCGGCACTTCCGGATGATCAGAGACGGGTTGTTGTTCTGCACGTTTGGGGCGAACTCACCTTCTCGCAAATCGGTGATCTGCTGGGCGTCAGTTCGAACACCGCCGCCTCACGATACCGATATGCACTTGGCAAGCTACGAGACTTAATGTTACCCAGGGAGAATTCATGTGCCGAATCTAGATGATGAACGATTCGAGAAGTACTTGAAGCAATTTCGTCCGCTGGCGCCAGACCGCCTGCCTATAGAAATCAGGCTGGCACCACGCCGCAATTCAGCCCTGGCGATCTGGGCCGTGGGCGCTACGGCGATCGTGATCATGGGAGTGGCAAGTCTCTGGATTGTCAATCATCGGATTACCAGTCAGCCGAATCACTCTGCATCGGTTAATTTGCCCACTCGAACGCCGTCGCTAACCATGCGACACGCGAACGACCTGCTCGTGAAAGCTCCGTCGTATAAAGCTGTGATGAACGAGTTGGCATTTCCGCCCAAGAGTTCCGCCAGCTCAAACGATAAACAGAGTGCGCTAGCCGTGCTTAGCGAGGAGAAGATCAAATTATGAGACACATTAATGTGATTGGATTAACGGTGATAGCTGTGCTCCTAAGTGTTGGGCCGGCAGCGGGCCAGCAGAAGGTCTCGCTGGCCGATAATGCAGCGCTGCGCTACTGGGCAGCATTCTCGCAGCTCCAGGACGCCGCTATAACGGACGAGCAAGCTAAGGAACTGAACTCCGTCCTCGACAAAATGGGACCGTTCGACATTTCAAAGTACAACGATTTGATTCAGAAGAACACGCCGGCTCTTGACATCATGGCGCGTGGAACCTTGTTGCCGAACTGTGACTGGGGATTGGACTATGGCTTAGGAGAAAATGTTCCCGTTGATTACGCGAGAAAGGCACTAGCCCTGGGACGACTGAATATCTTGTATACCATCCACCTTTATCACAGCGGCAATAAGGACGGAGCAATTGGCGCGCTGGCGGCGGGCTTGCGATTTTCACACGATCTGGCCAACGGTGGGTCGCTGTTTGCAACTCTCGCTGCAAAAGACCTCCTCGTCACTCATCTGACTGCGGCGGGCGATGCGCTCCGCATGGGACAGCTTTCTGCAGCACAGCGATCACGGCTACAGAAGGCGGTCGCGGTACTCGGTGACGGGCTCGACTGGCGGGCGGCCGCGAAAAGAGACCTGGATGCTCTCGCAGCACATTATTCCGGCGACTCGCGGGCCTCTTTAGCCTTAAGTCGCGTCGCTTCCTCCTATGCTGCGTTTCTTAAGGATGAGTCCGATCTGCCAAGCCTGATGGATGCAATCAATCATGCGCCGCCGGAACTCGCACAATTGATTCCGAGTCCGAAGCGGGTCGAGGAACAAAAGCAGGAACTCTCAGATAAGATTCAGCAAACGCGCATGCTCCTGCAATGAAATGAAAAGGGCCGCTCGTTCCCGAGCGGCCCTTTCGCTTTTTCTGTTTGGGAGTTTGCTGTATCCAAGGAGTTCAGGCCAGGTCAAAGCGATCGAAGTTCATCACCTTGCTCCACGCGGCCACGAAGTCTTTCACAAACTTCTCCTTGGAGTCGTTTTGTGCATAGACTTCCGCGATTGCCCGGAGCTGCGAGTTCGAGCCGAAGAGAAGGTCGACACGCGTCGCTGTCCACTTAACTTCGTTCGTCTTGCGGTCGCGCCCTTCATACACGGTTCCAGAGCCATTGGATTGCGAGGACGGCTGCCATTGCGTGCTCATGTCGAGCAGGTTGACGAAGAAATCGTTGTTCAGGGTCCCGGGTCGCTTGGTGAAGACGCCGTGCTTCGACTGCCCGAAGTTCGTATTCAATGCCCGCATGCCGCCCATGAGGACCGTCAATTCGGGAACGGTCAGCTTCAGCAGCTGTACCCGATCCAACAACAGCTCCTCGACCGATCTCTTCTCTCCCTTCCGGACGTAGTTGCGGAACGGGTCTGCTGCCGGCTCAAGCACGGCGAACGAGTGCACATCGGTGTGCTCCTGGGACGCGTCGGTGCGTCCCGGCGTGAACGGTACCTTCACCTGGTGCCCAGCCTTTTTCGCAGCTTCCTCGACGGCAGTATTACCCGCGAGAACGATCAGGTCAGCCAGCGAAATCTTCTTTCCCTTGCTGCCGTTCGTCTGCGAGCTGTTGAA
>Ga0070717_10003953_pt1 | contig 10668 bp, 5 predicted proteins | sample LARL113metaG_FD_71366 | JGI IMG/M metagenome (GOLD analysis project Ga0070717, IMG submission 71366) | Corn, switchgrass and miscanthus rhizosphere microbial communities from Kellogg Biological Station, Michigan, USA - LAR L11-3 metaG | ecosystem: Host-associated > Plants > Roots > Rhizosphere ... | reverse complement strand
GCCCCCGCGCGCGCCAGCACGGCGTCGATCTGGCGCCGCGCGTCCTCGCGCTCGACCATGAACACGCCGGGCGCCAGCTCGCGCCCACCGATCCCGACCAGCCCCGGCGCCACGCGCTCGCGCGCGCTCGGCTCGACGACCACCACGTGGCCGGTGAGCACCGTCGCGGCGATCACCGCGCCCGCCCAGTCGTGGATCGCCGCCTCGACGTTCTGCGGGATCGGATGCCGGCTCGCGGCGCGCAGGTGCGCCAGGATGTCCGCCGCGGTCGAGCCGCCGGCGACCGCCCGCATGATCGACGCCTTCGAGATCCGCCCGACGATCGCGCGGTCGAGCCGCTCCCACTCGCAGCACGCGCCGACCTGCACGACATCGAGCGGCCGCGACTCCGGCGGCAGCATCACCTCGAAGCTCGGCGTGACGTGGCCCGCCGCGCCGCCCTCGATCATGCGCAGCATCACCGCCGGCGTGCCATCCACCGTGCCGGTCACGAAGCCCGGCAGGCTATCGAACACGTCGAGCCCGAACATGCCGATCGCGTCCAGCTCGCGCCGGCGGATCAGCGACTGCAACAGCCCCTGGATCGGCAGCGGCCCGAGGCCCAGCTGATCCTGCGCCGCGGCCGCCAGCGCGCACCACGGATAGCGCCCGTTCGCCGCGTCCGCGAGCGCCGGCATCTCGGGCCGCAGCAGCTCGCCTTCGCCCTGCACCATCAACAGCTCGCACGCCATCGCGTTGATCAGCAGCTCCTCGACCACCGCCTCGTCGATCCCGACCTGCTTCGCGAGCCGCTTGGTCGCGCCGCGGTGCGGCCGGCCTTCGTTGGTGACCTTGATATCGACGTGCCGGGTCGCGACGCACAGCGCGAGCAGCGTCCGCGCGTTGCGCACCGCATGCTCGGCCGGCACGAACGCCGCGGGCGGCAGCTCCAGCAAGTCGAGCCCGGCGACCAGCGGCGCGATCAGCGCCGCGGCCGGCCGCACCACGCCGAGCGCGACCTCGCCGTGCGGCGTCGACAGCGGGATCGCCAGCAGCCGCTCGATCGCCGGCACCGCCGCCGCGCGGCAATCGTCCTCGGACAGCCCGAAGCGCGCGCGGCCCTCGCGAAACAGCTGGTCCTGCAGCACGATGCCGCCACCCGCGCACACCAGGTGCAGGATCGCGAGCGTCGCCGCCGGCAGCGCGTCCAGCGTCTTGGCGATCCACGCCGGATCGGCCTGCTGCGCCGCCAGCGTCTTGCGCTTCGCCGCGACGTCGGCGCGCGCGACGTTGAGCATCGACGCCAGCTCGTCATCGGGTACGCGGTCGAGCGCGAACCCGAGCAGCTCAGTTGAGGAGGACATCACCCGCGCCCGCGCCGCGCCCCGCCGCGCGGTTGATCTCCCCGGCCGCCGGCTCGGCCATGTCCTCGATGAAGAACCGGTAGCCCTGCTCGGTCAGGAACAGCTGGCGGTGCAGCGCCATCTCCTCCTCGCAGCTGTGCCGGGTGACGATCGTGTAGAAGCTCGCGCCGCCCGGCTTGGGCCGCAGCACGCGGCCGAGCCGCTGGGCTTCCTCCTGCCGCGATCCCATCGTCCCCGAGATCTGGATCAGCACCGCGGCCTCGGGCAGATCGATCGCGAAGTTGCCGACCTTCGACAGCACCAGGATGCGCGACTCGCCGGTGCGGAACGCGGCGTACGTGGCCTCGCGCTCGCGGTGCGTCGAATCGCCCGTGATCAGCGGCGCGCCGAGCGCCTTGGCCGCCGCGCGCAGCGAATCGAGGTACGTGCCCATCACGAGGATGCGCTCGCCGACGTGGCGCTCGACCAGCGCGGCCATCGCCGCGTGCTTGGCGGGATTCTCCGCCGCGATCCGCGGCTGCTCGCGCGGCGACGCCACCGCGTAGGCATCGGCGACGTCCGGCGGCATCGCGACCCGGACCTCGAAGCAGGTCGCCGCGGCGATGTGCCCGCTGCTCTCGAGCGCGCGCCACGCGATCTCGAAGCGCTTGGGCCCGATCAGCGCGAACACGTCGGTCTCGCGGCCGTCCTCGCGGATCAGCGTCGCGGTCAGCCCGAGCCGCCGGCGCGCCTGGAGCTCCGCCGTGAGCCGGAAGATCGGCGCCGGCACCAGGTGGACCTCGTCGTAGATGATGAGGCCCCACGGCTCGCGCGCCAGCCGATCGAAGTGCGTGAAGCCGGTCGCGCCCGCGCCGCCCTTCTTGCTCAGCATCGAGTACGTCGTGATCGTGACCGGCGCGATCGCCGCCGCCCGCGCGCCTTCGTAGAGCGCGATCGCGTCGTCGGCCAGCCAGGTGCGCGCCCGCAGCTCGCGCCGCCACTGCGACGCCGCCTCGCGGCTCGAGGTCAGGATCAGCGTGCGCGTGCCGAGCGCGGCCATCGCGAGCACGCCGATGATCGTCTTGCCCGCGCCGCACGGCAGGACCACGACGCCGTGGCCGGTCGCCGCGAACGCCTGGACCGCCGCGGTCTGGTACGGGTACGGCGTGAAGCTGTCGTGCTTGACCGCGATCGCGAGCGGCGCGCCGTCGACCAGGCCGGCGACGTCGTCGACCGGATAGCCGACCGCGAGCAGCCCGCGCTTGAGCGCGCCGCGGTGCGCGACCGGCACGTGGAACACCGCGCCGCGCGGCTCGACCAGCGCCGCCAGCTTGGGCTCGCGCGCCAGCCGCAGCCGGACCGCGTCGCTGTCGACCTCGAGCACCAGCGTGCGCGCGTCCGGGCCGTCGACCAGCCGGCACACCCCGTGGCGCGCCATCAGGTCCTTGATCTCGTGCTCGACGTGGCCCGGCAGATCGTAGCGGCTGATCGCGCGCAGCCCGGCGAGCACGTCGTCGGTCGAGACCCCGAGCGCGGCCGCGTTCCACAGCGCCAGCGCGCTCAGCCGGTAGGTGTGGACGTGCTCCGGCGAGCGCTCGAGCTCGGCGAACCGGCTGAGGATGTCGCGGCCCTCCTCGTAGCGCGGGTGATCGACCTCGAGCAGGACCGTGCGGTCGCCCTGGATGATCGCTGGATGGTCCGCGGACACGTCGAATTCCTAGCAGGAACCCCTGTCAGCCACCAGCCGCGGTGCATGCTCGGGCCAGATGCCCAGCGACGCCATTCACCACGTCGAGGCCAACGGCCTGCGCTTCGCCTATCTCGAAGAGGGCGCGGGTCCGCTCGTGCTGCTGCTCCACGGCTTCCCCGATACGCCGCGCAGCTGGGACGATATCCGTCCGAAGATCGCCGCCAAGGGCTATCGCGTGGTGGCGCCATGGACGCGCGGCTACGCGCCGACGGCGATCCCGGAGCGCGACGCCGATCTCGAGACCCTCGGCCGCGATGTGATCGCGCTGATCGAGGCGCTCGGCGAGCGCGCCGCGATCGTCATCGGCCACGACTGGGGCGCCGCCGCCGCGTACGCCGCCGCCTCGCTCGAGCCGGCGCGCATCGCGCAGATGGTCACGATCGCGATCCCGCACCCGGTGGCGATGAAGCCCACGCCGGGGCTGTTGTGGGGCGCGCGCCACTTCGTCGCCTACAAGCTGCCCGGCGCGGCCAAGCGGTTCGCCGCCCACGACTTCGCCGCGCTGCCCGCGCTGTGCAAGCGCTGGTCGCCGACCTGGGACATGTCCGCCGAGGAGCTCGCGCCCGTACGCGCGTCGTTCGCCGAGCCCGGCAGCCTCGACGCCGCGTTCGGCTACTACCGCGAGCTCAAGTTCCGGCCGCAGGCGTTCTTCCGCGCCAAGATCCCCACGCCGACCGTGGCGTTCGCCGGCCTCGACGATCCGATGATCACGCCCGCGCACTACCGCGCCGCGGCCCGCAAGTTCACCGGCGGCTACCTCGTCGAGGAGATGCGCGGCGGCCACTTCATGCACCGCGAGCACCCGGCCGAGTTCGCGGCCAAGCTGCTGCCGCATCTATAGACAGGGGCCTGCCCGCCCCCTCGCCCGCGAGCGGCTTGCACACCCGGGCGCCGAACTGCACAGTCCCGCCGTGTCCGACTCCGAGACTCCATTTGCGCTGATGGGCGGCGCCGATCGCGTGCGCGCCCTCGTCGAGCGCTTCTACGACGTGATGAGCGATCGCGAGCCTGCCCTCGCGCGCCTCCACCTGTGCACGCCCGAGGGCCGCGTCGACCGCTACTCGCGCGATCGCTTCGCCCTGTTCCTGATCGGCTGGCTCGGCGGGCCACAGGATTACATCGCCCAGCACGGCCACCCGCGCCTCCGCATGCGCCACAACCGCGTCATCGTCGACCGCGCGATGCGCGACGCCTGGCTGCGCTGCATGACCGCCGCCCTGGACGCCGAGCACATCGCCGGCCCCGTCCGCGCCTTCCTCGACAGCCGCTTCGCCGAGGTCGCCGACGCCATGCGCAACGTCGAGCAGTAGCGGCGCCCCTCATCGTCGAGCGGCTTCGCGCCGAGAAACCAGAGCGCGACGCCTCGCCGATCGTCCTGCTCGACGCGCCGCACCGAGAGCTCGTGTTCCGCGGCGGAGTCGATGACCGCGCGCTCCGTGACCGCTGGCTCGCACGCCGGCAACGCACGCGACAGCAACGCAGCGGCCTGGCGGACGCTGCCTAGCTCCCTCGCGACTTCGTCGAAGGCGTGGTTCGCGATCGCGCCCGCCTCCCATGCACGGATCGCCGCATGAACGTCCACGGTCGGAGCGCCGTCGCGGATCACGAATGCCGCCAGATAGAAGCCGGCCTGCGAGACGCGGCCGAGCTCGCGCAAGACCGCCGCGCGGTCAGCGCCGCACATGCCTTCGATCACGCCACTCGCACAGACGACCGTGGCGAACGCACGCTCCACGAACGGAAGCGCCCGCGCGTCCGCGACGATGAACGGCAAGCGACGTGTCGCGCTGCCGCGCGCGGCCATCCGAGGCGAACGGTCCACCGCGATGACCGGCCCGACCTGATCGCGAAGCGCAGCCGCATAGCGGCCGAGCCCGGCGCCGACGAACAGGACGGGCGCCGGTACGCGTTCGCGTACGAGCGAGCGCACGAGCGTATCGGCGAAGCCGCGATCCTCGAACAGATGCCAGTGCGGCGCGAGCGCGTCCCAGTCGTAGCCGGTCATCGGCCGCTATCCGGTCATCGGAACGAGCTTCGATCGAGCAGCGACGACAGCCTGACGTCCTCGACGATCACGTGCCAGGACGAGACGGTCTGAAGGAGACCAGACTGGACCAGAACCGAGGTGCGGAACCCGAGGAACGGACGGTGGGTGTACTCCCCGGCGATCATCGACGGCGCGCGCGCGCCATCCTCGGCGAGCTCGCTCGGATCCTCGTCGATCGTGGCCGGCGTGACAAACACGCGCGCGGCCTCGTCGTCGGCGAGCTTCGTGGACGTCCATTCCTTCTCGCTCGTACCCCACAACGCCTTCACCTGCGCAGGTTGCAGCTGCTCGACGGCGGACTGCCAGTCGAACAGGTGCGGCACCGTCTTGCCGAACCACCACGCGTACAGCGTGGCCTCACCGGCCGTCAGATCGCCGGCAGCGTTTCCATCGCGGCCTGCCAGCAGGCGGTCTGGATCGAGCGCTGTGTATGGAGGGCGAACCTGGACTACGCGTGAGGCGCGCTCCGCTACGTCAAGGAAGCCGCGCATCTGCCAGCGTGCCGTTGGCTGCGTACCGAGCCACGCGCGACCTGCGTGCACCATCAGCGAGACCTCGCAGACGTCGAACCACAAGTCACCGATCGCGGCGCTCCGCGGCGGAGACATGCCGAGGTGGATGCTCCGATCTCGCCAGACACCGCTGGCGAGCGTGGCGCGGGACTCACCGGCGCACCAAGCACGCCACAGCATGGTCTCATCGTCCCGGCCTACGGCCACCAGCATGTCATCGATCGGTTGCGCGCACGCGCGCCGATCCTGGCTCGTCAGGTACGACACATACGCGTCGCTGGGCACCGCGGCATCGTCTTTTGCGGCACGAAGATAGCGTAGCACGAACGCGCCCGCGTCTTGGCCGGCGCAATCAATGTAAGAGCCGTAGTGCGCACTCGTGTCGCGCTTGAAGCACGAGGTTCCGAGCGCATCGGAGAGCGCCCGCTTGCCAATGAAACCTGCGAATTCGCGGCGCCACGGCGGCGCGGACGATGCAAGCGCACCGAGAGGAGCGTACTCCTCGAGAACCCCGGCGAGATTGTCCGAGGTCGGACGGTGCCCATCTTCTAGAGATCCAGAGTGACCAACGAGGATGGTGCGCGAGCGCTCTGTCTCCGTGAGCCTGTGCAGCCGTTCGCGCGCGTGCGCGATCACCGACGAGTCGACGACGAGCATATCCCCCCCCGCCGCTGGCGTGGCCCCGTGGCGGGCGAGCAACTCACCGAGCGCCAGGGTCGAAGGGGTTTTATCGATGAGATCGAAGGTAGTCACGGGTTCGTCACCGGCCCGGGTGGGTTGGATGCAAACGGCTCGACGTCGAGGTAAATATCATAATTCCATTCGACAGGCGTGTCGCGCATGACGACGCCCTTGCCATACTTCGCGATCAAGTCGTCATGCTTCGCGACGACCGCAGGATCGATGGGGCCGTTCAACGTCGAACGGCGCTCGTACCACTCGAGCATGTTCTGAAGCGGCTGAGGCGGCACCTTGGCCACCTCTGCGCCGACAATGCGTTCGCCGCTCTGTTGAATGGTCGTCTCACCGTACTGGACCGAGTGCGTCTTCATGATGGCGGTATTCCGATCGACGCCGGCCATGAGCTGAACATTGAACTCGATCACGGCGCGAACGTTCTGGATCGTGCTCATCTTCACCCTCTTGGTGTTGCCATAGTCCACACCGAGAAGTTTCATCTGCCGGATCGTCAAGTAGTGAACCGTCGGGATGCCGCGCGGATCGAGTCCGGGTCCGCCCTCGTTCACCCAACCCGGGATGTTGTCGAGGAATGCGTTGCGCATCTCGAACTGCTTGGTCTTGGGCTTGTAGGCTCGTTCGACCCAACCGGACTTGCCATCCGGCGTCGTCACCACGGTGACCGCCACCTTCGTGCCGTCGCGTTCGACAGTGATCTCGTCGTGAACCTGCCAGTCGGCGATCTTGGGCTCGGTCTTGACGCCGTCGAACAGGCCCTTCACCGGCTCGGTCACGCGCGTCTTGGGCTTAGCCGCGTCCGGGCCCTCATGCGACGTCCCCGCCGCCGCCGCGGCATCGTGCGCCCCGGCCTTTGCCTTCGCTTGCTGGCCGGCCCCCGGAACATTGGCGTCGACGCGCGCGAACTCGGGCCCGCCGCCCGCCGCCGGCTTCTCGATGATCGCACCGAACGCCTGCGATTTGGTCCGCGCGGTCGCGTCCACCGCGAGCGAGCTACGGCCGGTCTTCCGCGCGAACTCGGTCGTCGTCGGGACGCTGAGCGTGCGCGCCCGATCCTCGTAGAGCGCCTTCCCCGGACCATCGGTCGACTCGGGAACGACGAGCATGACCTCGAGCTTGTCGACCTTGGCCATGCCGTCGGGGCCGCTGGCGCGGGTCGTCTTGCCGGTGATGTAGATCTCGCAATCCGGGAACGCGTTGCGCAGCTTGGTGATCGCGTCGGGGCTGACGATCTGGTCGATCGTCTTGAACAGCGTTCCGCGTGACACATCGCTCGCGTCGCCCAGCGTCGCCGCCTCCCACTTCGCGACCACGTCGACGCCAAACTTGTCTGCGAGCTTCGCGCGGTCGGCCTCGTAGGCGGGGCTCGCCGGATCGAGCTTGATCTTCAGGCTCGCGAACGCGTCGGAGCGCTGCTTGATGCGTAGCTCGCTGACGAGCTTGCCGTCCGCCACCAGCGCATCGATCTCGGGCTTGAACTCGGGGTGCCCCTTGTAGTTCGCCTTGGGCGTCTTGCCCGAGAAGTCGACCGGCTCTTTGCTCTCGATCCACTTCTTGTACTCGACGCCCAGCGTCGTCGAGTGGTCCTTTGACGGCTTGTCGAAGTCGATCTTGCTGTCGCCCTTCTCGATCGCATCGTTGATGACGTTGGTCTGGATCCGCGCCGGGTCGTTGCCGGCGTTGACGTCGACCTGCGTGCCGCCTGTGGCGCCGACGTCGTTTCCACCCCCTCCGCCTTCGGGTGCGGGCGTGCCTCCAGCACCTCCTCCTCCGCTGGGCTTGCGGATGCGCGGCATCTGATGCGTGCCGCCGATCGGGAACCGCTGGCCCTTGTGGGGGCCTTCCTTGAACTTGCCCTGGTTCGCGGTGCGGATCGTCGCGGCCTCTCCGTAGGTCGCCGCGACCTGGCCCTTCTTGATGACGAGCTCGGCGCCGTCCGCCTTGATCGTCGACAGCGTGCCGTCTTCGAGGCGATACACGTTCTTGTCGGCGACGAACCCGTCTTGCGCCCAGTCCTGCGGAATCGGCTCCTTGAAGCTGTGGACCTCGGTCGGGATGGTCTGAACCTTGCCGCTTGGGCCCTTGAGCCCGCCGTGCTCGGTGACCGCGGTGCGCGCCGCCATCAGGCGCCGGTTGTCGAGCGACACGAGCGAGCCATCTTCGAGCTGGACGACGTGGATCGGGTCGCCCTTCCAGCCATCGCTGGCCATGCTCGCGGTCAGGTCGGCGATCGTCATGCCCTCGCGGGTCGTCGCGCCGACGTTCTCCTGACTGAACTTGATCGTGTGCGGATCGAGGTGACCCTCGACGTGCGCGAGCGGCGTCTTGCCCTTCATCGTGATGACGAGGTCCATGCCCTGCTTGAGCGCCGGGAGCTCGCCCTTGATCGCGAGGACCGTGAAGCCACCCTGGATCAGCAGGCCCGTGATGATCTGGCGCTTCGCGCGATCGATCTGGGCCACGTTGCCGCCGCGCTTCTCGGCGGCGTCCAGCTCCTTGAACTGCGCGATCGCCTGGTCGGTCATCGCAAGCATCTGGATCCCCTGCGCGCCCGCGGACCCGACCCGAAGCGGCAGATACGCTGCCTTCGACATCTTGGCGAGCCACGCCGGTGGCGGGACGGTCTTCGCCGCGGTACCGGCCACGGCAGCAGCCTCGGCGGCGGCCTCGCGCACGAGGATCCGACCGGCGCCGAACGCGCCGAACCCGGCGACGCCCGCGATGATCTGCATCAAGTCGATCGCGAACGTGGCGCCATCGAGCGCGCCGTGCTTCGCGTGATCGTGCATGTCGCCGCCGGCCGCGACCGCGCCGGCGAGGCCCGACGCCGCAAGCGCCCAGCCGCCCGCAACCGCGACCGCGCCGCCCGCTGTCACGAGCCCCATGCCGATGACCGCGGCGATCGTCGCGATCTCGGAGACCCACTCGTACCAGGGCTTGTGCTCGGTCGTGAGGACCGTGCCGCCGGGCCCACGGGGGATTTGATAGAAGATCTTGCCCTTGGGAAAGTGGATCTTCGCGTCGAGCTCACTGAACAGCGCGGTGGACGGCGTCTTTTCGCTGCCCTGCTTCTTCTTCGTGTCCTCGAACGGCCGCTTGGGGTTCGTCAGATCCCGCAGGTGCCAGGTCCCGTTGTCCTCCCAGTACCACAACGACAGCGGGACCTCGGCGGGCCCCGAGGACGTGTCGTACTTGGGATCTGGAAAGAACGTGGCGTGGATCGGAATCGGCTTCTTGTCCTCGATCTTCCCCAGCTCGCCGCGCATCTCGCTCATGTACTCGAGGCGCTGCGCGTCGGAGTTGTTGTCACCCTTGGCTTTCTTCGTGTTGTCGATGACCCACAGGTCCAGGCCGTGCACGAGCGTCTCGTAGGCTTTGAACGCGCGCGTCCAACCGGCGGCATCCGATGCCGCGGCGAACGCCGGCGAGATCGAAGGCCCGGCGCCGTACACGCCCGCGCCCAACCCTTCGTGTCGGGTCTCATCCGTGTACTTGTTGTTGTGACTCTCTCCCGTGTACTGGCTGTAGCTGTGCGAGGTCTCGTCCGGGGTATCTGCCTTGAGGCGCGTGTAGAACGCCAGGGCCTGAGACGTCGCGAGACTCCGGAGGTTCGCGTCGACGAGCTTCGTCGGGTCGGTCTTGAACGCTTCGACCAGCGGGCGTAGGCGGATCACGGTCTGCGACAGCGCGCGCCACGCGTCGTAGACCTCTGCGGAGATGAGCTTGGTGTCGCGCGCCTTCTTGCGCTCGACCATCATCATCGCCTCGTACGAGTCGAGCGTCTTCTCGAATGTGTCGAGCTGGGCCTGGCTGTTCAGCGTGTCGGTTGCGTGGATCGGGTTGTTCTGATGCCCTTGTGCGAAGTCGACCGGCCCCGACGCATGAGGGTCCGCGCCCCACGCGCCCTCGTGGAAGTCGAACTCGAACTTCGCCTCCGACGGCAGCGCCGCGCCCCGAACGCGGAACCGGAGCTCGCGCTCCTGCTCGGGCGCCGGGGTGGGCAAGGTCATGTAGGTGACGTTGTTGACGACCGTGAACAGCTCCAGATCGGGCTTGCCGTCGCCATCGAGGTCGAGCTGGATCCCGACGCCGTCGTGCTTGAGGATCGCCGGACGCATGCCCACCGGAGGCAGCTTGATCGGAACCGCGAACGCGGTCTTGGCCTTGGCGCGCTCGAGCGGTGCGATCGAGAGCGTCGCCTGCAGCGGCAGCGTTGGCTCGATCGCGATCCGGAACTTGTCGTGATACGGCCCGAGCGTCAGATCGCTGGTCCAGAAGTCGGCGATCTGCTTCGGGTCGGTCCCCTTGTCGTTCTTCTCGGGCAACTGCTTGGGGAACAGC
>Ga0070717_10003951_pt1 | contig 10670 bp, 9 predicted proteins | sample LARL113metaG_FD_71366 | JGI IMG/M metagenome (GOLD analysis project Ga0070717, IMG submission 71366) | Corn, switchgrass and miscanthus rhizosphere microbial communities from Kellogg Biological Station, Michigan, USA - LAR L11-3 metaG | ecosystem: Host-associated > Plants > Roots > Rhizosphere ... | reverse complement strand
TGGTGGCCGACAGCGACACCTCGGCGTGGCCGGCGCCGGCGAGGGCGAGCTGGCACGCGCCGCCGGCCAGCAGGATCCTGAAGAATCGGACGATGCGGCGCTTGCTCGGAGCCACGCCTCGTCCACCATAGTCGTCGGCTCAGGGCCGGGCGTAGGTCGGCTGAGTGATTGGGAGCGTCTGCAAACTTTGGTGGTTGCGGGCCTTTTGCTGTGTCCGGGCTCGGGCGTCCGATGTCAGTTGCCTGCGGGCGTGGGCGACAAGGGGTGGCCGTGTGCGTGCAAACGGACAGGGAGGGCGCCGTCGGGGCGCTTGGCAGGGTCCTCGCGGTCCGCGTAGCGGTCATAGATTGCCTGGACCTCGTGAAGGATTCCGCCAAGCTCGGCGGCCGTGAGGTACTCGACGTTGTCAGTCATGAACGCCGCGCGGCGCCACTTCACCGGATAGGTCAGGCGCCGCGACCACCACTCACGCAACTGGTTGTAGCTGCGCTCCACGAAGGTCCGCTCGAGCGCCTCGCCTGCGGCTGAGCTATCCGGGTCTGCCGTGCCGGTTTCGAATGTGCGCGACCCAGAAGTGGCACGCCACGGTCGGCTGCGGCCCCGGCCCTTGCCGGTGTCCTCCACGAAGCCATACTTGGCAAGCGTCTGGAGGTGCCACGACATGTTGCCCGGGCTCTCGCCCAGCAGCTCCGCGGCCTGGGTCGCGGTGATCTCTCCGTCGCGGCGCATCGCCTCCAGGAGCGCGACCCGCAACGGGTGGGCGAGCGCGCGCATGGCCCGCGCGTCGGTGATCACGTGCCGGTCGGACCGCGTCATCGCTGTCCTCCCACTGCGCGTTCCCGCATCGCGGTGCTCGACGCGGCCAGTCGAAGGCCCAGGTCGACCAGCAGCCAGCCCGTCTCGTGCCTCAACGTCTCGCCAAGGTGGGGTCGGTGTTTGCCCCGCGGGCCCCCCCGCGGGTCCCGGGCGGACCGGTGAAGCTCGGCGACCCGTTGAGAAGCGAGCGCTTGAGCAAGAGCCGGATGGTGGATCACGTCGCCTCCGATCACAAGATGTCTTGTCACAAGACTAGTTGTCACAAGACTTCTTGTCAAGGGATGGCGAGGGCCGTAGAGAGTACAAAGGCACCTCGCGAACGCATTGCGTCTTAGACTCGGGTCAGGACCAAGAGAGGAGACAGGCGATGGCGCACGCAAAGTCTGAGCGCGAGCCGGAGGTGCCGGCACATAAGCCCGACGAAGACGGATCGGGCGGCGCGCATGCGGGCAAGACGCTCAAGCGGAAACATTTCGAGTCCGAGCTACTCAAGCTGCAGCGAGAACTCGTGATCATGCAGGAGTACGTCAGGGCGAAGGGCCTCAAGGTGGTAGTGCTCTTCGAGGGGCGCGACGGAGCCGGCAAGGGCGGAGTCATCAAACGGATCACCGAGCGCACCAATCCCCGTGTGTGCCGCGTGGTGGCGCTGCCGGCGCCGACGGAGCGCGAGAAGACCGAGTGGTACTTCCAGCGCTACGCGGAGCACCTGCCGGCCGCTGGCGAGATCGTCCTATTCGACCGCTCGTGGTACAACCGCGCCGGAGTGGAGCGCGTGATGGGTTTCTGCAGCGAGCGCGAGTACGAGGAGTTCATGCGCTCCTGCCCGGAGTTCGAGCGCATGCTGGTGCGGTCCGGCATCACGCTCATCAAGTACTGGTTCTCGATCTCTGACGAGGAGCAGGAGCGGCGTTTCCAGGCGCGGGCCGCGGATCCGATGCGGCGCTGGAAGCTGAGCCCGATGGATCTCGAGGCGCGTGTCCGCTGGGTCGCCTACTCGCGTGCCAAGGATGAGATGTTCCGCTACACCGACATCAAGGTCGCGCCGTGGTACGTGGTGGAGGCCGATGACAAGCGTCGCGCGCGCCTGAACTGCATCGTGCATCTGCTGTCACTGATCGACTACGAGGACCTGACACCGCCGCCGCTCGATCTGCCGCCGCGCGCCGAGGATCCCTACGTGCGGCCGCCGAAGGAGGAGCAGACGTTCGTGCCCCAGGTGTACTGATCCGCTTGAGGATCAGCCGCTCACGCCGATCGGGTTGGGCAGGCGATGGCGCAGGCTCAGGCGCCAGACAGCGTCGGGTGGCCGCCGGCGATCGTGGCGGCGGCCGCCTCGGAGAGCACCAGGACGGGGCGTGTTGCGTTGGCGGCCAGTTCGGTGGCCACCGACCCCAGGATCGCCGACCGCACACCGCCCGTGCCGCGGGTGGCGATCACGATGAGGCGCCCACCCTCGCGCTGGGCGACCGCTTCCAGAACCTCGGCGGGCGGCCCGGGCTCCACGATGCTGGTCGCGTCCATGCCGGCGACCGCGCGAGCCCGTTGCATGAGGGCGTCGACGAGAGCCGTGACCGAGTCCTCCTGGCCGGTGACCGGGGGGGTCGAGGAGCGGGCTCCGCGATATGCCGCGGCCGCCCGGACGTTCTGACGCGCGTGGACGATCACAAGCCCGAGCCCGAGTCGCGTCGCCAGCTGTCCGCCAAGAGCGACCCCGGCCAGCGCGGATTCGGAGCCGTCCACGCCGCAGATCACGCTTTCGCCACCGGGGGTGTCCGTGCTGGACGGGCGCCCGGACGGGACGACGACCACGGGCAGGCGGGTCTCGGTCGCCACCTCGCGCGAGACGCTGCCCAGCAGCGCCGAGCGGAGCGCGCCGTGGCCACGGGAGCCGATGACGAGCAGATCGGGTTCGTCCTCTGCGGCCACCTTGCGGATCGTCGGCGCCGGCTCGCCCTCGACCACCCGCACCTCGACAGACGCGTCCCCGAGATGGGCGCGAACGGCGCCAACCATCTCGTCCGCATCGGCATCCGCCTGCCGCCCGCTGGTCACCGACAGCACCACCAACCGCTCCTCCAACGCGTCAGCGAGCCAGCGGCCCGTGTCCAGCACACGCGCCATCGCGTCGGAACCGTCGACGGCGCAGAGGATCAGGTCAGACATCTAAAACCTCCCGCAGGTCGCGAGCATGCCGCCACCAATGTCGCACAGATGGGTCCACGCGTCACCTGCTTTCGTGGCTGCCGGCCCGGCGTTCACGTGCCGGCCCCTCGGGCCAGGGCGCTGTACTCCTCGTTGGGGAGCATGTTGGTGGCCATCGCCATGCGGTTGGTGAGGTTGTACATGGCAGCGATCTCGGCCACGTCCCAGGCCTCCTCGAGCGCGAGGCCCGCGTCGAGCAGCGACTGCAGGTCGTCGCGCGTCACGTCGCGCGGCCGCAACGTCAGCTTCTCGGCATAGGCGCAGATCGCGCTGCGCCGCGCGTCGAGGCCGGCGCGGCGCCAGTCATAGGAGATGCGCTCGCCGAGCACCGGATCGCCCAGCTCCTGGCGGAGGGCCGCGCCGTGCGCGACCAGGCAGTACAGGCAGCCGTTGGCGGCGCTGACCACCACCGCGATCATCTCCCGGTCAGCGGCGCCGAGGTTCTCGGTCGGCTCGTGCAGCTGGCGGAAGTGGGCAAACCACGCGCTCAGCCGTTGCGGGCGAAACGCGTAGACGCGAAACACGTTGGGGACAAAGCCCAGGCGCTCCCGGGCCTTGGCGAACAGCCCCTGCAGGTCGCCGGGCAAATCGCTGTCGGCGGGAACCGGGAACCACGAGCCGGTGTCGTCGCGCTGCGCCATCAGGCCAGTGTGGCAGGAGCGCACGAGCGGTAGAATCCGCGCGCCGGTCCACGGAGGAGAGCGAGCCGCAGTGCTGTTGACGTACGAGAATCGCCGGAGTCCCATGCTCCGCGTGTCCACCTGAGATGAGCGTCGTCACGTCTGCTCCCTCGCGGGTGCAGCCCCTCGTGCAGGCCCGAGGCTTGAGCGTGCGGCTCGGTGGCGTGCCCGTGCTCGAGCAGGTGGATCTCGAGGTCGCTCCCGGCGAGCTCGTGGTGGTCACCGGCGAGCCGGGATCGGGCAAGACCACACTGCTGCGCTCTGTCGCCGGGGACATCGCCCCGAGCGCCGGCTCAGTCCGGGTCTACGGAGCCGGCGCCGGCGACGGGCGGGCCGGAGGCGCGGTGGCCATGGTCTGGCAGGACCTCGCCGTGTGCGAGAACCTCGACGTCGCGGCCAACCTGATGCTGGGGCGGGAGACCCGGCGCCTGATCGCCTCGCCGTCGCGCCTGCACGCGGTCGCGCGCGAGATCCTTGACGAGCTGGACATTCCCATCCGCGACACCACGCGGATGGTCGGCTCGCTCACCGGGGCGCAACGCCAGCTGCTGGCCATCGCCACGGCGATGGGCCGCCGTCCGCGGCTGCTGCTGCTCGACGAGCCGACCGCATCGCTCGGACTCCTGGAGTCCGCCCAGGTTGAGGCGTTGATCGTGCGGCTCCTCGCGCGCGGGACCACGATCGTCCTCGCCACGCGCGACATCGAGCAGATCTTCCGGCTGGCGGAGCGGATCGTCGTACTCCGGCACGGCAGAGTCGTGGCGGAGGCCGAGCCGGAGTCATCGCATCCGGACGACATCGCGGCGCTGCTCTCGGGGCAGCCGGTGGACCTCAGCGCGCGCCGCCAGCTCACGCGACTGCACGGCCTCGCTGACCGGCTCGTGTCCGCGGACCCCTCCTCGAGCCTCGCCACCATCCTCTCGGCGCTCGCCGCCGCGCTGGCCAGCGAGCGCGTGTGCATCCACGTCCGCGACGGTGACTGGCTGCTGTGCGCCGCGTCGCTCGGGCTATCGGGAGACGAGATTGCCGTGGTGCGGCGCCTGGCGATGGGTAGGCCGGGTGGTTCGGTGGGACGTGCGGTGGCCGGCGGCGAGCGCGTTGTCGACGCCGACGCGTGGTCGGTGCCGGTGGTCGGTCCCGACGGGGTCTGTGCCGCAATCACCGTGTTTCGCGATTCGCCCCGGCCGCCGCAGCGCGACGAGCTCGACCTGCTTACTCTGTACGCCGGCCTGGCCGCCAGTGCGGTGGAGCGCGATCGGCTGCTGGCCCAGGTGACGGCGCGCAACCAGGTGCTGGAAACCATCCGCGAGATGCTGGAGACCCTGGCGGGGCCAGTCCCAGCTGACGAGGGCCTCACGACCGCCCTGGCCTCGCTGATGCGCGGCCTCGGCGCGGACGAGGTGGGCGTGTTGACCTGGACCGATCAGGGGACCCCGGTGTGGCGTGCGCACGTCGGCGACCCGAGCGCGGCGGCGTCGCTGGTCGCCGGCGACCTGCGTCGCGGCCTGGCGCGCTCGGCGGGCGGACAGGCCGGCGACGGCAATGCCTGCGAGCTGCATGACGAGGCCGGCCGGCCGATCCTCGCCGTTCCGTTCCAGGCCCCCGGGGCCGCTGCGCTGCTGTTCGCGCGATGGGACGAGCGCGCGGTGACCCGCGAGGAAACGGCGCTCATCGAGGACGCCGCGCATTCGCTGCGGCTCGCGCTGGAGCGCGAGGAGGCGGCGCTGGCGCACCAGGAGGCCGCTGCGCTGCGGCGCTCGCGGGAGTATCAGCGCGACTTCCTCTCGCGCCTCAGCCACGAACTGCGCACCCCGCTGACCGCCATCCGCGGATATGCGTCGAGCCTGATGGCTCCAGACGTCAGCTGGGACGCAGACTCACAGCATCGGTTCCTGGAGACGATCGCCACCGAGTCTGCGCGGCTGGGGCGGCTGGTGGAGGACCTGCTGGACTTCTCCGCGATCGAGTCGGACGTGATGCGCCTCACGCGCGACTGGTGCGATCTGGCTCTGGTGGCCGAGGCCGCGGTCTCGTGCCTGCCCCGGGAGCAGGTCGGCGCCGTGCAGGTCCGCTGCAGTGACGCGCTGCCCCCGGTGTTCGCCGATCACGACCGGCTGGAGCAGGTCCTCCTCAACCTTCTCAGCAACGCCATCCGGCACAACCCGCCTGGTACCCACGTAACTCTGACCGCGATGCCGGTGTCTCCAAACGCGGTGGAGATCCGCGTCAGCGACGACGGGCTGGGGCTGCCCGGCGAACTGGTCGACGCGCCCTTTGAGGCGACGCGCGGTTCCCGGTCGGGCAGCGCCGGCGCCGGGCTGGGGCTGTCCATCACTCGCGGCATCGTCGAGGCTCACGGCGGCACGATTCAGCTTGTGGGCGCGGATCCGGGCGCCGTCTTCGCCATCCGCCTGCCGACGGAGCCCAGCGACGCCGAGCACGTGTCACCGCAGCCGCCACTGGCCGCCGGCGACGCGGCGGCGCCCGCTCCCACCGACACCGTGCTGGCCGCTGCCAACATCCGCGATGACCACTGAGACCGACCGTATCCGAGCGCTCCTGGTCGAGGACGACCCGAGCATCGTTGACCTGATCCGCTCGAACCTCGCCGTCCGCGGCTTTGAGACGATCATCGCCACCGACGGTGACAAGGCCTTGGCGGTGCTCGACGCCGAGAAGCCTGACATCATCCTGCTCGATCTGATGCTTCCGGAGACCGACGGTTTCGTGCTGTGCCGTCAGATCCGTGAGCGCTCACATGTGGCAGTGATCGTGGTGTCGGCGCGGGGTGGCGAGCATGACAAGGTGACTGCGCTCAACATGGGCGCCGACGACTACATGACCAAGCCGTTCAGCGTGGAGGAGCTGCTGGCCCGTATCTCGGCGACGCTGCGCCGCACACGGTTGGCCGATTCGGGCGGCACCGATCCGGCGCCGGTGACAGTGGGGGATCTCGTCATTGACCTGGCCGGTCAGGAAGTGACACGGGCGGGCGAGACGGTCCATCTGACGCCGACGGAGTTCGCGCTGCTACGCGAGCTCGTGACCCATCGGGGAAAGCTGCTCAGCCACGCGCAGCTGCTGCGCCGGGTGTGGGGCGTGAGCTACCAGACCGAGATCGAGTACCTGCGGGTGTACGTCGGCCGACTACGGGCCAAGCTGGAGTCCGACGAGCGCAAGCCGCTCATTCTGACTGCGCCGCGCGCCGGATATCGCTTTGTCGCCTAACGATTAACCCTTTACGGATCTTCACACGTGTTAACGCGTCTTTTACGAGCGTGCCCCTAGGGTTGCGCTCAATTCACCGGGCGACGACGTCCTGAGGCGGGTTGCCGTCGGTCGTCGTTTGCCTGCCAGAGGCTAGGAGGAGGAGTTTTTCATGCACTTGCGGAAAGGCAAGGCGGTCTTTGCCGTGCTCGCGGTGAGTACCAGCGTGGTACTGGCCGCGTGCGGCAGTTCATCAACCTCGAGCAGCAGCAGTGCCACCAGCAGCGCGGCACCGGCGGCGACCTCGAGCAGTTCGTCAGCGGCGGCAGCGCCGTCCCTGACGGCGACGTCGTTCACCAACGATTTCTCAGCGATGGCACAGCTGAAGTCCTTGGCGTCGGCGGGCAAGGGCGCGGTGGCGGCGATCCTGCCGGACACCACCACGTCGACGCGCTACGTCGAGTTCGACGAGCCATACCTCAAGAAGGCCATGGCGGACGCGGGCCTGTCCAGCAGCGACAGCATCGTGCAGAACGCGCAGGGGTCGGACCAGACCTTCCTGACCGACGCCCAGAGTGACATCACCAAGGGCGCCTCGGTGCTCCTCATCGACCCGCCTGATTCGGGCGTGGGCGCCCGTGTGGAGTCCCTGGCGAAGTCTCACGGCGTGCAGGTGATCGACTACGACCGGCTCACGCTCGGCGGCAACCGCAATTACTACGTCTCGTTCAACAACGTCGACGTCGGCAAGGTGATGGGTCAGGGCTTCGTCGCCTGCGCCAAGGCGTGGGGCGTGAACCACCCGAACGTCGTGGTCATGCGCGGCGATCCGACTGACAACAACGCCGCCCTCTTCTATCAGGGGTACTACAACGGTGTGCTGCAACCTCTGTTCAAGTCCGGCAAGTACACCGACGTGGTGAACCCTGCCGGGACGTGGGATCCGCCGACCGCGAAGACGAACTTCCAGCAGGCGTATACGGCGCACTCCAATATCAACTCTGCGCTCATCCCCAATGATGAGAACGGCGCGCCGATCATCACCTACCTCAAGAGCCGAGGCATCAAGCCCCAGACCTTCCCCACGACGGGCCAGGATGCGACCCTCACCGGTCTGCAGAACATCATCTCCGGGTATCAGTGCGGCACGGTGTACAAGCCGATCTACCTCGAGGCGCAGGCGGCGGTGGCGCTTGCGATGTACCTGCGCGCCGGCAAGACACCGCCCTCGGGGCTGGCCAACGGCACCACGCAGGACTCGAAGGAGAACAAGGCGGTTCCGTCGGTCCTCCTGACACCGCAGTGGGTGACGACCAAGAACATGCAGAACACGGTGATCAAGGACAACTTCGTCCCCGCTCACCAGTTGTGTACCGGCAGCTACACCGCCGACTGCAAGAAGTACGGCATCTCCTGAAGTAGGGTTCCAGACAACACCGTCCACTCGGCAGGTGCGCCCGCCCGCTTCTCAGCGGGCGGGCGCGGTGCCAGTCATCATCTGAGGCATGAGCACTTCCCCACCGACTCACGAATCGCAGAACGGCGGTGCGCCGCTGCTTGAACTCAAGGGCCTCAGCAAGCACTTTGGACCTGTCCGGGCCCTGACCTCCGTGGACCTGACCGTCCTCTCCGGCAAGGTCACCGCGCTGTGCGGTGATAACGGCGCCGGCAAGTCGGTGACGATCAAAACGATCTCCGGGCTCTGGTCGCCCGACGGCGGGGAGATCGTGTGGGAGGGACAACCCGTCCGCCTCCACGGTCCCAGGGACGCCGAGGCGCTTGGGATCACGACGATCTACCAGGACCTGGCGCTGTGCGACAACCTCGACATCGTCCAGAACATGTTCCTGGGGCACGAGCCGCTCCGCCACGGGATGCTGGACGAGGCCACGATGGAGATCACGGCGCGACAGACACTCAGCGACCTCTCGGTCACCACCGTGCGGTCCATCCGCCAGCCGGTGGCATCGCTGTCGGGCGGGCAGCGCCAGTCGGTGGCTGTGGCCAAGGCGGTGATGTCGAAGGCCAAGCTCGTGATCATGGACGAGCCGACCGCGGCGCTCGGCGTTTCGCAGACCCGCATGGTGCTCGACCTCATCAAGACGCTCGCGGATCGCGGCGTCGCGGTGATGCTCGTGTCGCACAACATGAACGATGTGTTTGAGGTGGCCGATCGCATTGCCGTCCTCTACCTCGGCCGCCTGGTCACGCAGGGCCCCGCATCCGACTACGACCGGTCGAGCGTTGTCGACTACATGACGAGCGGAGCCTCGGGACGCACCCCGGCCGCCCGCGCCGCGACCTAGGAGCTTTCGATGGACGACTCAGGCAAGGCAGAGATTCCCGCGGACGGACAGGGCGCGGCCACCGCGACGGTCGGAGACGACGACCAGCTCGACTCGGGTATCAGCGACCAGCAGCTGGCGGCCGTCTCGCCGGAGGTGCTGGCGACCACGACCGGTGAGTACTTCCGCGCCTGGGGCCAGCGCATCCGCAACGGTGAGAGCGGCGCACTGCCGATCATCGTCGGGCTGATCATCATCGTCGTCTTCTTCCAGATCCAGGAGCCGAAGTTCCTGACCGCCGGCAACCTCGTCAACCTGCTCGAGCAGGCGTCTACGTTCGTGATGTTCGGGGCGGCGGCGATGTTCGTGCTCATCCTCTCCGAGATCGACCTGTCGATCGGCTACACGGCCGGCGTCGGTGCGTTTGTCATCGCGGAGCTCATCGCCAGTCCCGTCAACCTGCCGTGGTGGCTAGGCGTCATCGGCGGCTTGGCGGTCTGCGGTCTGATCGGATTCGTGCAGGGCTCGCTGGTGACTCGCCTCAACCTTCCCTCCTTCATCGTCACCCTCGCGGGCTACCTCGGTTTGCTCGGCGTGATGCTGGAGCTCGCGCAGATCGACAAGACCGCGGTGGGCGGCGTCATCTCGATCGATCAGGGCAGCCCGATCTACAAGCTCGTGAATGACAGCATGAGCACGACACTGGGGTGGGTGGTCCTGATCGTCTCGCTCGTCGCGTTCACCGCGACGACGTTGCTTGGCCGGCGACGGCGGCAGGCCCAGGGCCTCAGCACCCCACCTCTGGGTGTGGTGTTGTTGACGATCGGGGCGTCCGCGGTGGGCGGCGTTGTGCTTCTGCTCATCTGCAACGCCAATCGCGGCAACGGCATCGCGTTCTTCGGCGGGACGCCATGGGTGGTGCCCTTCGTCGCGGTGATCCTCGTGTTCTATACGTGGCTGCTCGCCAAGACGCGGCTCGGTCGATACATGTACGCGATCGGCGCCAATCCGGAGGCGGCTCGGCGGGCCGGCATCGGCGTCAACCGGATCAAGACGATCGCCTTCGTGCTGTGCAGCATCACCGCCGGGATCGCAGGCCTGATCTACGAGTCCAGCCAGGGCTCGATGGCCACCGATATCAATGGCGGCCAGTTGGTTCTGTACGGGGTCGCTGCCGCCGTCATCGGCGGCACCAGCCTGTTCGGCGGACGGGGCAAGCCGCTGCACGCCCTGCTCGGCGGGATCGTCATCGCGGTGGTCTTCAATGGCCTGGGCCTCATGGGGATCTCCTCCGCCGGCACCGACATCGCGACGGCGATCGTCCTCTTGGCCGCGGTGACCCTCGACTCCCTCGTCCGCCGGCGGTCGACCATTCGCTGACCTCTGCGCCGCGCCGGCGCCGGTCGCGGTGTCCGCGTAGGCTGCGCTGATGGTGATCGACGGGAAGGCCTACGCGGCGGAGCTCAGCGCGACGCTGCGC
>Ga0070717_10003949_pt1 | contig 10676 bp, 7 predicted proteins | sample LARL113metaG_FD_71366 | JGI IMG/M metagenome (GOLD analysis project Ga0070717, IMG submission 71366) | Corn, switchgrass and miscanthus rhizosphere microbial communities from Kellogg Biological Station, Michigan, USA - LAR L11-3 metaG | ecosystem: Host-associated > Plants > Roots > Rhizosphere ... | reverse complement strand
CGGCGTTGCCTGGACTGAGGAGCGAGGAACGAGCGACGAGGGAAGGCGACGCCTTAGAGCGCCCGGGAGGCGAGCGGGGAAACAGAGCACGAGCGAAGGAGCGACGAGGGAAGGCGGCGCAGTGAAGGGGGAATGGGGAGGCGGGCGGGGTCCCGGAGGCGAGCGGGGGATAGCACAGTGAGCGAACGCAGCGATACGCAGGGCGCCGTGGGCACACGCACGAAGGACAGGCCTGCTCGTCCACTACCGCGCCGGGCCGGGCTGGTCCCCCCCGGCCGCTCGGGAGTGAGTGAGCCGGAGGGGCGCAGTGAAGGGGGAATGGGAAGGCGGGCGGGGCCCCGCAAGCGAGCGGGAGACACAGAGCCGGGCCGGGTGCGCTCCCGGCCCTCACGCCCGGTTCCGGGCAGCGGCCGGCCTGGCCCAGCGCGCCCTGGCCCGGGACGGACTGGCACAGGACGGACTGGCACGGCGCGGCCCGGCACCGCGCGGCCCGGCCTGGGACGGCCGGTCGGCGCGGGCGCTGCCGGTGGCCTGCGACGGGTCGGCCGCGGGGCGGTGGCCCGGACCTCCTCACGCACATCGTTCATCTTCCTGGTGGTCGGGCTCCTCGGCGGCGGGCTGCTCAGCCTGCTGTTCATCAACACCATCCTGGCCACGGGCTCGTATCAGATCAGCGACCTGCAGAAGTCCAACGCGGCGCAGATCGAGCAGATCGCGACGCTCAGGCAGCAGGTCGCGGCGGACAGGTCGGATGCCGTCATCAAGCAGCGGGCGCTTCAGCTGGGCATGGTCCAGCCTCCGCTGGTCAAGTTCCTCGACCTGAACACCGGCCGCATCACCGGCCAGCCCTCGACCGACCCGGGCATCCCTGTCGTTCCCGGCTGGGCGCCGTGACGGGCAGCGAAGGGGACGGCCGCGGTGGCCCGCGGCGAACGGGACCGCCCGGGACCGTCGGGGGGTCCCGCCGGCCGGGGCAGCCCCGGCGGGGCCGCGACGGTGGCCCGGGCCCAGGCGGCGACGGCCGGCGGGGGCGAGCTCACCGTTCCCGCGATGACCCGCGTGCTCGTGATGACCCGCGCTCCCGCGATGTCCCGCGTTCCCGTGATGATCCCGGCGCCCGCCGTGCTGGCGACGCCCGTGGCCGCCCGCCCGATGCGGCCCAGCGGCCGCGTGACACCAGGCGTCCGGACGGTACTGGCCGGCGTCCTGGCGGTGCTGCCGGGGCCCGCTGGCCGGGCCCGCCGCCGCGCCCGGCCCTGCGCCGGGGCAACCCCGTGCGCCGCCTGCACGCGACCCTGTTGTGCATCGGCTTCGTGCTGTCGCTGGTGGCGGGCAGGCTCGTCCAGTTGCAGGCGATGCAGGGGTCGGGCTACCGGGCCCTCGCCGAGCGCCAGCGGCTGCACCACATACCCGAGCCAGCGGTGCGCGGCAGCATCACCACCGCGGACGGCACCACTTTGGCGCTGACGGTGCCGACCTATCTCGTCTACGCCGACCCCCCCGTCATCGTCCAGGCGAAGACCTCACTGGGCACGGTGGCGGCGGCCCTGGCGGGCCCGCTTGGCATGACCCAGTCCGCGATCCTCACGCTGCTTCAGCACCACCCCGCATCGAAGGACTACGTGGTGCTGAAGCGAGACGTCTCGTCGACCGTTGCGACCCGCATCGCCGCGCTCAATGAGCCCGGCATCGTCCTGAACTCCACCTACACGCGCTCATACCCCAACGGGAATCTCGCCGCGAACGTCGTCGGCTTCACCAACACCGACAATGCGGGAGACCTGCTCGGCGAGGCCGGAATCGAGCAGTCCTACAACTCGGTGCTGGCCGGCCGGGACGGCCAAAGCGTGGTCGAGACCGGAACGCTCGGCCAGCCCATCCCGGTGGGGCAGGACAAGACGCAGCCGGTGGTGCCGGGCGGCAGTGTGCGGCTCACCATCCAGGCCGACATCCAGTATGAAGCGGAGCAGGCCTGCGCGGCGCAGGTCCGCAAGGTCCAGGCCGACAGCTGCACCGTGGTCGTGATGCAGCCAAGCACCGGGCAGATCCTCGCGCTGGCCCAGGCGCCATCGTTCAACCCGGCCCGCCCGGCCAGCCTCGCGGCCACGACGGACATGCCGGTGACGAACGTGTTCGACCCCGGGAGCACCGCCAAGGTGATCACGGCCGCCGCGGCCCTGGAGCACGGCGGCCAGACGTTGATGAGCCCCTATACCGTGCCTGACCAGATCATCGTGGACGGCTTCTCGTTCCGCGATGCCGAATATCATCCGACCGAGCAGCTCACCCTGGCCGGGATCGTCGCGCACTCCAGCAACGTGGGCATGGTCCAGGTGGTTCAGCACGTGCGCCCCGAGGTGCAGTACCAGTACTTCAAGGCCTTCGGCATCGGCGAGCCCAGCGGGCTGAACCTGCCCGCCACCAGCAACGGCATCCTCTACCCGCCGTCGGCGTGGTGGGGAGACGAGCGCTACACCATGGCCTTCGGGCAGGGAGTGGCGGTCACTGCCGTTCAGATGGCAAGTGTCTATGCGACCATCGCCAACGGCGGGGTGCGCGTCGAGCCTTCTCTGGTGGCCGGGACCACGGACGCCAGCGGCCGGTTCATGCCGTCCCCGAAGGCCGCCAGCCGCCGGGTCCTGAAGGTCAGCACCTCCCGCGAGCTGATGGCCGTCCTCCAGCAGGTGCCCTATCTCGACGCTACGATTGCGTACCAGCCGTGGGGCGAGATTCCCGGCTACTCGGTCGCATCCAAGACCGGGACCGCCCAGATCGCGAATGCCCGCGGCTGCCTGTGCCAGTACGGGTCGAGCTATATCGGCATCGCCCCGGCCAGCGACCCGAAACTGGTGGTGGCGGTCAACGTGCAGAACCCGCGTAGGGGCGGTTACTACGGCAACGGGGTGGCTGGCCCGGTGTTCTACAAGGTGATGAAGTTCGCTCTGGCGACGCTCAGGATCCCGCCAGATGGTGCAAAGCGTCCGGACGTCCGGCTCACGGTGCCGTGATCAGCGGTACCCTCGGCCCGTGTCTGCGGCTCTTCGTCCACGTAACATCCCGCCGCGTCCGCTCTCCGGACTCGCCGTGCTACTCGGCGTGACGATGACCGGGCGGGCCGGGCCCGAGCCGTTCCACAGCCCCGGCGTATCGGGCGGGGTTACCGGCGTCACGCACGACTCGCGCCAGGCCGGGCCGGGCGATCTGTATGCCGCGTTGCCCGGCAGCAGTTACCACGGTGCCCGGTTCTGCCAGCAGGCCGTCGAGGCCGGGGCCGTGGCCGTGCTCACCGATCCGGACGGGAAGAGCCTGGCGCGGCATTCCGGGATGCCGGTCTTCGTGGTGGCTGACCCGCGGTCGCGGCTGGGCGAGGTCGCCTCCTGGGTGTACGGGAACCCGTCCGGCCGGCTGACGATGATCGGCGTGACCGGCACCAGCGGCAAAACGACGACCAGCTACCTGCTGGAGTCCGGGCTGCGGATGGCCGGCCACCTGACCGGGCTGGCCGGCGGGGTGGAGACACGGGTCGCGGGGGACAGCTGGCCGAGCCAGCTCACCACCCCGGAGGCCACCGACCTCCAAGCGCTGCTGGCGGTCATGGTGGAGCGCGGCGTGACCGCGGCCGCGATGGAGGTCTCCAGCCACGCGCTGGCCCTCGGCCGGGTGGCGGGCACGTCCTACGATGTGGCGATCTTCACCAACTTGTCTCCGGAGCACCTGGACTTCCACAGCGACCTCGACGACTACTTCGCGGCCAAGGCAATGCTGTTCACGCCCGGCTACTCACAGATCGGAGTGGTGAACATCGACGACGCCTACGGCCGCCGGCTCGCGGCCGGGCCGCGGATCCCGATCACCACGTTCTCGGCGAGCGGGGACCTGGCCGCCGACTGGCGGGCCGCCGATGTCCGCATCGGCGCGGACGGCAGCACGTTCCGGGTGGTCGGCCCGGGCGGGGTGGAGGCCGACGCGTCGGTGGCGCTGCCCGGGCCGTTCAACATCGCTAACGCGCTGGGCGCGGTGGTCGCGCTGGTGGAGTCAGGGGTCGGCTTGGCCACGGCGGTGGCCGGGATAGCCTCCTGCCCCGGCGTGCCCGGCCGGCTGGAACGGGTCGAAGCCGGGCAGGACTTCACTGTCCTGGTGGACTACTCGCACAAGCCAGGGGCGGTGGAGGCGGTGCTGCGGGCGCTGCGTCAGGTTACCCAGGGGCGGCTGGCCATCGTGCTCGGTTGCGGCGGGGACCGGGACAAAGCCAAGCGCCCGCTGATGGGCGCGGCGGCCGCCGCCCTGGCCGACCTGGCCGTCCTGACCAGTGACAACCCACGCTCCGAGGATCCGCTGGCGATCCTGGCGGCGATGCTGGAGGGTGTCCTCACGGTGCCGCCAGCGGAGCGCGGGCACGTGATCGTCGAGCCGGACCGCGCCGCTGCGATCAGGCTGGCCGTCGCGGCCGCGGGCAAGGGAGACATCGTGCTGGTGGCCGGGAAGGGCCACGAGCGCGGCCAGTACGCCGGCGGTTCGGTGATCCCGTTCGACGACCGCGAGGTGGCCGCCGAGGCGCTGGCCGAGGTCCTGGCGGCCGGGCACGTCAGCCGGGACGCGGCATGGACCACGGAGGACACCGAGTGATACCGCTCCCGCTCGCCGCCATCGCTGAGATCACCGGCGCCGGACTGGACCGGGTGCCCGATCCGGCCGCGGTCGTGACCGGGCCGGTCGTGATCGACTCGCGGGAGTCAGCGCCCGGGGCCCTGTTCGCGGCCCTGGCCGGGACGCGGGCTGACGGGCATGACTTCGCCGCCGCCGCGGTCGCGGCGGGGGCGGCGGCGGTACTGGCCAGCCGTCCGATCGGGGTCCCCGCCCTCATCGTGGCCGACGTTCCTGCCGCGCTCGCGCGGCTCGCGCGGCATGTCGTCGACTCATTGCCCGGCCTGACCATCGTGGGGATCACCGGGTCGGCCGGGAAGACCACCACCAAGGACCTGGCGGCGCAGCTGATCGAGACTCTCGGGCCGACGGTCTCGCCGCGGAATTCGTACAACAACGAGATCGGCCATCCGCTCACCGTGCTGCGGGTCACCGAGCGCACCGGCTATCTCATTTCTGAGCTTTCGGCGCGCGGAGCCGGTCACATCACGATGCTGTGCGGGATCGCGCCGCCGCGGCTGGGGGCCGTGCTGGGCGTGGGGCACGCGCATGCCGGCGAGTTCGGCAGTATCGAGGACGTCGCCAGGGCCAAGGGCGAGCTCCCGGCGGCCCTGCCCGCCGACGGGGTGGCCGTGCTGAATGCGGATGACCCGCGCGTGCTGGCCATGGCGGCGCGCACCGCTGCGAGGGTGGTGACCTTTGGCCGGTCGGCCGGCGCGGACGTGCGTGCCGCGGACATCGCGCTCGACGACCTGGGCCGGCCCGGCTTCACGTTGGTGACCGAGGCAGGATCCACCGCCGTCCAGCTACGGCTGCACGGCGCGCATAATGTGACCAATGCGCTGGCCGCCGCCGCGCTGGCCGGTCAGCTCGGCATGGCGGTGGATGCGATCGCCGACGGGCTGTCAGCAGCGGCGGCCCGTAGCCGGTGGCGGATGGAGGTCACCGAGCGGCCGGACGGGGTGGCCATCATCAACGACGCCTGGAACACCAACCCGGAGGCACTGAGCGCGGCGCTGGCCGCACTGGCCGTCATGGCCCGGGGGCGGCGTGCCTTTGCCGTGCTCGGCCACATGCGCGAGCTTGGTGCCCAGGCCGACGAGCTCAACCAGCAGGCCGGTGCCCTGGCCGCCCGGACCGGCCTGGCCGGGCTCATCGTCGTCGGCGACGAGGCCGCCCCTATGCTGGCCGGGGCCAAGGCCGAGCCGTCCTGGCCGGGCGAACTGCTGCACGTGGCCGACGGCCCGGCGGCCGTGCAGGCGCTCGGCGAGCGCCTGCGCCCCGGCGACGTCGTGCTGGTCAAGGCGTCCCGCGTGGCCGGCCTCGAACGCGTCGCGCTGGCGCTGACCGGGGAGGCCGCGCTGTGAAGACCATCCTGATCTCCGCCGGTGTCTCCCTGCTGCTGGCTCTCTTCGGCACCCCCCTGGCGATCAGGATCTTCTCCCGGCGCGGGTACGGCCAGCTGATCCGGGAGGAGGGCCCGGCGGGGCACGCCACCAAGCGCGGCACGCCCACCATGGGCGGGACGGTCATCGTCATCGCGGCGGTGGCCGGGTACTTCGCGGGCAACATCTTCACCGGCCAGGCGCCGTCGGTGTCGGGGCTGCTGGTGATGATGCTCATGGCCGGGCTGGGCGTGGTTGGCTTCATCGATGACTTCATCAAGATCTACAAGCAGCGCAGCCTCGGCCTACGCAGCAGCGCCAAGCTGGCCGGCCAGGGGATCGTCGGGGCGCTGTTCGCGCTGCTCGTCGTGCAGCAGCGGTTCGCCGACGGGTACGACCTCACGCCCGCGGACGTGCACCTGTCATTCCTGCGCGACTTCGGGCCCTCGATCGGGCTGGTCGCCTTCCTGCTCTGGATCGTCTTCCTGATCGCCGGGACGTCCAATGCGGTGAACCTCACCGACGGCCTGGACGGGCTGGCCACCGGCTGCGCCTGCCTGGTGCTGGCCGCGTACGTGCTGATCGGCAACTGGCAGCTGCGCAACGACTGCACCAACTTCCTCGCCCCGCACTGTTACGACGTGCGGGATCCGCTCGACCTGGCGGTCGTGGCCGCCGCGGTGCTCGGGGCCTGCTTCGGCTTCCTGTGGTGGAACGCGCCGCCGGCCCGCATCTTCATGGGGGACACCGGGTCGCTGGCCCTCGGCGGGGTACTGGCCGGCCTGGCCGTGTGCACCAAGACGCAGCTGCTGCTGGCCGTCCTCGGCGGGATATTCGTGGTCATCGCCCTGTCGGTGATCATCCAGGTGGGCTCGTTCAAGATGACCGGGCGACGGGTATTCCGGATGGCGCCGCTGCAGCACCACTTCGAGCTGGCGGGCTGGGCCGAGACAACGATCGTGATCCGGTTCTGGCTGATCTCTGCCATGTTCGTGGCGCTCGGCCTCGGCATCTTCTACGTGGAATGGATGCCCAAGTGAGCAAGCCCGGCGGCGAATTCGCCGGGCAGCGGGTCTGCGTGGCCGGGCTCGGCGTGTCCGGGCCGCCCGCGGCCCGGACGCTCGCGCGCCTCGGCGCGCGGGTGACCGTGGTCGATGACCGCGACGACGACGAGCGGCGGCGGCTCGCGGCGGAACTCGAGAGCCTGGGCGTGGCGGTGGCCCTCGGCGATCGGTCGGCTCAGGGCGCCGCGCTGCTCGCCGATGTGGCTCCCGCGGGGATCGACCTGGTGGTCACGTCCCCTGGCTGGCGGCCGGACGCGCCGCTGCTGGCCGCCGCGGCCGCGGCGGGCATCCCGGTGATCGGCGATGTGGAGTTCGCCTGGCGGCTGCGGCCGGCGCTGCCTGGCGGGGGCAGGCAGGATTGGCTCGGCGTGACCGGGACCAACGGCAAGACCACGACCGTGCGGATGCTCGCGTGCATGCTCACCGCGGCCGGCTACCGGGCGATCGCCGTGGGCAACGTGGGCACGTCGGTGGTGGACGCCGTCACCGCCGCCAGCCCCAGCCCGGTGCTCGCCGTGGAGCTGTCCAGTTTCCAGCTGCACTGGAGCACCTCCGTGGCGCCCTTCGCGGCGGTCGTGCTCAACCTGGCTGGGCACCACCTCGACTGGCACGGTGATATCGAGTCCTACGCGGCGGACAAGGGCCGCATCTACGCGCCTGGCACGGTGGCGGTCTGCAACGCCGACGATGCCCGGACGCGTCAACTTGCCGAGTCGGCGGCCGGCCCGGCGCGCATCGTCGCCTTCCGCCGGGATGCCCCGGGGCCCGGCGAACTCGGTGTGGTCGGCGGGTTCCTGGTGGACCGGGCGTTCGGCGACGGCGTCCGGCTGGCCGCCGTGGACGACGTGCGGCCCGCCGCGCCGCACAACGTCGCGGACACCCTGGCCGCCGCCGCGCTGGCCAGGGCCTACGGCGCCGCGCCGGCCGCGGTCCGCGCCGGCTTGCGGGCGTTCCGGCCGGAGCCGCACCGGATCAGCCTGATCGCCCGGGTGGGTGGCGTGGACTACGTCGACGACTCCAAGGCGACCAACCCGCACGCCGCGGCCGCGTCGCTGGCCGCGTACCCGTCGGTGGTCTGGATCGCCGGCGGCCTCTTCAAGGGAGCGGACAGCGATGTCGATGATCTGGTCGGCGTCGCGGCCCCGCGGCTGCGCGGCGTGGTCCTGCTCGGCGTCGACCGGGCCAAGATCCGGCATGCTCTCGCGCGACACGCGCCGGATGTCCCGGTCGTCGAGGCGGCGGGCACCGACACTGGGGTAATGGATCGCGTAGTGGCCGAGGCGGCCAGGCTGGCTGGGCCGGGCGACACGGTGCTGCTCGCCCCGGCCGCCCAGTCGTTCGACATCTTCCGCGACTACCCAGCGCGCGGTGACGCGTTCGCGGCCGCCGTCGCCGGCCTGGCGGGGACGGAGTGAGCGAGCCGGAGGGGCGCGGCGTCGCCTGGACTGAGGAGCGAGGAGCGAGGTACGAGCGAAGGAGCGACGAGGGAAGGCGGTGCCTTAAAGCGCTCCGGAGGCGAGCGGGAAAGCAGAGCGAGCGGGGAGACACGGGTGAGCGGCGCTCTTAGCCGCGGCGCCCCCCGGGTGCGGGGGCCAGGGTGGTAAGCGCCGCCGAGCCCTCACGGGCTGACGGGGCGGCCCGGGGCCGTCCGGGTGCCGGTAACGCGCGGGCGCGGTTCACCGCCACGGCGGGGCTGCTCGACCGGCCGCTCACGTCCTACTACCTGGTCCTCGGCATCACTACGCTGCTGCTCGCGCTCGGCCTGGTCATGGTGCTGTCTACCTCGTCGATCACCGGGCTGATCGCGGGTGGGTCGCCATGGTCGGGCTTCCAGAAGCAGGTGCTCGGCGTGGCGCTCGGCCTGCCCTGCATGTGGTTCGCGGCCCGGTCCTCGCCCACTCTGTTCCGGGCCGCCGCCTACCCGCTGATCGGGCTGTCCATCCTGGGCCTGATGCTCACCCTCATCCCGCATGTCGGCGTGTCTTCGGGCGGAGCCTCGCGCTGGATCCAGATCGGCCCGCTCACGCTCCAGCCGTCCGAGCTGGCCAAGCTCGCGTTCGTGATCTGGGGTGCGGACCTGCTGACCCGCAAGGAGAAGCTCGGCCAGCTCGCTAACTGGCGGCAGCTGCTCATCCCGCTGCTGCCGGGTGCCGGTTTCATCTGCCTGCTGGTGATGCTCGGCGATGACCTCGGCACCACGTTCATGATGCTGGTCATCCTGCTCGCGCTGCTGTGGGTGATCGGCACGCCGGCCCGCCTGATGCTCGCGATGCTCGCGATGATCGGCCTTGTCCTGCTGATCCTGATCATCGTCGCCCCGTACCGGTGGGGAAGGTTGGTCGGCTTCCTGTGCCCAGCGGGCAACCCGGTCGGCAAGTACCAGCAGTGCATCCAGGGCAAGTACGCGGTGGGCTCGGGCGGCTGGTTCGGCGTGGGGCTCGGCGCCAGCCGGGAGAAGTGGGGCTGGGTGCCCAATTCGACCACCGACTTCATCTTCGCCATCCTGGGCGAGGAACTGGGCCTGGTCGGCACGCTCTGTGTGTCGTTCCTGTACGGCGGCCTGGCCTATGCCGGCCTGCGGATCGCTCGGCGGGTGGAGGACACTTTCATGCGGCTGGCCGCCGCCGCCATCACCGCCTGGATCGTGATCCAGGCGGTGGTGAACATCTGCGCGGTGCTTGGCCTGCTTCCGATCACCGGCGTCCCGCTCCCGCTCGTCTCGTATGGGACGTCGTCGCTGCTGGTGACCATGGCCGCGCTGGGCATGCTGATGTCGTTCGCCAAACGTGAGCCCGGCGCCAGCCAGGCCCTTGCCGCTGCGGGCCCCAGCGTGCCGCTTCGCGTCCTAAGCTGGCTTGGCCTGACCCGGCGAGGATAAGCCGGGCTGGGGCTGGGCCAGCGCCCTCGCTGGGTGGGCCCAGCCCCTGGGCTGACCGGTCCCGTAAGGAGGTGAGCTGGCCATGAGCGTCGTTCTCGCGGGCGGGGGCACCGCGGGCCACATCGAGCCCGCCCTGGCCCTCGCCGACGCGTTGCGGCGCGCTGACCCCCGGACCGAGATCACCTGCCTGGGCACGGAGCGCGGCCTGGAGACCAGGCTGGTGCCACTGCGCGGCTACGAGCTGGCGCTCATTCCCGCTGTCCCGCTGCCCCGCCGCATGACCACCCAGTTGCTGCACGTGCCGGGAAAGCTCAGCACCGCCGTGGGCGCCGCTGCCCGGGTGCTGGACCGGACGAACGCCACGGTGCTGGTCGGATTCGGCGGGTACGTCGCCACTCCCGGCTACCTGGCCGCGCGGCAGCACCACGTGCCGATCGTGGTACACGAGGCGAACGCACGGCCGGGCCTCGCCAACCGGCTCGGTGCGCGGTTCACCCGGCACGTGTTCACCGCCAGCCCGCGTACCCGGCTGCCCAATGCCACCTGCATCGGCATCCCGCTGCGGCACGAGATAGCCGCCCTGGACCGGCTGGCCGTGGCGGACAAAGCCCGCGCGCACTTCGGGCTCCGGCCGGACCTGCCTGTGCTCCTGGTGACCGGGGGCTCCCAGGGCGCCCGCTCGCTGAACTACGCGGTGCTGGACGC
>Ga0070717_10003948_pt1 | contig 10677 bp, 10 predicted proteins | sample LARL113metaG_FD_71366 | JGI IMG/M metagenome (GOLD analysis project Ga0070717, IMG submission 71366) | Corn, switchgrass and miscanthus rhizosphere microbial communities from Kellogg Biological Station, Michigan, USA - LAR L11-3 metaG | ecosystem: Host-associated > Plants > Roots > Rhizosphere ... | reverse complement strand
CCCTTGCGCGACGATGGTCGCATCGGCGTATTTTCGCCGATCACCGGTGGCAGCGGCGATCCGAAATTGTAGAGATTGCCGGGAAAGAGCAGTGTGGCGCCGCTGGTTTCCGCCGCGCCGATGGCAGAATAGGCGAGCGGCAGCGCAAGTCGCGACCACTCCGTATAGGGGGAGTTGAGCGCGTGCAAAATGACATCGGCGCCACGCGCCGCTGTGCCGACGGCGGCGTGGTCGAGCGCGTCGAGTTCCACGATCTCGGTACCGGCCGGTGCACGCCTGGCGCCGCCTGGCCGCACCAGGCTCGCGACCGTCCAACCGCCGTCGCGGAACGCCTGCGCCGCCGCGTGTCCGAGCCGACCAGCGGCGCCGAGCACCAGGATGCGCCCGCTCATGATCGTCGGCCCGCGAAGTGAACAGGCATTTGCGTTGCTGCAGCGAGCGATGCAGCGATGCTACGCGGGCCGCTCGTCATTTCAAAATGCCGCGAATTTGATGCCGGCCGGGAATTGAAACCTGGACGATGGTCTCGCCATGTCGAGGGTGATAAGAGGTTGCAAATGACCGAATTCTTGATGTTTGCCCTCGTGCCCATTGCGGTCGGCGCCGTCGCTGTGGTGTTGCTGCTGGGCTTGCACAACATGGCGCGCGGCGGCTCGCCTCATCGCTCGCAGAAGTTGATGCGGCTGCGCGTGCTGCTGCAATTCATTGCCATCGTCGTCATAATGCTGACGATCTGGGCGATCGGCAAATAGGGCATTGCGATGGTCGTTCTCAACAAGATCTACACGCGCACCGGCGACGACGGCACGACGGCGCTCGGCAGCGGCGCGCGGCGAAAGAAGTATGATCTGCGCATTCGCGCTTACGGCACGCTCGACGAGGTCAACGCGGTGATCGGCATCGTGCGGCTCCACGCCGGCGGCGACCAAGCGCTCGACGCCATGCTGGCACACATTCAGAATGATTTGTTCGACGTCGAGGCCGATCTGTGCCTGTCAGAGAAAGGGCCGGCGGGCGCGCGCATGACCGTTACCGATACGCAGGTGGAATGGCTCGAGCGGCAGATCGATGAGCTCAATGCAGATCTCGCGCCGTTGCGGTCCTTCATCCTGCCCGGGGGAAGCCCCGCCGCCGCCTATCTTCACCTTGCGCGCACCGTTTGCCGACGTGCCGAGCGGATCATGGTCGAGCTCAACGATGAGCCGGGCGAGGGCGTCACGCCGTCGGCGCTCAAATACGTCAACCGACTCTCGGATTTTCTGTTCGTCGCGGGGAGGCACGCCAACGACAAAGGTGCATCCGACGTGCTGTGGCAGCCGGGACAAAACCGGTGATCGGGGGAACATGGCATGGTGGTGCCGATCTACGATGACAATCCGTTCGGCCCGCCGGTGAAGCCGGTCGTCACGTGGGCGCTGATCGCCATCAATCTTCTGATCTATTTCTACGAAACGGCAGCAAGTCAGCTCGCGCTGGATCGCATGATCGACAGCTTGAGTCTTACGCCCGCGGCCTTGATCGGCGACGTCGGCACGCGGACATGGGTTCCGGCTCTTGTGACGCTCGTCACTTACCAGTTCTTGCACGCCGATATTGCGCACGTCCTGGGCAACATGATCTTCCTATGGGTCTTCGGCGACGATCTCGAGCGGGTTCTCGGCCGCGTCCGCTATCTCGCATTCTATCTCCTGTGTGGTGCCATCGGCGGGTTGGTCTTCGTGGCCAATGATCCCCATTCCAGCATCGAGCTGATCGGCGCGTCGGGAGCGGTCGCCGGGGTTGTGGTCGGCTACGTCATGCTGCGGCCCTGCGCGAAGATCACGGTACTGATCGGCATCATTCCGTTGCGGATCAGCGCCTATTGGGTCGTCGGGCTATTCGTAATCAGCCAATTGTGGAACCTGGGCGCATCCTCGAAGAGCGAGGTGGCCTATTGGTGCCACTTCGGCGGGATGCTGGCCGGAGCTGTCTTGTTTCCGCTGGTCAAGCCGCGGGCGGTCAGGTTGTTTCAATGCCTGCAGCCGGTGCCGGACACGGTGGTGCAGATCGGTCCTCAGCGCGCCGGGCGGCCGGCGGGGCTCACCGACCTCCGTTGACACTGCAAGGCAGCGGCCATTAGGTTGCCGCCGTCTTTGCCGGGCGACTGGGCGACTGTCGTCGCGAGAGCCAATTCCATGAAAATCCTGGTGCCCGTGAAGCGGGTCGTCGACTTCAACGTCAAAGTTCGCGTCAAGAGCGACGGCAGCGGCGTCGAGCTGGCGAACGTCAAGATGTCGATGAATCCCTTCGATGAGATCGCGGTCGAGGAGGCGCTCCGGCTCAAAGAGAAGGGCCAGGCCAGCGAGATCATTTGCGTGTCGATTGGCCCGCCGCAGGCGGCCGAAACCATCCGCACCGGGCTTGCCATGGGAGCCGACCGCGGCATCCTTGTGAAGACTGACAAGGCGCTCGAGCCGCTGTCCGTCGCCAAACTCCTCAAGGCCGTCGTCGAGCAGGAAAAGCCGGGCCTCGTTATCATGGGGAAGCAGGCGATCGACGACGACTGCAATCAGACTGGGCAGATGCTGGCGGCGCTCACGGGCTGGCCGCAGGGCACCTTCGCCTCGAAACTGGTGATCGAGGGCGACGTCGTTCTGGTGACGCGTGAGGTCGATGGCGGCTTGCAGACGGTCAAGCTCAAAAGTCCGGCAATCGTGACCACGGACCTGCGCCTCAACGAGCCTCGCTATGCGAGCCTGCCCAACATCATGAAGGCGAAGAAAAAGCCGATCGACGAAAAGACGCCCGAAGCCTACGGCGTCGACATTGCGCCGCGGCTCGACGTGCTCAAGACCACGGAGCCGGCAGGCCGCAAAGCCGGCGTGAAGGTAAAAACCGTGAGCGAGCTGGTCGACAAGCTCAAAAACGAAATGGGGTTGATCTGATGGCCGCATGTGGCGTTTTTGTCCGCCGGTCGAGGCGATGACGGCTCGGATGACCGTTTCATGAGCACGCTTCTTATCGCCGAACACGACAACAAGGCGCTCAAGGACGCCACCGCCAAGGCACTGACCGCGGCCAAGGCGCTCGGGCAAGACGTGCATGTGCTGGTCGCAGGCAAGGACTGCCGCACCGTCGCGGACGCCGCCACCAAGCTCGACGGCGTAAAAAATGTTCTGCTTGCCGATGGCGCCAGCTACGAGCACATGCTGGCCGAACCTATGGCGGCGCTCATCCAATCGCTCGCGGGCAATTACGATGCCATCGTCTCGCCGGCCACCACTACGGGCAAAAACATCATGCCGAGGGTCGCCGCCTTGCTCGACGTCATGCAGATTTCCGATATCGTCAAAGTGATTGCGCCCGACACCTTCGAGCGATTGATCTATGCCGGCAACGCGGTGCAGACCGTGCGCTCGAAGGACAAAATCAAGGTGATCACGGTACGCACCTCCACCTTCCAGGCGACGGGGGCGGGCGGTTCGGCACCCGTCGAGCAGGTCGCGCCCGCCGCCGATCCCGGCCTCTCCGCCTTCGTCGGCGAAGAGCTATCCAAATCGGAGCGCCCCGAGCTCACCTCGGCGAAGATCATCATTTCGGGCGGGCGGGCCATGCAAAGTCGAGAAAACTTCACTAAATATATCGAGCCGGTCGCCGACAAGCTGGGTGCCGCGGTCGGGGCATCACGTGCCGCAGTCGATGCCGGTTATGCCCCGAACGACTGGCAGGTGGGGCAGACCGGAAAGGTCGTGGCCCCCGAGCTTTACATCGCGGTCGGGATTTCCGGTGCGATCCAGCATCTCGCCGGCATGAAGGATTCAAAGGTCATCGTGGCCATCAACAAGGATGAAGAGGCGCCGATCTTCCAGGTCGCCGATTACGGGCTCGTCGCCGATCTCTATCAGGCGCTTCCGGAATTGGCGGCCGAGCTCGGCAAGCTCGGCCGTTGACGATGATGCCAGACCCAACCTCCCGGCCGCATCGGCGTAGAACAGGCGGAAGAACATGATCGAGGTCAAAGAGCGGCCGAAGTCCCGTTCCGGCAACACGGCGCTTCATATTCGCAAAATCGGCGTCATCGGGGCGGGACAAATGGGCAGCGGCATCGCGCATGTCAGCGCGCTCGCCGGGTTCGACGTCAAGCTCAACGATCTGTCCGCCGACCGCATCAAAGCCGGCATCGCGACGATCAACGGCAACATGGCGCGGCAGGTAAGTCGCAAGCGCATCAGCGAAGAGGAGCGTCAGACCGCGCTCAAACGCATCACCCCGGCCGAAACGCTGGAAACTTTGGCCGATTGCGATCTCGTCATCGAGGCGGCGACCGAGAAGGAGGATGTCAAGCGCGCGATCTTCGCCAGCGTGTGCCCGGTGCTCAAGCCCGATGCCATCATCGGCAGCAACACGTCGTCGATCTCGATCACCCGGCTCGCCTCGGCGACCGACCGGCCGGAGCGCTTCATCGGCATTCATTTCATGAATCCGGTGCCGCTGATGGAGCTAGTCGAGCTCATCCGTGGCATCGCAACCGACGACGCGACGTTCGACACGACCAAGCAGTACGTCGCAAAGCTCGGCAAAACAATCGCGATGGCGGAGGATTTCCCCGCCTTCATCGTCAACCGCATTCTATTGCCCATGATCAACGAGGCGATCTACACGCTCTATGAAGGCGTCGGCAACGTCGAGGCGATCGACACGGCCATGCGGCTCGGCGCGCATCATCCCATGGGGCCGCTCGAGCTCGCCGACTTCATCGGGCTCGACACCTGTCTCTCGGTCATGCAGGTGTTGCACGAAGGGCTGGCGGACTCGAAATATCGTCCGTGCCCGCTGTTGGTAAAATACGTCGAGGCTGGTTGGCTCGGCCGTAAAACGCAGCGCGGCTTCTACGACTATCGCGGCGAGAAGCCGGTGCCGACGCGCTGACCGTCGGCCACTTCGTCGATCAGTCCGGAAGCTTGCGAGAGGCCGCTAGCGCTGCAGCGCCGCGGTCACGAGCTTGAGCGCATCCGCGCTCGCCCATTCCGCCGGCCCGAAAATCGTGCCGATCTCGCAGCCGGCTGGATCCACCAGCAGCGTCGTCGGCATTCCGGCGGCGCGGCCCATCGTCTTCAGGTCCTGAAAAATCTTGGCGCTCGGATCGGCGTAATAGCCCAGTCGGCCCACGCCAACCTCATTGAGCCAGACGCGTGGCTTATCGGCATTGCGAGTGTCGATGTTGACCGCCACCACCTCGAAAGCGGGTCCGCCGAGTTTGCCCTCCAGCGCGTCGAGCGCCGGCATCTCTTTGCGGCAGGGCACGCACCACGTCGCCCATAGGTTGAGCAGCACCGTGCGTCCACGCCAGTCAGCGAGGCGGCGCTCCGTCCCGCTCGCATCGCGGAATGCAAGATCGGGCAGGCGCTGCGATCCATCGGCGACGGTGAAGGCAGCCACTTCGCCGCGCGCGAGCGGCGCCAGGCGTTCTGCCAGGTGCGCTGCGTCAGCGCATGCGGTGTCTGCCGCATTGCGCTTCAATGCTCCGATCCCGTATACCGCCGCCAAGGCGACGGCGACGCCGGCAATACCGCCAACCACGGCCATGGCAAGCCGCCTCCTGGCGTGGGATCGCGCTGCAATCTCGGGTGCGGTCATGAGGGGCGAAACCTCGGTAGACGTGCCATGAGCAACAAGATGTGGGGCGGGCGTTTCCGCACCAGCCCCGACGCAGTCATGGAGGATATCAACACCTCCATTGATTTTGACCGGCACCTCTTCCGCCAAGATATCGCCGCGAGCCGAGCCCATGCGGCGATGCTTGCCAAACAAGGCATCATCACGGCGGACGATGCCCGCAAGATCGCTCACGGTCTAGACACGATCCTGTCAGAGATCGAGAGCGGCCGGTTCAAGTTCAAGCGGTCGCTCGAGGACATCCACATGAACGTGGAAAGCCGGCTCACGGAGTTGATTGGGCCGGCGGCGGGGCGGCTCCATACTGCGAGATCGCGCAACGATCAGGTCGCAACCGATTTCCGGCTGTGGATCAGGGAAACGATCGATTCCGTGGATGCGGCGCTCGCCGGCTATCAGCGTGCGCTCGCGGAGAAGGCGCTCGAGCACGCCTCCACCGTGATGCCGGGCTTCACCCACCTACAGGTGGCGCAGCCCGTGACCTTCGGCCACCACCTGCTCGCCTATGTGGAGATGGCGGCGCGCGACCGCGGCCGGTTTGCGGATGCGCGCAAGCGGGCGAACTTTTGTCCGCTGGGTGCCGCGGCGCTCGCCGGCACCGCTTTCCCGATCGACCGCGCGATGACCGCGAAGGCGCTCGGCTTCACCGCGCCGATGACGAATTCGCTCGATGCTGTCTCTGACCGCGATTTCGTCCTGGAGACGCTCGCCGCCGCGGCGATCACCGCGGTGCATCTGTCGCGTTTTGCCGAGGAAATCGTGATCTGGTGCTCGCCGCTCGTCGGCTTTATCTCGCTCTCCGACCGTTTTACTACCGGCTCTTCCATTATGCCGCAGAAGCGCAACCCCGACGCCGCCGAGCTTGTGCGAGCCAAGACCGGACGCATCGTCGGCGCGCTCGAGGCGCTATTGATCGTGCTCAAGGGCTTGCCGCTCGCGTATCAGAAGGACATGCAGGAGGACAAGGAAGGCGCCATGGACGCCTTTTCTGCCCTGAACATGTCGATTGCCGCGATGACCGGCATGGTGGACGACATGACGGTCGACGGTGCGCGCATGCATCAAGCTGCCGGCATAGGCTATTCCACTGCGACGGACCTCGCCGACTGGCTCGTCCGCGAGCATGAAATGCCGTTCCGCGAGGCGCACCACGTGACCGCGCGGATTGTGGCCAAGGCGGCGGCGCAGAACGTTCCGCTGCATCAATTGCCGCTCGCTGCCATGCAGGCGATCGAGAAGCGCATCAGCAACGAGGTCTACGCGGTGCTCACGGTGGAGAATTCAGTGAGAAGCCGCACGAGCTATGGAGGGACCGCCCCGAAGAACGTGCGCCGGGAGGCGAACAGGTGGCTTAAGACCTTGGCAAAAGGGAAATGATAAGCTCCCGTTCCTCACAGGCGGCCGGGTTTGGCCATGTTCTCGCCTCCCGCATCCGATCTGTTATGCTGGCCTCGATTGGGGAGTTCCTGAGCTGATGCGTTCCTGCGAGCTACGCCTTGCCCGGATTGCAGCGATCGGTGCGCTCATCGCCGCGCTCGGACTTGCCGGCTGCGGGCGCAAGGGCGGGCTCGACCCGCCGCCAGCCGCGACCGCCGTCGACACCAGCGTTTCGCGCCCGGATCTCGAGCCGGCGATCGGGCCCGACGGCAAGGTCATCGCGGCGCCGCAAGCACCGAAACGGAGCACGCCCATCGACTGGCTGCTCAACTGAGCGCTCGCGCCATGCACCATTTCGCCTACCGCAACGGCGTCCTTCACGCCGAGGCGGTCAATCTCGTTGATCTCGCGCGGGCGGTCGCCACCCCGTTCTATTGCTATTCAACCGCGACGCTGACGCGGCATTACGAGGTGTTCGTCGATGCCTTCACCGACGTGAGCGCGCTCATCTGCTACGCGATGAAGGCGAATTCCAACCAAGCGGTGGTCAAGACCCTCGCCGACCTCGGCGCCGGTGCCGACGTCGTATCGGAGGGCGAACTCAAGCGCGCGCGATCGGCCGGCATCGCGCCTGACAAGATCATGTTCTCCGGGATCGGCAAGACCGCGGCCGAGCTCGCCCTTGCCGTCGATGAAGGCATTCTCTGCGTCAATGTCGAGTCCGACGCCGAGCTCGAGCTGCTCTCGTCCATTGCCAAAAGCAAGGGCCGCGCCGCCCGTATCGCGGTCCGCGTCAATCCCGACATCGATCCCAAGACCCACGCCAAGATTGCGACCGGCAAGGCCGAGAACAAGTTCGGCATTCCGATCAGCCGCGCGCGCGATGTTTATGCCAGGGCAGCGAAACTCCCGGGCATCGCCGTCACCGGTGTCGACATGCACATCGGCAGCCAGATCACGGAACTTGAGCCGTTCGATGATGCTTTTGCCCTGCTGTCCGATTTCGTGCGGATGCTGCGCGCCGACGGCCATGCCATCAGCCATATCGATCTCGGCGGCGGACTTGGCATTCCCTATCGCGAAGACAACGAGCCGCCGCCGCACCCCGAGGCCTATGCCGCCATGGTCAAGCGCGCGACCCGCGACCTCGACTGCACGCTCATCTTCGAACCGGGCCGCCTCATCGTGGGCAACGCGGGTATCCTGGTAACCCGCGTGATCTACCTCAAGCGCGGCGAGGCGAAGACCTTTGTGATCGTGGATGCCGGCATGAACGATCTCATTCGACCCACGCTTTACGAGGCGCACCATGACATCCGTCCGGTGCGCGAGCCGAGCGAGGACGCCGCGCGGATCATTGCCGACGTGGCGGGGCCGGTATGCGAATCTGGCGACTTCCTGGCGCTCGAGCGCGACATCGTGGAGCCGCGACCCGGCGATTTACTGGCGGTGATGACTGCCGGTGCATACGGCGCGGTGCAGGCCGGCACCTACAACACGCGCCCCTTGGTGGCGGAAGTCCTTGTTCGGGAAAACGAATGGGCGCTGGTGCGGCCGCGCCTGGAGGTCTCCGACCTGATCGCGCTCGACCGCCTGCCGCCATGGCTGAACCCGACCTGACCGCACGAACCATATCACCGCCCTGACGTTGATTTCATCGGCGGATGCCTTCCTTTTGCCCGCTGGCAGGCGCGTGGTGGCGTGCTAATGGTGGCATGCTAATATTGGCAGATTCTCTTTGCTGGAGACGGGTTTGACCGACCGGCCCGCCGACGCTGCGACCCCCCAAGCCGTTCCTGCGCCGGAGCGCGCGAGGGGTGATGCGCTCAGTCGCGCGCTGAGGCGTGCGCGTTGGACGATTTTTTGGGAGCGGCTGTGGCCCGCGCTCGCGTCGATCGCAACCGTCGCCGGCCTCTTCCTCGCGGTCTCATGGCTGGGACTATGGCTTTGGCTGCCACCCACCGGCCGCGCCATCGGTCTGGGCATCTTCTTCCTGCTCGCCGCGGCCGCATTCGCGCCGGCGTTGGCGTTGCGCGTGCCGAGCCGGATCGACGGTTTGCGGCGGCTCGATCGCAATTCCGGGTTGCCCCATCGGCCGGCCACAGCCATGGCCGACGAGATCGCGGCGCCGACTCAGGATTCTTATTCGCTCGCACTCTGGCGCGCCCATGTCGAGCGCGTCTTACGCGCGACCAAGACGCTTAGAGCAGGAACACCGATGCCGCGGCTCGCGCTGCGCGACCCGTTCGCCGTGCGCGCCCTGGTGGCTGTGTTGGCAGTTGCGACGTTCTTTGCCGCTGGCGGTGAACGCATGCGGCGCATCGCTGCCGCATTCGATTGGCAAGGCGTGATGCTGCCGGCCAATTTCCGCGTCGACGCCTGGGTCAGCCCGCCCCCGTATACCGGCCGGCCGCCTGTCATCCTGCCCGGGCTGCGGCCCGGCGAGCCGGTGCAGAACGCAGCCCCGCTCGCGGTGCCGGCGGGAAGCACGCTCGTCGTTCGCGCGACTGGAATTCACCTCGACGTGGCGGCAACCGGCGGCGTGGCCGAACCTTCCTCCGGCGCGCAAAGCAACACCGCCACGGGCTCCGAGGAGCGCCGTTTCGTGATCAACGACGCCGGCGCAGCCACCGTGCGCGGCGCTGCCGCGGGCGACGTGACCTGGCAGTTCACCGCCATCCCGGACAAACCGCCCACCATTGCGCTCTCCAAAGAGCCGGAGGGTCAGGCGCGCGGCGCCCTGCAGCTCTCCTACAAGCTGGAGGATGATTACGGCGTGGTCGGCGCGCAGGCGATGTTCAGGCTCTTGGCCAGCGAAGGCACCAACGGCCACCCGGCACGTCCGCTCTACAGTGCGCCGGATTTCCCGCTATCGCTGCCCCAGGCGCGCACCAAGAATGGCGTCGGACAGACCACCAAGGATCTAACCGAGCATCCCTGGGCGGGCAGCGACGTGGCGATGATTCTGACCGCGCGCGACGAGGCCGGCAACGAAGGCCAGAGTGCGGCATTCGAATTCCGGCTGCCGGAGCGGCCATTCTCGAAACCGATGGCACGTGCGTTGATCGAGCAACGGCGCATCCTGGCGCTCGATGGCGACGCCCAGGCGAGCGTGCTCACCGCGCTCGACGCACTCACTTTGGCGCCCGAACGCTTCGACATGGAGGCCAACGTCTATCTCGGCCTGCGCGCGATCTTCTGGCAACTCGGGCGCGCGAAGAGCGACGATCAGCTGCGTGACGTCGTCGCCCGCCTGTGGGATATGGCCGTGCATCTGGAGGATGGCAGCGTTTCGGATGCCGAGCAGGCCCTGCGCGCGGCGGAGGAAGCGCTGCGGCAGGCGCTCGAGCGCGGCGCCAGCGACGAGGAGATCAAGAAACTCGCCGATCAGTTGCGCGCGGCGCTCGATAAATTCCTGCAAGCGCTGGCGGAGCAACTGCGCAAGAATCCGCAGCAACTCGCCCGGCCGCTCGATCCTAATGCGCGCCAGCTCCGCCCGCAGGATCTGCGCAGCATGATTGACAGGCTCGAACAAATGGCGCGCTCCGGCGCCAAAGATGCTGCGCGCCGGATGCTGCAGGACCTCCAACAAATGCTGGAGAACCTGCAGATGGCCCGTCCCGGGCAGCAGATGGACGATGGCGA